>WNGA01003444.1_pt1 | contig 25158 bp, 19 predicted proteins | sample 5400061 | NCBI WGS metagenome assembly WNGA01 (sample SAMN13153366, study PRJNA577476) | soil metagenome | isolation source: 100 cm soil or saprolite under grassland replicate 2 | place: USA:California | collected 2016-06-15 | reverse complement strand
GCTTAAGATTATCTTTGTGATGTGGCGAGACCATAAGCCTTATGATGAAAACTACCACTTGGCCAACATCGCCCGACAGAGGATGCGCCAAGCGGCATAAAAAAATAAACGAGGCACTTGACAACCCTCATAGAAAGTCTCCCCCGCGACGCGGGGGAGGAAAGAGGTGGGGGATTAAACGGAGCGCAGCGGTTGAACGGCTTGAACTTTTTGAACAGAGTTCATTTATACAGTTTGTCGATAAACCCACTCGACTCTAACTCCTTCAGAAAACTGATGTCCGTAAAGTCAGACGGCTTCGCCTGTGCGGCTTTGGGATTCTTAATCTTCAACTGGTCAAGGTAAAGCTGGATACCGGGCTCGGTGGGATAGGGAACTTTGAGCGTAAGTTTGGCGACGATTTCGTTATAGGATTCTTCGACCGATTTTGTGTCTTTGATAGCGAGATATTTTTGTAAAATCTTTTGTGCGCCCTTCGGATTCGTCAGGTTGTAATGGCTGCCCTCGACGTACGCCCTGATAAAACGGCGCACCGTGTCGGGTTTTTTCTTGATGTAATCCCGCGTGGTGGCCACACCGTTTTGCTGCCATTCGACATCGAGTTTGGTGAAATCCAGCAAGGAGCGCATGCCGATCTCTTTGGCCTTGAGAGTTTCCGGCGCCTGCAGCAGCGTGGCCTGCAGCGCGTTGGTCTGCATCGCCGCGAGGCGCGAAGGGATCGAGCCGGCTTGTACGTACGTCACGTCGGTCTCTTTTATTCCGAATCTGTTCAAGACGGTGATCGCTGCGGCGTTGTCCGCGCTGCCGATGCGGCTCACGCCGAATTTCTTGCCTCTTAGGTCTTCCACTCGTTTGATCTCGTCGGTGACAAAAAGCACGTAGGGAAAGCGATTGGCTCCGCCCGCAACCAGCACGGCCCCGGACCCCTGGAGGTTGCTGGTGACCACGGCGGAGGCACCGGCGTGGACAATGGGAGTTTCTCCGGAGACCAAGGCTGTGACTGCGAGCGGCGCGCCGACGAGCAGCACCAAGTCTACGTCGAGTCCATGCTTGGCGTAAATACCCATCTCTTTGGCGGTCCAGATAGTGGCTTGAGTCGGAGCAATCACCGTGTAGGCAACGCGGAGTTTTTCCAGTTGCGATTGCGCTGATGCCGCGTACAGGATCAGCATTAAAAACTGCAAGACACAGAGCTGCAAGACGAACGGTCGGAAGAATCGGCTTCTCATGCACTCACCTCGAACTTTGAGATATCACGCGCAGTGTTTAGGCCGTGGCCCGCCATGGCGTCAGACGCCGATCAAGGTACTGAATCAGCGCCAACAGGGCAACGGCCAGCAGCACGATCGTCAGGAGCGTCGCAAACAGCGCGCTGGAATTGAACGACGCGCTGAAGGTCATCAACATGGCGCCGAAGCCGACTACGGCGAGAATCATCTCGCCGGTGACCATGCCGAGCACAGCGCGGCCCATGCCGAGACGGATGCCGGCCATGATCATCGGCATGGCCGCGGGCAGGATGACTTTGATAAACAGCTCGCTTTCGCGGGCGCCGAAAGAGCGCGCCATTTCGGTCAAGGTCGGGTCGACGTTGCGCACGCCGGCGGTAGTGTTGATGGCGATGATGACGAAAGCGAAAAGAAAAACGATCCAGACGCGGGAGTGCAGACCCAAACCGAAGGCGATGACTAAGAATGGAATAAACGAGATCATCGGCACGGCGAGCAGCGCGGTCATATAAATTTCCAAAAACGATTCGAGCCGCCGATAACGGCCCATTAAAAGTCCCAGCGGTACGCCCAATAGGACGGAAAAAAGAAAGCCCAACGTCAGCGCTTGGAAGCTGATCGATAAAGCGTGGAAAAGCTGTCCCGACACGAACAGCTCTATCCATGCGGTGATGACTTTTGAGAGCGGCGGCAAGAGATGGGCATTACCGGAGCGGCCCGCGATCTCCCAAATCGCGGCGAGAGTCATTAGGGAGATAAGTCTTAGCGTGCCGGCCTTCATCGTGCTACTTGCGGCCGATTTTCTTAACTACTTTGTCCAACGGACCGGTGTCGAAGGCTTGCTTAAAAGTCACGGCGTCTTTTTTGAGCAATCCCGATTCCTCGAAGAACTTGATGCTGGCATCACCGCGCTCTTTGCCGGCGCCACCGTTGACATCCCAGATTCTCAGCTCCTTGTAGCTTGCGGCAATGGCGTCGATGAGCTCCGGCTTGGTTTCCGGCAGCAGCCTTAGGGCATTTTCTTTCACCGAGGCCGGGCGCTCTTCGGCATTGCGATGGGCTCGGAGAATCGCCTCGAGCACGCTTTCAACCGTGGCGCTGTTTTTCTGCACGTAATCGGCGCGCGCGAAGTACATCGAACCGATGAGCTGGGGAAAAGTTTTAGCGTACGAGATCAGAACGTGAAACTGCCCGGGCTTGGCGTTGAGAATATTTAAAACATCGCCGATTTCCGCCGGCGTCGCGTCCAACTGGCCGCGCATGAGCGCTTCAGCCCGCACATCGGAGCCGGGAATGATCATCCAGTTGGGCGTGATCTTGTAGTGTTGCGCCATCCACTTGACCAGCGCTTCGGTGACCGTGATCGGCGCGTGATAGCCGACTCGTTTGCCGTCGAGCTGCTTGGGATCTTTGAATGAAACTGGCGTCACCAGCTGCCATTCGTTGCGCACTTGCTCGCCGATAATTCTGACGTTCATGCCGCTCTCGACCGCCTTAATCACAGCGATGCCCGCGGCCGAGCCTATGTCCGCTTCCCCGGCTACGACTGCTTGAACGGCCAAATCGGTTTTGGGAAAGAAGGTCGGTACGACTTCGATCCCTTGTTTTTTGAGCTGCTCCCAGGCGAGCAACGACGGAATATCGCCCATATCCGCCGACGACGGATAGGCGAAGCGCACTTTTTTCTGCGCTTTTGCTTCACCGCCCCAGGTGAAACCGACGGTAATGATTAAAAGCAGCATCGATAATCTCGCGAATAAATTAGCCATGAGAGAGTTTCTCCTCTGTGAAATTCTGCTAAAATTGTTGGTTTACCGGTCTCGGTTAACGCGCTAAATCCGTCTCCCCGAAATACCAATCATCAGTAAGCTATCGGGTTCAAGGGACCCACGGATGACTTTCCTCCAAGCTGTCACCCCCGAATGTTTTTATCGGGGGTCCAGTCCGAAGAATTCGCCTGGATTCCCGCTAAAAGCGTGCGGGAATGACGGACTCTGAAGAGCTATAAATCACGAGTACGCAGCAAGATCAAAATGCGAAACGATACCGTTTAGAATTTTGTCCTTTTTGATCATTTGAATTTGTTTCGGATTTCGAATTTCGGTTTTTATTCAATAGCGATTTCCACTTTCCATCCGGTAAGCCGCTGGTCGAGCCATTGCACCAGCTTCATCGTTATCATCGCGATGATCAAGATCGTCAAAATGACCGCAAAGAGTGAGTCGGTGGCGAAAGCCGAACCATATTGCATGATCATCGCGCCAATACCTGTCAACGTGAGCAGCATCTCCGCCGTGACCATACCCTTTACAGCCCGGCCCATGCCGAGCCGGACCCCGGCCATGATCGCCGGCATGGCCGCCGGCAAGATGATCTTGAAAAATATTTCCTTTTCCTTGGCGCCGAAGGAGCGCGCCATCTCGACAAAGACGCTGTCGACCTGTTTCACCCCGGTCATGGTGTTGATGATGATGACAAAGACTGCAAACAGGAACACGACAGCGATGCGCGACTCCACGCCGAGACCGAACCACAGGATCAGCACCGGCACGAAGGCGGTGGTCGGCGCGGACATTAATGCGTTGACGTAGAGATCCAGAAAGTGCTCAACGGCGCGAAATCGGCCCATGAGCAAACCGATCACGACGCCAAATAACACCGCCAGGAAAAAACCGGCGATCAGCGTGGCGAGGCTCATCGTCAGGTTGGACAATAGCTTGCCGCTGACGAGCAGCCTCCACCATGCCGCGCTGATTTGCGACAGCGGCGGAATCAGCTCGGAATCCAGCGTTCGTCCGGCGACTTCCCAAAGGATCGCCAGGGACAAGATAGAGAGGACGTTGGCGTTCAACCGGCTATTCAATGAGGGTTATCCATCGCCTTCTTGAGACTGTCCCAAATGTAATTCGTCAAGTCGACAAATTTCGGGTCGCGGCGCACTTCCTCGGCGAGTCGCGGTCGCGGCAACGGGACGTCCAACACCTCAGCTACTTTTCCGGGCCGAGGAGTCATCACGACGACGCGGTCGGAAAGATAGACTGCCTCATCCATGCTGTGGGTGATGAAGATTACGGTTTTGCGCTCACGCTGCCAGAGCTCCAGGAGTTCTTCCTGTAACAGCTGCCGGGTCTGAGCATCGACCGAGCCGAACGGCTCATCCATGAGCAGGATCATCGGATTGACCGCCAGGGCGCGCGCGAGACCCGCGCGCTGCTGCATGCCGCCGGAAAGTTCATGGGGATAGTGATTTTCGAAGTCAGCCAGACCAACCCGTTTGAGATAATCGCGCGCGGTGTCTGTCCGATCCGTTTTTGGGAGCCGGCGGAGTTCGAGGCTGAATTCCACATTGGCCAGAACCGTGCGCCAAGGTAGCAGAGCAAAAGTTTGAAACACTACGGCGCGGTCGGGTCCCGGCGCCGTGACGTGCTTGCCATTGATTGAAATCCCTCCACTGTCGCACGGGATCAATCCGTCGATTATTTTTAGCAGCGTGGTTTTACCACAGCCGCTCGGTCCGATGATGCTGACAAACTCATTCTCGCGGATGGAAAGATTCACATTCGCAAGCGCCTTCAGCTCGGTGGAGTTGTTCTTGATGGTTTTCTGAAAACTTTTCGAGACCCCTTGGATCTCAACCATGCATCCTCGCTTGTTCTGCCTCCGAGACGGTGTCGCAGTGTCATCCTGAGGCGAAGCCGAAGGATCTCTCCTTTTGTAACCCATGGACCGGTCGAGATTCTTCACTTCGTTCAGAATGACACCCCCTCTAGTTCCTTATTGTAGTTGCGTGCGCGGTGGTTTGGCTCAATCGAGACATCAGGATTTGCCCGTGATCGCCTTATCGTCCTTGCCCGGCTCGTAGGCGCGCGTATCTCGCGCGAGATCGATCTTATTCAGCACCTCATCGGGTGCCTGCGCTTCCTTGGGAAAATTATACGGCGGCAGCGGCTTGGTGGCGTCGAAGATCAGCTTGGTCTCCATCGGTCCTTTCTCCAAGCGGTTGTAACCGTATGCAGTAGGATTCAAGTGCGAGCCGATGATGTTGGGAATGATGACCAGATCGCGATCCGCTTGAAATCGCATGGCCAGCGCCCAGAGCACTTGGGTTTCATTGAATACATCAACATCGTCATCGACGACGATCACATGCTTAATGTTCGGATCGGTGACAAGCGCGCCGAGCGCCGCCTGTTTCGGCTCGCCTTCGGCCCTTTTCTTGACCGAGATGTAACAGTGTGAACGGGCGGCGCCGGAGATCGGCATGTTGACGGCGGTCGTGCTCGGCACAACTTCTTGGATGCGCTTGAGCAAGCTGCCGAGCCGTGGCGCGGCGCCGATGATGTTGTGTTCAAAATGGGCGCTGTGGATGCATTGATAGATCGGATTTTTCCGCATGGTGATCGCGGTGACTTCAATATAGGGCTGTTCGCCTTCTTTATAATAGTAATGCGGCCATTCGCCGAACGGGCCTTCATAGTGACGCTTGTGCGGCGGCACGATGCCCTCGATGACGATCTCGCAGCGGGCTGGCACCATCAGACTTACCGTTTCCGCCTTGACGACCTCCAAGGGCTCGCCCAAGAAGGCGCCGGCGATTTCCATCTCCGAACCGACGCCCGCCTGCTTACTGACTGCGGCCATATTCAACGCCGGGTGATGTCCAATGGCGAGAGCCACCTCCATCGGCTCGTTGTGATCTTCGTATTCGGCACGGACATAGTTGCCATGATTGGCGGGATTGATCATCAGTCCGAGCTGCCTCTTTCCTTGTTTTTGATGGCGGTAGATGCCGACGTTTACGGCGTTGGTGCCGCGCTCCTTGCAAATCAGCGCGGCGGCATTGACGTAGGCACCAGCATCGCCTTCGTTAATTGTCAGGACGGGTAGGAGGTCGAGATCAGCATCATTGCCCTTCAAGATCACTTCTTTGCACGGCGCGTCTTTGGCGGCGATTTCCTTTACCGGAACCGGATGGTGCTCGCGGTGAGCCAAGTCCCTGACCATCTGTGGCACAGACGGCGAGCCCAATGATAATGCCAGCCGCTCGTAGGTTGCGCCGAGATTCATGACCAGGGGAATTTTCGAACCTTGGATATTCTTGAAAAACACCAGGGGGAATTTGTTCTCCCGTTCAAACTTCTCGACGATGGCGCTGGCCTCATAGCGCGGGTCGACTTCTTTATCGACGACGACCACGTCTTTCGGGCGCTTCTCCAGCAATTCGTCCAAATAGCTGCGCAGGTCCTTGGCCATTTTACTTACCTCCCTTGGGTTACTGCTCGGGCTTGCTAGGTGAGTCCTCGGTAACTGTATTCCTAATTACTCACAGTTGAAATCATCTGGCAACAAGCGCAACGCCGCCGCTTTGAGGCCCGGTTGCTTGACAGTTCTGAGCGTTTTCTTAACAGTGGGTCTAGGTTCGAGACCATGCGCAAATTGCCGATTCGATGGGGCATCAGTTTACCCAATCGCGGGGCGCTGTTTGGGCTCACCAATATCGATGAGTTGATCGAAACAGCTGTCGTAGCGGAAAGCTCGGGTGTGTTCGAATCGGTTTGGTTCGGCGACAGCTTGATTCACAAACCTCGTCTAGAAGCGATCACTATGCTCGCGGCGGTGGCGACGCATACCAAAAAAGTACGCTTGGGCACGATTTGTATGGCGTCATTCCCCGTGCGCCATCCGGTTTTGCTCGCCATTCAATGGGCCTCACTCGATCAGATATCCAAAGGGAGAGCGCTGCTCGGTGTTTGCATCGGCGGCGGCCACGAGGGTGAATTACGTGCATTCGGTGTCAAGCGCGAAGAGCGCGTCGGACGCATGAAAGAAGGCATCGAGCTCTTGCGCCGGATCTGGGGTGACGAAGAAGTCATACACCGCGGCAAATATTACACGCTCGAAAGCTACAACATCGTTCCGAAACCGGTACAAAAGCCGCCACCGATCTGGATCGCCGTAAGTCCGGAGCGGGAGCAAGTAGGTGACAAAGTCGTCGATCAGGCGATGCGGCGCGTCGGCGCGCTGGCGGACGGTTACATCACGATGGGCGTAACCGCGGAAGAATTTCACAAGCGCTGGCAGGTCATCGAACGAGCGGCCGCTGAGGTCGGCAAGGACTTGTCAAATTTCGAAGTCGCCATTCACGGCATGGTCAATATCAACGACGATATGCTGGCGGCCTACGCCCAATCCAAGGACTACTTTAATCATTACTACGGCCCGAATTATCCGCCCGAGAATTTGATCAAAGTCTGGCTCGCCCATGGTCCGCCGAGCGACTGCGCGCGCCTGATTCAAGAGTGGATCGACATGGGCATCACGACGCCGGTCCTGCGTTTCACTGCTAAGGATCAGCTGGAGCAGGTCAAGAGATTTATCGAGGAAGTGCTTCCGTTACTGCGGTTGAAGTGACGGCGCGATGGTTGATAAAGATATCGGGGTGATGGAGTAGTGGAGCGATGGAGTGTTGGGTCGGAATTCCGGAACCCATGACTCCAATATTCCGTCACTCCACTTGAATTTTTGAGGTTGCCTCATGTTTGAAGATCTAAGAGGATTTTTAGCGCACCTGGAAAGTCAAAAGCAGCTGCTCCGGGTCAAGGAGCAAGTCGACGTCAAGTACGAGATCGCCGCGGGTATGCGCAAGACTTCGGACATCGAAGGCCCCGCGCTGCTGTTTGAAAATGTTAAAGGCTATCCTGGCTGGCATGTTTTAGGCGGCCTGTTCGCTACTCGAAAACTAGTGGCGCTTGGCCTCGGCGTACCGCAAGAGCAGATGCTCGAGCGCTATCTCACCCTGGAAGATACGCGCATTACTCCGGAAATTGTTGCAACTGCGCCATGTAAGGAAATCAAATGGATCGGCGATCAGGTCGATTTGTCTAAATTGCCAATCGTTACGCATGCCGAGAAGGATATCGGTCCTTACGTTACGATCGGTGTGCAAGTCGGTAAAGATCCGGATACCGGCATCCGCAATCTATCCATTCATCGGATGCTCGTCCTCGGCAAAGACCGCCTTTCATTGTGGGCGCCGGCCGATCACCACTTGGGGCGAATGATCTTGATCGCTGAGGAAAAGAAAAAAGGATTGGAAGTCGCAACGGCGATTGGCGTTGACCCGGCAATCGTCGTCGGCTCGCAAGCGAAAGTTCCCTTCGGCATAGACGAGTTTTACGTCGCCGGCGGTTTGCGTGGCGCCGCGGTGAAGTTGGTCAAGTGCGAAACCATCGATGTCGAAGTTCCGGCGTTCGCCGAAGTAGTCATCGAAGGCGTGACAATTCCCGGCGAACGGGTGGCCGACGGGCCGTATGGCGAATATCCCGGCTGTTACAGCGAAGCGAAGCAAGCCCCGGTGCTCAAAGTGACCGCAATCACCATGCGGCAGCATCCGATCTGGCAGACCGCACTTACCGGCATGCCGGTCACCGAGAACCACACGTTGATCGAATACGGGAATGCGGCCGTCGTCTATCGCGAGGTAAAAAAAGTCGTTCCCGAGGTGAAAGCGATTAACATGACGCCGGGTGGCACTTTCCGTCATCATGTCGTCGTGTCGATTAAAAAGCGCGCGGAGAACGAAGGGCGCAACGTGATTCTGGCGCTGCTTTCCATGGGCATCGGCCTAAAGCAAGTCATCGTGGTCGACGACGACATCGATCCTTTCGATCCAATGCAGGTGGACTGGGCGATGGCCACGCGCTTCCAGGCCGACAAGGACGCCATCATCATTCCCCGTCTCGCCTGCTCGACGTTGGACCCTTCTTGTTCGGAGGCGCGAGTTACCGCCGGCTTGGGAATCGACGCCACCGCACCGATGAAAGATCACTGGCGCTTCGAGAAGGTCGAAATCCCCGGTGTCGATAAAGTGAAATACATTTAGGAATCGAAAAAAAACATCACTCGCGCAAAGACGCAAAGCACGCCAAGTTCGGAGAAATATAACTCATTACTTTGCGCCTTTGCGTCTTGGTGCGAGAAATTCTTGAAGTGCCGCACAGCAGATGAAAAACTTCGATTATCTCGAACCGACCACCATTGCCCAGGCCTGCGCACTACTCAAACAGCATGGCGGCGAGGCGAAAGTCTTTGCCGGCGGATCTCATCTGACAATCTTAATGAAGCAGGGGCTCTATCAGCCCAAGGCGTTGGTCAACATCAAAAAGATTCCGGAGCTCAAGGGTATCAAGTATGACGCGAAAGAAGGTTTGACCATCGGTGCTCTGGTGACACACCGCGAGCTGGAAACCTCGGCGCTGGTGAAAGAGAAATTTCCAGTGCTCTGCGAAGCTGAGAAAGAAGTCGCCAACATCCGCGTGCGCAATATGGGTACCGTCGGCGGCAATTTGGCGTCGGGCGAGCCGCTGACGGATTTGTCACAGATCTTCATCTCGCTGGACGGCAAAGCAAAGATCACCGGGTCGAACGGCCAGCGCATAATTCCAGTGGAAGAACTCTTCGTCGATTTTTATACGACGAGCCTGGGCGAGGATGAAATTTTGACCCAAGTAGTGTTGCCGCCGCTGCCAGCGCGCTCCGCGATCGAATATATCCGTTTCTCCAGCAGCTCCGTGGTCGATAAGCCGTCGGCAGGTGTGGCGGTGCGCCTCACGTTGGAAACCAGTAGTGAAGCGGTTCAAGCCGCGCGCATCGTGCTCGGCTGCGTCGGCGCGACGCCGGTGCGGGCGCGTAGAGCCGAAGGGCTCATCATGGGCAAAAAGTTAACACTGGCGTTGGCGGAAGAGGCTGGCGGGATCGCCTCTGAAGAGTGCAGCCCCACCAGCGATTTGCGCGGTTCCGAGCAATATAAGCGCGCGATCGTCGGTACGCTGGTGAAGCGCACGGCGAGCAAGGCTTACGAGCAAGCTCTGGGAAATGCATGATGGATGGAATTAAACTCGATCCGGCGTCACAACCCGTCAAAGCGCCGGCAATGAAGAAAACGATTTCACTAATTGTCAACGGTTTCCAACGCAGCGTCGAAGTCGAGGCGCGGACGACGTTGCTCGACATGGTGCGCGAGCAGTTTGGCCTGACCGGCGCGAAGCTTGGTTGCGACATTCAAGTTTGCGGCGCGTGCACGTTGTTGGTTGACGGTAAACCGGTTAGCGCGTGTTCGGTTTTGGCCGTTGACGCCGACGGCTGCGAGATTCTCACGGTGGAAGGATTGAGCGCTAAGGGTAAATTCCATCCGTTGCAGGAAGCGTTTATGGAGTTCGGCGCGCTGCAGTGCGGCTACTGCACATCCGGATTTATTCTCACGGCGAAAGCGCTGCTCGAGGAGTATCCGCGGCCCTCCGAGCAACAGATCCGAGATTACCTGGCGGGAAATTTTTGCCGCTGCGGCTGCTATCAGGAGATTATGCAGGCGGTCAAGAATGTGGCTGGAAGCTGAGTCGATAAACATGACCGAATCGTAGAGGCCTTTACACCTTGACGCGAGGATAGACGCTGACCGTTCAAAAGTTCAACGTTCAATGTTCAACGTCCCAGCTCCACACCTTGAACTTTGAACCTGGAACCTTGAACGGAGAGCGACTAGAGAGGGACGATCTCGCGCAAAGGCGCAAAGAACGCAAAGTAGGATTTGGACAGGGAAGAATTCCATGGAACTAGCAGATATCGGAAAAACGTTTCGCCGATTGGACTATGAAACAAAAGTAACCGGCACGGCGCAGTATCTTGCTGACATGAACGTTCCGGGAATGTGCCACGGCAAGATTCTACGCAGCCCATATCCGCACGCGCGCATCAAGAGCATCGATACGTTCAAAGCCGTGAAAGTCACCGGTGTCGTGGCCGTGTTGACACGCGATGACATCGTCCACGACGAAGGCATCGAGCCGTACTACGGGCCGGTATTCAAAGACCAAACCATCGTCGCGGTGGAAAAAGTACGCCATGTTGGCGACCCGGTCGCGGCAGTGGCAGCACTGACGATCGACGCCGCCGAAGAAGCGCTGCGTTTGATCGAAATTGAGTACGAAGAGCTGCCCGCAGTTTTGGATGTTCACGAATCGCTAAAACCGGGTGCAAAATTGGTCCACGACGCTATCAAGGTTCCAATGTCGGGCTTCGCCGATCTTGCAGAGCTTAAACCAATCGACGGCACCAATATCTGCACTCACTTTAAACTCAACCGCGGTGACATCGACAAAGGCTTCGCCGAAGCCGACCATATTTTCGAAGATACCTTCACACTGCCGGCGACACAGCATTGTTTTCTTGAGACCCACGCGTGCATCGCCTCCGTCGATCCGGGCGGGCGCATCACGGTTTGGGCGACGACACAGAATCCGTTCGTCGTGCGCACCCAGCTCGCCAATATTTTCAAAGTACCGGTTTCTAAAGTTCGCGTCATCGTGCCGTATCTGGGCGGCGGATACGGCGGCAAGGTGTATCCGAAGGTCGAACCGATCACGGTCGCGCTGGCAAAGAAAGCAAGGCGGCCAGTGCGCATCGTGCTATCGCGCGAAGAAGTATTTTATACGATCACCAAGCATGCCGCGGTGATTCGCATGAAGACGGGCGTCAAGAACGACGGCACGCTGGTAGCACGAGAATGCGAAATACACCTCGACACCGGCGCCTATGCCGAGATCGGGCCGCGGGTAGCAAAAAAATCCGGTTACACCGCGGCGGGGCCGTATCGGATTGCCAATCTCAAAATCGATTCCTATTCCGTTTACACCAATAAACCGCCCGCCGGCGCTTTCCGCGGCTTTGGTGTGTCGCAATCAGCTTGGGCCGTCGAGTCGCAGATGGACATCATCGCGGCGGCGCTCAAGATGGATCCGCTCGAACTCAGAAAAAAGAACGGTTACGACGAGGGCGATAAGTTTGTCACTGAAGAGACATTGCGAAGCATCGGGTTTAAGCAATGCCTCGACGAAGTTGCCAGGTCGATTGCGTGGAACGATAAATCGTTCAATGGTTCAACGGTTCACGGTTCAATCGGATCGAACCTTCGGCGCGGCAAGGGACTCGCGTGCATGATCAAAGCGACGATCACACCGTCTATCTCTTGCGCGGTAGTAAAGCTGAACGAGGACGCGAGTCTATCCATATATACGGGCACGGTGGAGATGGGGCAGGGCTCGGAGACTGTGTTGGCGCAGATCGCCGGGAAAGAGCTCGGGATTCCGCTGCAAACGATTCAAGTTCTCGGCGTCGATACCGACGTTGTCCCCTACGACCTAACGACATCATCGAGTCGTTCGACTTTTCACATGGGCAAAGCCGTGCAGCTGGGGGCGCAGGACATCATGCACCAGCTCAAGCAGATCGTCGTCAAGGAATACGGTGTCCCGCAGGACAAAATCCGTTTTGCCGAGGGCAAAATTCTCCTGCCGGAAACCGCACTCGATTATGCCGAGGTGATGTTCAAGCGCTTCGGTATGCAAGGCGGCACGCTAGTCGGCGAGGGGCAGGTCAAAACTTCCACCAAAGACGAATTCGGTGAAAAAACCACATCGGCGTTCTGGTTCGTCGCCGCCGGCGCCGCCGAGGTCGAAGTCGACGTTGATACCGGGAAGTTCAAGCTGATAAGGTACGCCACCGCCGTCGACGTGGGCAAGGCCCTCAATCCTCTCGGTTGCCGCCAGCAGCTTGCCGGCGCGGCGATCACGGGCATCGGTCAGGCGATGTTCGAGGAGATCGCTTACGACAACGGTCAGCTCATCAATCCGAATCTGGTCGATTATGTATTGCCTTCGCTGGGCGACATGCCGCCCGTGATCGATCCGATTTGCGTTGAGGTGCCCGATCGTAACGGTCCATTCGGCGCGAAGGGCATCGGCGAAAGCGCGCTGATTCCCGTCGCGCCGGCAATCGCCAACGCGATCTATGACGCGGTGGGTGTGCGCATCAAAGATCTTCCGATTAAGGCGGAAAAGATTTATCTTGGGTTGCAACAAAGGAAGTCATAAATCGTCAAAAGGCTAGCGGCGATGAAGCTTGGTTTTCGGCAAATATGTTTGCTTGCTTCTGTGATTCTCATGGCCACGAGTTCCCTCGCTTGCTATAACGAGGCGCTCGAACGCCAGGCCGAACAAATCCGGCAGCAGGAAATGGAAATTGCCCGACAGCGCAAAGAACTGGAAGCGCTCGCCGCGGGCCAACAAGTTCAAGACCAGAGGCAAAGGGTTTGCGTTCGTGCCTTTCGCGAATATTTTGACAAGGCTCAACTGTCGACAAATCGGGACGAAGCAATCTCGCTCTATCGTGATGGATTGGCAATCTGTCCCGACGATGACGTTGCGCATTATGAATTGGGCAGAGCTCTCGCCGGCTCTGGCCGGCAGGCCGAAGCTGAGAACGCATTCGAAGCGGCGCTCAAGATCAATCCTGACTTCACTGACGCGAGAAGACAACTCGAAGCCATCCGAAAAAACCGTTAAAACCGTCGCATTGCAATATCCAATCGTTAGACCGGAGGTTAAATCATGAGAACGCTAGTCGCCGCATCGTTCTCGCTGTTCGTGTGTGCCTTGGCCGCGCATGCCCTGGATGAAACAAAGCTCGTCGACTTAACGTATTCGTTCAGCGAAGACACGCATCATTGGCCGACCGCCAAACCTTTCCACCTCGAAAAGGTCGCCGAGGGCCGAACTCCCGCTGGATATTGGTATTCCTCGTATAACTACGGTGGCTCGGAGCATGTCGGGACCCATATGGATGCACCGTTTCATTTCGCCAAAGGCAAATGGACGACCGAGCGGATTCCGCTTGCTCGGACAATTGGTCCCGGCGTCGTGGTCGATATTCGACGCAAGACGGAGAAGAATCCCGATTATCTTTTGCAAGTGGAGGATGTCCGCGCCTGGGAAAAGAGTCACGGCAGGGTCCCAGCGGGCGCGATTGTATTGACGCACACAGGTTGGGGAAAGTTTTGGGGCGATCGCAAGCGTTATTTTGGCACCGACGAGCCCGGCAACGTTACCGATCTTCATTTTCCTGGATTATCGAAGGCCGCCGCTGAATTTCTGGTCAAAGAGTGGAAGGTAACGGCCGTCGGGATCGATACGCCGAGCATCGATCACGGTCCATCGAAGGATTTCCCGGTCCACCAAGTTCTCGGAGAGGCGAACGTACCGATCTTTGAAAACGTCGCGGCTTTGGAGCGGGTTCCGTCCAAAGGCGCGACCATCTTCGCGCTGCCCATGAAAATCAAGGGAGGCAGCGGTGCGCCTTTGAGGATTTTCGCCTTGCTGCCCTAAAAAGACCGGTGGCGACGACGTTTTCCGTTCTCTGGCAACAGTGATGGTCAAACCTTTTTGAGATTTTGCTTTCACCCAACAAAAACAATATAGTCTGCCGCGCTAAACAGGGGGTAACTGTATGACCTGGTCGAAGGTACATCTTGTAGTCCTGCCGATAGCTTGCTGGTTTTTGTTTGTCCTCGGTATTACAGCGACCGCTCCCGCTGCCGAGATTCAGATGCAAGTTCAGCCCACGCCGTCAACCCAGAGCGCCGTATCGCCTACCGGCAAGCTGTTGACGATCGAAGATGCGGTGCGGATCGGTTTAGATAATCATCCCAGGATCAAGTCGGCAAATGAGAGAATCGGTTCGCAGCAAGCCGTTTTAGGGCAACAAATGTCTGCGTATTACCCAACGATCACCTTTAACAATAATTATCGCAGTACAAATGCTTCCAGTTCGAGCAGCGTGAGTGAACATGCATCGCCAACGGCTAACTCCCAGACCAACTTCAACTATACGATCTATAATTTCGGCAAGAGAGAAGGCACGGTTCAGGCGGCGCGTGATACTTTAAGCGCAGTGGAGCAGGACTATGCGACGACCACCCAAGATATCATTCTTTCCATCAAGCAGGCCTACTATGTGTATTTAGGGTCTCAAGCGCTAGTAAAAGTGCGCCAAGAAACGGTTCGCAGTCGCGAATTGCTCGTGCGCCAAGCGCAGGGATTCTATGAAGTAGGCACGCGGGCGAGAATCGACGTCGCCCGGGCGGAGGCCAATCTCTTTACAGCGCAGGCCGATCTCATCGCAGCGGAGAATGGCGTAAAGATCGCCTGGGTAACGCTGAGAAATGCCATGGGTTCGCCTCGTCTTCCTGAACAACCCGTGGCGGAGGATTCGCCGGAAGTCGAATTTTCGATGAACCTAGCCGGCGCCAGGAACGTAGCCTTTGACGCACGCACGGAATTAAAGAGCTTTGAAGCCCAACGGAAGGCATCGGATCAACTGATCGCTGCTGCTCGACGCGGACATTTGCCTGACCTCATCTTCGACGCGTTCTACGTTCGGCGTACGGGAAGCGGAGATACCAAGCCGACTTTTCCGCTGAAGCAAGAGGGCTGGCAAGCGCAAGTGAGTTTGAACATTCCGATTTTCGACGGCTTTCGAACCACCAATCGAGTCGAGGAAACTTTGCACAATTATTACAACGTTAAAGCGCAAGAAGAGGACCGTCGCCAGCTGATTGCGCTGGAGGTCGAGCAGAGTTACCTTAGGGTCGTGGAAACCCAGGAGCGGATAAGAGCCACCGAATCGGCAGCCAGGGCCGCCAAAGAAAACCTCGATTTGGCCCAGGGACGCTATCAGGTCGGCGTCGGGTCGATTATTGAAGTCACCGATGCGGAGACGCTTTACACGGACGCACAAACGACCTATATACGGACAATTTACGACTACAAGATCGCCGACGCTCAGCTGGCGAGAGCGATGGGAGATACCCGAGTCGGAGTCTTGAAACCAGGATCAATCAAATAGACGCGGGAAACTCCGAGAAAGGGCTAGCAAGGGGTCCTAGGATATGAAGCGTTCTCATTGGATCATCGCATTGGTCATCGTGGTTGGCGGCTTCGCCGGTTTCCAACAATTTCAATCCTGGTCGCTCAACAAACCACAGGAAGGGTCCCAAGCCAAGTCGGAGGAAGGCGGCGAGCGCGGTCAAGGAAGTCGACCCGCCAGCGGTCAGGGACAAGGGCGTGGGGCGGGGCGATCGCGCGGCGGCGAGACGGTGCCGGTCCTGGTCGCAACCGCGGTCCAGAAAAGCGTCCCGCTACAAATCCGGGCGGTTGGGAATGTTGAAGCCTATACAACCGTTTCGGTAAAGAGCCAAGTTACCGGCGTGCTCATGCAGGCTCATTTCAAGGAAGGCCAAGACGTCAAGAAGGGCCAATTACTTTTCACCATCGATCCGCGTCCCCTGGAATCGGCGTTAAAACAGGCTGAAGCGAATATGGCGCGCGACACTGCCCAGCTAAACAATTTGCGTGAACAAGTTAAGCGGTATGCAGAGTTAGTCCAGAAGCAGTACGTGTCTCGAGAGCAGTACGATCAGATCAAAACCAACGCCGATGCCGCGGAGGCAGTGGTAGACGCCGACAAAGCGGCGGTTGACAACGCCAAGGTTCAGCTAAGTTACTGTTACATTTATTCGCCGGTGAACGGACGGGTCGGCAGTCTTTTGATCTACGAAGGAAACTTGATTCGGCTTAATGACGGCGCCGCTCTGGTGGTCATCAACCAAATTAACCCAATCAATGTGACCTTCGCCGTGCCCGAACAGTATTTGGCTGATCTCAAACGACATATGGCTGGGGGTAGATTAAAGGTCGATGCGAGATTCCAATCGGATGAAGGCCGGCCAGAACAAGGCCTCTTAGCCTTTGTCGATAACGCGGTTGATCGGTCCACGGGCACGGTTAGACTCAAAGCCGAATTCAGCAACCAGGAAAGGCGGCTGTGGCCCGGTCAGTTTGTCAATGTAGCGCTAACGTTGGCGACACAAGGGGATGCCGTGGTCATTCCCTCGGAAGCGGTCCAAGTCGGCCAGGAAGGCCAGCATGTTTTCGTCGTCAAAGAAGACAAGCGGGTTGAAGTTAGGCCGGTGACGATTGGCAGCACGAACGAAGGCGAAGCGATCATCGCCAAGGGCCTTGCCGCCGGCGAACAGGTCGTGCGTGAAGGCCAGTTCTTGCTCGGCCCGGGGTCCCGCGTGGAGGTGAAAGATCCAACTAAGTTGACCGGGGAAACAAAGGGGGAAGGAAAAAGGAGCGGTCGCAGTGAGGGAGGCAAACGAGGTAACGTTAAAGCGGACGAAAAAAAGGGTGAATCATGAACATCTCCGCGCTCTTCATACGCCGGCCGGTGACCACCACTCTGGTCATGCTGGGGATCCTCATCTTCGGCATCATGGGGTATAAGTCCCTACCGGTCAGTGACCTTCCGACCGTTGACTTTCCAACCATCACCGTCAATGCCAATTTGCCCGGCGCCAGCGCTGAAACGATGGCGTCGGGAGTGGCGACGCCGCTCGAGAAAAATTTCTCGACCATTGCCGGCCTCGATTCCATGAGCTCGACCAGCAGTTTGGGGCGAACTCAAATCACGTTGCAGTTTAGCTTGAGCCGAAACGTCGATGCCGCGGCGCAGGACGTTCAAGCGATGATCGCGCGTTCGGCTCGGGATTTGCCGCCAAATATGCCGACCCCGCCGTCCTATCGAAAGGTCAATCCGGCGAACAATTCCATCCTGCTGCTGGCGTTGACATCACCGACACTTCCTTTGTCGACAGTCGATGAATTTGCCCAGACGATTTTGGCGCAGCGCATCTCGATGGTGAGCGGCGTCGCGCAGGTCGATGTTATCGGCTCGCAAAAATACGCGGTCCGGATCCAGCTGGATCCCAATCAGTTAGCCGCCCGGCAGGTCGGCATCGACGACGTGGTGAACGCGATTCAACGCGGCAATGTAGACCTGCCCGTGGGAACCTTGAATGCTCCCACCCGTGCCTACACTTTGGTTTCGGATGCCCAGCTCACGAACGCGGAAGCCTATCGCCCGATGGTCGTCACCTATCGCAACGGCGCGCCGGTGCGCATCCAGGATCTCGGCAAAGCTCTGGATAGCGTGGAGAACACCAGGGTCGGCAGCTGGTTCAAGGACAAAAGGGCCGTCATCCTGGGAGTACAGCGACAACCGGGCGCCAACGTTGTCGAAGTCGTCGATGCTGTCAAAGCTATTCTGCCCGGGTTGCGCGCGCAAATTCCCCAGTCCATCAACCTGGAAGTGTTTTTCGACCGCACTCAATCGATTCGTGAATCGGTGCATGACGTCCAGCTCACTCTCATTGGCACGATCGGGCTGGTTATCCTCGTCATCTTTCTTTTCCTGCGCAATGTGTCGGCGACTATCATTCCGAGCTTGGCGCTGCCCATGTCCATCGTCGGCACCTTTGCCGTCATGTACCTGCTCGATTATAGCCTCGACAACCTGTCGCTTATGGCGCTGACTCTCGCCGTCGGCTTCGTCGTCGACGATGCCATCGTCGTGTTGGAGAACATCGTGCGCCACATGGAAGAAGGTGAAAATCCCTATGATGCCGCGGTCAAGGGCGCGCAGCAAATCGGCTTCACGATTGTCTCGATGACGATTTCGTTGGTGGCGGCGTTCATTCCCGTACTGTTCATGAGCGGCATGTTGGGGCGGATCTTGCGCGAGTTCGCGGTGACCATCTGTGTATCGATCCTTGTGTCGGGCTTTATTTCGTTGAGCCTCACCCCGATGCTTTGCAGTCGCTATCTTCGTCCGCCGCATGACCAGAAGCATGGCTGGTTTTACAATTTTCTTGGACGTTGTTTGGATTTGATGAATAAAGGATACGAAGTAAGCCTGGCCTGGGTAATGCGCCACCATGTGACGACGATGGTGCTCTCAGGCGTTGTCCTGGTCGCCACCGTGTACATGTTTAGCTTGGTGCCGAAGGGGTTCATTCCAAGTGAAGATACCGGGCAAATGCTGATCAACACTGAAAGCGCGCAAGGGATTTCCTATGAACAAATGGTGCAGTACCAGCAACAATTGGCCGCCATTGTTTCCAAGGATCCCAATGTCGAGGCCTTCTTCTCCAGTGTCGGTGTTGGTGGCGTGGGATTAACTGGCAATACCGGCCGAATCTTTATGAAGCTCAAGCCGCGCTCAGAACGGCCCGTGGTTTGTTCTGCATCATCGTGGATAAAATCCTGTCGCCCTCTGAGTGCGGACGAACTGATCCGGGAGATGCGTCCCAAGCTCGCTCGCGTGCCCGGCATTCGTGTGTCGCTACAGAATCCGCCGGTGATCCGCGTCGGTGGACGTCTCAGTCGAAGCTTATACCAATTTACCTTGCAAAGTCCGGACGCCCAGGAACTCTACCGGCAGGCGTATCTATTTGAAGAAAAATTGCGAGCGCTTCCCGACTTCAGAGATGTCGGCAGTGATTTGCAGATCAATAATCCTCAGCTGCAGGTCGTGATTGACCGAGACAAGATGGCGACGATGGGGATCACGGCTCAAGGCATTTCGCCGCGGCAAGTCGAAGAGGCTTTCCAGAACGCCTATGCGACCCGACAAATCTCGACCATCAATACGCCCAACAACCAGTACCAGGTGATCCTGGAGTTGGATCCCAAGTTTCAAAACGACCCGTCGGCGCTGTCGATGCTCTATATTCGCTCTACGACCGGCCAAGCGGCGACAGCCCAACCTATGGTGCCGTTAGGCGCGCTGGCGAATCTCAAGTATACCGCCGGGCCGCTAACAGTGAATCACTCAGGGCAGCTTCCTTCGGTAACGATGTCTTTTAATCTGCGGGAGGGAGTTTCATTGGGAAATGCGGTGGAGACGATAAACAAATTGGCCCGCGACTCGCTTCCGGCCTCCATCACCACGAATTTTCAAGGCACGGCCCAAGAGTTTCAATCCTCGATCAAAAGCCTGTGGGTACTCCTTATTCTGGCGGTATTCGTCGTCTATCTCGTTCTCGGTATACTCTACGAGAGCTTTATTCATCCGCTGACAATTCTTTCGGGTTTGCCATCCGCCGGACTCGGCGCGCTTATCGCGCTGTACTTGTGGAACATGGACCTGAGTATCTATGCGTTCGTCGGTTTGATTATGTTGATAGGTATCGTGAAAAAGAACGCGATCATGATGATTGACTTCGCCCTTGATCGGCAGCGCAACGACGGCAAGCCGCCGGCGCAAGCAATTTACGAGGGCGCCCTCGTGCGCTTCCGGCCTATCATGATGACGACCATGGCGGCGATTTTCGGCGCTATTCCGATCGCCATCGGCGTGGGAGCGGGGGCCGAAGCGCGCCAGCCGTTGGGAATTGCCGTAGTCGGCGGTCTGCTTATTTCTCAGATTCTCACCCTTTACATTACACCGGTGGTCTATCTGTATTTAGAGAAATGTCAGGAGTTCATGATTACATTGCCGGCGAGACTGCGCGGCGCAGCCAAGGGCGAGAAGGCTACGCCCGAACAGGCGCTCGCGCCGAAGCTTGGAATGGAGAGCTCCACTCCGCACAAGGCCCCTTAAGCGCTCAGTCCGAAAATATTTTCGCGTGTGCCGCGTCGGGCTACCGTTGCGAGCTTAACGGTAGCCCGAAGTTTTTCGTAAATTCCCCGTGTTCAAGACTGTTTTCGTTTTACATTGCGTAGGACCGCGATCTAAACGATGATTCGGCCTGTGGTTTTGTATGAAGCGTTTTTCTTGGCTGATAGCAGCGGTCTTCCTTACCGCACTGATGGCGACCGGTTATTGGTTTCTGGGTATGAATCCTCACGCACTGCCCAATTGGCGCAGCAGCAACGACGCAATCGCTGTAACCATCACGCCGGTACGGCGCCGCTCAGCACCGCTGACAGTGCGGCTCACGGGCGAGCTCAGTCCAGTCAGGGAAGCCACCATCATCTCCCGTTTGGCGGGCAAAGTTACCAACGTGCGTTTCAACATCGGCGACTCTGTGCCGGCCGGGGCCATTGTTGCAACTATTCATTCAGGCTCGGTAGCTGAGCGCATGACCGAAGTCCAAGCCGCGATCGTTGCCGCGCGGAAGGATGTTGGGCTAAAGGCGGAGATCGTGGCCGAGGCGGAGAAGCAACTAACAAAAAGCCGAGAATGGCACCAGCAGGATCTCATCGCCCGGCGCGACGTCGCGCAAGCCGAAACGGTAATGGAAACAGCGCGGGCACAGGCGGAACTCGCGCGCGCGAATCTCGCTCAGCAGGAAGCGATGCTTGAGCAGTTACACACGTTGCAAGGTTTGGCCCGACTCTCGGCCCCAATCGGCGGCGTGGTCACCGGCCGATGGGCGGAGCCCGGCGCGACGATTGCGGCGTCCGCACCGATCCTCACCATTGCCCATCTCCAAACGCTAAAAATGATTGCCAAAATGTCCGGTGTTCATGGGAACGATGTCCGCAAGGGGTTGAAAGCTGAAATTTCAAGCCTGGAAGCGCCTGGGGCGATTTCACAGAGGACCGTAGTCCGTGTGGATTCATTGAAGGCCCGTGAGGGGTCGATCTCGGAAATCGAGATTCATGTTGATAATACCGAAGGAATTTTCCGCCAGGGAATGACGGCTACGGCGGTGATTTCCTTAGAACAGTGGGAAGAGATTTTGTTGATTCCTCGATCAGCAGTGGTATCAGCACGCGGCCAGGATTATGTTTATAAGCTTGCCGGCAATCGCGCCGTGAGACAGCAAATCGGGCTGGGTAACCAAAGGGGCGAGGAAATCGAGATCAAAACCGGACTCAAAGACGGCGACGCAGTGATCACCGATCAATTAAGTTTATTGAAGGCCGGCGCCCTGGTTCGCGTGTCGGCTGCGAAAGCACCGCCGTCGATTGGCAAGTAACAAGGTTAGTCGATTGCTTTCCTGTGTGTTTGCCGGGCCGCTTACCAACGGAAAGGATTGAGCACTTTGCTGGCGTTCTCCATGTCTTGGCGCATTTGATCGAGCACGCCTTTTGGCTCGTCATCCTGATTCGCAGACGGTTTTTTCGGCTCAGCCGGTTTTGCTCCCAGCGCGGCCGGTTGAGCTGGCACCGGTCCCTTGACGAGCACTCTCGACGGCGAGTCTTTGCCGCCGTCGTCTTTGCTATCCGACTTTATTGATTCTCGGGACGAGTCTGGTTTCTCTTGAGCCGGAACTTCCGCGGGGCTCAAGAAGAGCGGTCCCTTTTCTTTGGCAAGTTTTGGTTCGAGTTCGACACTTTTAGCTTGTGATTTCTGCTGCGCTGCCGCGGCCTTCATTTCTTCCGCAGTGGGCGGTTTTTCAAACCGCGCCGATTCTACTCCTTGGGCTTTGAGTTTCTGGTCAATGCTACTCAGAATGCCACTGGTTTGAACATCTTGCGGCGCTTGACTCTGGGCTGCTGCTTTGGCCAGTCTTTCCTGCGTGGCGGCGATATCTTTAAAAGCCTCTGCGGGTTCGGGTGGCTGCGGCATTTCGCCGCCGTTTGTGCCACCCTTTTTCAAGTTAGCATCAATGGAACCGAGCAGCGCCGCGGCGTCCGTGTTGGACTGCGGCTTGGGGGTTTCCTCTTCCTTGGGCAAGTCCGCGGGCGGTGGCTTTAGCGTGGCTTGGCTGGCCGCAACATCGATCCCCTTCTGTTTGAGTGAGTCGTCAAGCTGGGTGACTAAACTGCTCGATTTGGCATCGCTATTTGGCGCAGTTTCTTTAGATGTTTTTGTCCCAAAGGGCCATAGCGCCGACATTATGCCGCCGGATTCTTGTTTTTGTGCTTGATTTTTCTTCGACACTAGCGCAAGAGCGCTCTCGCTCTTGCTGTCGTCCTTTTTGCCGTCGTCCGAAGAAGAAAACGGGTTTAACTTATCCGCGACCCGGCGCAGAAGTCCTTTCTCGTCTCCCGGCTCTTCATGAACTACGTCGGTTTTCGCTACCAGATTAAGGTCCCTCAACTTCGCCAGTGCCGGATCTTCTTTGACCTCAGGCGGCGCGACCGTGGTCGGTCGGCGATCGCGCATGAGCAGCAACGCCAAAGGGTCGCGTTTTTCTTTTTCAATCGTCGCTAATTGAGACTGCGCTTCCGCGGCAAATTTGCTTTGCGGATAATATTGGATCAAGGCCTCGTAGGCGAGGGCCGCTCTCACGCCATTCTTTTCGTTTCTATAGCTCTCGCCCAAATAGAAGAGGCTCTTCACGGCCGTCGGCGTATCTTTATATTTGCGCACAATTTCTTCGAATCGGTCGCGCGCGGCGGGATATTTCTCTTGCTGGTAATAGAAATGGGCGACGTTGAATTCATGCTCAGCCAAATAATCGAGGCATTTTGCGAGTTTCTCTTTCGCCTCCGCTGCCTGCGGCGAATTTGGATATTTGGATACCACGGTTTCAAAATAGCCTTTGGCAATTTCGGTGTTTTTCTGATCGCGATCCGCGCTGGTAAATTGATCAAAGCGTCGGCGACTTTTAATTCGACTTGGGTGATCATCGGGCTGAAAGGATGATCGGTTCGGATCTTGGAAAAATTATCTATGGCGCGCACATACTTCTTGTCATTGAAAGCGCGCATGCCCTCGTCGTAAAGCGCTTCCGCAGTGGGATCGGCCTTCAGCGAGCTGCTCGACCAAGGAAGTGACGGCAGTGACGGCAGCGATGGGAAAGAACAGGCGGAACAGCATGTTAGTAGCGCGGACAACGCAATAATAGATCTCATTTATCACCTATCTCACCTGGGGGTTATTTCGGTCGATAATATACGTCGACCTAGCACCGAGTCAAGTTTTTGATGGCTAAAAAATTGACAACGACGGACGAAACTGACGAGTGGCGATTCCGGCTACTCGCCCCAATTAATCATCGATTTGTGGTCTGGCGGCTTGATTCCGCACCCTTTTCCCCCAGAAGCTCGGACCCGTCCCGAGCTTGACGAATGAGCGAACGGAGCAGTGTAAATGTGGGAGAACTTCCGTGCCGTCTGACGCAGCATCAGACCTTCGAAGCACGAGAATCAATTTATCAGTAGCCCGCTAGGCTAGGCTTCTTCCGAGCTACGCAGTCACGCTGGCAAGTTTGCCGGTGATATTTGCACCGCACGCCCGCGCGCCACCATGCCGCGGCGGTCACTTGGGAAGCTCTTCACTCGGATTTATTTTCGGCAACACGCGCAATTTAAACTGGGTCTGATTCGAGCGAAAGACGAACGGCCACACAGGAGGAAAAACAACGTACGCCGTGGTTTCCAGGAAGGAGTAAACCAAATCACCCGGCGGCCCCTTATCATCGTGAATGGTCACGACATATTCTCCCGGCGAGATGTCCGGGATTTTGAACTGAAGAAACTTATCTTCAATCCAAACCAACTCCTCGCCGGGAATCTCACTTCGTTGCGGATCCGCCGCGGTGAGTTTGAGCTGGGGCCAGTCCATTACCTTGCCGGCGATCTCAACACGCGGCCAGCCCACTAAGTATTCCATCGAAATGCTAATGACATTTCCGGGCGGTCCCTCTGTCGGACTCACGCTGACGACGCGAGGTGCGCAAGCAGAAGATGACGTCGTGACTGACAGACAGGCGACGAAGATCAAGCGGTACATCTTCTTCTTCAATCGGTGGACAAAGCATTTCATGCACGGTTCTCCAAACTCGTTAATGGCATAAAAGAATAGTTTATCCAAAGGCCCGCAGATCAACTCAACGATTATCCGGGCATATTAGGGCAGCTGTCTCTTTGGTTATATCTGAGTCTCCAAGTTCCAAAGTTCACCAAAATTAGCCACAAATTCCCAAATGCTAGGACCGAAGTCGTAGACAACGCTTCAATAACTCCCCTAGCCCGGGAAAAATCATACTACTCGCGTATTGATGGGAACGGCATTATTCAAGTACAACCATCGTCAAGAAAATGGGGGGCTACGTGCCCCGCGGGTTTGTTTAGAATCTGCGAAAAAAGAAGACAAAAGAATAGAAGAAATCAGGAGAACAAGGAGGCAAAATGAACAAGAGGTTTTGGGCGTTGAGTGTGTTAGCTGTTTTCCTTTTAGCTGCGGGAACAGTGAGAGCCCAGAGCGTCGATGATAGGATCAAGTCGCTCGAGCAAGAGCTTTTACAGTTAAAAGAGCAGCAGATCGAGCTGAAGAAAGAGGCGACAACGGCGGCGCAGGC
>WNGA01003083.1_pt1 | contig 25164 bp, 19 predicted proteins | sample 5400061 | NCBI WGS metagenome assembly WNGA01 (sample SAMN13153366, study PRJNA577476) | soil metagenome | isolation source: 100 cm soil or saprolite under grassland replicate 2 | place: USA:California | collected 2016-06-15 | reverse complement strand
CCTTGTGCTCGAGCATCAGGCCGGGACCATCGGCTGTTCGTAGTACCGGCGGACACTCGAGCCGATCCGAGAAACGTCGGTCCCGTAGATGTGGATCGAGATTGCGGTTTCGTCTCCTGCGTTCCGGACGCGGTGGATGTCGCCAGGTGGGGCGAACCCGCTCACCTCGTCGGCCTCGCTCGTCTTCGTTCCTGTCTCGACAAGGCAGCCTCGCTCCTCGTCGAGCGTGAAGAGCTCCTCGTGCTCGACGCCCTGGATGGCGCCCGGCGGCCCCGATCCCGCCCACAGACCGAGCGCCTTGTTCCGGTCGGCGCCTTCCTCGAACATGTTCATCACGATCGAGAGCGCCGCCGGCAAGACGACAGCGGCACCGAAGCCCTGCAGTCCGCGCATCGCGATCAGGAAGCCGTCGCTCGAGGCCAGCCCGGCGCCCAGCGATGCAGCCGTGAAGACAGCCAGGCCGAGCATGAGGATCCGCCGCCGGCCGAGCAGGTCTGCAACACGGCCCCCGAGCAACAGGAAGCCGCCGAAGGTCAGTCCGTAGGCGGTCACGACCCATTGCAGGTCCGACTCGGAGAAGTGGAGGTCGCGGCCGATGGTCGGCAACGCAACATTGACGATCGTGAGATCGACGATCGTCATGAAGTACGAAACAGCCAGCACGGCGAACGCGCGCCAGCGGTGAATCTGGGCTCTCTCTGTATCCATCACTACCTCCTTCACATCTCTGGTGATGCCGGCGAGTCAATCCGCCGTGCTTGGAGGTAGTGATCCGGCAAACAGCTGCGATCCATCGCTCGCATGGGGCCGAATCCCGGAGTCGAGCCTACTTGCCTGAGCCAGCGTGCTCGGCCGCGCGATTCATCAGACTCGATGCAGCGAAAGCGATTTCGCCAGAGTGAGCGCACAAGGCTGGCGCGCGGTTAGGCGATGAGCTTGCCTAGGAGCTCAAAGGTGGGATAGGGGTCGTCGACGTCGCCGAAGTGCCCGTCGTCGCGGATGATCTGCGTGCCGCCCAGCCGGTCGAGCATGCTCCGTCCCTGCTCGGCGTCGCACCCGTAGGGATCGCGAATCGAGTTGACGAAGTAGACGTCCCGGACGTGCGCCTTGATCTTTTCCCAGTCGTAGGTCGCCTGCAGCACCGGCTCGTCGCTCGTGTTCGGGGGAGTCGCATAATGGCCTCGGCGACCCGCGCGTCGATGTGCTCGAGGATGCTGAGGAGGAGCGCTGCGCCGCCCGAGTGCCCGACGAGGACCGTTCGCTCGTCGAACACGTGTTTCGCCAGAACCATCGGGAGGAACGTCTCGATCGGGTCCTGGTTGAGGCCTGGGTAGTGCGGGATCTCGACGGCATATCCGCGCGCCTGCAGCCGCGTTCCCAGCCATCGGTACCAGCAGTAGTCCGGGTGGCCTCCGGTCCCGTGGAAGATGATCGCCCTTCCGTCTATCGCGTTTCTCCTCGTATCGCTGGTTCAGAGTCTGAATCTGAGACGGCGCCCAGGCCAGAAACTCATCGCGGTGTGCCGGCAACAAAGCCCGGCGGAGCGGCGTGTCACGCCTGCCGTTCGACCCGTGGACTGACGCTCTCAAGCTCGTGTAGCTCGGTCGCGGTCAGCGCGAAGGCTGGTCAAAATATTGGCGCACGTCCGCGGGTTGATGGTGCTGGTCATGCGGCGGGCGCGGAACGGCTTGCGGTTTCAGGGATGCTCTAGGTACACGCGTGGGGGAGCTACTGCGACGTCAGTAGTCCGTGCCAGTATTCGGCGATGGCGCTCGCACCGGCGAGGTTGGGCTCGATTACCTGGACGAACCATGGCTCGTTCGACGTGATGCCATGTCCGCGAAAGAGCCGCTCGAGATCGGCGAGCACGAAGGCGCGCTCGCCCGCCAGTTTTGCAATGCCGCGGTTGACTGCGTTCAGTCGTCGTCGGAGCTCGATCGTTGCCAGCCGCGACAGACCGAGCTCGCGCCGTCCGACCGCGTTGTCGCAGTCGCTCGGGTCGTAGATCGTGTTGATGACAACGCGGGCGCCGAGCGGCTGGATCCGCACCGCGATCTGGTGAAGCCGGTGCAGGATCGTGCGGGGGAGATCGCCGCCAAGCAGGTCGTTGCCGCCCGCGGTAAGGGTCACGATGTCTGCGGCCGCGGGTGCCTGAGCGAGGTCGGCGATGACGCCGCGTGTCGTGTTGCCGTCGCGCGTGAGGTCAACGAGGTCGAGGCCGAGCTTGCGCGCGAGCTGCGAAGCCGCTCCGCCACCGCGTACGCCGGTGTAGTCGTCGATGGAGATGCTGTCCCCGAGGGCGAGGTAGATTGCCATCGCGAGAGGGATGCTCTTTGACGCTGCCACTGGAGCGGCGACGGCCGCGGCTGAGCAGGTTGCAGGTCTCTGTCGAGGCCGCTCTCACCGCCCGCGATCCGGATCGGTGGGAGCTGGTCGTCGCCGATGACCGTCCGCGACCGATGGCGGGTACCGGCGTCGATGCCGTGATCCGAGCGCGACGCCGCTCCTGACCGTCGGCCCGCTCTGGCTAAGAGATCGAATCACAATGAGTTCTGCAGCCGCCTGAAGCCGACGAGGCAGCAGCCGAGTGCGAGGAAGGCCTGGTGGATTTCGTGGCGGCGGTCGTAGCGGATGAGCAGTCGCTTGAACTTGTGCAGCCAGGCGAAGGTGCGCTCGACGACCCAGCGGACGCGGCCGAGCCCGGAGCCGTGCTCGGTCTTGCGGCTGGCGACCTCGGGTGTGATCCCGCGCTCGCGTACTTGCCGCCGGTATTGTCGTGGTCATAGCCGTGGTCCGACCCGAGCGCCTCACCGCCGCAGACGGTCTTCTCCTAGGCGAACGGCGTCGTCCTGGTGCTGTGGGGGCCGCCAGAAAGCTGGCGGATGACATGGGAATCCACGACTCCCGCGAGGGCTGGCCGGTGGATGCCTTTTCTCGCGCCTGCCGCAGCCGACGAAGCTCGCGCTCCCACACGCATAAGCATTCGCCTTGGGGTCGTGGCAGCCGAGTTGGAGCTCCAACCCGGGTTCGTGAACCTCCTGCAGATCGGCTGGTCGCAGCGGCAGGAGGTCGCCGGTTCGCGTTCGGAGCGCAGGCGCGTGGCAACAATGGCAACGCTCACGGTTCGCTCGGGATCGGACGGGTTCGCCCACATCCGAGAGAATCCCTGCAAACTGGCACTTCAGCGAACGGGCGCGGCCGGGCGCGAACCTTCGCGCACTGATCGCACCCAGGAGGTCGCCGGTTCGAGCCCGGCTAGCTCCATCGCCTATTTGCAGGGCTTTTCTGAAGGTCGTGAAGAGCCCGCCTCCGTCTTGCAACCCATATGCAACCCGCGCGAGCACGTGAAGGAACGCAAAGGGCTCGAAAATCGCGCTTTGGGTCGGCCTTTACGCGATTGCGCGCGGCTTGCGCTCGACGTACACGCCGGGGCCCGAAGGTTCCGGAATCGCCCCGCCGTCCTCGGCGAGCCCCTCGAGGTGGAAGGCGATCGCGGCTCGCATCTCGCGCTCCACTTCCTCGACCGACTCACCCGTCGCGACGCACCCCGGCAGGTCGGGTGACCAGGCCGAGTAGTTCGACGGCGGCCCGCCCTCGATGAGGATCAGGTAGCGCTGCGCATGCTCGCGGTAGTCGCTCATTGCCTCAAGCCTGCCTGACGAAGGATGCTTGCCGCGGTCTTGGGGTGCAAGTCGTCCGAGCGCTTGCCCGCGACGGTCACGCGGCCGCGCTTGGTGGGATGCTTGAGCTGCCGGTGGCTTCCCCGGGTCGCCACGACCTGCCATTCGTCTTCCGCCAGTAGCTCGAGGATCTCGTGGACCTTCAACAGCCCGCCGCCGTCGTTCCTTGCCGGGTCGCCTGGACGAGGCGGTCGAGCGCGTCGCCGACGTCGGCGAACGCATCCGGGAAGAGGTGGCCATAGGTGTTGAGCGTGACGTTGATCGACGTGTGGCCGAGCTGCGCCTGGAGGAGCTTCGGATGCGCACCGGCCGCAACCATAAGCGCGGCGTAGGTGTGCCGCAGGTCGTGGAAGCGAAGCGGCACCAGATCGGCGCGGCGAACAGCAGGCCGAAAGACGCGGGGCAGCGACGCAAACGCGAGAAAGAACTGCGGCACGCTCCGAGATCGGTCGTCTCGCAGGTCGCCAACGGCGGCGACAGCTGTGGACCCGTCGAGCCTCTCGTGTACTCGCGCGACCAGGCCGCCCAGACGCTTGGAATCAGCCTCGCCACCCTGGACCGGCGCGTCGTGCCGGCGATCGCAACCGTCAAGACGGAGTGGGGCGCGCGGCTGATCCCGGCCGTCGAGCTCGACCGCTATCTCGCCGAACGCACCGAGCAGCCACGAGCGCCACGGCGACAACTGAGACGCTCGGGCCGGAGGTCGGCGGTCCCGCCCGACGTAGTCGCCCGCATCCGCGAAGAGCACGCAAAGGGAACCAGCCTCGCCGAGATCGCACGCCGACTCAACCATGACGAGATTCCCACCGGCCAAGGCGGCCACCAATGGTGGGCCTCGACCGTGCGGGCAGTCCTTCATGCGAGTTCGGGTCGCCGGACGCGCGGCGAGTAAGGGCGTGCTGAGGTGACGCCGCTATCATGAGTTCGTGGCAGTGATGACGATGCGCTTCGTCTTTCTCCCGCCCCGGTTCGTCTCCGGGGTGCGGGGCTTGCTCGTCTAGCTGGCCTCTCTCCTTCCGGGGTTCTGAGCCGGGGCTTCGTCGGTTTCTGCTTCGACGACTTCGGGAGGAGACCATGCTCATCTCTGCTGATGCGTACCGGAAGGCGCTGGCGCTTCCGGATCTGACCGACGCGGCGTACGGGCCGCACGCCCTCCAGCTCCTCGTCCGCGACGCCGGGGTGGCGTTGCGCGAGACCTGGGACTGCGATGTGATCGTCCATCGCGCCCACCCGCTCGTGCCGGTCGCCGACAACTATGAGCTGCTCGGATACGCACCTGGCGCCGCGGCGCGCGACGCGCGGTACACGCGCTACGTGAGCGACTCGGAGGTGCTGCGCACGCATACGAGCGCGATGGTCCCCGGCCTGCTGCGTTCGCTCGCTCGCGCCCCGTACGAGGACGTGCTGCTTGCCTGCCCGGGGCTCGTCTACCGCCGCGATCGCATCGACCGGCTGTCCGTGGGCGAGCCGCATCAGCTCGACCTTTGGCGCGTCCGCCGTCGGCGACTCTGCGGCGAAGACCTGCGGTCGATGCTCGCGGTCGTCGTGGGTGCGCTCGTCCCGGGCGCTGCCTACCGATGCCTGCCCGCCGTTCATCCGTACACGCGTGACGGGCTCGAGGTCGAAGTGCGCGCCGGCGAGGCCTGGGTCGAGCTGCTCGAGTGCGGACTCGCGGCGCCTGAGGTCCTTGCACGGGCCGGTTTGTCGTTTGACTACACAGGGCTTGCCATGGGAATCGGTCTCGACCGCGCGTTGATGTTGCGGAAGGGGATCGACGACATCCGGCTGCTGCGCTCGTCCGATCCGCGCGTCGCCGCGCAGATGCGCGACCTCGAGCCCTACCGGCCCGTATCCGATCAGCCGCCTGTCCGGCGCGATCTCTCGATCGCCGTGGCGGCGGAGACGACCGCTGAGGAGCTCGGCGACCGCGTGCGGGCTGCGCTCGGCGACCGCACCGACGCCGTCGAGGAAATCGAGATGCTGGCGGAAACGCCCGGCGAGGAGCTGCCGCGACAGGCGGCCGAGCGGCTCGGCCTACAACCGGGCCAGAAGAACGTGCTTCTCCGTGTCGTCCTCAGGCACCCAACGAAGACACTCACCGATCCTGAGGCGAACGAGCTGCGCGACTCCGTGTACGCGGCAGTCCACGAGGGGACGGAATGGACCTGGGCCGTGCGCGAAGCATGAAACGGTGACTATGTCGAGAGCGGCTCGCGTCCAGCAGTTGCTCGTTGAGGCAACGACGCTTGCAACCCATATGCGACCCGGCCGCGCACGGGGATGGGTGGAAACATGGTGGCGACCGAGCAAGGGCTGAGGACAAACTCCCTGCAAAACAGCTTAATCCATGCAGATCACGGACCGAGCGGGAATCGCCGGATTCTGGATCGCACCCAGGAGGTCGCCGGTTCGAGCCCGGCTAGCTCCACTTTTTCGGACATTGCGCAAACCGCGGGCGTGACGAGGCGGTAGGTCGGGAGGATCTCGCGCCGGCCGTTGACGCGCAGCTCTTCGATCAGTAGCCGCAGGAGGGCCTTCGCCTTCTGCGGCTCGGCTTCGGCGATGACGCGTTCGAGTTCGTCGGCTACGGCGGCGAGGTCCGCGGCCGTGGGCGCCTGTGCGGCCTCGTCGGGCGCAGAAAGCGCGAGTTCGGCTTCTTGCGCGCGGAGGTCGTCGAGGCGCGCCTGGAGGCGCGTGAGCCGTTCTTCGCAGCGCTCGGGTGAGAGCTTGCCCTGCTCGAAGGCCTCGTAGTAGCGCTCGAGCGCCTGCTCAGCGCGCGTGATCTCGGCGGCGATCGACGCGAGCCGCTGCTCGAACTCCGGTCGGCGCCGTTCCGCCTCGGCCTGCGCCTGCGCGAGCGCCTCCGCGATTAGTCGCTCGTTGCGGTACACGCTCGCGAGCTGGTGGAGGACGGCCTGTTCGAGTTTCTCGCGCGGGAGCCGGTCGCCGGTGTAGGCCTTGGGGCCATACTTCTGGCGGCCGGTGCAGGCGTAGTAGTGGTAGCGGCCGCCGTTGCCGTTGGCGCTCATGCCGATGTAGGCCTTGCCGCAGCGGCCGCAGCGGAGCAGCCCGGAGAGCAGGAAGTCACTGGCGTTGCCGCGGCGCTTGGCGTGTTCGCCGCGCTCGGCGAGGATCGCCTTCGCCTTGGCGAAGGTGAACTCCTCGACGAGCGGCTCGTGCACGCCGTCGAAGACCCGGTCGCGCCAGCGGATCTTCCCAATGTAGGTCGGGTTGCTGATGATCCCGTGCACCGCCGGGTGCCCCCAGCCGGCGGAGGGCGCCGGGGCGCCCTCGTCGCGTAGCTGCTGCGCGATCGTGCGCGTGCCGAGCCGCTTCCGAGCGTAGAGGTCGAACACCCGTCGCACGACCGGAGCCTTCACCGGGTCCGGCACGAGCACACGCTGCTCGTCGGAGAAGAGGTAGCCGAAGGGCGGGCGGCCGCCGAACCAGCGCCCTTCTTTCGCGCGGCGCTCGATCCCGGCGCTGATGCGGTCGACGATGGTGGCGTGCTCGAACTCGGCGAACACGGCCAGCATCTGCAGCATCATCCGACCGGCGGCGGAGCCGGTGTCGAACGGCTCCGTCGCCGAGCGCAGGACGACGTCGAGCGTGTCGAGTTCCTCGGCGAGCTGGGCGAGCTGGCGCACCTTCCGCGAGAGACGGTCGACGCGGTAGAGCAGCTCGAACTGTTCGGTCGTCAGCAGCTGATGGTCGTAGAGGCTGAGCACGATCTCGCGGTCGCGCTCGGTCAGGTGCGAAGCGAGCTCGAACACGCGGTCGACGTTCACGCGCGGCGAGCGCGTCTCACGACCGCCGGATCGCACGGACTTCAACGAGCCCTCCTACTTTGTCGGGGTACACGCCGGTGCCGGATCACGCGGCCTCACGCGCGTTTCCGCGCCTCTCCGGGAACGGGATGACGCTGCCAATAGCGCCGCCGGAAGCGCTGCCGAAAGCGCCGGAAGAAGCGACCACCCGGCGTTTGCGGGCGGTCGCGTCGAACAGCAGCTCGGCGAACAGAGCGACTGCTTCGCGCTCCTGCTCGCCGGACAGCGGGACCAACCGTGTCTCCGTGAGCCGAAGCTCTCGGCGTCGGCTGGAGATCGTCGATCGCCCTTTCGGGCGGCCAGTCTTCTCGCTCAGATTGGTCGGGGCCGGCGGAGGAGCCGCTACTGCTATGGGCGGGCTCTGCGGAGGAACCCTCCCTCTAGTGCGAATGCGGTTTTCGACCGTCAGATGTGACAGGTCGGTCGCGAAGATTCAGAGAGGCTTTACAGCCGATCGCACCGGACGGGTGCTCATCAGCGCGCAGCGTGCCCTTTCGATCTCACAGTCGGCTGACAGTTCGCTGACAGTCGGCGAGCGAGCCCGAAGAGCCCGAGTCAGTGCACTGAGCGCGGGGCCTAGCGTCTCCACCCTTGTGTTTTTGCTCCTTGTGGCTCGATGTTGTGGTTGCTGCGGAGGAAGTTCGTCGGGTCCCAAGCCTCTTTCAGTGCGATGAGCCGCTCATAGTTCACGTTGCTGTACGCAGCCCGGGTGCGAGGCGCATCCTCGTCCCCGAGGAAGTTGACGTAGACCCGATCGCGTGCGAACGGCTTCAGCGCGTCATGGAAGCGACGGGCCCAGTCGATGTGGCGTTCCGGCTCGCCGTCGTCGGCCGTCCAGACGGCCGTGATGTTGATGTCGTGCGCGACGTCGCGCTGGCTGAAGGCCGTTTCGCCCTCACCGACGCGGCTCATCGCCCCGCCGAGGTGGAAGGCAATGCAGTAGGAGAGCGGCGACGTCTGCAGGGCAGCGTGTTCGACGAGGGTCTCGATCGCCTCGTCGCTGAGCGGCGGCAGCTCGGCTGATTTCCAGTAGTAGTGCCAGCCGTGCGGGACGGTGGGGTCGAACAGGCCCTGGAGCGTCGTGTACGGCTTGGCGCCGACCGCGTCGACGAGCGGCGAGCCGAACGTCCGAAGGCGTCCTAGGATGCCCTCTCCTTCCTGCATCGGGCCCGCGTAACAGACGCCGATCATTACGACCGGCCGGCCGTGGACTTCGGGAGGCAGCAGGGGCAGGGACGGCGCGCGCCGCAGATTGAAGACAGTGGTCAGCTCGTCGGGCGCCTCGGCGACGAAGTCACGGTAGAAGCGGAGGACATCGAGCGCGTCGTCGAGCGAGTAGAAGATCGGGCCGGCGAGCACCTGCGGACCCACAGGGTGGAGCCGGTATTCGAACGAGGTCACGATCCCGAAGTTGCCGCCGCCGCCGCGGAGGCCCCACAAGAGTTCGGGGTTTTCGTCTGCGCTGGCACTCATCACGGCCCCGTCGACCGTCACCAGCTCGGCCGAGAGCAGGTTGTCGACCGTCGCGCCGTGCTTGCGCATCAGCCACCCGATGCCGCCGCCGAGAGTGAGTCCGGCGATGCCCGTGTGTGTGACAACTCCTCCTGTCGTCGCGAGGCCGAACGCCTGTGTCTCGCGATCGAGCTCGCCCCAAAGGACGCCCGCCTCGGCCCGAGCGGTGCACCGGCGCGCGTCGACGTCGATCGCCTTCATCGGCGAGAGGTCGATAACGAGGCCGTCGTCGCACACCGAGTGACCGCCGACGCTATGCCCGCCGCCTCGGACGGCTACGAGCAGGTCACGCTCACGCGAAAAACGGACGGCGGCGACGACGTCCAACACCTGGGCGCAGCGTGCGATCGCCGCAGGGCGACGGTCGATCGCGCCGTTCCACACTCTTCTCGCTTCGTCGTAGGCGGGATCGTCCAGCCCGATGACCTGCCCGTCGATCGCCTGCCGGAGGAGCGTCAGATCGGCCCGACTAATCACGGCTCAATCGCGGCCGCCGACCGATGGGAGACGGGCAGCCTCAAGATGGTCCAGACAGTTGAGAGCGGACGGAGCGTCTGCGCCCCGCTGCATCAGTTCGTGGATGCGAAGGCGCGAGCGACAGCAGCCGTCCGCGTGTGAACCCGCAGCTTCTTGAACGCGTGCTCGAGGTGCTTCCGAACGGTGTGCGGCGACACCACGAGGAGAGCAGCGATCTCCTGGTTCGTCTTCCCGCGTGCGACCCAGGCGAGGATCTCGGCCTCCCGGTCTGTCAGGCCGTTCCCGTTCGCCTCATAGCTGACGTGCGGCTCGAAGCGCTCGCGAAGCGCATCCAGGAACGGTCTCAATAGCTCCAGCAGATCCCGATCGCGCTCGCTGAAATCGCCGTGCGCACGCCCCCGGCTCACGTAGAAGTACCGCGCGATCCCTGGTGGCGCCGAAAGCCAGAAGCGCATCTGGTGCTCAATCCCCATGGGCCGCAGGGCGTGGTCGTAGTAGTCCAGCCGATGAAGCTCGCGAGACGACATGAAATCGGAGATCTTGAGCGGGCGTGTCTCGGAGCGCCGTTTCAGCATGCTCAGGGGATACTCGCCGCAGAACGTGCTCACCGCCTCGACGACGTCGCGCGGCGGATCCACGAAGGGCGCCTCGCGAGCGGTGAGGAGGCGATGGCTGATGATCTCACGCTCGTTGTAGCCGACGATCTCGGCCGGGACTAGCGGAGCAAGCGCCTCGACAACGCGTTCAGCGAACGGCTCCACACCTTCAGCGGAATACGCCACGTCGACCAGCGCAAGCGCGCCCAGCACCTCTCGCCGGCTGAAAACGGGCACGACTGAAAGATACGACGAACGTCCCATTGCCACAAACGTGACGACCGCTGACCCTGTTTGAGCGCCCGGCACGGCGCACATCGACAACAGGGAGGTCGAGGATAATGCAACGCGCAACGACCGCACTGCTCGCGGCCGCCGCACTGCTCGCTGTGGCCGTCGGCGGACTCTCAGCGTCTGCGAGCGGGCAGCCCGCCGGGAACATGGCGATCGACTGGAACGCAATCGCATCGACGGCGATCATGGCAGCGCCGCCACAGGGCGCTGGGCAGCCGCCGCATGCCGCGCCGATCAGCCTGGCGATGGTGCAAGGCGCCGTTTACGACGCCGTCAACGCGATCGACGGGGGCCACCAGCCGTACCTGGTCGCGCCGCCGGCGAACCCAGGGGCGTCGAAGGACGCGGCAGCCGCAACGGCCGCCTTCTGCGTCCTCGTGGGGTCCTCTGATGATCCTACGGATCCATGCGAACTCCCAGGCCTGGTCCCAGGTCAATTCGCGGCGCTGAAGCCCGTCTACGACGCGTCGCTTGCCAGCATCCCGGACGGATCCCCTAAGGATGAGGGCGTCGAGGTCGGCGAGGCGACGGCAACGGCGATGCTGACCGCGCGTGCGAACGACGGCCGCTTCGGGCCTTTCAAGTTCGTCGAAGGCTTCGATCCCGGCGAGTGGCGGCTTGCGCCGCCGCAGGGCGACGCGAAAATTGTCGCCAAAGACCCGGCACCCTGGGTCGGCTTCGTCAAGCCCTTCCTCGTTCCGAACGTGGAGATGCTGCGCAGCGACGGGCCGAACCCGCTCACAAGCGCCGCCTACGCGGAGGACTTCAACGAAATCAAGGAACTCGGCTCGCTCACAAGCACAAAGCGCACCGCCGACGAGACGGCGGCCGCGATCTTCTGGCAAGACAGCGGACCCGCAATCTGGAACCGCGTTTACCGCTCATTGGCGACTAGCAAGGGGCTCGATATCGTCGATAGCGCTCGTCTCTTCGCGATGACAAATATGGCCGCGGCCGACGGCTCGATCGGCTGCTGGAACGACAAGGCGTACTGGAGCTTCTGGCGGCCGATTACCGCGATCCGCGAGGCCGCGAGCGACGGCAACCCGGCGACCGAGGCCGACCCGAACTGGCTGCCTCTTTTCGATCCGTCAGTACCCGTGTCGGGAGCTCCGCTCGTCACCCCCGGGTTTCCCGATCACCCGGCGGGTCACACCTGCATCAGCGGGGCGACCGTGCACGCCCTGCAGGCCTTCTTCGGCACCGACAAGATCTCGTTCACGGCGATCAGCAACAAGTGCCTGCCGGCGCCCTGTCCGGCCAGAAGCTTCGACCGCTTCTCAGACGCGCTCAACGAGATCATCGACGCCCGCGTCTGGGGCGGGATCCACTTCCGCACCGCGGACGTGCAGGGAGCGGTGCTCGGCAAGAGGGTCGTCCACTACATGACGAAGCACTATTTCCAGCCGACCGGCTGAGGCGAGGCGTTCCGGCGGTGGGAGTCGCCTTCCGCAGGCGACCCCACCGCCAGCGCCACGACCGCGCTGACCGCGATGCCCTGCCAGTCAGTCGATGTCGCGCGGTCGCCCTTGACCATCTGGTTCGAGCAGTCAAGCGAGGTTCAGCGCCTCGGCATCGACCAGCACACATTGGTTTGCGCAATGTTCGGTTCCGCCCACTAGACAAACCGCCAGGGGTGCGACCAGAGGTCACTGGAGCCGGAAGACTGCTTTGAGCGACGGGCGGGCCGCCCTCGGGGACACGCTCTTCGAGGAGTTCCGCCACGCGTCTCGTTTCAGCGGCGAGGCGTTGGAGGTGTTGTTCGCCTTGCGAGCGCCGGCGCAGCAAGGAGAGGTCCGCTGACGCCGCGTGGCGGGGAAGGCGCGTCGCCGCTACCCTGCGCGAGCCCCGGCGGCGGGGGAGTTCTTTTGGGGAGGGGTCGGTGGTCAGAGGAGGCATCGCTGCGTTGACCGCTCTAGTGGCGACGCTGATGGTCGTGTCCGTTGCGTCCGCGGGCGGGCCGTCGATGACGATCGGGGCGGTCGAGGACGCGGCGAAGTGGGGCGATCCGGCGGCGAAGATGAGTCTCGCGCGCAAGGCGGGGTTCGCGGCGGTGCGGATGACGATGCAGTGGTCGAGCGGTCAGACGGCGCCGTCGGCGGGCGAGCTCCAGAACATGCGCAACGCCGCCGACGCTGCGCGGGTCGCTGGAATCGAGCCGATCGTCGCCATCTACAACAGCGGCAGCGGCTCGACTCCGGCTGACGACGTGTCGCGTGCGCAGTTCGTTCAGTTCGCGACGGCGGTCGCGGCGGGCCTGCCGGCCGTCCGGCGGTTCGTCGTTGGTAACGAGCCGAACCTCAATCGCTATTGGATGCCGCAGTTCAGCGCCGACGGGAGCGACGCGGCAGCGCCTGCGTACGAGGCTCTGTTGGCTGCGACGTACGACGCGATCAAGGCGGCGCGCCCGGACGCCGTGATCCTCGGAGGCGCGCTCTCGTCGCGCGGCGAGGACAGCCCGACGTCGATCCGGCCAACGCACTCCCCGACGACGTTCATCACGGACCTCGGCGCCGCGTACCGCGCAAGCGGGCGCACGAAGCCGATCATGGACGCCTTCGACCAGCACGTGTACGAGGACTACTCCGCGATGCCGCCGAGCTTCGAACACCAGAACTCGTCGACGATCGCCGTCTCCGACTACGGCAAGCTCGTCACGCTGCTCGGCCAAGCCTTCGACGGCAGTGCGCAGCCGGGCTCCGCGCTGCCGATCTTCTACGGCGAGTACGGCGTCGAGTCGCTCATTCCCGCCGCAAAGGCGTCGCTGTACACAGGGACGGAGCCGACGGCGACACGGGCGGTGGACGAGGCGACCCAGGCCGCGCTCTACCGCGAGGCCTTCAAGGTCGCGTACTGCCAGCCGAACGTCGTCGGGATCATGGTCTTCCACGTCAGCGACGAGTCGGCGCTGGCGGCCTGGCAGTCCGGCCCCTACTACGCCGACGACTCGCCGAAATCATCGCTCGCCGCGATCCGTGACGCGGCGGCAGCCGTGCGCGGAGGGACCCTGACGGCGTGCCCGGACACGACGCCGCCGACGGTGACGCTGACCTCCCCGACGAGCGGCGCCGTCGTCCACGGCACCGTCACGCTCACCGCGACGGCGGCCGACGATGTCGGCGTTGGCAAGGTCGAATGGCTCGTGAACGGGGTCGTGCTCGCGGAGAAGGCGGTGTCGCCGTACTCCTTCGACTGGAGTTCCGGCGCGAGCGGGCCCGTCACGATCACGGCGCGGGCTCTCGACGCCGCGCGGAACTCGGCGACGTCCTCCGTCACGATCACGGTCGACAACACACCGCCCGACACGATGCTCACGTCGACGCCGGCCGGCGTCGCGCCGGAATCCGCGACGTTCGAGTTCGCTGCCTCCGAGCAGGGCTCGACCTTCGAGTGCAGCCTCGACGGCGGCGCATTCGTGGCCTGCACGTCTCCGAGGTCATACACCGGTCTCGCGCCGGGAACACACGGCTTCTCGGTCCGCGCTGTCGACGCTCTCGGCAACGTCGATCCCACTCCTGCGTCCTACAGCTGGAATGTCGCGGATACGACTGCTCCGGAGACGACGATCACCGACGGGCCGAGCGGCACGGTGTCGATCACGACTGCGTCCTTTTCCTTCGCAGCGAGTGAACCCGCGACGTTCGAGTGCTCACTCGACGGTGGCGCCTACGGCGCTTGCAGCTCCCCGCAGGTGTACTCGGGCCTTGCCGCGACGACGCACACGTTCTCCGTCCGGGCACGAGACGCCGCCGGCAACGTCGACTCCACGCCGGCGACGCGGACCTGGACGATCGCGCCGGTCGATACGACGTTGAACTGGGCCGCGAACGCATCGGTCGACTTCGACGCCGACCGCGTCACCGACCTCGGGGCCCTGTACCGAGGTCGTTCACCGCTCGACTCGCTGTGGTACGCACCCGGAACCGCTGGCCGCGGGCCGTTCCAGATCTACTTCGGAGCGACGACGGACGTGCCGGTGCCGGGCGACTACGACGGCGACGGCAAAACCGACGCAGCGATCTTCCGTCCGAGCACCGGACTGTGGTACGGGCCGCGGACGGGGGCGGCGCAGATCGTCATCCAGATGATCCTCGGGCAGAGCGGCGACATACCCGTGCCGGGCGACTACGACGGCGACGGGAAAACCGATCCGGCGATCTGGCGGCCATCGATCGGCCTGTTCTTCGTTGTCAAGAGCGGCGGGGGCACGCTCAACGCCACGCTCGGCCAGAGCGGCGACGTTCCCGTTGTCCGCGATTACGACGGCGACGGCAAGACCGACGTAGCGATCTGGCAGCCCGCCACGGGTGCCTGGCAGGCACGGCTCTCGGCGGGAGGCACCTACCGGGCGACGAGCGGCGCCGCAGGCGACATTCCGGTTCCCGCGGACTACAACGGCGATCGCCGCGCCGATCCTGTCGTTTTCCGCCCTTCGAGCGGCTTGTGGACTGGCCCGTACAACGGGACTACCGGCACCGTCTCGACGACACTAGGCCAATCGGGTGACATACCGATTCCGGGCTACTACGACAACGACCTCTCCGTCGACCCCGCAGTCTTTCGCGCCTCTGCGGGAACATGGATCACGGCCCTCTCGAAGGGCGGGACCAAGCGCCTCGACTTGCTTGGGGTTGCCGGTGACGTCTCGATCCAGAAGCGGCCGACGCTCGCGGGGGGCACGTAGGCGCTGACCTCGGGTTCTAGGTCGAGTCGGTGGTGCCAGAGGGCCGTCGCGTTAATGCGCATTGGTGCCAACGGCCATGAATCGCACCCAGGAGGTCGCCGGTTCGAGTCCGGCTAGCTCCATTCTTGTTGTCGAAATGACAACATGTTTCATCGACCGAACGCGAACGTGGGAGGGCGTCAGGGGTAACGGCGCGGTGCCGGGCCGTCTGGAACGAGGCTGCCAAGGCGGCTGCGGTGGCGCGCTACGACCTTGTCAAGCCTGTCGATGAGCGCCGAGGCGTGGACGGCTCTGACGATGCGCGCCAAACCACGGGTGAGCCGGATCTCGGCGAAGAGCGCCACGCCGCCGCCGTCATCGCCGGGAACCAGCGTCCCGTTCTGCAGGACGAGCCACCAACACTCGTCCCGAGCTTGTTCGGGTATGCCTGCGAGCAGCTGGCCGGCTTCATCGTCCGCGAGCGGCAGCAGCGCCAGCTCTTCGCCTCGGTCGACCCTGGCGACGACACGCGCCGCCCATCGGCAGAACCTTCAGGTCCCGGAATAGAGCAGAACCGGGCGCAAGAGACGCGCGACCGGCGCGTCGTCGGCGTGCACGTTCCGTGTCATTCGATAGGAGCCTACGACGACAACGGAATCTATTAGTCAGCGGTCGATGATGGACATGTTCGCTTCGTCGTGGCGTTCGCCGGTGGGCGGGGTGAGATCGTTCAGGCGTGCGATCTGCTCGACGTTCAGCTCGACAGCGTCGGCGGCCGTGTTCTCTTCGACGCGGGAAACTCGCTTGGTGCCCGGGATCGGGGCGATGTCGTCGCCCTGCGCGAGCAGCCAGGCCAAGGCGACCTGCGCCGGTGTTGCGCCGAGCTCGGAAGCGACGGCTTCGACCTCGTCGACGATGCGGAGGTTCTGCTCGAAGTTGCCCTCGGTGAAGCGCGGGTTGCTCTTCCGCCAGTCGTCGTCGGCGAGCTGCTCGGGGGAGCGGATCGTCCCGGTGAGGAAGCCGTGCCCAAGCGGCGAGTAGGGCACGAAGCCGATACCCAGCTCGCGCAGTAGCGGTAGCAGGGCGCCCTCCGGATCACGGGTCCAGAGGGAATACTCGGTCTGCAGTGCGGCGATCGGGTGCACGGCGTGGGCGCGGCGGATCGTTGCGGGGCCGGCCTCGGACAGGCCGATGTACAGGACCTTTCCCTCGGCCACCAGCTCGGCCAGGGCTCCGACGGTGTCCTCGATGGGAGTGTTCGGGTCGACCCGGTGCTGGTAGTAGAGGTCGATGCGGTCGGTGCCCAGCCGCTTCAGGGAGCCCTCGACCGCGGTCCGGATGTTCGCCGGGCTGCTGTCGAGCACTCCAGGGCCACCGCCGGAGTGCGAGACGAAGCCGAACTTCGTCGCCACCACGACACCGTCGCGGCGTCCCTTGAGGGCGCGGCCGACGAGTTCCTCGTTCGCGTAGGGGCCGTAGATCTCGGCGGTGTCGATGTGCGTGACGCCCAACTCGAGCGCTCGGTGGATGGTGCGAATCGACTCGGCGTCACTGCTGTCTGGGTCGAGGTAGTAGCCGGACATCGCCATCGTGCCGAGTCCGATGCGCGAGACGTCAAGTCCGCCTAGAGAAATGTGCTTCATGACAACCTTCCTGTCGGATGGCGAGGCGGTGTGGTCGCGGCCTCTTGATGCGTCCAAGAAAGCACGGGATCGCGGGACGTGAGAGTCCCTGTTGATAGGGCTACTGGCGGGGTCACCCACAGGTGTGCAGTCGGGTCTACGCTGGACCTTGTGGAGACGAGGAAGGAGATCCGCGAGTTCCTTACCTCCCGCCGCGCCCGAATCACGCCAGAGCAGGCGGGGTTGCGCTCCTACGGCAGTCGCCGCGTTCCCGGACTCCGCCGCGAGGAAGTCGCCGTCCTGGCCGGTGTGAGCGTTCCGTACTACATCCGCCTGGAGCGCGGAGACATGACTGGGGTATCGCAGAGCGTGCTGGAGGCACTGGCCCGCGCGCTCGAGCTCGACGATGCCGAGCGCGCCCACCTGCTCGACCTCGCCCGGGCCGCGCAGCCGACGGTAGCGCGGCCTCGTCGGCGCCGGGTCAAGCAGCGCGTCCGGCCCGAGGTCCAGTGGACCCTCGAAGCGATTACCGGCGCCGCCGCGTTCGTGGGAAATGCGCGTCTCGACATCCTGGCCGCCAACGAGCTCGGGCGTGCGCTGTTCTCCGAGCTGTACGCCACCCCGGCCCGGCCGGTCAACAACGCCCGGTTCGTGTTCCTCGATCCGCGCGCCGAGGCGTTCTACGGCGACTGGGAGCGCGTCGCCGGTGAGTGCGTCGCGATCCTGCGCTGGGCCGCGGGTCGTGACCCGGACGACCGCGACCTCTCAGACCTCGTCGGAGAGCTCGCAACACACAGCGAGGCGTTCCGCACCCGCTGGGCCGCGCACGACGTGCGCTTCCACAACACCGGCGTCAAGCAGTTCCACCATCCCGTCGTCGGCGAGCTCAGCCTGAGCTACAACCGGCTGGACCTCCCCGCCGACCCCGGGCTGACGATCTTCACCTACGCCGCCGAGCCCGGTTCGCGCTCCGAGGAGGCGCTGAAGCTCCTCGGTAGCTGGGCGGCCACGGTCGACAGCGCTGACTCGGTGCGCGCGACCGACCAGAGCTGAGGGCGAGCACGACGCGACTCAGCGAGACGGCTGGTCTCGATTGCGAAACCGTGAGACCATTGATTGGGTTTCTAAGCTGCAGCAAGCAAGGCTCGAAGGTCTACGGAGAGGTTTGAAAGCTGTCCGGTTAGCTCCATTGGAGCGCCCGGCGCGCGCGCCCTTGCGGCGCGGGCGGCGGGCTCTCGTCGTCTCGGCTCGGTCTATGCGGCAAGAGGCTCCGCGTGCGGCCGCATAGGCGTACGGATGGTGGAAGGCGTCGATCGCGTTGCCTGGTGCGACCTCGATGTCAAAACCCGCGCCGGTTAGCTCGTCGCGGACGGAAAGCTCCACGCGGTCGATCTCGGGGCGCCGAAGAAGGAGCACTTCGTCCGCCCCGCTCAGCCGCTGGGCCAGTTCTCGACTCGGCGCGTTGTGCTCTCTGACCTCGCCCTTCATGAGAATCCTTTCTCTGGGATCGAGTCCATCGTCGGCAGTTGAGATCCTGTTTCGGCGGGGCCTCCAGCACTTGGAGGCCCCGCACGTCCTTTCTGGATGAGATTCCGCTACGGGACGAGCAAGCCGTCCACGAAGAGCCGGATCGCACCGGCCGCCAAGCCGCCGGAGTTCACCGTGTCCCTGCCCGCCAGGGTGTTGATCTCGAGCCGGTCGTTTGCCGCTTCGGAGTGCAGGATCTTGGTGGTCGCGACAAGACCACTCACGTTCACACCCGCGGCGTCCCCGTTGACGTTGAGCGAGTCGTCGCCGTTGGTCGCGTTGACGACGACACGATCAGGCTGGCCGTCGCCTGTGGCGCCGGCAAGCGTGCCCGCGAGGTCGACGTTCACAGCGTTGACGTCGGTTCTGCTGAGGTCGTTGACGGTAACGACGTCGGCACCGCCGAGGGCGTTGAAGTCGACCCGCTCGACGCCGGCGGTGTCCATCGTGATGTTGGCAATGTCGCGGAAGAACTTCAGGCGGTTTCCGTTCGCCGACAGGTCGACGTGTTCGGCGACGTTGGCGCCGTTGAAGCGCATCGAGTCGGCGCCGCCCTGGCCTTCGACGGTGTCGCTGCCGTCGCCCGGATCCCAGACGAAGGTGTCGTTGCCGGCGCCCAACAGCGCCAGGTCGTTGCCGCCGTTTCCGTCGATCGAGTCGTTCCCGGGACCGCCGAGCAGCGTTTCGATGCCTTTGCCGCCGGCGATCGTGTCGTTGCCTTGCCCGCCGTCGATTGTCGTCGGGATGGTGTCGGTGAAGAGGCCGTTGTTTTCGTCGATCCGCACGAGGTCGTTGCCGGCCTTGGCCTCGACGTTGATCTTCGCGATCTCGCTGCGCTCGAAGTTGAAGTCGGCCGATCCGTCGTCGCCGACGTCGATCTGAAGAATGTCGGGCTGGCCGGCCTGCAGGCGAAGCGCGATCTTGTCGCTCGCCTTGGTGCCGTTGACCGTCAGTACGCCGTGCTTGAGCTTCGGCTCCTTGAACTTGGCCGCCCTTGGGGGATACGAGGCCTGGCCGGCCAGGACCGAGGGTGCTGCGTTCACCGCCCCGGCCATGATCCCGGCAGTGACGGCGGCTGCCACCGCTGTCAGCCAGATCGGCCGGAGGGTGCGTGACGTTTTGAGTCGAATGAGGTGCTTCATCTGTGTGCGTCTCCTCTCGATGAGCCGCGGAGCGACTCGGGGATTGAGTTGTCCTGGCGATGGTGGAGACGGAGGACACGCCTTCGCATCGTGGCGACCCCCCTGTCTTTGCCGACGATCGGAGGGGCGAGACTGACGCCTCGCCCCTCAGTCGTCGCGGCTCAGGTGACCAGGAAGCGGCCGTGCATGATCCCGGAGTGCGGGTCGCAGACGAACCGGTAGCTCCCCTTCTTCAGCGTCAGCCGGAAGGTTTTCGTGCCGGTGTATTCGACCCCGGTGAGAACGCGATTCAGGCCGGGTCCGCTCAGGTGGAAGTCGTGAATGCTTGCGCGATCGCTGATGACGAAGCGGTATGCCGTCCCCGCTTTCAGTTTCGTGACGTTCTTGCCTTGCATGGTCAGCGTGATCGTGAAACCAGGGCCAACAGTGCCGTTCACGGTCTTCGCTGTGGCGGCCGAGCCGCTGCCCGTCGCAGCGAGCGCTGCGGCGGCGACTGCGACGGCGACGACTAGCGAAGACGGGGTGCGAGTGATCCTGCTCATGTCCTTTGCCTCCTTTAAGACTGCGGTGCGATGTTGTGGTTGAGGTGGAAGAGGTTGTCCGGGTCGTACCGCCGCTTGACCTCGCGGAGCCGCTGGTAGTTCGGGCCGTAGGCTGCGCGGATCGCGTCCTCCGCCTGGTCGTCGCCGAGGTAGTTGAGCCAGCGCCCGCTGCTGAGGTGCGGCTGCATCGCCGCGAACGTGTCGCGGGTCCAACCGACGTTCGCGTCGGTGTCGCCCGGGTCTGTCCAGACGGATGGGATCAGGAGGTTCCAGCCTTGGTCGCGGTGCGGTACGGCGGTTTCGGTTACGCCGACACGCGTGACCGCGCCGTGGAAGTGTTCGAACAGGATCGCTGTCATCGGGGACGGGACGGTGGCGAACCGCTCGACGGTGACGTCGATCAGTTCGTCGGGGAGCCCCCGCGTAAAGCTCGAGAGCCAGTAGTTGAGCGCTCCGTCCGGAAAGCCGGGGTCGAGGAGGGTGTTCATCACCGGGTACGGCATCGGACCCACGTCGACGAGCAACGGCGACCCCCATGCCTTGAACGGCTCGAGCTCGCGCTCCGCCTCATCCCCATCTCCGGCGTGGAAGACGACCAGCGCCGAGAGCTTGGCGCCGGAGCCGTCCGGTGCGTGAAGGAGCCCCGCGAACACGGTCAGATCCTCTGAGCCGCCCGCGACGGCGTCGCGGTAGAAGCGCAGCAGCTCGGGCGCGGCGTCGATCGGATGGGCGATCAGACCACCCACGACCGTCCGGACTGGGTGGAGGCGGTACGTGAACGACGTCGCGACGCCGAAGTTCCCGCCGCCGCCGCGAAGCGCCCAGAAGAGATCTGGGTGTGACGTGGCCTCGACGTGGAGGATGTCGCCCTCGGCCGTGACGAGCTCGACCGCGAGCAGGTTGTCCGCGGCGAGCCCGTACTTGGCCATCAGCCAGCCGAGGCCGCCGCCAAGAGTGTAGCCGGCGATACCGGTCCCGGACACGGCTCCGCCGGTCACCGCCAGCCCGTGCTCGGCAGCAGCGTCGTTCAGCTCGCCCCAGTTGACGCCGCCCCCCGCCGTGGCGGTCGACTGGTCGGGATCGATCGCGATCGCCTTCATCTCGGCGAGGTCGATCATCAGGCCGCCGTCGGTAACGGCGCGGCCGGCGACGTTGTGGCCGCCGCCGCGGATCGAAACCTCGAGTCCTGCCCGGCGCGCGAGGGTGAGCGCCACAACGACGTCGTTCGTCGTTCGGCAGCGGACGATCAGAGCCGGCCTGCGGTCGATGAGACCGTTGTGCACTGCGCGGGCCGCGTCGTAGCCGGCGTCCTCCGGGCTGAGACGGATCCTGAGATCTGTCCGGCCAGCTCGGCGACGAGCCCGGAGTCGAACGTGATGGTCATCAGTTGCTCCTCCAAAGTGAGTGGGTGTTCGGCGATCGTGGAGACGGAAGACGCGCCTTCGCACCGTGGCGACCCCCCTGACTTTCCGGCGGTCAGGACGATCGGATATCTGCTTTCAGGATTGCCAGGAGCCGCGCCGTCGTTGTAGCGCTCGAGTTGGACGAAATACCTTGACTTCCAGCCTTCAGGCGACGCCGACCGCTCGCGCTCTTCGGGCAGGGTTGACGGCGGTCGGCGAATCGCTCCTCGAACGGGACGAAGAGTTGGCGCGGATCGAGTCGGCGCTCGACGAGGCTCGGGAGGGACGTGGCACGTTCGTGGTGCTCGAAGGGCCGGCCGGGATCGGGAAGACTGCGCTGCTTGCAGCCGCGCGGACCGCTGCCGCAAACGGCGGAATGCGCGTGCTCCGGTCGCGCGGCACCGAGCTCGAGCGCGATTTTGCTTTCGGGGTCGTGCGTCAGCTCTTCGAGCCGGCGCTGGCCGGAATGCCGGAGCTCGAGCGCGCCGACTTCTTGCAAGCCGGCACCACCCCGGCGGCCGGTCTGCTCGGCCTCGTGGGCGCTCCCTCTACGGATGGTCCGCTTCCGTCGGAAGTCGATCCGTCGCTCGCGATTCTCCACGGCCTGTACTGGTTGTGTGCGAGCCTGGCCGCTGCGGGTCCCCTCTGCGTGGTCATCGACGACGCGCACTGGGCGGACGCGTCGTCTCTGCGCTTCCTGACCTTTTTGCTCACTCGATTCGACGAGCTGGGCGTCGCGCTTGTCGTAGCGACCCGCCCTCGGGAAGAGGGCACCGATCCTGGGCTACTCGCGACCGTGACGACCGATCCCTCCGCCGAGGTGATCCGCCTGCGTCCTCTGACGGGAGCAGCAGTTGGAGAGCTTGTGGAGGCCCGGCTTGGTGAGGTCCCGGATTCCGTCTTCGTCGCAACGTGTCTACTCGCAACGCGCGGGCTGCCGTTCCTGGTGCGCGAGCTCGTCGAGGCGCTGAGCGAAGGACGGATCGCTCCAACCGCGGCAGCTGCTCGGCACGTCGAGAGAATCGGTGCACGAACCGTCGGCCGCTCGATTTGCCTCCGGCTCCGACGGCTGCCCGAGCATGCCGCGCGGCTCGCGCGGGCGCTGGCCGTGCTCGAGCAAGGCGACCTTCTCCAGGCGTCGCGACTCGCGGACCTCGAAGAGGCCGAGGCTGCCGACGCCGCGGAACTGCTGGCGACCGCGGGGATCCTCGAGCCCGGACGGCCGCTGACGTTCATCCACCCAATCGTTCGCAGCGGTATCTATTCAGAGCTGACGAGCCCAGAGCGCTCACGAGCTCACCGTCGTGCCGCGTGCCTCCTCGACGAGCAACCAGGCGCGGAGGAGCGCGTCGCCAAGCATCTGGTGATCAGCGAGCCGGCCGCCGACGGTTGGGTCGTCGAGCGACTCGTCGAGGCGGCGCGCGCGGCGGTCCGGCACGGCGCTCCCGAGTCGGCAGCAGTCTTCCTGCGCCGGGTGCTCGACGAGCCGCCTCCGCCGGATGATCAATCGGCGTTGCTGCTGGAGCTTGGAATGGCCGAGGCGAGCGCCGGGCTCGTCGGCTGGTCCGAGCATCTGCAAAGCGCCGTGGACACGGCGCCGAACGCCGTGGCAGCCGCGGGCGCAGCGAGGGTCTTGGCACGCGCACTCAACCGCGGCCAGCGCTACGCAGAGGCGGTTGAGGTCCTCGATCGTGCGAGGTCGGCGCTCGATTCGAGCCACGCCGAGCTCGCGAGCGAGCTCGAGGCCGCGGCCGTCGTCGCAGGGCTGAACGACCCCGACACTGCACCTTCGGTTTCCCTCCGCCGTGACGCGCTGCGCGCGCTGGCGACCGGCGATCAGGCAGCGGCACCCGAGCTGCTCGGCGTGGCCTCGTTCATTTCCATACTTGCCAACGAGCCTGCCGAGGTCGGCGCCGACCTCGCGACGAGGGCCCTTCTCGGGTGCGAAACGACGTTCCCCGGTTTGGACAGCCAGCCATTGTTCCCGTCGGCGACGTGTGCGCGGGCGACGCTCTCCTTGCTCTTTGCTGAGCGTTACGCACAGGTGCGGCCCTTGCTCGATGCGTCGATCGCAGAGGCTCGAGTGACGGGCGACGGGGGTCGCCTCGCCGTCTACTTGGCGATCCGCGGCTGGCTCGCGCTTCGACGCGGCGATTTGAGTGCCGCCGAAGGAGATGCTCGGACAGCGCTTGCCGCGACCGAGCTGCCTGCACCGCCCATGTATCGCGTCCTCAACGGCGGCGTGCTCGTCAAGGCGCTCGTCGATCAGGGCAAGCTCGACGAAGCGGAGCAGGCGCTCGCGCCACTCGATTCCGGGGCGGAGAGCGGGTTCGTGACCGCCGCAATTCTTCGCCTCGCTCGCGGGGCGCTCCGGGTCGCGCAGGGACGAGTCGCCGAAGGGCTCGACGACTTCCTGGCCGTTGGCGCAGATCTGACGCGGACGATGGTCACCTCGCCGAGTTTCCTTCCTTGGCGGTCGGAGGCCGCGCTCGCTCATCTCGCGCTCGGCGATCGCAGGGCGGCGGCTCGCCTAGCAGCAGAGGAACTCGAGCTCGCGCAGGCGTTTGGCGCTCCCCGCGCGCTCGGCGTGGCGAAACGTGCCGCCGGCATCGTCGCCGGTGGCAAGCGTGGAGAGCTCCTGCTCCGCGAAGCTATCGACGCCTTCGATCAGGGTGACGCCAGATTCGAGAGAGCACGAGCCCTTGCCGATCTCGGCGCGATGGTACGGCGGCGCAACCGGCGCACCGAAGCCCGGGAGCTGCTACGCGAAGCACTCGACGCCGCCCACCGCATGGGCGCCGGACGGCTCGCCGAACAGGCCGAGACCGAGCTCCGCGCCACCGGCGCACGGCCGCGCCGCGTCGTTCTCACAGGTCTCGACTCACTGACAGCAAGCGAGCTCCGGATCGCGGAACTCGCCAGCCAGGGCTTCACCAACCGCGAGATCGCCCAGACACTCTTCGTCACCGCACGCACGGTCGAGGGTCACCTCACGAGCATCTTCCGCAAGCTGCGGCTCGACTCGCGAAGCGAGCTTGCCGCCATGCTGGCGGGTGGCACCCCAGCTGCGGCGTAGCGCCGGCGTCACCCCGCGTCGCGAGACGAGCGGCCCGCCGTTGGGACCGGCGAACGCCACGGCTGCCCTTTAGACCGACCGAAAAGACAGGGGGGTGTGGCTAGCGGACACGCACGGACGCGCTCGTTCGTGTCCCTGCGCGTACGCGATACGTCCCGGCGGAGCGCGCCGCGAGCGAGTACGTGCCGCCCGCGCTGGTGCGCGCAGACGAGACCGCTCCCCACGAGCTCGCCCAGACTAACGGGGCGGCGGCGAAACACAAAGGCGGTAGCTGGCGTTGATGAGGCAAGCTTCGACTGGTAACGCGATTTCATCCAGCGACAGCACAAAAACCGGACTGGAGGTGGCGTGGCGCGCGTCGGCCTGATGCTCTACACCGTGCGCGAGGACTGCGCCCGCGATTTCGAGGGAACGCTGCGGGCCGTCGCCTCGCTGGGCTATGAGGGTGTCGAGTTCTTCGACCTGCACGGCCACGACGCTGCGACCGTGCGCGGCTGGCTGGACGAGCTCCGCCTCGTCGCCTGCGGCCGGCATGCGGCGCTCGCTGCGCTCGAGACGCGGCTGCCGACGCTCGCGGCGGAATGCGGGACGCTCGGTACCGACCGGCTCGTCTTGAGTTGGATCGAGCCGCCGTCGTCCACCGACGCGGCGAAGGAGATGGCCGGGCGACTGGCCGGAATCGCGCGCGAGTGTGCGCGGCTCGGCCTCCGCTTCGGCTTTCACAACCACGACGGCGAAGTTAGACCCCTCGACGACGGCGACAGCTTCTTGGACGAGCTGCTGACCGGAGATGACCTCTTCCT
>WNGA01005995.1_pt1 | contig 25179 bp, 15 predicted proteins | sample 5400061 | NCBI WGS metagenome assembly WNGA01 (sample SAMN13153366, study PRJNA577476) | soil metagenome | isolation source: 100 cm soil or saprolite under grassland replicate 2 | place: USA:California | collected 2016-06-15 | reverse complement strand
GGTGAACGGCGAACACAAGATCACCAGCGGTCATCGGGGCCGGGCGGCGCTGATCTACCTGCGCCAGTCCTCGATGGCGCAGGTCCGGGAGCACACCGAGTCCACGATGCGCCAGTACGGTCTGGCCGAGGAGGCGGTGCGGCTGGGCTGGGCCCGCCCAGACGTGGAGGTCATCGACACCGACCTGGGCGTCTCCGGACGGTGGGGCGTGACCAGAGAAGGGTTCGATCACCTGGTGGTACGGGTTTGCCGGGGCGAGGTCGGGGCGATCTTCGGCATCGAGATCTCCCGGCTGGCCCGCAGCAACGCCGACGTGGCCCGGTTGATGGAGCTGGCCCGCATCACCGACACACTGCTGATCGACCCGGACGGCGTCTACGACCCCGCCGACGTCAACGACCGGATGCTGCTGGGCCTCAAGGGCACGATCGGAGAAGTGGAACTGCATGTGATGGCCGGGCGGTTGCAGGAGGCCAAACGCGCCGCCGCGGCCCGCGGCGAGCTGCGCACCCCGCTACCGGTCGGCTACCTCCACGACGAGGCCGGCGAGGTGGTCATCGACCCCGATGCCGAGGTCCAGGCCGCAGTCGCTGACGTGTTCACCGCCTTCGCCGCGTGCGGCTCGGCCTACGGGGTGGTCGCCGCATTCGCCGACCGGCGTTTCCCGTTGCGCGCCTACGGCGGAGTGTGGGCCGGGCAGCTGCGCTGGGGGCGGCTGACCCACGCCCGCGTGACAGGGATCCTGAAGAACCCGGGCTACGCCGGTGCGTACGTGTTCGGCCGGTACTCCTCCCGCCGCAGCGTCGACCCACACGGCAAGGTCCACACGGCGATGGTGGCCCGACCCCGCGCCGAGTGGCCGGTCCTGATCACCGAGCATCACGAGGGCTACATCACCTGGGCGGACTACCTGGCCAACGAGGCCAAACTGGCGGCGAACCGCACCAACGCCGGGGCCCGCCCGCCCCGCGAGGGCAACGCGCTATGTCAGGGGATCATCCACTGTGGAGGCTGCGGAAAACCGATGCGCACCAACTACCACAGCGACCAGCGACCATCGTACGAGTGCAGCTCCCGCGCCGACCGGGCGACCACACCGACCTGCCGGTCCGTGGTCGCGGCCACCGTCGACACCGCGGTCGCCGCCGCCTTGCTGCAGGCGCTCACCCCCGAGCAGGTTGCGCTTGCACTGTGCGCCGCCGACGAGGTCGCCGGCCGGCACCAGCGGGTCAGCCGGGCCGCCGAACTCGCCGTGGAACGCGCCCGTTACGACGCCGACCGGGCCGAACGCGCCTTCCACGCCGGCGAGCCCGAAAACCGCCTCGTGGCCCGAAGCCTGGAAGCCCGATGGGAGACCAGACTCGCCGCCATGGCCGAGGCAAAGGCAGCCCTTGAGGCTGCACACGAAACACTGCCGCCGCTGCCCAGCCGGGCCGACCTGGAAGCCCTCGCCGCGAACCTACCCGGACTCTGGCACGCACCCACCACCAGCGACAAGGACCGTAAACGGCTGCTACGCACACTCATCAGCGATGTCACCCTGCTCCCCGAGACCCGCCACGACCAGATACGCATCGGGATCCGCTGGCACACCGGTGCCACCGACGAACTGTGCACGGCGCGCGCGGTACACCCTGGCACCGCCAAACGGACCGTGCCGCAGGCTGTCAAGGTCATCAAACGACTCGGCCCGACCATGAGCAACCACGACCTGGCCGCCCACCTCAACACCGCCGGCCTGCGCACCGGCCACGGCCGCACCTTCGACATCCCCGCCGTCCAATGGGTCCGCCACGCCTACCACATCCCATCCCCGCACCCATACGCCGCAGGGGAGATTGGCGTCGCCGAGGCCGCTCACCGGCTCGGCTGCAGCACCGGCGTCGTCTATTACTGGATCGAGAGCGCGCAACTGGACGCCCGCCGAGGCCCTGGCAACCGGCTATGCATCACCTGGACCCCGAAAATCGAAGCAGCCTGCCAGCGCCGCGTCTCCACTTCCGGCCACCTCAACCCGGCAGCCCGACGCAGCAAACCCCGCACACGGCGATAGACCACACCGAAATGTCAGTGCCCTCGGCCATCCTGATGCCCGAGGACACTGCCAACATTCCCCACACGCGATTGCAGGAGGAGCAGTATGAAGCACCCGTCCCCGTGATCGCCGACCGTGCCCACCAGGCACGCTGTCGCAACGCGTTGGAACCCGAATGGGAGGCCCGGTTCGAACCCAAGAGCTACGGGTTTAGGCCCAATGCCGCGTAGCGTAAGTTGATCATGCTGCGCGGGGGTTGAGTGTGTAGATCCGGATCGTGGCCGGCCGGTCGTGGCGGGCGCTGGCGGGTTCGGTGGGTTTCTTGACGCGGTAGTTGTTGTGCCGGGCCCGTTTGACCGCACGGGGACAGGTGCGTTCCCGGCGGGGCGGGATCAGCAATGCCGCGATCGTGGCCAGCAGGTGTGGGAGTCGATCAGTCCAGTCCGCAGGGGGGAATGTCCGCCGTCCCGGTGGCGGTGCGGCGGATCAGGCGCAGGGCCTTGGGTGAAGGAGATCCGGTCCGGGTCCAGGTCCGCGGCTGCGGATGCCTTCGCGGTCAGCGCGCTGATCGCGTGGTGGACGATCAGATACGACCAGATCTCTTGGTGGACCAGGTCGGGTAGCCGTGAGCGAAGCACCCGGCCGGGGCCGCGGAGATGCGTCTTGAGCTGGTCGTTGCCGGTTTCTTCCTCCCACCGCTGATGGTAGGCATCGGCCAGTTCGTCGGCCCGGGCCTCGGCCGGGTCGCCGATGGTGGTCAGCAGGACGATCAGTTCGCCGGTGCCGTTACCCGCGCGGTCGGGCACGTCGTACTCGATGACTCGGGCCAGGTGCGCGACCGGTAGGCCGTGCTCGTCGAAGGCGTCGGGGACGGCGTTGATGTCGCCCAGGTCCGCACCGGCGCGGGCGGCGGCCAACAGCCGTGCGCGTCGCCCGCCGCGGACCGTCGGTTTGGTCAGCACGGTCAGGTACGTGCCGTCGGGGAGAACCCGCACGACGGGCAGGTCGAGTTGGGTCGGGGCCCGCCACAGCAGCGCCGCGCCCGTGGCCTGCGCGACATCCCAGGCCTGCCAGGAGTAGAACCCCCGGTCGGCGGTCAGCAACTCGTCCGGGCGCAGCCGCGGATACAGGCGCTGCGCCAATGTCTTCTCCCCGACGGCGTAGGCGTCGACCTCAGCGGCCACGAACGCGTGGGTGCCGCATTCAGCCAGCGCCACCACCCGGACCTTGGGAAACGCTGACCGGTTGTCTCCGGACCCGGCATACCCGAACTCGGCCGCGTTCTCGTCGCTGTCGGGCAGGTCAGCCTCGAACCCGTTCAATGGCCAGCAGCCGCCAGCCGCGCAGGAACGACCCCCGTGCGGTACCGGTCGCCGTCATCCCCGCCGCCGGGCCCGCCTCGCCGGCCACCGGCCCGCAGCAACGCTCGAACAACTCGGCAAACACCTTGCGACCCAACCGTTTCCGGGCCTGGCTGACCGCGCTGGAGGTCGGCGCGCTCCACCCGGCATTCCAGCAACCCCACCGGTCCAGCGACCCGGTGACCTTGGTCGCGACCTCCTCGTAGTCATCGTCCGGGAACAGGCACAACCCCAACGTCAGATACACCGCCACATGCGCGGGCAGCTTGCCGTCCGACCGTTTCTCCCGCACCCCGCAGGCCGTGATCGCATCGTCGACCGCATCCCGCGGCACCTCGCTGACCAACACCCCGAGCGTGACCTGATCCGCACGCACAACCGAGCGATCCGCCACCTCCGCACTCATGGCCGGTGATCAAAACAGGCTCCACCGACCGCGGTCATCTCGCCACGCCGCACAACAGGACACCCAACCCCAAGGATGATCAACTTACGCTACGTGGCATTGGGTCAAGTCGCGCCGAAACAGATCGACGCGCACCCTCGTCCGATGGCGGCCGGTTGACGTCAGATCGAAACATCGAAGGCTGTACGAAGTACTTGACAGCAACCGGGACATCAACCGCCATGCACAACGACGCTCAGCAGCGCACGTTGTTCATGATTCAGCGCCTACAGCGATCGTCGTCGCACGCCTACTTCATCAAATTAGTATCCGGCATCAGGTCTCGCCAGGCTCAATCAATCCCCAGAATAGAATCTTGAGATCGCCCCTCGATAGTCTATCCGGTATCGGATCAGAATTACCGATGTACTGGCACACATAGACCCGCCCCGCAGCACGCTCAACCATTTCTTCGATAGAGACGCCTCCAGTTCTAGAAATGAGAAGCACTGCGGGAATTGATGCGCCGAACTCTAGCGGCGGTTCAACAGAAGCCAACACCGCCGGGTTCTCGCCGACAACGAATCCTTCGCGGACGATCTCTATGCTTCGTGGCGCCAACGATGCCGGCTCGTCGTCGTTGGTCAGACGTAGTCTGCTGCTTGGCATCCGCTTCAACCTTAGAGTTCAGGCTTAGAGTTCAGGCTTAGAGTTCAGGGTTCAATCCGATGACTTGCTGAACGCGAATCTGCAGCGTCGGCCATGGGACCTTGATTTCGTCGATCCCACCGACGTTTCCATCGAGAGGTGCAGCACCTCCCGGCGTTACCTCGACGCCGCCCGTGCCTCGTAGACGTCCTATTGATAGGAAACGCGCTGGATTAACGTCCGGCAGTCCTGCCTCGTCTCGATAATTTTCAACAGTCCGCGGGTCAACGCGTGACCAGTAACGACCCCATGGCCGCGCACCCCCTTCAGCACCTTGGCCCCATACGCGATATACAGTTTGACCCACCTCAACAGGACCGGCACATGTACACTTCGCCGGATGCGTCTCAACCCCGCAGTTATGCACGAGTACCGGCACAGTGCCTGCGATCACATAGTACGTGTGGAGGAGCGCGACTGTGAGGTTGCGCATGTCCTTGGCGCCCGTGAAGTTGTGCACACGCAGGACGTACTGCGTCTGTCCCCGGGGCCCGACGAGCTTGTGTCCCGGCGCGAGGCTGCCCGCGTTGGCCCATCGTTGGTCGGTGGCGTCCCAGAAGGGATGGTGGGCTGTGGTGTGCAGGGTGGTGGTCGGGCCGCGGATGCCGCCGGCACTGCGGAGACCGGCGTCCTTGGTCGCCGGTTCGGGTGTTGCGGACAGGGTGAGGTCGGTGAGCTCGGTGTCGAGGTTGAGGTGGAGCTGGGTGACCGGTTCCGCCATGGTGGTGCCGGTGGTCGGGTCTGTGGCGGTGACCTTGTCGCCGACCTTGACGTCCTTGATCTGTCGGGTGGTGCCGTCGGCCATGAGGATGGGTGTGGCGGGGGCGAAGCTGTTCTTGCAGCCGCCGCCCTTGACTCCGCCGAGCGCGCCGCCGATTCCGCCGAAGACCGCACCGCTGGCGGCACCGCTCATGACGCTGGATGCGAGACCCTTGGCGGTGCAGCCGGCTCCGGTGAGGCAGCCGAAACCGTAGCCGGCTGCGGCCGTAACCCCACCGGTGACGGCACCGGAAGCTGCGCCGGAGACGGCGCCGACAGCGGCGCGCTGGAACAGGTTGCCGGCGGCGGCTTTGGCTGCGGCGCCGAGGGCGTTGGTCGCCAGGGCGCCCATGCCGAACCCGACGGCGCCGCCGATGCCGCCGATAAGTGCGCCGCCGCCGACCGAGGTTGCCCACCCCTTCCAACCGCCGTCGGCGCGGCCGGCGGAGACGTCGAGGCCGTGGGTGACGGCGCCGGAGACGGCGCCGCCGATCGCGCCGGCGATCACGGCGCATCCCAGCGCGCCGACGCCCCAGCTACCGGCGGTGCACGCCGCCCCGACGATCACGCCGACGACCGCACCGGCGACGGCGCCGATGAGTTGGGCGTGGTCCTGGGCCCATTGCTTGGCGTGGCACCAGAAGTCCTTGCGGCACGCGGCGGCCTTGGCCCGGGCCGCGTCTTCGGCCGCTTGCGCGCTGATGCGGTACCCGGCGGCCGCGGCGGCTTCGAACTCGTCGGTGAAGCTGTAGATGGTGTGGCCGTCGGTGGTCTCGTACGTGCCGGAGCCGTTGCTGACCCAGTTGTAGTCGCCGTTCTTGATCTGGGCTTCGACCTTCAGCAGGCATCTGGGGTTGTCGTGGCAGCGGTCCAGCGCCTGGTCGACCTGCTGGCGCATCTGGTCGTGGAGGTCGCGGACGTCGTTCTTGTGCTGCTCGTAGCAGTAGCGGTAGTGCCCGCAGCCGGGATCAGGGCCGCTGCTGGGCGCCTTCTGCGTTATCCGCGGCTTGAATCTCGGCCTGCCCCAGGTCCGGTCCGGTCCACCGTTGGTGGACGGTGCCGAGAAGTAGACCCGGCCGTAGTCGTCGAAGTCGACGGCCCGGTGGCCGTCGGGGTCGATGTTCGTCAGCGGGTTGGCGTTGGCGTAGGCGTACCGGTTGGCCGCGGCGGAGTTGGGGACAGGGTTGTTGCCGGTGGTGTCGCGGTTGTCGAACTGGCCGGTGGCGGTGTTGTACCAGCGGGCGGCCATGTTGACCCGGCCGCTGGCGGTCTCGGTCCAGCCGGACTGGTAGCCGAGGTTGCCGGCGGCGTTGGCGGTGGCGAGGACCTTGCCGAGTGGGTCGTAGGCGGTGGACCCGGTCAGCGCGGTCCCGGTTGCCGTGAAGTTGGCGACGACGTCGGTGTGCCGGTCGGTCCAGGCGAGTACCGCGCTGGTGCCGGTGTTGATGCCGACAACAGCGCCCGCGGGGTCGCGGCTGTAGGTGGCGGTGCCGTCGCCGGCGACCGTGTTGCCCACGCCGGTGTAGGTGAAGGTACGGGTGCCTGCGCCCTCCGTCGCGTCGGTGAGGACGCGACCAAGGGCGTCATAGGTGTACGTCTGGCCGCCTTGGGTGACGGTCTGCCCGAACGCGTCGTTCGTGGTCGGCACGACCGTGGAGCCGGTCGTGACCGAGGCGAGCGTGCCTCGGGCGGTGTAGGTATAGGTCGACCCGGCACCGGTCTGCAGCTGGTTGCGCGCGTTGTAGCTGAAGGCCTGGCTGCCCGCCTGGGTACGGTTGCCGGAGTTGTCGTAGCCGTACGTGGTGGTGGTGCCGCCGGTGGTCCAGGTGCTGAGCCGGTCGGCGTAGTCGTAGGTGTACGTGTTGTCGGCGCCGCCGGCGAACCCGTTCACGGTTTTCCAGTTGATGTTGCCGTTGAGGTCGTTTCCGTAGCCGATCCACGCGATGGTCGTGTTGGTCGACGTCTTGAACGTGTCGGAGGTGAGCTGGTGCAGGTGGTTGTAGCCGAAGGTCCGGACGTTTCCACCGGCGCCGTAGGTCACCTGCGCCAGCTGCGACAGCGTGTTGTAGCCGAAGCCGAGCACCGTGGTCGTGGCCGGGTCGGTGATGGTCTTGAGCCGGCCGGCGGTGTCGTAGGTGTAGCCGGTAGTGCCGGCCGCGTCGCCGCGGCTGGCCATCTGCCCGTCGCCGTTGTAGGTGAACGACGAGGCACCCGATGGTCCGGTGGCCGACAGCAGCAGGCTCCGGTCGTCGAGGGTGAAGGTGTCGGTACCCCCGGGTGCGGAGGCCGACTTCAGCCGCCCGCCGGTGTCGTAGCCGAACACCCGGTCCACAGTGGACGCTTCCGCACCGGTTCCGCTCTGGCCGATGAGGTTGCCGATGTCGTTGTACGTGTTGGTGATGCTCACCCCGCCGGGTGAGGTCTGGGTGGCGACCTGTCCGGCGGCGTCATAGACCGTCGTAAAGGTACGGTCGGCCGCGGCGGGGTAGGCTCGGGCAGGTTCCACGGGGTGTACGTGGTGACGAACGCGTTGTCCCGCCCGTCGGTGAACCGGGTGCGGTTACCCGCTGCGTCGTACCCGAACGACGTGGTGATCGATGTCGAGGACGTCACCGGTTGGACCTCGCTGGTCAACCGGTCGGTCGCATCGTAGGCGAACGTGATGGTGTGGCCGCGCGCGTCGGTGACGGCGGTCCGGTTGCCGTTGTTGTCAAACCTCGCCGACACGCTGGCAAGTACCGTGGTGCCGTCGGTGTCCAGCTTCGCCGCCCCGACCTGCCGGCCGGCCGCGTTGAAGGTGACCGTGGCACCGGACCCGTCCGGCAGGGTGGTCCTGATCCTGCGGCCGGCGTAGTCATAGCCGTACCTCGTGGTGTTGCTGGCCCCGTCGGTGACCGACGTGGTCTCCCCCGCATTGTCATAGCCGTAACCGGTGACCACCGAGCCGGGCGAGGTGGCCGAAGACAACAACCCACCCGGGGTGTCGTATGCATAAGTGGTGGTGTATGCCGCCGGCGCGGGCTGGCGTACCACCTGCGTGGTGGTGCGCCTGCGGCCCAGGTAGTCGTAGGTAGCCTGGCTCAGCGCGCCGTTGGCGTCGGTCACCGAGAGCTGGTCGCTCTCCGTGTCGTACGTGTAGTGGGTGACGCCGTTGTTGGGTGCGGTGACGGTGGCGACGTTGCTCAGCTGGTCGTAGGCGTATGTGGTCTTGTGCAGCAGTGGGTCGGTGGCCGTTGCGAGCTGGCCGAGACTGTTGTAGGTCCTGGTCGCCACGGCCGTGATCGGCGTGCCGGATCCGGGTGGGGTGTAGCTGGGCAGTGTCGTGGACACCGGCCGGCCGCCGGAGTCGTATCCGGTCGTGACGACGTTGCCGTTGGGGTCGGACGTCTCGGTCGTCTCGCCGAACGTGTCGTACCCGACCATGGCTACCGGCCGGGTAGCCACGGGTGCGCCGCCGCCGGTCTCGGTGTTGACCGTTGGGCCCGTGGTGACCGCGAGCCGCCCTGCCTCGTCGTAGGAGTACAGCGTGGTGTTGCCGTTCGCGTCCGTCGACGTGGTGGGCAGGCCGAGCTGGTCACGTCTCCAGGTGGTCGTCAACCGTACCGAGCCGGCGGCGGGCAGGGTGCCGCCGAAGACGGCGCTGACCTGGGCGGCGGTCAAGGGCTGTTGGTAGACCTGCACGTCGGACATCTCGCCGAGCCAGCCGCAGCACGGGTTGCCGCCGGCCATGCCCTGTCCGATGACCAGCGGCCCGGACGCGCGGAACGGCGTCGGGTCGGTGGTGCTGTTCGCGGCGACGCCGTTGACGTAGAGGGTCATCCTGCCGGTGCTCGCCTCGAACACGCCAGCGAGGTGGGTCCAGGCGTTGAGCACCGGGGTGCCGACGGAGTTGGCGGTATACCGGGTGGTCGGGGTTGCGGTGTCGGTGGACCAGCGGGCGAACTGCCACCTGTTGACATCTGGGGCGTACGCCAGGACGAAGCCGTCCTGCTGGGTTCCGCGCTGCGCCACGGCCACCCGGAAGTCCGAGTTCGAGGACGGCTTCACCCAGGCCGTGACGGTAAAGCTGGTGGTGGTGTCGATCACAGGTCCGGTGGTGGTGATGGCACCGGTACCGTCGAACGTGGCCGAGCCGCCGCGGTTGGATGACCAGCCGATGCCGCGGCTGAGCGCACCGGGCTGGTTGCCGTAGGTATCGACCGCGGTGGTGCCGGACCCGTCGGCGAGCCTCCACCGCCCGACCGGCGTCAGCGACGTGTCGTGGACCGTCTTCGATGTCGGTCGCCCCATCGGGTCGTAGGTGGCGTCGGTGACGCTTGCCCCGTCGGGGTCGGACACGGTGGTGCTGAGCACCGCGTCGTCGGGTGAGTACGTGAACGCGGTGGTGCGCTTGAGCCCGTTCGGATCCAGGAGTGTGGAGTTGATCCGGCTAGCGGCGTCGACCGTACTCGTCACGGTGGTGGTGCCGTTGTTGGTCACGTGCGTGACGAGGTTGCCCGCCGGGTCGTAGCTGTTGGACTCGCGCCGGAAGCTGGTCCCCGGGTGGGCCGGGTCGGACCGGATGATCGTGGCGGTCAGGCCGTTGTCGGTGTACGCGTACGAGGTCACCCAGCCCATCGAGTCGGTCACCGAGGCCAGCCGACCGGCCGGGTCGTAGGCGCGGGACTCGCGCACCAGGTCGGTGGGTGGGCTGGGGTTGGCCGGATCGCCGGTGTACGCCTTCAGGGTGGTGGTCAGCAGGTGCCCGTCGGCGTCGAACGCCTGGTCCGTTTCGGTGCCGGCCGGATCGACCACCGTGGTGCGGTGGCCGTAGGCGTCGTACCCGAACGTGGTGGTGTTGCCGGCCGCGTCGGTCGCGCTCGCCTGCTGGTTGTGGCTGTTGAACGTGGCCGACGTGGTGCGTGCGGCGTCCCCGCCGGTCAGGTCGGCCACCGTCACCGAGGTCTGGTTGCCGTCGTCGTCGTACAGCGTCGTGCCGCGGGCGGTGTGCACGGCTCCGGTGACCCGGTTGGTCACCGCAGGGTTGGTCTGCACCCGCACCCGGTTGAGCCCATCGATGCTGTACGTGGTGACCAGCCCGGCCGGGTTGCTGTCCGAGACGAGCGTCTCGGTCGTCACCCGGCCGAGGTTGTCGTAGCTGTACCGGGTGACCAGGCCAGCCGGATTGGTCACCTGCGCGACGTCGCCGTTGTGGAAGTACGTGGTCGTGCTGACCGCCCCACCCGGGCTGGTGACCTTCCACGGCAGTCCGGCCGGGGCGAACCCGCCATCGGCGGCGGCGACCGTGGTCCCATCGGTGTAGCTCGTGATGCGGCTGCGCCCGCTCGGGAACCCGGGCACCGGTGGCGTGGTGACCGCGGTCTGGTTGCCCTTGGCGTCGTACGTGTAGGTGGTCAGGTACGTCGAGTCGGTCGCCGACGACGACCGCGCGTCCCGGACGGTCAGCACCGCGTCGTTGCGCGGGTCCGGGCTCAGCGTCGCCGATGTGTCGTTGGGATAGTACGTGTAGTAGGTGGTGGAGCAGGAGTTGGTCACCTGGTTCTGGCAGGTGGTGTGGGACACCACGTTGCCGCGTACGTCGTGGCCGGTGGTGATGACGTTGCCGTTGGGGTCGGTGACGGTGTTGAGGAACCCGCCGGTGTCGTATCCGTACCGTGTGGTGTATCCCAGGCCGTTGGTGGAGGCGATGAGCCGGTTGCCCATCGTGGCGTCATAGTCGTACCGCAGCTGCTTACTGCCAGGGTCGGTGACCGTGACCGTCTGCACCGGAGTCAGTCCGGTTGACGCCTGCGCTGCGGCGTACTGCTGCGCCACCTGCGCCGCCGTCAGCTGCCGGTTGTAGAACGCGACATCGGTGATGGAGCCGACCAGGTACGCCGGCACCGCCGGTTGGCCGTAGTTGAGCTGGTCGGCCCAGGCGCCGCCGACGAAGCCGACACCGATCGAGTCGTAGGACATGCCGCCGGCGGCCATGCCGCCGCCCGACGAGCCGATCGCGGTGCCGTCCAGGTACAGCGACTGGGTGTTGACCCCGCCGGAGAGCACGACATAGTGCCATTTGCCGTCGTTGACCGGCGACGCCGAGCTCATCAGGCTCACCCCGGACGGGCCCCAGAACTCGCCGTGCAGCTTCCCGGACGTGCCGATGTACAGCGCCGGCACGTACCCGCCGCTAGTGGTGCCGTTGCTGATCGGGTCGGCCGCATAGCCGAACAGCACCGCGTCGTGGCCGGTGGTGTTGAACCACATGCCGATCGACTGGTTGCCGGTACCGTTGACCAGGTTGTCGGGTGCCCGCACATACGACGAGGGCCCGGTGAGCTTCGCCGCGGTGGCGTCGGCGAACCGGCCCGCGGTGCCGAGCGTGACGGTGTTGTATGTCGCGGTGCCGCCGTGGACCTGGTTGACCGCGGTCGGCCCGCTGGAGTCGTTGAACCGCCAGTAGTCGACGGGCCCGGCGCCCAGCACCGTCGAGGCGTACACCTGGCTTGAGCCCGACACGCTCGGCGCACCCACTGTCCAGACACCGCCGTTGGCGTCGGTGAGCTGGGCGACCCGGCCGGTGAGCGCGTCATAGCCGATCTGCGCGGAAGGGTTGCCGGAGGGGCGGGTCACCGTGCTGAGGACCTTGGTGGCGGCGTGTCCGGCGCCGTAGAGGGCGGTCACGTTCGAGGCGCTCAGCGAGCGGTCGTAGAACGCGACATCCGAGATCGAGCCGGTGAAGTACTCGGCGTATCCGGTGTTGCTCGAACTGCTCTGGTGCGGCTCGTCGGGCCACCCGCCGCCGATGAACCCGGCCCCGACGTAGGCCCGCTGCGCGCCGTTGGAGCTGTACAACGCGATCGTCCCGGAGCCGGTGCCGACCAGCGCCCCGTCGAGATACATCGCCTGCGTGTTGCCGCCCCCGGCCAGCACCACGTGATGCCAGCGCCCGTCGGTGACCGCACCGGCCGTGACCACTGGCGGGCTCCATACCTGGGTCCAGAACTTGCCGTACAGCTTGCCGGAGGTGCCGATGTACAGCGCCGGCACGTAGTTGCCGGGGGTCGTGCCGTTGCCGATGGGGTCGGCCTGGTAGGAGAACAGCACCCCGTTGACCGTGGTCGTCTTGAACCACAGGCTGACCGTCTGGTAGCTGGCGTTGGACACCACGCCTGGCTGCAACAGCACATTCGACGACGTGCCGTTGAACCCGACCGCCGTACCCGCCGAGCCTGGCAGCGGACCGGGCTGGCCGTAGCTGACGTTGGCGTACGTACCGTTGTCTGACCCCTCGTTGGCCAGCACCGAACTCGCCGCCGTCGCGCCCGAGGACTCGCCCAGCCGCCAGTACGACCGCGGACCCAGATCCGCCACCACGGCCGGGTACTGCGAGCTCGAGGTATAGGAATACGTTGCGCACGCCGTGGCCGACGTTGGCGGGCACACCCGCGAGAGCAGGTCACCGCTGTAGGAATAGGTCCACGTCTGCGCCGTGGAGGCATCACCGACCACGGCCGGGTCGGTGGCCGCCGTCTGCACATGCGCCGCGCTCGCCCCCGCCGGCGTGAACCACGACACGTGCAGCGCCCGGTTCGACGCAGCAGATGACACGGTCGTCACCCGGCCCCCGGTGTAGCCGAACGTCAGCGCCCGGTTCGACGCGTCGGTGATCGACGTGATCGCGTACACCCCCGTGCCGGCCGCCTGCGTGAACTTGTACACGGTGGCGTTCTTGTCGGTGAGGCTGTAGCCCCCGGTGGTGACCGTGGCGAACGTGGCGAACCGCCCCGATGGCGGGCTGAACGAACCGTTCGAGTTGCTCCCGAACGCCACGTCCTGCCCGTCCGGGTAGGTCACCACCACCGTCTGCAGGTTGCCCGCGGCATCCTTCTGTTCGGTGGCCTTGGCATCCAGCACGCTCGACCAACCCGCGCCGAACGCCCCCGAGAGCCGCGGATCGGCGCTGTTGTAGTCGCGCCGCACGACCAACGCCGGCCCAACCGTGAGCACCTGCGCATCGGTGGCCGACATCGTGTAGTTACCGATGTTCGGCTCGAACCCGTGCCCACCGGTGTTCTGCGACAGCCGCGACGTCACCGGCGGCTGCGGCACCTGGACCGAGAAGTAGTAAACCGGCGGCGAGGCGCTCCACAGGGCCCCGTCGAAGGCCTGCACGATCCACGCGTACGACTGCCCCCACGCCAGCGTCCCGGCCGGCACCTGCCAGGCGCCCACGGACAGCACCGGCGACAGCGCGATCCGGTCACCGGCCGAGTTGTACAGCGCGAACATGAACTGCAATGTCGGGTTCGGCTGCCCGTCGTCGGTACCCGCCGCGATCAGCTCCGGCGTCAACGTCGACACCGCGGAGTTCTGCGGCGGGTACTGCGCCGTGATCTGCGGCTGCTGGTTTGACAACGTCACCAGCGTCGACGCCGGCGCGCCCGGTGCCCAAACGGCAGTGCTGATCGTGCCGGTCGTCACCGGTTCGACCACGGTCTGGTGCGGGCGGTACGCCGGCAGCTCCCCCATCCCGGTGCCTCGCGGGTGCCCGCTGCCCCGTCCCGCACGTGTCGCTGCCGCCGACGCCGTGTGCGGCTTCCCCGCCGCCGTACCCGCCGACTCCTGCCGTGGCGTCGGCGGGCGCGGCGGCGAGGCCCACCCCGCCGGCATCGCGAACCAGTCCCACAGCCAGGACACCGGCAACCGATCCGCTCCCGGCGGCAGCACATCCGACGGCGGCGCTGCCACCGTCACCGCCAGCACCGCGGCCAGCAGCACCGCGACCCGCCGCGAACAGCGTGCCAGCCGACCACGACGGCCCCGACCGAGCCGACTCAGGCCACCGAACATTGCAGTTCTCCCCTCCAGCCGGCACGACCCGACACGTCGAAGACGCTCGCCACCACACACATGTCGCGCGAGGCCCGGTACGCGACCCCGGCTCGAACCGCTGCCGACGTCAACGCCCGGCCGCAGCGCGCACCAAAGCACCGATCCCCTCGCGCACCCGGGACGCGGACGACTCACCGACCGCCGTCACGTTCGGCGCCGACGCGCCGCCCCCGACCGTGACGAACCGCGTCCCGGGATACTTCGCCGCATCCGCCGCCACCGCCGCCACCTGCGCTTCGCCCACCGCCACGATCAGGTCACAACGTCGCTGAACCAGACCCGCCAGATACGGCGACACATTGGCCGCCGTCAGCGCATCCGCTGCCGGCAGGAACTGCACCTTCACCCGGGTGGCCAGCGATGCGTCCTGCATGCCGGCCCACACCGGGACCGCCCGCTCCCCGGCGATCCCGTGCTCGTCGGTCAGCAGACAGGCCGTGAACGCCAGATACGCCCGGGCCCGCGACTGCTGTGCCGGCCGGGCCGAGGGCCACAGCGCCCACACGGTCAGTGCGACCGTCACGGCCGCCGCCAGCGCCAGCAACAGCCATCGTCGACGGCCGCGACCCGACCCGACCGAGCCCAGCCGCACGCCCCGCCGGCCTCCCATGACGCTCCCACCGGCACGCACGAACGCCTCCCCCGTGTGAATGTCTCCGGTAGCCGATGGCCAAACGACCCGCATCGACCGCGTGCGCAGCGTAAAACGGCGCTGTTGACATACGGGTTGGCAAACTGTTGACACCCGCCGCTACAGTGCGCCCGTGCGATTCCGGGTGCTCGGCCCCGTCGAGATCGAGTCCGACGACGGCCAGCCATACACCCTGGGGCGCCGGCAGGAGCGCTGTCTGCTGGCGATCCTGCTGCTCGAAGCCGCCCGCATCGTGCCGGTCGACCGACTGTGCCACCTGCTGTGGGACGACAACCCGCCCCAGCAGGCGCGCCGTGCCGTGCACGTCCACGTCGCCCGGATCCGGGCCGCGCTGTCCCAGTGCGGCGCCCACGCCACCGGCGTCGAGCTCGTCTCCCACCGCGACGGGTACATGCTGCGGGTCGACCCCGACGCCGTCGACGCCCACCGCTTCCGCCGCCTGCTCGACCAGGCCGCCGACACCACCGACCTGGACCACCGTGACCGGCTACTGCACGACGCCCTCGCCCTGTGGCGCGGCCCCGCCCTGCACAACGCCGCCGTCTCCGACCGGCTACGTCGGCGGCTGTGCGCCGGCCTCGACGAGCAGCGCCTCCAGGCGGTCGAAGCGTCGATCGCCACCGGCCTTGACCTCGGCCGCCACCGCCAGCTCCTACCCGAGCTGGCCCGGCTGTGCGCCGAACACCCCGTCCGGGAACGCCTCGTCGAACTGCACATGCGTGCCCTGTACCGGCACGGACGTACCGCCGAAGCCCTCGACGTTTACCACCAGGCCAGGACCAGGTTGGCCGACGCGCTCGGCCTCGACCCCGGACCCGTCCTACAACAACTCCACCAGGCCATCCTGCGTGGCGACCCCCTTCCCCCCACCCAGGTTTCACCGTCGCCACCGTCCATGGCCAGCCGAGTCGCACCCGCCCAGCTGCCCGCCGACCTGGCGACGTTCGCGGGCCGTGTCGAGCAGCTCAATCAGCTCGACACCCTGCTATCGAGCAGCGCCACCGCGGTGGTGATCTCCGCGATCGCCGGCACCGCCGGTATCGGCAAGACCGCCCTCGCCGTGCACTGGGCGCACCGGGTCCGCGACCGGTTCCCCGACGGGCAGCTCTACGCCAACCTGCGCGGCTTCGACCCCGCCGGACCACCCACCCCACCAGGTGGCGTCATTCGCCGGTTCCTCGACGCCCTAGGCGTCCCCATCCAACGCATCCCGACCGACCCCGACACCCAGATCGACCTCTACCGCAGCATGCTCGCCGACAAACGCATCCTCATCGTGCTCGACAATGCCCGCGATCCCACCCAGGTGCGGCCCCTGCTCCCCGGCGCACCCGGCTGCCTCATCCTGGTCACCAGCCGCAACCGGCTCACCGGCCTGATCGCCATCGACGGCGCCCACCCGCTCACCCTCGACCTGCTCACCACCGACGAGGCCCGCCAACTCCTGGTCACCCGCCTGGGTGCAAGCCGGGTCACCGCCGAACCCGATGCTGTCCACGAGCTCATCACCCTATGCGCCCGTCTCCCCCTCGCCCTCGCCATCGCCGCCGCCCACGCCACCAGCGAACCCCACCGCGCTGTCCAAGATCTCGTCAACGCGCTACACGACACCCGCGGGACGCTGCACGCCCTCAGCGGCGACGACCCCGCCAGCAGCATCCACACCGTCTTCGCCTGCTCCTACCACGCCCTCAGCCGTGAGGCTGCCCGCCTCTTCCGACGCCTCGGCCTACAACCCGGCCCCGACATCTCCGCGGCCGCCGCCGCCAGCCTCGCCGGCATCCCACCGGAACAAGCCAACCCGCTGCTCGCCGAACTCACCTACGCGCACCTGCTCACCGAACCCACCCACGGCCGGTACGCCTTCCACGACCTCCTCCGCAACTACGCCAACGAACAAGCCCACACCTGCGAAAGCGACACCGAATGTGACGCCGCCATCCGCCGGGTCCTCGACCACTACCTGCACACCGCCCACACCGCCGACCGGTTGATGAGCCCGCAGCGCGACCCGATCACCGTAGCCTCGCCCCACCTCGGGGTGACCGTGGAAGACATTACCGACCACGGGCAGGCGATGGACTGGTTCACCGTCGAACACCCGGTGCTGCTCGCCGCCATCCGCCAGGCCGCCAAGACCAGGTTCGACACGCACACCTGGCAGCTCTCCTGGACCCTCGCCAACTTCCTTGACCGGCAAGGGCAATGGCACGACGCGGTCGCCACCCAAGAAGCCGCCCTCGAAGCCGCGCAGCGCCTGGCCGACGGGCCTCGGCAGGCAAATACCCACCGCTACCTCGCCCGTGCCCACCTGCGGCTGGGTCGCCCAGACGACGCGCAAGCCCACCTCCGACACGCCCTGCACCTGTATCGTGAGCTCGCCGACCACGCCGGCCAAGCCCACACCCACCTCGCCCTAGCCCAACTCCTAGACCGGCAGGGCCGCCGCACCGATGCTCTCGACCAAGCCCAGCGGGCCCTCGACCTGTACCAGGCCACCGGTCACCGAACCGGGCAAGCCAACGCTCTCAACAACGTAGGCTGGTATCACGCCCAGCTCGGGAACCACCGGCAGGCCCTCACATGCTGCCAGCAAGCCCTCACGCTGAACCAGGAACTCGGCGACCGTTACGGTGAGGCCGGCACCTGGGACAGCCTCGGCTACGCCCACCACCACCTCGGTCACTACACCGACGCCATCATCTGCTATCAGCAGGCCATCGACCTGTACCGGGACCTCGGCGACCGCTACTACGAAGCCGAAACGCTTACTCGCATCGGCGAGACCCACCACACCACCGGCGACCCCGATCTGGCCCGAAACGCCTGGCAACACGCACTGACCATCCTCAACGAGCTCGACCACCCGGACGCCGACATCGTCCGTGCCAAGCTCGACAGCCTCCAACGAGCCGAAGCCGAACCACGTCCGTAAACTCGCAGACCTCCAACCACCCCGACCGGCCCAGCCCAGGTGGGCAACGCTCATGGCGCGGCGGCGACGCAAGGCACTCCCGGTCTGCCCCGCCTGCCATGACCACATCCACGTCAGGTTCCGGCGGGTGATGGCCGGGCACGACGCGCCCCCGGCACTTCCACTCCGGCACCGACCCCGACGGTGACCAAGCCGGGCTAGATGCGCGTCCAGTAGATGAGTGACCCCGCCTCACCGGGGCCGGCGCCTTCGGCGAAGAGGAAGTAGGAGATCCACATGATCTGGCCGGTGCCCTCGGCCGCCTCCACGATGCGGATGCTCGGATTGCCGAAGGACACACTGTGGTTCGGAGTGACGGGGATGAGCTGCCGCACCGTGCCGGCGCCGGTCGGATATGCGGTGGTCTCGGTGTACGTGTACAACCAGAGTCGCCACTTGTCCCAGCTACCGCCCGGCGTTCCGATGTTGCCTTCCTGCACGTTGTACCGGCCGAATGGATGGGCAATGGTGTCACGCTGACCGATGTTGCCGGTCACGCCTTGCGCGATGAATTTGTTGTTGTATGCGGTTGCGGTGGACGGATAAGCGTTCGTGCGGCCCGATCGCGGGTCGAACATACGAGTGATGGTGGTGACGTCGTTAACGTCCCGCGTGCCATTCCAGTTGTGGAAACCGTATTGTCCGTCGACACTGTAATATCCGGTATCCAGGACCAGATGCGCATCATAGAAGCTAGGCGTTCCGTTGAGTTGTGAGGTGCCGTACATCGGCATGGTGTACGTGGCCCGGATCGTCCCGTTCAGCAGATCCGTATCCGTGTAGAACAGGCGGAAGGCAACATTGCTGGGCGCCGTGCTGGCCGGTCCGGGTCCGGACCATTGCTCGTGCGTAATCACGATCCAGCTTGCGCCGGTGACACGAAGGATCTTGGGCATGTCCGCGTCGTCGATCAGCGTACGCACGAACGTCCACATGATCAGGTCTTGGGATGCCGCCAGGTTCACCTTGAACCGATAACCGCCGGCCACGAGATAAGGCGTGTGGTAGACGGCAGCGTATTTGTACGCCACCCCTTGAAGCTGGATGATCGACGGGCTTTGCATGGCGTTACCAGCGCTGTCGACCGCGCCGTATGCAGCGTGGTCCGCGGTATCCGGATGTTCCAGGATGCTGATCATCGAGGTCTCGTCCAGGGTGCCCGCGAGGGATGCGACGGCGCCTGACTGCGACGGGGAGGTGGGTCGTTGCGGGCTGGTGCCCGCCGAGGCGCCGCCCGGCCGGGGGATAGCAGCGATGAAGGATCCGGCTACCGTTACAGCCGCGTACCTGAGCACGCTCCGACGAGGGAGTTCGCGGTGGCTCATCGGCACCGCCTCCTTTGGGTCATCTTCAACGGATTGCACGCGGGCAGGACGGTTCGTCGTCGCCGCGCGAGGCGCCGACCAGGCCAGCCCCAGAGTCCGGGCAAAGTCGCACCGGGATAGTAGGTCCACAGTGTTGACACAGGCATTGACAGACTGTTGACGCGCAACGTGCTGGGGTTCGTGAATCGAGGCACCTGTGGATGAACAGTTTGAGCGGCGGCGGACAGCGGTCGCGGTGCTGGCCCGGTCGATGCTTGATCATCTTGCGGCGCAGGAAGGGCAACCGCGCATCGGTCGGATGATCGACATCCGACGGTGGTGGCGGTATGGCCAGAGGACTTCGTCGGCCTCCAGCCGCGCGCGTGGTCGATGCCGGCCGATGTACCCATCGTGGGATGGCTGGACAAATTCCCCGAGATGACCGCGGTGCGGCAGGCGTACGACGCCGACCCGGTGCTGCGCGCTCGTGTCGACACGTTGATCGGCACGGAGTTCAGCCGGCAGGGAAGGAACTTCGACTGGCTCCTGATCGAGCACATCATCCACCCGATGATCCTGACCACCGGTACGTACGGCTTCGAACGAAGCGCTGTTCGACCGCATCTATGACGACTTCGAGCGGGGCTTCGGCGCCGAGCAGATCCACATGGTCGAGTTCCTTCCGCTCAACGGCTTCAAGTCCACCGAGACCGTCGTGCCGCTGCCGGACGGGCTTGCCTGCAGCGCATGAGCGACGCGCAGATGAGTGCCGCGATAGACCACCTCGCGGTGCCGCGCATGTCGGGCGGCAGCGTCAACGGCGCACGCCGGGTAACCGACTACCGCTGGCACATCCCGGCGCGGCCGGCTGCTGGCCACCGCCACCCGCGCCTGCGCCGCCGCGACCGCGGCCAGGTACAGCCGATCAACCTCGTCTTCCACCACCGCGACCAGCCGACCCACCGCCACATTCGCCCGATCGACCGCAGTACCCCACGATATCGGCAACTGTTGCCGCTGCCATACCCACCCGGCGGCAAGAGGCGGCACCAACACAGACAGCCGACCCGCCAGCCGCGCCAACTCGACCGCATCGACCCGGCCCACACCGGAAAGTCTAGGCAGGTGCCGCAAAGACCAGATGCCCGACGTGGGTTGGGCTCGACCCGGCCGATCCCGCACACCGCCCATGCCCACTCTCAACAGGCACCGCCGACATCACACGCCTGCACGAGCGGTCCTGTTTGGGCCGGCAACCTCACGTCGCATCTTCAGCCGCACCGGCAATTCCGCCGGGGCCGAGTACTACATCGACACCGCGCCACCGGTCACCGGCATGATGCGCGTACCGGTGTTCGGGCCCCAGGCAGCAGCGGTCTAGCGCCCGCAATGCCTGGTCCATGTCCGCCGAGGACGGCAACAGCCCGGCCAGGCGTGGAGTCCAGCCAGGGCGTCTGCGGGATCTCACGGGTGGCGCCGCGGTCCAAGATCAGTCCTGCTTTCCAACGCCGCACCCAGGGCGGGCGAATCAGACGCGTTCACGATGCCGGTCGACCGCCCGAACCTCGCCCACTAAGAGATCGTTTCAGTTTGAGGTCGGCGTGTCGCTTGTAGACAGTCACGATGGTCGGTAGATCAGTGGGCCGTGCGTGAGCAGACGATCGTGGCTGGACTATGGGAACGGCTGGCGCCGCTGATCCCGCCCCGGGTACGGCGGTTCCGCCATCCCGGTCGACTGGCCCGCGACGACCAGGCGGTGCTGGCCGGAATCTTGTTCGTGGCCCGGACCGGTATCCCGTGGCAGCAGCTGCCCACCACGGCGTTCGGAGTGTCCGGGTCGACGTGCTGGCGGCGGCTGGCCGCCTGGCAGGAGCAGGGCATCTGGCAGCGCCTGCACGAAACGCTGCTGGCCGAACTACGCGCCGCCGGCGCGCTGGACCTGGCCCACGCGGTGGTGGACTCCTCCCACCTGCGGGCGCTCAAAGGGGGGAGCAGGTCGGGCCGAGCCCGGTCGACCGCGGCCGGCCCGGTTCCAAACACCACCTGATCACCGACGCCGGCGGCATCCCACTGGTGGTCATCCTGACCGGTGGCAACCGCCACGACGTCACCCAACTCCTCCCGCTCATCGACACGATTCCACCGCTACGCGGCCGGCGCGGACGCCCGCTGCGCCGGCCGAAGAAGATCTACGCCGATCGCGGCTACGACCACGACAAGTACCGGCGTCAGGTCCGCGCCCGCGGCATCACCCCGGTCATCGCCAGACGCAGCACCGGCCACGGCTCAGGCCTGGGCACGCTCCGCTGGGTCGTCGAACGCACCTTAGCCTGGCTGCACGCATTCAAACGGCTACGCACCCGCTACGAACGCCGCGCCGACATCCACCAAGCGCGGCTCAGCCTGGCCTGCGCCACGATCTGCCTCCGGATACTCCACCACTCAAACTGAAACGATCTCTAAGACCGTCAAGATCCGGACGGAGCTGCGCGGAGCAGCACGCCGCCGCGCGCCCCGGCACAGACAATTCCGAAACATACGAGCAACCCAGGAGCACCCCAGATCCACAATGGACAGATCTTGCACGTTGCTCGGACCGCGTTTGCGCAGGTCAACGGCTGATGATGTTGCGCGCCCGAAGGGATTCGAACCCCTAACCTTCTGATCCGTAGTATGCGCAACGTGCCGGTGACGTGGAACCCGCTGTCCCCGATGCGCATCGGCGTCAACGGCGACTCCGTTCACGCCCGCAACCGATAGCGCACGCCCGTCCCCGGCTCCGCTGTTCCGGGTCGGTGCCGTACTCCTCTGCCCGCCACCTGCCGAACAGCCGCTCCTTCTCGGCGCGCTGGACGATGGCGGCCACGTCGTCGCGCTCGGCGGGCAGCACCGGCGAGCCCTGCCTCGCATGGCCGAACACGGCCGACCCAGAGTCCACAATGGACCCGCTCTGGCCGGGCACGGAGCCGAGGCGGTGCGGGACGCGATCGCCTCCGCGATCGCGACGCTCCCCGAGCAGCTGCGCCGGTCGCTGACCTGGGACCAAGGCGCGGAGATGGCCCAACACGCCCGGCTCCGCATCGACACCGGCCTTCAGGTGTTCTTCTGCGACCCGCACAGTCCCTGGCAGCGCGGCACGAACGAGAACACCAACGGCTTGCTACGCCAGTACTTCCCCAAAGGCACCGACCTCAGCAAACACAGCCCCGGCGACCTCGCCGCCGTCGCCGCCGCACTCAACAGCCGACCCCGCAAGACCCTCGACTGGAGAACACCAACCGAAGCCCTCAACGATCACCTATGCTCGATCCAAACAAGCGGTGTTGCGACGACCCCTTGAACCCGGGAACTACACCTCGTTCCGGTTCTCCCAACGCCTTGCTGATAACGGGATCCTGGCCTCGATGGGGTCCACAGGGGACAGTTACGACAACGCGCTGATGGAGAACTTCTGGTCGACGTTGAAAGTCGAACTGGTCTACCGCAACGCCTGGCGCACCCGCGACGAGGCGGAGAACGCACTGTTCGCCTACATCGATGGTTGGTACAACAGCCGCCGCATCCAGAAGGACCTCGGCTACCTCAGCCCCGTCGAGTACGAGGCCGCCTGGCGGGCCACCCACATCGATCAACGGGAACCGGTTACCGTAGAGCCGGAGCCAACCGGCGCCAGGTAGAAATCCCTCCGAAGAAGCGGGGGGAGCTCACCCGGCTGGCCAGCGCCGAACCGTGGGTGTTCGGCCGATGGAGCCGCTACTGCCCCCAGTGCCTGGCCGGGGACGGCAGCCCGATCCAGAACCTGCACGGCGGGCGTGGCAGCGCATCTGGCGGCTGCCCCCGATGTTCGCCTGCACCCGCCACCGGCGGCTGCTGGCCGACCGGTGCCCTGGCTGCCGGCAGCCCGCCCTGCACCTGCCCGCCGCGCGCGGCCGGCTTCTGCCCTGCGCCAGGGCCGACGGCTTGCACCCCGCGCAGTGCCGCAACCAGATCGGCCGCAAGACCGCCGGCCCCACGCTGCGCGGCTCGGCGCGGGTGGCCTGCGGGCACCGCCTCGACCACTCCGACGCGGACGGCACAGTGGACGCTGCACCGACCTCCGCCATGGGCATCGTGCACGACGCGCTCATCGGATTGCAGCAGCGCATTCTCGACCTGCTCGACCCAGCCGGCCCCGACCACACCACCACCTTCGGGATGCCGACCCCGGTCAGCCGCTACTTCACCGACCTGCGCCTGCTGGCCAACGTGATCTGCGCCACCTGGCCGGTCGCCCGCCCCCTCGCCGTGTCGAACGACCTTGCCAGCGAACTGGACGCACACGTCGCTGAGCGACGCGACCTAATCGCTGACATGACCCAGCACAAGGAGATGGTCGCCCGGCACACCATCTACGACCGGCCCCCGACCGGCAGCGCCGCAGCCGCCGGCTTGCTCGCGATCGCGGAGCGGATCCTCGCCGGCCACCACCACGACGCGCTTGGCGAGCTCACCGACGGCCCCGACGGCCAACGCTGGGCCGAACACTTCAGCGGAGCGGATCCTCGCCGGCCACCACCACGACGCGCTTGGCGAGCTCACCGACGGCCCCGACGGCCAACGCTGGGCCGAACACTTCATCCGCGCCGAACTGCACTGCTCACCCGGCCTGGTCGCCGCCGCCGCGCCACACGTGGCCCGGTACCGCAAGCGGCCACCCAACGGGCGGCTGCCGGCCAAGCCCAAGACCAAGCGGCCCAAGACCAAGCGGGCGACCACACCCGGCCAGCCCAAGCCGCTGCCGTCGACCTCGGCCGGTGGGCGGCCGGCACCGCAGCCGGTCAGCCCTCTACCCCTGCGGGCGGCACCGCGTCGCTACCGCGCTGAACACGTCCCCGCGTTCATGCCCGACGACTGGTACGACAGGCGCTTCGCCCACCTGCGCGGCGTCAACCCGCGGCTGGGCGGGCCGCCGCTCTCGTGCTGGTACAGCTCACCACACCCTGCCGGGTCGCCGACGCCGCCGAATTCCTCGCCATCCCCGACGAACCGGCCCGCCACGCCTACGGCGAGGTCGCCTCCTGGGTACGCCACGCCCAGCACGGCGCGGCATTCCTCGACGCCCTGCACACCCTCGCCGACCAATTCGACACCGCCGCCCGCGACCCCGATGGGCTGGTCGACTACCACCGCCGCCGCACGGCCCTCGCCAGCTGGCGCATCCCACCCGACGACTGGCAACAGATCACCGACCAACTCCGGCGACGCGACCGCGACCTGCGTCCCTTCGACCGGTCCGACTACGGCGAACGCAAACGTAACAGTGCCTCCGCGCTGATCTGGATCAAGCTCACCTGCGGGGAACACCGGTTCGCCCCGCACCGGCAATCACCCACCGAATACCGGCCCGGCAGCGTCGAAGACTGGGGCCTGGCCATCGACCGGACCTGGTGGCGTGTCCACCATGACCTCCCCGGACGCCACTACTCGGACCTCGACCGGATCTGCGCCGAATACGCCACCCGGCTGGCCGAGCGGATCGACCACGCCGGTTGAACACCGCCGTTCGGTACCGGGCCGTGTCGGCGTACAGGTTCGAATGCAGAGTCGGGTACGCCCGAACGTACAGAGCGCTGATCGGCATCGGTAACTGCGTAGGCGTGACTGGCCTGAAACGACCACGGGATCGCCAGCGGCTCGATGACAACGCAGGGTGACGATTGATAGCCCGCGCGGCATCCGGATTAGCCGATGAGCGGGCGCCGGACCAGTCGTCAGCCGCTTTGCGCCCTCCGGAACAACTGCCGGTATTCGGTGGGACGCCGCAACGCGATGGCCGGTAGCGCAGTCATCGGCAGGCCGATAGCTGGATGCCTGTTCGTTACGCACCGGGGTGCCGTGGCGGGACGCGCCGCACCGGTGTGGGCCGCGGATAGTGCTGGGACGGCTTACCGACTGGCGAGCGCGAGGCGCCCATGCGGAGCGTCGGCTGGCCCCTTGACGACGATGTCGACATCGGTGAATCCCGCCTCTGTGAACACGTACCGGACTTCGTCATCGGCCTCGTAGACACGGTGACCCGCTCGCGGGAACTGTTGCTGGGCCATCCGGGGCATGTAAGGACGCAGCTGGTAGCCAAGCGCGAGCG
>WNGA01007317.1_pt1 | contig 25180 bp, 19 predicted proteins | sample 5400061 | NCBI WGS metagenome assembly WNGA01 (sample SAMN13153366, study PRJNA577476) | soil metagenome | isolation source: 100 cm soil or saprolite under grassland replicate 2 | place: USA:California | collected 2016-06-15 | reverse complement strand
GGTCGATCGCCTCGCGCCCGCCGCGGAAATGCAGCACGGTCGGCGACGGGATCGTGACCTTCGGCGTCGCCGCCCGCGCGACCGACTTCAGGAACCGGAAATCGTCGACGAAGATTGCGTTCGGCCGCTCGAGCTTGCCGGTGACCGCGAGCGACGGCGGGCTGTGGTCGCGTGTTCCCGCCGACGAATGGAAGCGAACGGTGAGCTTCGAGGGGATCAGTTCGACGTTCTCGAACTTCAACAGGAAATCGCGCTGCCATGACCCGCGATTGAACTCGCCGTCGGTGACGACGCTGAGCCCGATCTCCTGCTGCAGCCGCACCACGTCGCGGATCGCGTCCTCGCGGATGCGTCGCAATTCGGGCTCCTGCATTTCGTTACGTTCTACCGCCGCGCGCGCCGCGATCAGCGCATCCGGCCGGATCAGGCTGCCGACATGATCGGCGCGGAACGGCGGCGTGGTTCGTTCGGACATGAATGGATCTTTACGTCGTCATGGCCGGGCTTGTCCCGGCCATCCACGTCTTTTATCTAACACGCCTCTCAAGACGTGGATGGCCGGGACAAGCGCGGCCATGACGGAGTCCGCCATGAGCGTGCAGGCATTGGGCTACGTCGGGATTCGCGCCCGCGACCTCGGCGATTGGGCCGCCTACGGCACCAGGCTGCTCGGCCTCCAGCGCGTCGACAAGAGCCGGTCGAGCCTCGCCTTCCGCATGGACGACCGCAAGCAACGCATCATCGTCGATGCGGACGGGGGGGAGGGCATCGGCTTCTTCGGCTGGGAAGCCGCGGATGCGGCCGCGCTCGATCAGCTGGCGGGACGCCTCGAACGGAACGGCATCACGGTCGCGCGCGGCTCGCGCGCGCTGGCCGACGAAAGGCGGGTCGAGGACCTGATCGTCTTCAACGATCCGCTCGGCAACCGCCTGGAGGTTTTTCACGGCGCCGAGACGACCTCCGATCCGTTCGTCCCGGGCCGCTCGATCTCCGGCTTTCGCACCGGACCGCTCGGCATGGGTCACGTGGTCCTCAACGTGGAGAATATCGACGCGGTCCTTGCCTTCTACCGCGACCTTCTCGGCTTCAACTTGAGCGACTTCTATCACCATCCGTTCACGGCCTTCTTCCTGCACGTCAACCCGCGCCATCACAGCCTTGCGTTCGTCCAGTCCGGCAAGAACGCGGTCCATCATCTCATGATGGAGCTGTTCAGCTTCGACGACGTCGGGCAGGGCTACGACTTGGCGATGGCGGAGGAGGGGCGCCTGGCGGTCACGCTCGGGCGGCATACCAGCGACTTCCTGACCTCGTTCTACAGCCGGACGCCGTCCGGATTCATGGTCGAGTACGGATGGGGCGGGCGCATGATCGACCCTGCAACTTGGCAGGCAGCGGAACGCAAAGAGGGGCCGAGCATGTGGGGGCACGAGCGCACGTGGCTCCCGCCCGAGCAGCGCGCGGATGCCCGGCAGCTGCGTCTCAAGCTGGCGGAAGACGGGTTCCGCCGGCCGGTGCAGGTGATGGAAGGCAATCATCAACTCGCGCCCGGCGTCTGTCCGTGGTGGGATAGCGTCAAGGCGCAGGCCGTGGGCTGAAATTTTCTCGAAGCGGCACGTAGCCTGGATGGAGCGCAGCGACATCCGGCGAGCGCGCAACCCCGCATTTCGCTGCGCTCAATACGGGCTACGAGCTACTCAACGAAGAGGGGGCGTTCATGAAGGCTGCCGTCGGTACCCCGAACGGACTGGAGCTGCGCGACGTGCCGCAGCCGCGGCCCAAGCCCAGCGAGGTGCTGGTGAAGGTGCGCGCGGCCGGGCTCAACCGCGCCGACCTCGGCGCCGCGCGCGCCGCCTCGCATGCGAGCCACGGCACGGCGGGCTCGCCCATCGGGCTCGAATGGGCGGGCGAGGTGGTCGAGGCCGGCGCGGAGGTCAAGGATATCAAGGCCGGCGACCGCGTCATGGGAGGGGGCATGGGTGGCTATGCCGAGTACGCGGTGTCGGATTGGGGCCGCACGATGCGCATCCCGGACGGCATGGGCTTGGAGCAGGCGGCAACGCTGCCGGTCGCGCTCAACACCATGCACAACGCGCTTCTCACCAACGGCCGCCTGATGACCGGCGAGAGCGTGCTCATCCAGGGCGCCAGCTCCGGCGTCGGGCTGATGGGCCTGCAGATCGCCAAGTTGAGGGGCGCGCGGCCGGTGATCGGCTCCTCGACCAACGAGGCCCGCCGGCAGCGTCTCAAGGAGTTCGGCGCCGATCTCGCCATCGATACGCGCGACGCGACCTGGCCCGACCAGGTGCTCGAGGCAACCGGCGGCAAGGGGGTCGCTCTGATCGTCGACATGGTCTCCGGCGCGACGGTCAGTCCGGCCATGAAGGCGACGGCCGTGCTCGGCCGCATCGTCAATGTCGGCCGCCTCGGCGGCGCCAAGGCCGAGTTCGATTTCGACCAGCATGCGCTCAAGCGCATCGACTATATCGGCGTGACCTTCCGCACCCGCACGATCGAGGAGGTGCGGGAGATCGCCCGCAGGATGCGGGCGGACCTGTGGGATGCGGTGACGGCGGGCAAGCTCAGCCTGCCGATCGACCGGACCTTCCGGCTCGACGAGGCCATGGCGGCGCAGGCCCACATGCGCGCCAACCAGCATTTCGGCAAGATTGTGCTGACGATGTGATACGCGACCATGTAGGGTGGGCAAAGGCGCGGCCCGTGAAGAACGGCGAAGCACCAGCGGTACACCAGCGCCGTGCCCACGCGTGATAACCTACTTGTTGTTCCGCGTGGGCACGGCGCGGAAATGGTCATCATCTGGCCCACAATATCGGGCCGCGCCTTTGCCCACCCTACGGAATTTCGCGAGCGCCTCAGGGTGACGGAAAGGATTCAGCAATCGCCGCCTGCCCGACGACCATCGGCGCGGCGGCGAGCCACGGCGTCCCGTCGATCGTCATCTCCAGGCTGAGCACCAGGAAGTCTCCGTCCTTGGCGGCAGCATCACCTAGCGTCGTCGATCCGGCGATAACCTGCAGCGGATAACTGCCGATGCAGCTTTCGACCATCCAGCTTTTCAGTTCGGCGCCGGGGAGCGCCGCGACGTGCGCCGCGATCTCACCGGCGAACGGCTTCCCGGCGGCGATCGACCGCACGAGGCCGGCGAACCATTCATCGCCCCGCGACACCGCTCGCATGCCGGCAGGGTCCTTGGCGAACGTGCGCGTGCGGCGGACCCAGTGGCCCTTGTAGGCAATCGAGGCGCGTAGCGCGAACCGGTTCGCGAGCGGCAGCGCCGGCGAGCCGCGCACCATGCGCCGATCCGAATCGACGTCCGGCGCAACCGCGATATAGGCCTCCTCCGCGCCGGCGAGACGCGCATGCTTTTCCACGAGGCCCGCGATCGAACCGGCATTCTCGGCCGTGCCGGCATCGACTTGATCCAGCGCCGCCACCGCGATCGCGTCGGCGCGCCCAAGGAGAAGCCGCTCCGCCGAGTCGGCGCCCCGCCGCGCTTGCGCAAACACCTGCGTCGCATCCACGAAGTCGACGCCGGCCGCGGCCAGTTCCTCATAGGGGCCGGATGGGAACGCGTCGAGTTCGACGATGCCGACGCGCCGCACCGTGGAATCCGCGGCGATGCGGGCGCCGAGCGCGGCGCCCGGCCGCGGCGTGCTCACGATCTCGCCGACCGGACCGACCGATCGGATCCAATTGGCGACGCGCTTCGACAGCGCTGTGGCAAAAATCGGCTCACCCGCGCGGCCGACCAGCAGAATGCCCTCCGACCAATAGGGCGTGAAACCGGTGAGGTAGCTCACCGCGCTCGGCCGGACCAGGTTGGTGTAAATCAGCAGGGCCTGCAGCCGGCTCTTCTCCATCGCGGCCCGCAGCCGGCCGATGCGCTCCTGGAGCACCGCGATCGGCAGCTCGTCCGCATTCCATCCCATCAACCCGCGACGCATCGGGTCACGCCGAAACGCTGAACAATTCGCGCGGGGTCGCGGTCAGCACCTCGCAACCGTCCTGCGTCACCACCACGGCGTCGCCGAGAACCATGTAGCCGACCACCGGATGGTAGGTGTTGGGATGCACGATCAGCGTCATCCCGCGATCGATGCGCGTGGCGACGTCTTCCAACAGGTGCGGCTTGCTGTCGGCGAACAGTCCCATGCCGTGGCCGCGCACGCGCGTGTATTCGCTGGTGACGTAGTCGCCGAGCCCGTGCCGGCGGAACACGTCGTTTTCGGCGCGCGCGATGTCGGCCGCGGTGACGCCGTCGCGCACGGCCGCAATTCCCGCCTCCATCGCTTCGCGATAAAGCGCGTGCGCCGCCAGCTGCTCCGCGTTCGGCGCGCCGACCACGAGCGTGCGGCAAATCTGGCAATAGTATCCGTCCACGCAGGGCGTGAGCTCGGTCGTCACCAGGTCGCCCCGCTTGAACCGCTTGCCGCTCGGCGGCGCCATGCCGCGCACGTCCGGGCCGCCGACGCCGATGATCTGAAAATTGTCGTCGACGCCGTTGGCGCGATAGAACGCTTCGACCTCGGCGACCAGCTCGTAGTCGGCCCGGCCGGGGCGCGCCGCGTCGCGGAACACCGCATAGCCCTGGTCCGCCAGCCGCGCGGCGCGGCGTACCGCTTCGATCTCCGAATCGAGCTTGGCCATGAGCAGCCGGTCGAGCAACGACGTCTCGTCGGTGAGGGCGAGGTCTTTCGCGCGCGCCGCGATACGGCGCGGAAGCAGGCGCGAGGGTGCGCCGCCGAGGCGGTGGTTGCGCATGCGGCTCAGGGCGTCGTCCACGGCACCGATGAGGTCCGGGGCGTGCACCACTTCCACCCCGGCGCACTCCAGCGCCGCCCGATCGGCTTCGAGCGGGCTGTCCAGATAGAGCGTCACCTCGCCGTCGACGCGGGCGATCGCCAGCGCCTGCCCTTCCAGGATGCCGAAGTCGGTGGCGTAGCGCAGGTAATCGTTCTGCCAGGCGTTGCCGTAGAGCAGGAGGGCATCGAGGCCGGTGTCTGCCATGGCCTCGGCAAGACGCGCCCGGCGATGGGTAAAGACCGAGGTCATGCGGGCGCGGTCACTGTGGCCGGCTCACGCGATTCGGCCGGCCCATCGTGCTTCGCCGCTTGCTCCGGCGAAACGACGCCCGCGGCGACGTCGCGCGCGGCCGCCGCACGGTCGCGCTCGCCCGGATCGCCGTAGCCGCCGCCGCCGGCGGTCAGGAAGGTCACGGTGTCGCCGGCCGCGACCTCCACTTCGGTCGCCTTGTAGACGACGGTCTCCGCGCCGTCGCCGGCGCGGCGAATGATGCTGCAATTGGTGGCGCCCGGCCGTCCGCCGTGCAGGCCCCAGGGCGGGTCCAGTGTCCGGTCGCAATTGATGTTGGCCTTGCAGCTCTGCAGCGCCCGGTAGGTGAGCTCGAGGCCGAGCCCGCCGCGGAAACGCCCGGCGCCGCCGCTGTCGCAACGCAGCGCATGCTTCTCGATGAGAAACGGATACTTGATCTCCTGCAGCTCCACCGGCGTGTTGCGCACGTCGCCCTGGCACACGGAGACGCTGGCGGATTCGCCGTCCTCGTTCGGACGCCCGCCCCAGCCGCCGCCGAAGATGTTCATCAGGATGAACCGGCTGCCGTCGTCGCGGAAGCCGAAGAACGAGCAGCCGCCCATGTCGCCTTTGTGCGCTGCCGGGATGAGGTGGGGCACGGCGGGCGCCAGCGCCTTGAGGATGGTGTCGATCACGGTCGGCAACGCGACGCTCCACAGGCCGAGCGCCGCGGGCGGCCTGGCGCTGAGGATGGTGCCGTCGGGAAGGTCGACCGAGAGCGGCCGGAAGCAGCCTTCGTTGACGTCGAGATCGGGCGAGGTAAGCGCCTTGAAGGCGACGCGGGCGCCGGCGATTCCGCCCGAGCGGCCGGAGTTCATCGGGCTCGGCACCTGGCGGTGCATGCCGGTGTAGTCGATGGTCATCTGCGAGCCGCACACGTGCACCGCCACTTTGATGCGGATCGGCACGGACAGGTTGCGGCCGTCGTTGTCGAGGAAGCTCTCGGCTGCGTAGCTGCCGTCCGGGATCGATTCCACCACCTGCCGGGCGGCAAGCTCGGCCTGGTCCCAAATCTTCGCGATGCAGGCCTCGACGACCTCACGGCCGTAGCGCGCCAATAGCTCGCCATAGCGCCGGGCGCCGAGCTGGCAGGCGGCGATCTGCGCCCGAAGATCGCCGAGCGCGGCGTCCGGATAGCGCACGTTGTCGCGGATGATCTGCCACAGCGTCTCGTTGCGCCGGCCCGCCTCGTAGATCTTGAGCGAGCGCATCTGCAGGCCTTCGGCGTAGATGTCGGTCGAGCCGGTGGAACCGAAGCCCTGGCGCATGCCGCCGATGTCGACCCAGTGCGCGCGGTTGGCGGCGAAGCCGACGATTTCGCCCGCGTGGAAGCAGGGCGAATAGACCACGACGTTGTTGAGGTGCTGGCCGCAGACCTCGCCCTGGTTCATCACCACCACGTCGCCGGGCGCAAACCCGTCGAGGCCGTAGCGGGCGATGCCGTCCTCGACCGCCACGCCGAGATCGGCGAGGAAGATCGGCAAGCCGCCGCGGTTCTGCGAGATCATCCTGGCCTGTGCGTCGAGGAGCCCGCAGCAATAGTCGCGCACCTCGTAGATCATCATGTTGTAGGCCGCGCGCGAGAGCGCATTCGCCATCTCGTCCGCATAGGCGACGATGGCGTTGCGGACGACTTCCACGGTGATCGGGTGCGCTTCGTTACGGCTCATCGCAATGTGGATCCCGCAGCATCGACGTCGATGACGAGATGGCCGGCGTCGGAGACCGACGCCGCGTCCCCGGGATAAATCAGCGCGGTCGCGTTCGGCTCCTCGATCACGGCAGGACCCTCGATGCGCGCGCCGGCCGGCAGCGCCGGCCGCCAGACGATGCGCGTGCGCACGGGACGCGCCGCGTCGGTGAACACCACGTCGCGCCAGGCGTCCGCGACCGGCGGCTCCGGCCTCCATGGCTCGGACAGCCAGCGTCGGGCGAGCATATCGGACCGGCCCGCGGTCACCACCAATCGGACGTTGACGATCTCGAGACGTTCGTCGGGCGCCGCCTGGCCATAGCGCTGGTCGTGCTCGGCATCGAACAGAAGGCGCAAGGGCGAGAAGTCGCCGCTCAACAGGTCCGGATGCCGCACCGGAATGGCGATCGTGTGCTCCTGGCCGACGTAGCGCAGGTCGGCGAAGAAGGTGAAATCCGCGGCCTCCTGGGCAATCGTGTCGCGGGCGAGCTGACGGCGGCCGGCTTCGGCAAGCTCCGCAAACACCGTATCGACCCGGTTCTTGTCCAGCGCGCCGAGCAGCCCATAGAGCGTGCGGACGAAATCCTGGCGCCACGACGCCATCAGCATGCCGAGCGCCGAAAACGTGCCCGGCACCTTGGGAACGATCACCTTGGGGATGAAAATCTCGCGCGCAATCGCGACGGCGTGCAGCGGCCCCGCCCCGCCGAATGCTATGATCGCGGTTTCCCGCGGGTCCACGCCCTTGTCGACCGAGACCGCCCGCACGGCGAGCGACATTGCGGCGTCGGCGATCTGCACGATGCCGAGCGCCGCCTCCGGCACCGCGAGGCGGAGCGGTGCGGCGATCTTGTCGCGCACGGCGCGCTCGGCCGCCGCACGGTCGAGCCGCATGGCGCCGTTGAGAAACCGCTCGGCATTGATGCGGCCGAGGATCAGGTCGGCATCGGTCACCACCGGGTCCGAGGATCCTTTTCCGTATGACGCGGGCCCCGGATCGGCCCCCGCGCTCACCGGCCCGACGTGAATCCCGCCGGTCGCGTCGCACCAGGCAATGGAGCCGCCCCCCGCCCCTACCTTCGCGACCGGTTGCTCCTGGGCGAGATCGACCGACATCACGCCGCCGTTCGAGCGCATGATGTTGACCTTGCCGGCGAAGTCTTCGCCGCGCAGGAACGTCTCGAGACGGCGCAGATAGCCCTGCACGCGCGGGCCCACGAAGGCGTTCAGCGCGGTGGTGGAGGTGCGCTCGTATTCGCGGTATTCGCGCACGATCTCGTGCGACAGCGTCACGAACAGATCGGGCGCGGCCGCGCGGATCAGCTCGCCGACGCGCCGCTCGTGCTGCGGATTGGCGTAAGCGTGCAGGAAGCACACGGCCACCGCTTCGACGCGCAACGCCGCGAAGGTCGCGATCAGCTCGCGCACCTCATCCTCGTCGAGCGGCGCCAGCACCGCGCCCTTGGCGTTGATGCGCTCGGTGACTTCGAAGGTCAGCTCGCGCGGAATCAGCGGCTTCGGCCGGTGAAAGAACAGGTTGAACGCCTCGATCCGGTTGCCGCGTCCGATCGCATAGACGTCGCGAAAGCCGCGCGTCGTGATCAAGGCGGTGCGGGCGCCCTGACGTTCCAGCACGGTGTTGATCGCGATCGTCGATCCGTGCAGCACCTCGGCAAGCGCCGGTATGCGGCAGTCGGCGATCGTCAGGCTCGCGGCCACGCCGCTTGTGGGGTCGGCCGGCACCGTCGACGTCTTCGCCGTGACGATGCGCCCGTCGATGCAGCCGACGAGGTCGGTAAAGGTCCCGCCGATATCGACGCCGACGATGTTCATGAACCGCTCAGAATCGAACCGGCACGAATTTGTCGGTGTAGAGCTCCTTCGCCTCCGGCACCCGGTTGAGGATGCCGAGCTCGTTGAGCGAATGACGGATCACGTCGATCGCCGCCATGTCCCAGGCCCCGTCATCGGAGAAGCTCGCGATCTGCGTGTCGTAGACCTTGAGCATCACGCTCGGCCGGATCTCGATCGTCTTCCCGGCGGACTTCATCGTGAAATCCTTGTTGGCTTTCATGAAGCGGATCGTCTTGAACCAGCCGCGCAGGAAGCGCTGCAGCACGTCGGCGCGGTTGTCGACCATGTCGTTGGTGGCGAAGATGACGTGCGTGTAGAAATGCTTGGCGATGTCTCCGAACAGCAGCAGGTTGCGCGTCTTGCCCGCCTCCTCGAGCTCGTAGCCGTTGGCGGCCTCCTGCACCGTGCCGTCCAGCTCGCCGCGATCCATGGCGGCGAGGCGCGCCTGCATCTGACCGAGCGGAGCGATCTGGATGCCGGTACTGCCCCAACCCTGCTGACGCGACAGCTCGCGCACCAGCCAGTCGGTCAGCGAGCCGGCGGTCGTCACGCCGATGCGCTTTCCCTTCAGGTCGGCGATCGACTTGACCGGCGAGTTGGCGGGCACGAGCAGCGCCAGATTGGCCGGCGGCCCGTACATGGCGGCGACGGCGATGGCCGGCACGCCCTTTGCCCGGAAGCCCATGCCCGGTCCCGAACCAAACCCGATGTCGATGCTCCCGGCGGTCAGCGCCTGCTGAAGCTGGGCATCGCCGCGGAAGGCGGAGACTTCGAGCTCGAGGCCTTCCGGCTCGAACATTTTGGCCTCGATCCCGACCTCGACGCCGGCGAACGCAAAGGAGTTGGGCACGGCCTTGCCGACCTTGACCTTGTCGAGCGCGTGGGCCGCACCGCTCAACAGAACAAGCGCCGCCGCCGCGACTGCGCCGCGCCGCAGAACATCGAGCATCAACAGGTTCCTCCCGCCGACATGGAGCCGCGCGTCGCGTTTCGTCGAAGCACATGGCGCAGGCGGACAACTCTGCGCGACGCGGCGAGCTTAGCGGCGCGGGAAACAAGCATCAATGTCGGCTTGCCCGACCGGCCCGACCGCGCGTCGAGGGTCGGAGGGAGACCTTTAGATTGCAAGGGCATTGGGCGAGCCGGCGGATCTCCTGCTTCTGGTCCTCGCGCATGCTCAGGATGAGCGGACCCGCGGCCCAGTAGAGCCGCTGCGCAGCGTCCGCGAGCTGGGCCGCCTTCGGCTTCCTACTTTCCGGGTTCTCTGCTTTCAGCTCGGCGTGCTGGCGCGCAATCTCGCGCAGTTCGGCTTCGACCGCCGCCCAATGCCGCTCCTGGTCCGGCGTGAGGTTGAGCGAAGACTTGATCGCGGCGATGTTCGCGTCGGTCAGGATCCCGTCCCGGTCCAGGCGCGGCAAATTGACCGCCTTCTTCATCTCCTGGATGGCCGCCGTACGCAGCGAACCGGTCACGACCGGATCCGCATTCTGCACCGGCAGCATCATCTGCGGGCTGAATAAGGAGACATCGATCACCGCGGTGGCGGCGACAGGGGGCAATGGGGCTCTATCCCCCTTGATGGCTACCGGCATGGCAGTGGTTGAATCGCCCGGAGCGGAACCAAAGGCCGCAATCCCGATCGCGTCCCAGCTCGCGAATCCCACCGCTCCGCCCAAGGCCGCCAGCGCAGCAAACGCAGCGAGCTTCATCCCGCCCTCTAAACCTGTCCGGTCACTGCCCTAGTTAGAAGCCTGGATGGTAAATAAGGCGTTATTGCGCCCGGCGGCCCGGCGGTCCAACGCAAGAGCAGCACCAGACCGGCCGCGGCGGACCCTGCGCCTAATCCGGACGCCGCGCTCATCCGTCCTTGAGCGCCCGCGGCTTGCTCCGCTAAGGTCGTTTTCCGGAAGAAAGTCCAGTCAGGAGTCGCGATGTCCCCGAAATCCGGCCGCCAGCGGCCGACCTTCACCGACCAGGAAGCGCTGCAGTTCCACAGCCAGGGCCGTCCCGGCAAGCTTGAAGTCGTGGCGACGAAGCCGATGGCGACGCAGCGCGACCTGTCGCTTGCCTACTCGCCCGGGGTCGCCGTGCCGGTGCTGGCCATCGCCGAGGATCCGAGCCGCGCTTACGACTACACGACCAAGGGCAACTTCGTCGCGGTGATCACCAACGGCACCGCCATCCTCGGCCTCGGCAATCGCGGCGCGCTCGCCGCAAAGCCGGTGATGGAAGGCAAGGCGGTGCTGTTCAAGCGCTTCGCCGACATCGATTCCATCGATCTCGAAGTGTCGAGCGAGGACCCGGACGAGATCATCAATTGCGTCAAGCTGCTCGGCAAGACCTGGGGCGGCATCAACCTCGAGGACATCAAGGCGCCGGAGTGCTTCATCATCGAGCAGCGTCTGCGCGAGCTGCTCGACATTCCGGTCTTCCATGACGACCAGCACGGCACCGCCATCATCGCCGCCGCCGGACTGATCAACGCGCTGCAACTGACCGGGCGCGACATCCCGACGACGAAGCTCGTCTGCAACGGCGCCGGGGCTGCGGGCATTGCCTGCCTCGAGCTTCTGCGCGCGATCGGATTCAAGCCCGAGAACCTGGTCCTGTGCGACACCAAGGGGGTGATCTACGAGGGCCGCAAGGAGGGCATGAACCAGTGGAAGTCGGCCTATGCGGTCAAGACCGAGGCGCGGTCGCTCGGCGAGGCGCTCGTCGGCGCCGACGTGTTCTTCGGGCTCTCGGCCAAGGGTGCCATGACCCAGGGCATGGTGAAGTCGATGGCGGCGAAGCCGATCATCTTCGCCATGGCCAATCCCGATCCCGAGATCACCGTGGAAGAGGTCGCGGAGGTGCGCAGCGACGCCATCATGGCGACCGGGCGCTCCGACTACCCGAACCAGATCAACAACGTGCTGGGATTTCCCTACATCTTCCGCGGCGCGCTCGACGTGCGCGCGACCACGATCAACATGGAGATGAAGATCGCCGCCGCGAATGCGCTCGCCCAGCTGGCGCGCGAGGACGTGCCGGATGAAGTCGCCGCCGCGTACGGCATGCGGCCGAAATACGGACCCGATTACATCATCCCGGTGCCGTTCGATCCGCGGCTCATTTCCGACGTGCCGCCGGCGGTCGCCAAGGCCGCGATGGACACCGGGATCGCGCGGCGGCCGATCGTCGACATGGAAGGCTATCGCCAGCAGCTGCGCACGCGGCGCGATCCGATTGCGGGAATCCTGCAGCGGGTGTTCGAGCGCCTGCAACGATCGCCCAAACGGGTCGTGTTCGCCGAGGGCGAAGAGGAGCAGGTGATCCGCGCCGCCGCGATCTACGTCCATCAGGGGTTCGGCACGGCGCACCTGGTCGGCCGCGAGGACCGCGTGCGCGAGACCGCGCGCAATCTCGGAATCGAACTGGGGGAAGGCATCGAGATCATCAATGCCCGCCTGTCGAAGCGCAATCCCGATTACGCCGCCTATCTGTACGAGCGCCTGCAGCGGAAGGGCTATCTGGTCCGCGACTGCCAGCGCCTGGTCAACCAGGACCGCAACCACTTCGCCGCCTGCATGGTGGCGCTCGGCGACGTCGACGCCATGGTGACGGGGGTCACCCGCAACTTCTCGGTCGCGCTCGCCGAGGTGCAGCATTGCATCGATCCCAAGCCCGGCCATCGGGTGATCGGCGTCTCGCTGGTGCTCGCGCGCGGACGCACGGTGCTCGTCGCCGACACTGCGGTCACCGAGATGCCGACCGCAGAGAACCTTGCCGACATCGCGGTCGAGGTCGCCGGCGTGGCGCGCCGGCTGGGGTACGAACCGCGGCTCGCGCTCCTCGCCTTCTCGACCTTCGGCCACCCGCCGGGCGAGCGTGCGGCGCACGTGCTGGGGGCGGTGCGGCTCCTCGACCAGCGCCGTGTCGATTTCGAGTACGACGGGGACATGGCGGCCGACGTCGCGCTCAATGTCGAACTGAGGGCGGCGTATCCCTTCTGCCGCCTGTCCGGTCCGGCCAATGTACTCGTCATGCCGGCGTTCCACTCGGCGTCCATTTCCACCAAGATGCTGCAGGAACTGGGCGGCGCGACCGTGATCGGCCCGCTGCTGGTCGGTTTCGACAAGCCGGTGCAGATCGTCGGCCTGTCGGCCAAGGATATGGACCTCGTCAACATGGCAGCGCTCGCCGCCTACAATGTGGGCGGATAAGTATCGGAGGACAGAGGACGGACGACGGAAAAGTCTATCCATCGTCCGCCTTCCGGGGTGAGTTCAAGGAGATTGCTGTGGCCACGACGACGCTTTCCGGGGTCATTGCCGCCATCGCGACGGCGGTCGACGAGGGCGGCGCGCCCGATGCGGCGCGCTCGGTCAAGCTCGCGCGCTACCTGCTCGACAACGGCTGCGACGGGCTCAACGTTCTCGGCACCACCGGCGAAGCGACCTCGTTCTCGCTGGAGCAACGAAAGGCATTGATGAGCGCCTACGCGCAGGCCGGCCTGCCGCTCGCGCGGATGATGGTCGGTACCGGGGCGGCCGCGCTCGCCGATGCGATCGCGCTGACGCGGCATGCGGCCCAACTGGGCTTCGGCGGCGCGCTGGTGCTGCCGCCGTTCTACTATAAGGGTGTCCCGGACGAGGGGCTGTTCGCCTTCATCGAGGCGCTTGTGGCGGGGACCGCCGACCGGCCGGTTCCGATCTACCTCTACCATTTCCCGGCCAATTCGGGCGTTCCCTGGCCGATCGCGCTGATCGGGCGATTGCGCGGCGCATTCGGCACGCGGATTAAGGGACTGAAAGACTCCTCGGGCGACATGGCGTATGCGCGCGAGGCAGCCGCCGTTGCGGGCGACTTCGCGGTCTTTCCATCCACCGAGGCGGTATTGATGGAAGCGCGCAACGGACCCTTTGCCGGATGCATTTCGGCGACGGCCAATCTCAACGCCGACCTGTGTGAACGCGCCTTGCGTGGCGGCGATGCCGCCGCGCTCGCCGCCGCCGTCACCATTCGCAAGCTGTTCGACGGCAAGCCCCTCGTCTCGGGCGTCAAGGCGCTGCTCGCGCACATCCATGGCGATCCCGGCTGGGCCCGGGTGATGCCGCCGCTGACCCAATTCTCCGCGGCCGACCGCGCCGCCGTCGTTGCCGGCTACGATGGCGTGCGGGCGAAGCGCGTCGCGTGACGCGGCCGTTGACCGGTGCGAACGGCGTGACTATAAGCTGCCGCCATGGCGGCGGGGCTCTCGCCGCCGTTCTTCTTTTCCGAGAGAATGCGCATGGCCAATACCGCTTCCGCCAAGAAGGCCGCCCGCAAGATTGCGCGCCGCACCGAGATCAACAAGGCGCGCCGTTCGCGCGTGCGCAACTTCGTGCGCAAGGTGGAAGAGGCGATCGCCTCGGGCAACCGGGACACGGCACTCGCCGCATTGAAAGAGGCGGAGCCCGAGATCATGCGCGCCGCGCAGAAGGGCGTGGTGCACAAGCACGCGGCGAGCCGCAAGGTCTCGCGCCTCACCCATCGGATTGTCCAGCTCGGCAAATAGCTTTGCGCCGCCACGCGGCCGCTTTGTTGTTGCGAAGCCACATGACTGTGGCATGAGCACCACTGTTTTCCGAAAACCGACGCCGCGTTTTGGTGCTGCCGGAATTTCCCTCCTGAATCGAGCAAAAAGGGCACGGGTTACCCGACCTCGGCGCTCAAGAAAAAGGCCGCGAGGACAAAGGTTTACGAGGAAAGCGAGAAGAGGGACTTTGATTTCGGCCTGTGGTATGGTTGCCACGCTTTCTTGTTTCGGACGGGTCACGAGAGGCAGATTGCGTCGCTTGCGAGGGTTATGAAGGCCCGTGATTCCGTCCAGGGATTCAGTCGTTTGTCGTCGTTTGTTCACAAATGCGTCATGAGCGGATAGCGCCGCCCATTAAGGGTCCGATCGGCGACGCGCGGCGAAAGCGATTGCAGGCCGTTTGCGGTGTGTTATTGTTGAGTTCTTCCGGGCTTCCGGAGGTTTCAGGAGAGGTCCCTCCGTATTCCCACCGATAAGCGGGGCATCTGCCAGCGCTCTATCAGTATAGTTACTGATGGAACTATGCCTTGTGGTTATATCCGTGGTAATACGCGTCTATACACCTCGTCCTGAACTTCGCGATGGCCTCGTGCGTTGAGTGGCGTCGCGACGAGTTCCTACAGAAACTAGAAACAGCGGGAAATGCAGAACCCATCGCGGTCGGCGGCCGCGATGGGCGAGGGGGACTTATGCCCAATTTGTTGCCGAGGTTGCTGGCTGCGACCTTCGCGGAACAACGCCGTGCGGAAGCGGGCTTTAGCCCATGGGCGGTGATCGAGCTGTCCGGTCCGCCGGTGACTCGCCGCGTCATCCTCGCCTGCTCCCACGGGGCTCAGCCGCCTCCCGGCACTTAAAGCGTCGCTCCCCCGCGTAACCCTGACACGCTTTCGACCGCGAATTCCACGCGGCGGAGAGAGCATTCGTGCCTGCGTCCGGCCCCGACCCCCCGGGAGTTCCTTGATGTTGAAATCGCCTGAACCACACGGGACCATCCCTCCGCGTCCGCCTCGCCCGGCTGATCCGCCCAACGATCATGCCATCGCGACCCGTGACCCGGCGGGCGCCGATCAGGAGCGCTGGTCGCGGGTGAAGAAGCGGCTGCGCACGGAGGTCGGGGAGGACATCTTCTCGAGCTGGTTTGCCCGCATGGACCTCGAAGGGGTGGACAGCGATCTGGTCCGGTTCTCGGTGCCGACGCGCTTCCTCAAGAGCTGGATCCAGGCCCACTACGTGGAGCGCGTGCTCGCCTGCTGGCAGGCCGAGCAGTCTTCGGTGCGGCGGATCGAGCTGGATGTGCGCTCGGCGGTGCTGCGCACGTCGCTCGCGAAACCGAAGCCCGAGCAGGATCGTAGCCCGGATGGAGCGTCGGCGACATCCGGGCATCAGCCCCCGGATTTCGCTGCGCTCAATCCGGGCTACAAACCCAAGGTCCCCGCGCCGGCGCCGGTGGCCGTCGCCCACGAGGCGCTCGGCGGCTCGCCGCTCGATCCGCGCCTCACCTTCGACACCTTCGCGGTTGGCCGTTCCAACACGCTGGCGCACGCGGCGGCGAAGCAGGTCGCGGCCGCCCGGCGCCGCGATCCGGTCATGTTCAACCCGCTCTACGTCCATGCCGGCGTGGGCCTCGGCAAGACCCACCTGTTGCAGGCGATCGCCTGGACGGGAAATTCCGTCGGCGAGCGCAAGGTGCTCTATCTCACCGCCGAAAAATTCATGTACGGCTTCGTGTCGGCCCTGAAGACGCAGACGGCGCTCGCCTTCAAGGAGGCGCTGCGCGGCATCGACGTCCTCGTCATCGACGACCTGCAGTTCCTCCAGGGCAAGGCGACGCAAGGCGAGTTCTGCCATACGCTCAACGCGCTGATCGACGCCGGGCGCCAAGTGGTGATCGCCGCCGACCGCCCGCCCGCCGATCTCGAAAGCCTCGATGACCGCGTGCGCTCGCGGCTTGCCGGCGGACTCGTGGTGGAGATGGGTTCCCTCGACGAGGAGCTGAGGCTGAAGATCCTGGAAGCCCGCGTCGCGGCGGCACGGCTGCATCATCCCGGCTTCGACGTGCCGGCCCCGGTTCTCGCCTTCATCGCCAAGACCATCACCCATAACGGCCGCGACCTCGACGGCGCGCTCAATCGCCTGCGCGCCCACAACAAGCTCAATGGCCACGCCGTCACGATGGAGATGGCCGAGCGCGCGGTGCGCGACCTGGTGCGGCCGCAGGAGCCCAAGCGCGTCAAGATCGAGGACATCCAGCGCACGGTGGCGCGCCAGTACAACGTCAGCCGCGCCGACCTCCTGTCGTCGCGCCGCACCGCCAACGTGGTGCGCCCGCGCCAGATCGCGATGTATCTCGCCAAGACCCTGACGCTCAGGTCATTGCCCGAGATCGGCCGCAGGTTCGGCGGGCGTGACCACACGACCGTGCTGCACGCGGTGCGCAAGATCGAGGGCCTGGTGGATACCGACTCTACGCTGGCCGAGGAGATCGAGCTTTTGAAGCGCCTGCTGCAGGAATAAACGCTTTCTCCCCATAGGACCCCCATAGGATCAGGCGAGTTGGGCCACACGGTGGTCAAATCGCCTGGGTAAAAGCTCGCTGCCGGCTCGCAGCGCCCTTGCCCAAATCGCCCCGCCGCGTCAATTTCAGGCCCCGGCGTGCGTCGCCCGCCGGGGCCGTTGCGGTGCCCGGTCCGTGGGCATCGGGTCGTCCCACTCGTTCGAGCGGGGTTTGTCTTAAATGAAGCTCACCGTCGAGCGCGCCGCCTTGCTGAAGTCCCTGGGCCACGTGCACCGGGTGGTCGAGCGGCGCAATACCATTCCGATTCTCGCCAACGTGCTGATCCGGGCGGACAAGTCGGCGCTCAGCCTCAAGGCGACCGACCTCGATCTCGAAGTGATCGAATCCGTTGCCGCGGAAACCGCGGCCGGCGGAGCGACCACGGTTCCGGCGCACATGATCTACGACATCGTGCGCAAGCTGCCCGAAGGCTCGCAGGTCGTGCTCGAGGCGCTGGGAGACCGGGCGTCGCTCGCCATCCGGGCGGGACGTTCGCGCTTCACCCTGCAGACCCTGCCGGAAACCGATTTTCCCGATCTGGCGGCCGGCGAGATGACGCATCGCTTTACGCTTTCGGCCGGCGACCTCAAGCGCCTGATCGACAAGACCCAGTTCGCCATCTCCACCGAGGAGACCCGCTATTATCTCAACGGCATATATCTGCACACCGCCGGCAGCGGCAACGCGATGACGCTGCGCGCGGTGGCGACGGACGGTCACCGGCTGGCCCAGGTCGAGTTCCCGGCTCCGGCCGGTGCCGCCGGCATGCCAGGCATCATCGTGCCGCGCAAAGCGGTCGGCGAGGTGCAGCGCCTGATCGAGGACGCCGACACCGAGGTCGCCATCGAGCTGTCGCAGACCAAGATTCGCTTCACCATCGGCGAGGTGGTGCTGACCTCCAAGCTGATCGACGGCACCTTCCCCGACTATGCGCGCGTGATCCCGCTCGGCAACGACAAGCAGCTCGTGGTCGACAAGACCGACTTCGAAGCGGCCGTCGACCGCGTCTCGACCGTGTCGAGCGAGCGCGGACGGGCGGTCAAGCTCTCGCTCACGGCCGGCCGCATGGTGCTGTCGGTCACCAATCCGGATTCCGGCAGCGCCACCGAGGAGCTGGAGGTCGAATACGACGCGGATCCGCTCGATATCGGCTTCAACTCGCGCTACCTCCTCGACATCGCGTCGCAGATCGAAGGCGAGAGCGCCCTGTTGAAGCTCGCCGACCCGGGCTCTCCCACCCTGATCCAGGATCGCGACGCCGGGGTCGCCCTCTACGTGCTGATGCCGATGCGGGTGTGAGCCGGAGGACGGACGACAGACGACAGAGGACGGACGAAAGACGTTAGGACAGACTGCCACTCGCCGATCCCGTCCCTTACTTTCTGTCCTCCGTCACCCGTCGTCCGTCATCTGCCCTCCGATGCCTGCCATCCGCCGCCTCACGCTCACGAATTTCCGCAGCTATCGTGCCGCGAGCGTGGCCGTTGCGGCGGGCCCGGTCGTGCTGGTCGGGGCGAACGGCGCCGGCAAGACCAATCTCATCGAGGCGATCTCGTTCCTCGCGCCGGGCCGCGGCTTGCGCCGCGCCACGCTCGACGAAGTCGCGTTCAGCGAGGGCGACGGGTCGTGGGCGGTCGCGGCCGAAGTCGAGGGGGCGCTGGGCCTGGCCACTCTCGGGACCGGGATCGAGGCGGCGAGATCCGACGAGGAGCCGCGCTCGCGCAAATGCCGGATCGACCGCGAGCCGGTTCCGTCCGCTGCCGCCTTCGTCGATCATTTGCGCATCGTGTGGCTCACCCCGCAGATGGACCCGCTGTTCGCCGGGCCCGCTTCGGAGCGCCGGCGCTTTCTCGACCGGCTGGTGCTCGCCATCGACGGCGAGCATGGAAGCCGCGTGAACGCGCTCGAACGCGCGTTGCGCTCGCGCAACCGGCTGCTCGAGGAACCGCGGCCCGATCCGCACTGGCTCGACGCGATCGAGCACGAGACCGCCGAGGTGGCAATTGCGGTCGCGGCTGCGCGCGCGGAAACCGTGCGGCGGCTGCAAGGCGCGCTCGAGGCGCGGAAGGATCCTGAGTCCCCTTTCCCGTGGGCCGACATCGCGCTCGATGGCTGGCTCGAGACCATGTTGCTCGACCACGCGGCGGTCGAGGCCGAGGACCGCTATCGCGCGGTGCTCAAGGAGAACCGCGCGCGCGATGCCGCGGCGGGCCGGACCCTCGCCGGGCCGCACCTCACCGATCTCGAGGTGATGCACGGTCCGAAGGGGATCGCGGCCTCCGATGCCTCGACCGGCGAGCAGAAGGCGCTGCTGATCGGTCTCGTCCTGGCGCATGGCGGACTGATCGCCGACATGACGGGCCTTGCGCCGGTGCTGCTTCTCGACGAGATCATCGCGCATCTCGATCCGATGCGCCGCGCCGCGCTTTATGACGCGCTGGCGAAACTCGGTTCCCAGGTGTGGATGACCGGCGCCGATCCCGCGCCGTTCGGCGAGATTGCGGGACGTGCGGAGGTGTTCGAGGTGATCCCCGGCAAGGTCATGCCGCGGAAATAAAGCCGGGCTTTGAAACAGCACGACGACCGGCCAGGGCTCGGTCGCGTCCCGGCGGCAAAACCCCGGCGCGAGGCTCGCGGCAGCAGATCAGCCGGCGCGACGGCCGCGCTGGCGATCCATCATGTTGAACCGCATCTTCTGTTCGTCGGTCAGCGAGCCGTAGAAACGGTCGAGCGCGGGCCGCAGCACGTCGACCGCCTGGCGCAGCGCATCGAGCCGCTTCTCGATCGCCGCAATGCGTCCCGTCGGCGTGAGCGGCGTTTCGCCCGGACAAGATGCCTGAAGAATCTTGGCCGCTTCCGCGGACGCAGCCGAAAGATCGTCGAGCGCCGCCAGCTGGGTCTCGGTGGCCCTGATCGCGCGCGCGACCTGGGCCATCGGCACGCTGGCGAAGCCGTGCGCCGGTTCGCTGCAAATTGCCTGCCGGTTGCCCCTTGCATCGCGCTCCCCGGCAGGCGGAGGCAGCATTGCGAAGCGCGCCTTCTGTTCATCGCTCAGCAAGCCGTAAAACCTTTCGAGGGCCGGCCGCACGGTCCGCACAGCTTGCCGCATGGCATCGATCCACTGCGCCATCGCGTCCAATCGGCCGGTCGGCGAGAAAGGTACATCGCCCGGGCAAGCGGACCTCAAGGTCTCGACCGCCTCGGCCTCGGCGGCCTTGAGTTCATCCAATGCGGCGCGCTGTTCCGGGGTCAGCCGCAACTCCTGCTCGATCGCTCCAATGTTGGCGAGGCCCGCTGCGTGCTCGCCGCACACTTGCGCCAGGCCCGGCATTTCGCCACCCCGCGCCATGGCGCCCTCCGCGCGAGCGCCGCGACGGAACCCGCCATAGGGGCCATAGGGGCTATAGGCATAGGGCCGGAAAACTCCGTCGAACATGTCACCGGTGCCGTATGCCCAGAAGACGTCGTCGTACGCCGTAGGCCAGAACACATCGTCATCGGCGTAGGACCAGAAGAAGGGGCCCGGCCAAAAGGCGGCACGGAAGGCCGGCCGGGCATGGAAGCGTCCGGCTAAGCCTTGCCGGACTCCTGCAGGCGCAAACGAGCGCGCCGCCAACCCATGGCGAAACGCGGGATCCCGAACGGCCCGACCCGTCAGCCGGGGTCCGACTCGCTGCCGCGCAATATCGCCGCGTAACGCCGGGCGGACAGCGTGCGGTCGCGCGACCGCCCGAGCGGCAAACCCGGGGCGCGGTCCGTGCCGCCCGACGTGGCGGGCGCCGCCTCGCTGCCCGGCAAAATGGTGCCTGCCTCCACCGGCGTGGATCTTGCCGTGCCCGCCGCCGACGTGCGCGGCATGCCCGCCATGTCCGCCACGTCCACCGCCCCCGTGCCCGCCGCCGCCCTTCGCCTGTGCCTCCGGCGCAGTGGCGAACGCGGACGCCGCTGAAAACAGGACCGCTGCGGCGAATGCGCCGATTTTCCACATGAATCGAGTACTCCGGCCGCGCCTGAATAACGGCGGAACCCACCGCTCGTTCCGCCGTGATCCGATCATCACGACCATTCGTTCACCTTTGCGGCGGAACCAAGTACCGCGTCCGGTCTTTACGTTTTTCAGGGAGTGGCGTTTTCGAGGGGATCGATACCGGCCGGAGACCAGGAATGCCCAACGAGCCTCTGGGCGAAATCATCATTCGACAACTCGATCAGGCGATCGATCGCCTCAACGAGGATATCGATCGGGTCGACATGTGGAGCGCCGCCTTGCGTGCTTGGCTCGAGCCGATACCGGGCTATGAATCGGCGCACCGCGAGTTCCTCCTGCCGGGCACGACGGAAGGCCGTGATGAGGATCGCCGGCGGCCTTGCTAGAGCCTATTCGGGCGCCCCTTCCGATGGTGCTGCACGAGCTTGAATCCAGGCCCCGCGCGGCGCCCGAAAAGACGTTAAAAAATTCTTTCATCCCAAGCACTTAAACCCCTTCACTTTGGGCTGTACGAACCCCATTTTTCATGCGACACCAAACGCCGCACGGCTTTCATTTTGTGAGTGATTCGCAAGGTCCCGGATGGCCGAAGCCGCCCGCCAAAAAAGCACGCCCGCAACCCCGTCCGACTACGGCGCGGAATCGATCAAGGTCCTCAAGGGCCTCGATGCCGTGCGCAAGCGGCCGGGCATGTACATCGGCGATACCGACGACGGCTCGGGCCTCCATCACATGGTCTACGAGGTCGTCGACAATGCGATCGACGAGGCGCTCGCGGGCTACGCGCACGAGGTCGTGGTCACGCTCAATCCCGACGGCTCGGTGACCGTGCGCGATGACGGCCGGGGTGTCCCGACCGACATCCACAAGGGCGAGGGGGTGTCGGCCGCCGAGGTCATCATGACCCAGCTCCACGCCGGCGGGAAATTCGATCAGAATTCCTACAAGGTCTCGGGCGGCCTGCACGGGGTCGGCGTCTCGGTGGTCAACGCGCTGTCGAGCTGGCTCAAGCTCAGGATTTGGCGCGACGGCAAGGAGCACGTCATGGAGTTCCGAGACGGCGAGCCGGTGGCGCCGCTCGCGGTCGTGGGCGCGGCCTACGACAGGACCGGCACCGAGGTGACGTTCGTGCCGTCGCCGAAGACCTTCACCATGCTGGAGTTCGACTTCGCGACCCTGGAGCACCGGCTGCGCGAGCTCGCGTTCCTGAACTCGGGCATCCTCATCGTGCTCTCCGACATGCGCCATGCGGTCGAGAAGCGCGAGGAGATGCGCTACGAGGGCGGCGTCGAGGCGTTCGTCAAGTATCTCGACCGCAACAAGACGCCGATCGTTCCCAACCCGATCGTCATCAAGGCGGAGCGGGACGGCCTCGGCGTCGAATCCGCGCTGTGGTGGAACGACGGCTACCACGAGACGGTCTTGTGCTTCACCAACAACATCCCGCAGCGCGACGGCGGCACGCACCTTGCCGGCTTCCGCGGCGCGCTCACGCGCCAGGTCACCGGCTATGCCGAAACCATGGCCAAGCGGGAGAAGATCGCGCTCACCGGCGACGATTGCCGCGAGGGCCTGACCGCCGTGCTCTCGGTCAAGGTGCCGGACCCGAAATTCTCCTCGCAGACCAAGGACAAGCTGGTGTCCTCCGAGGTGCGGCCGGTGGTCGAGGGGGTGATGAACGACGCGCTGCACGCTTGGTTCGAGGAGCATCCGAGCGAGGCGAAGGTCATCGTCGGCAAGGTTGTGGAAGCGGCCGCGGCGCGCGAGGCGGCGCGCAAGGCGCGCGAGCTCACGCGCCGCAAGGGCGCGCTCGACATCGCTTCGCTCCCCGGCAAGCTCGCCGACTGCCAGGAGCGCGATCCGGCGAAATCCGAGCTGTTCATCGTCGAGGGCGACTCGGCCGGCGGCTCGGCCAAGCAGGGGCGCAACCGCGAGTTCCAGGCGGTGCTGCCGCTGCGCGGCAAGATCCTCAACGTCGAGCGCGCGCGCTTCGACAAGATGCTGGGATCCCAGGAGATCGGCACGCTCATCACCGCGCTCGGCACCGGCATCGGCCGCGAGGAGTTCAACGCCGACAAGCTGCGCTACCACAAGATCATCATCATGACGGACGCGGACGTGGACGGCTCGCACATCCGCACGCTCCTGCTCACCTTCTTCTTCCGGCAGATGCCGGAGCTGATCGAGCGCGGCAACATCTACATCGCGCAGCCGCCGCTCTACAAGGTCACGCGCGGGAAGTCCGAGCAGTATCTCAAGGACGAGCGCGCGCTCGAGGACTCATTGATCCAGTCGGGCCTGGAAGAGTCGGTATTCCGCCTCTATTCCGGCGAGGAGCGCGCGGGCACCGATCTGCACGTGCTGGTGGAGGAGGCGCGTACGATCCGAAATCTGCTATCGGGTCTGCACAGCCGTTACAATCGCCAGGTCGTCGAGCAGGCGGCGATCGCCGGCGTCCTGCACTCCCCGATCTTCGGCGATCCGGAGAAGGCAGAAATGGCGGCGCGTTATATCGCGGTGCGGCTCAATGCGCTCGCGGAGGAGACGGAGCGCGGCTGGCAAGGAGGATTCTCCGAGGGTGAGGGCTTCCGCTTCGAGCGCACCGTGCGCGGCGTCAAGGAAGTCGCGATCCTCGATTCTGCGCTGCTCAACTCCGCCGACGCACGCAAGCTCGACGAGCATGCGCCGTCGCTCCAGACCGTTTACAAGAAGCTTGGCTTCCTGCGGCGCAAGGGCGAGGAGACGCCGATCCACGGGCCGGTCGGCCTGTTCGAGGCGATCACCACGGCCGGTCGCAAGGGCATCACCCTGCAGCGCTACAAGGGCCTGGGCGAGATGAACCCGAACCAGCTGTGGGAGACCACCCTCGACAAGGAAGCCCGCTCGCTGTTGCAGGTGAAGGTCAAGGAGGTCGACGAGGCCGACGACCTGTTCACCAAGCTGATGGGCGACGTGGTCGAGCCCAGGCGCGAGTTCATCCAAGAGAACGCGCTCGCGGCGTCTGTGGACGTGTGACGGCTGGACCAAGCCCCTGAAGACTGACAGTTTAACCCGCAGCGTGGTACAATTCCGCCATGGCTGTGCAGCACGCGAGCGACGCAACCAAGGACCTTATTGCGGAGCTTGGACGCAAATACGTCTGGTGGGATCCGGTCGGTAACCAACCCCATTCGGAGGAACGCGTCATCGCTCAAGCCATGGACTTGGGCACCTTCGACGACATCCGCCGCATGGAGAAAACGCTTGGCTCCGAGCGGCTGGTGGAGGTGATGCTGCAGGCCGAGCCCGGATGGTTCAGCGGTCGTTCCTGGGAATTCTGGCGTGGCCGCCTGTCGCTCGCCTTGGGCAAGCAGATACCCGAGGAGGCCCCTCGGAGATTGCTCCATGCTGCAGTGCCTTGAGCCTCGGCTCGATGTCCTTCCCGAGGCGCAGCAACAAATCTGGGCCAGCCTTTCAGCCGCTCCCCGTCTGTCTTTCGTGCTCTACGGTGGCACCGCGATTGCGCTCCATCTCGGCCACCGTCAATCACTCGATTTCGATTTCTTCCGCGCGGAACCGCTGGACAAAAACGAGCTCCGCGAGGCATTCGCCTTCCTCGCCGATGCCACGGTATTGCAAGACGCGCCCGATACTCTGATGGTCCTCGCCCGGCTGCCATCGGGTGACGTGAAGGTTTCTTTCTTCGGCGGAATCGGATTCGGGCGCATCAATGAACCGCAGCGAACGCGCGATGGAACACTGCTGGTCGCTTCGCTCGACGATCTGATGGCAACCAGTTGAAGGCGATTTTGGATCGCGCAGATGCGAAAGATTACCATGACATCGCGCGCATGATCTCTGCGGGTGTGTCTTTGGCCGTAGGCAGGGCGGCTTCAAACGCATGTTCAGCGGGGAACCGTCACAAGTTCTGCGCGCCATCGGATATTTCAAAGACGGCGACCTGCCCACGCTTTCCAAGGCCGATCAGGAGCTGCTGCGAAACGCACGGGATCGCGTGCTCGAACTACCGGATGTCCGAGTCCGGCTCGCTGGCCGTCCCGCTCGGCAAATGCGCCGACGCGCAATGAGCCTGGGCCAGCCATGGGAGACTACGTTCGATACCGAGGCGCGCTCGTTGTTGCAGGTGAATTGCGCGGCCAGCGTGGACGTTTGACCCCGCCGCCTCTCTGCGTGCTTGCGTGGACCGCGAAATCACTCACCGTCCGTCGAAACATAGTCCCCATGCGCAATGCGGGGATGTAATGTGCCGCGCGGCAGCTTGGCGGCTGCGGCCGGCGCCGCGCCATCCTTAAAGAGGCGGACCAAAGCGATGCACAAGGTCGAGATCAGGCCCAACGTCTTCATGGCCTACGAGGACCATTGGTTCGGCCCGCCGTGGACCGTCCCCGAGGCGGTGGTGATGGTCCACGGCAACGC
>WNGA01003076.1_pt1 | contig 25188 bp, 24 predicted proteins | sample 5400061 | NCBI WGS metagenome assembly WNGA01 (sample SAMN13153366, study PRJNA577476) | soil metagenome | isolation source: 100 cm soil or saprolite under grassland replicate 2 | place: USA:California | collected 2016-06-15 | reverse complement strand
AACGCTGCAACCCGGATCGTTCTCGCACATACGCACGCTGACGGTCGAGCACCCGGGAGACTATCTCGCGCTCGACGCCGGCACAAGGCGCAATCTCGAGGTCACGGCGACGCTGCGCGGCGAACTGGCGCCCACACTGCTCTCGCTGCTCGACGCCTGCACGACCGCCGCCGGAAGCCGCCTCCTGCGCCACTGGCTGACCAATCCGCTGCGCACGCGCGAAGTCGCCGGCGCGCGACACGCCGCCATCGCCGAATTGATGTCATCGCCTGCGGCACGGCGGCGGCTCGAAATGGAGCTCAAGCGCACCGTAGATGTCGAACGCATCGCCTCCAGAATCGCGCTTGGCCATGCGCGCCCGCGCGACCTCGCGGGGCTGCGCGACACGCTTGCGCGCCTGCCTTCGATCGCGGCCGCGATCGCTCTCTCGCCCGGCGCGTTGCTGGCGGACGCAGTGGATGCGCTCGCCGTCGATGCGCAGTGGGCGGCGCTGCTAGCGCGCGCCATTGCGGCCGAGCCCGCGGCCGTTCTGCGCGAGGGCAACGTCATCGCGCGCGGGTACGACGCGGAGCTGGACGAATTGCGCTCGATCCAGGAGAACTGCGGTGCGTTCCTGGTCGAGCTCGAAGCGCGCGAGCGCGCCCGCAGCGGCATCGCCAGCCTCAAAGTCGAGTACAACCGCGTGCACGGCTTCTACATCGAAGTCACGCACGCGCACGTCGAGCGCATTCCGGACGACTACCGGCGCCGGCAGACGCTCAAGAACGCCGAGCGCTACATCACCCCGGAGTTGAAGGCATTCGAAGACAAGGCCCTGTCCGCGCAGGAACGTGCGCTCGCCCGCGAGAAATCTTTGTACGACGCGCTGCTGCGCGATCTCGCCGCGGCGATTCCCGAGCTCCAGCGCGCGGCGCAGGCACTCGCCACGCTCGATGTGGTGGCGACGCATGCCGCGCAAGCCGAGGCGCTCAACTGGGCGCGGCCCGCCTTCGTCGCGGCGCCGGGACTCGCGATCCGCGGCGGCCGGCATCCCATCGTCGAGAAAGAAGTCGAGCATTTCATTCCCAATGATCTCAGGCTCGATCCGGCGCGGCGGCTCCTCATCGTCACCGGACCGAACATGGGGGGCAAGTCGACCTACATGCGCCAGGCGGCGGTGATCGTGCTGCTCGCGTGCTGCGGGTTGTTCGTGCCGGCGAGAAGCGCCGAGATCGGCCCGCTCGATGCGATTTATACCCGCGTGGGCGCGGCCGACGATCTTGCCGGCGGCCGCTCGACGTTCATGGTCGAGATGACCGAAGCCGCCTACATTCTGCATCGCGCGACGCCCGAGAGCCTGGTTGTGATCGACGAGATCGGCCGCGGCACCTCGACCTTCGACGGCCTCGCGCTGGCGTGGGCGATCGCGCGCACGCTCGCGCTGGACAATCGCAGCCTGACGTTGTTCGCCACGCACTACTTCGAGCTGACCGCGCTGCCCTCGGAGCTGGAAGGCTGCGCCAATGTCCACTTCGACGCGGTCGAGCACAAGGACGGCATCGTGTTTCTGCACGAAGTCGCGGAGGGGCCGGCCAACCGCAGCTACGGCCTGCAAGTCGCGAAGCTCGCCGGCGTTCCCGCCGACGCGATCCGCCAGGCGCGAGCATATCTCGCACGGCTCGATCAGTTCAGCTCGCGGCGCGATGCGCACGGCGATTTGTTCGCGCCTGCCGGTGTGGCAGATCCGCCGCCGGTAATTGCGTCCGCCGCATTGGATCGTCTCGCCGCGCTCGATCCCGACGCGCTCAGTCCCCGCGAAGCGCAAGCGGCGCTCTACGAACTGAAACGTCTCGCGAAAAATTAGGTTCTTCGCCGAATTGACGATCGGCGTCGTGTTTTGCGGCGAACGCCTGTCCGGCGCGCGAGGGCCGCAAACGCCGACCTGCGGGTGCCCGGCGCGGCTGCAGTCGCGAACCCAACGTCTCCTTTGCCGCGCCACCCGCGACGGCCGGCGCGGCCCACGCGCGCCCGCCAAGCATTCGCCGCTTCCCGCAACGGCCCGCGCAGTAGCTTTCCCTCAGTGGTGGGCGCCGGGGCCGTGCACGTGTCCGTGCTCGAGCTCGTCCGGGGTCGCCGCGCGCACGTCGAGCACCGTGCAATCGAAGCGCAGCCGCTGACCGGCCAGCGGGTGATTGCCGTCGACGACGACCCGCCCGTCGGCGATGTCGGTCACCGTGAACACGCGGACCTCTTCCTCGCCCTCGCCGGAGGTGTCCTCGTACTGCATGCCGACCTTGACGTCCGCGGGGAAGCGATCCTGTGCTTCGACACGAACGAGCTCGGCGTCGTATTCGCCGAACGCGTCCTCAGGCTCGAGGGCCACCGAGCAGGAGTCGCCCGTTCGCTTTTCGGTGAGCGCGTCTTCGATCTTCGGAAAGATGCCGTGATGACCGCCGTGCAGGTAAGTGATGGGCTCGCTCGTTTCCTCGATGAGCTCGCCGGCTGCGGAGTAGAGCTTGTAGGTGAGCGTGACGACGGTGTCGTCGGAAATTTGCACGAAGCGTCTCCGATCGGTGTTGGCGCTGCGCTCGCGAAAGGCGTGGCGACGAGCGCGGCTTATTGTACCTCGGCAAGCCAGGCCGCCGGCATCTCAGCGCTTCGCGCAACGACGGCAGCGTCCGGCCGCCGCTATAATCGCCCGATGGAACCCGCGCTCCTGGGCGGCGCCGCACCGGCGCGCTTTTTGCAGCGCTATTGGCAAAAGCGGCCGCTGCTGATCCGGCAGGCGATCGCGGGATTCGAGGGTGTTCTGTCGACGCGCGAGCTCTTCGCGCTCGCGGCCCGCGACGACGTGGAGTCGCGGCTCGTGTGGCGCGAACACAATCGCTGGGGGCTCGCGCACGGTCCCTTCCGCCGCGCCGATTTTCGCGCCTTGCCGAAGCGCAATTGGACGCTGCTCGTCCAGGGGCTCAATCTGCATCTCGTCGCGGCCGACGCGCTGCTGCAGCGCTTCGCGTTCATTCCTTACGCGCGCCTCGACGACGTGATGGTGAGCTACGCCGCGCCCGGAGGCGGCGTCGGCCCGCATTTCGATTCCTACGACGTGTTCCTCCTCCAGGGCGAGGGCCGCCGCCGATGGCGCGTCGGCCGGCAGCGCGACCTTGCGCTCAAGCCGGGTCTGCCGCTCAAGATCCTCGCGCGCTTTCGCCCCGAGCACGAATGCCTGCTCGGCCCGGGCGACATGCTGTATCTGCCGCCGGCGGTTGCCCACGAGGGCATCGCGCTCGACGCCTGCAGCACGTACTCGATCGGATTCCGCGCGCCGTCCGCGCAGGAGATCGCGATCGCCTTCCTCGACTGGTTGCGCGATCGCGTCGCACTCGACGGCCGCTACGCCGATCCGGGTCGTCGGCCGGCACGCTCGCCCGCGCACATCGAGCCAGCGTTGCGAGTCTACGCGGTGGCGACGTTGCGCCGCCTAACCTGGGACGAGCGCGCGGTCGCGCGATTTCTCGGCTCGTACCTCACCGAGCCCAAGCCCGGCGTCGTCTTCTCTCCGCCGGGCCGTGGCTCCGGCCCCGGCCGCTTCATGCGCCGCGCCGCGCGTCGCGGTGTCCGCTTGGACAGCCGCACCCGGTTGCTCTACGATGAGCGCAGCCTGTTCATCAACGGCGATGCGCTCGCCTGGCCCGCGCATGGACGAGCGGCGCTGAAGCGGCTCGCCGACGCGAGGCGGCTTGCCGACGGCGAGATCGACGAGCGCGCATCGTCTTTGCTTTATCGCTGGTACCGCGATGGCTTCCTCCACTTCGACTGACCCGCCGCCCCTTCCGAGCGAGCCGCGCGAGCCGCGCCTGGTCGAACTCGCGACGCTTGCAGAGCAATGCACGGCCATCGACCAGCTCGTGGCGCTGGCGCAGCATCGCATCCGGGTATTCGACCAGGATATGTCGCAAACTGGATGGAACCAGCCATCTCGCGTCGATCGTCTCGCGGCCTTCCTGCGCGACACTCGCGGCCGCCGCCTCGACATCATCGTGCACGACACCGCGTATCTCGAGACCGCATGTCCGCGCATGCTGAAGCTGTTGCGCGCGTACAGCTATGCGATGACGATCTACCGCACGGGAGCGGAGGCGAGGCACGCGACCGACCCGCTGCTCATCGTCGACGACCGCCACTATCTGCACCGCTTCCATATGGAGCAGCCGCGCGCGGCGATGGGCATCGAACAGCCCGAGCAGACACGCCCGCTGGCGAGCCGCTTCGACGAGATCTGGGCGACCGGCGAACCGGGGATCAACGCAACCGTTCTGGGGCTCTAAGGAAGCTCGCGCCGGCGCGCAGAAAACGGTTCAAACCATCGTGCTTTGTAGTACACTGTCGAGGTCGGCCGGCGGCAATGGGTAGTTTTGCTTTCGCGCCATTTGTCGATTGCGCTGGCGATGCGTCAGCCGGGCAGGGAATCCGGCTTTCTCAACCCAATCACTTCATAATCGAGTAAGGGAACGATGATGAACAAGTCAGTATTCATTGCTGCGGCTCTTGCGCTGGCGGTGGTCGGCTGCGGCGACAACAAGCAAGCGCAGGATGCCAAGGCGGCGGCAGACAAGGCCGCTCAGGCGGCTAAAGATTCTGCTGACAAGGCAGCAGCTGCTGCCAAGGATGCCGGCACTGCTACAGTTGAGGCGGGCAAGGCGGCGGTCGATGCCACCAAGTCGGCAGGCGCCGCTGCCGCCGATGCGATGAAGCCTGCGACGCCGCCTCCGGCGCCCGCGCCAGTCACGCCGCCCCCGGCGGAACCGCCGAAGAAATAAGTGTTCGTCACGGTGCGGCTTGGGTCCGGGTTCGATCAGGATCCACCGCACCGTTATGTTAAAATTCGCTCATCGGTGGTGCCCGTCCAACGGATCCCGGGTTGATCACGGGCGCCCAGCCGATTCTCACGCAACGTTCCGACCCAACTCGAGTAAGAGGATCACCATGAACAAATTCGTTTTTATCGCTGCCGCAGTGGTTCTCCTCGCCGCCTGCGACAAGCCTGCACCCGTAGTCGTAACGCCCCCGCCGTCTCCGCCTCCGCCGGTCGTTGTCACACCAGCGCCCGATGCTAGCGCGGATGCTGCCAAAGCCGCGGCCGACAAGGCAGCCGACGCGGCCAAGGATGCGTCCAAAGCTGCCGACACCACTAAAGGTGCAGCCACGGATGCCAAGGCGGCGGCGGACAAGGCCACCGAAGCTGCCAAGGAAACGAAGAAATAGCGTTAGACACTCCCCAAAAAAAAGCCGGCCTGCGGGCCGGCTTTTTTTTCGCTCGTGCCACTCGGAGCAGGCTGCAGAAGAGCGTCGCGAGAGCGCAGCGTGCTAGAGGGGGGCGCCGATGCGCTGGGCAACCTCCCTGTATTTATCGATCACGCTGCCGAGGTCGCGCCGGAAGCGGTCCTTGTCCATCTTGTCGCGCGTCGCGCGGTCCCACAGCCGGCAGCCATCCGGGGTGAACTCATCGCCGAGCACCAACGGCCCTCCGGGGTCGTCCTTCGGGTGCCCGAACTCAAGCTTGTAATCGACCAGGTCGATCCCCGCGTCTGCGAACAGCGGCTTGAGCACGGCGTTCACCTTGTGCGTGAGCGCCTTCATCTGTTCGATCTCCGAGGGCTTGGCCCAGCCGAGCACGCGGATGTGATCGTCGTTTACCAGCGGATCATGGAGCGCATCGCTCTTCAAGAAGAATTCGAAAATCGGCTCGGGCAGCCGCGTGCCCTCCTCGATGCCGTAGCGCTTGGCCATCGAGCCCGCGCAAACGTTGCGCACGACGCACTCCACCGGGATCATCTTCATCGCGCGCACCAGCGACTCGCGTTCGTTCAATACCTTGATGAAATGTGTCGGCACGCCGGCCGCGGCGAGCTTGCCCATGATGAAGGCATTGAACTTGTTGTTGGTTTCGCCCTTGCGCTCGAGCTGGGCGAGCTTGGCGCCATCGAACGCGGATACGTCGTCGCGGTAGTGCATGACCAGCACGTTCGGATCGTCGGTCGCGTACACCGTTTTGGCCTTGCCGCGATACAGCTCCTGCCGTTTCTCCATGACCTTCCCTCAGATGAACTCGCGCCAGCCGAAACCCAGGTGCTGATCGGCGACGCCGATCCAGCCCGCCTCGCAGTGGAGCGAAGCGGCGAGCGCCGCGCGGGCGAGCCCGGGCAGGTTGTTCTGCTGGCTCAAGTGCGCGGCGATCAAATGCTTGAGACGCGAGTTGTCGAGCCGGGCCAGCAGGCCCGCGGCCGCGCCATTGTCGAGGTGTCCGAACTTGCTCGCGATGCGCTGCTTCAGCGAAAACGGGTAATCGCCGTTGGCAAGCAGGTCGAGATCGTGATTGCACTCGAGCACCAGCGCATCGCAGCCCGAGAGGCTCGCCTCGACGTACGCGGTGGATACGCCGAGATCGGTCAGTACGCCCAGCCGCCAGCATCCGTCGGAGCAGACGAACTGGACCGGCTCGCGTGCGTCGTGAGGGACGGGAAAGGGCCGGACTTCGATATCGCCAACCTCGAACACGTCGTGGCTGTCGAAACCGTACACGCGTGGCAGGTCCGCGAAGCGCTCCGCGACCACTGCCAGCGTGCCGAAAGTGAGCCACACCGGTGTTCCGAACCGCGCTGCGAACGGCGCAACGCCGCCGATGTGATCGGAATGCTCGTGCGTGACGATGATCGCGGTAACGGTCTCGGGCGCGACACCGATCCGCGCGAGCCGGGCGACCGTGTCCCGGACGCCGAAGCCGCAGTCGATCAGCACCCGCGTCGCGCCGACCTCGACCAGCAGGCCATTACCTTCGCTGCCGCTGCCGAGCGACGCGAAACGCATGTCGCTCTAGCCCGGCATGGTCGAAGCGCGCGTGGACACGGTCACTTGAGCTGGTCCTGCAGCAGGGCGAGGATCTTGTCGCTGTTGGCCGTGCGGTCGGCCACACCCGCCGGGTCCTGGACCGTAACGACGCTGGCCGGATCGGCCTGCGTCACGACGACGCGATACTGCTCCGGCTTCTCCTTTTCGTCGCTCTTCCAGAACTTGAGCTTATCGAGCCAGCCCTTCTGCTTGATATCGAGGTCGGGGTTGGCATAGCGCACGAAGTACAGCCCCTTGGAACGGTCGCGGTCGACGACGGTGAAGCCGGTGCGGTCGAGCGCGAGGCCCACCCGCCGCCACGCCCGGTCGAACGCATCGTCGACGATGAGACGGTTGGCGCCATCGCTGCCTTTTTCGATCCGGGCCCGTGCGGGTTGCTGTGGCAACGTCGCCAGCGCTGTCGCCGCGGCCGGCGCCGGCGTTCCGAACTTGACCATCAGCCGCGACAGGAATTCGGCTTCCAGTTCGGGATTCGGCGGCGTCGGCTGCCAGACGTAATCTTCGCCGGCACCCTGGCTTATCTTGGTTGCCACCTGCGCCGCACCCTTGTGGCTGATGTAGATCTCGACCGTGCCCGGCTCGGCCCCGCGCTCGATGCGGGTGCGGAACTTGTCGCGGCGATAGGTATCGGTCAGAAACTCGATGTATTTGCCGACGTATTTCGCGAGGACGCTTTGCGGTGACCCGGCCCGGTTCTCCGCCCAGTCGGTCTCCATGATCCCCAGCGTCGGCTGCTCCACGGCGACGACGAAACCGTTCTGCGTCCAGAATTCGCGTAGCGTGTTCCACGCCGCTTCTGGCGTCGCCTTGATCACCACCCAGCGCTCTGAGCCGGCGCGCACCAGACGCGCTTCGGGATTCGGCGGCAGGATCTCGCTCGGTTTGCCCGCGGCGCGCGCCGCGGCGGCTCCCGAAGCCGTCGTCGCGAAATAGCGATCGTCGTACGCGGGCGTCGTCAGGTCGGGCGGTATCTCCAGCGCCGGCGCCGAAGCCGAAGATTTGTAGTCGATCTTCTTGCCGAGCGACATGCTCATCGTTTCGCATCCGGCGAGCAGTGCAGCCAGGCATGCGGCCACGAGCGTTGCCGCGATGCGGTGATAAAGGTAAGCGTGCAACATGCTTGAATCTCCGTCAGAGACAACCGGCTTCGCGCAACGCCGCGCGAACGGTTTCATGATGCTGGGTTGCCAGCGGTGTCAGCGGCAGCCGCAGCTCGCCGTTGATGAGACCCATTTCCGCGAGCGCCCATTTCACGGGAATCGGATTGGCCTCGACAAAGAGCCTGCGGTGCAGCGGCAATAAGCGGTCGTTCGCCGCCCGCGCGCGGGCGACATCGCCCGCGAGCGCCGCGGCGGACATCTCCGCGACCAACTTGGGCGCGACGTTGGCGGTCACCGAAATCACGCCGTGGCCGCCCATTAGCATGAGCGGCAACGCCGTGATGTCGTCGCCGCTGTAGACCGCGAAATCCGACTTGCCCGCGGCCGCGAGCGATCGTATGAGCTCGCTGCCGCGCCCGAGATCTGCGGTCGCGTCCTTGATCCCGACGATGCCCGGCACCTCCGCCAGGCGCAGCACCGTATCGTTGGCGAGATCGGCGACCGTGCGACTCGGCACGTTGTACAGGAGCAGCGGCAGATCGACTTTTTCGGCGATGGTCCGGAAATGCCGATAAAGGCCTTCCTGGGTGGGCTTGTTGTAATACGGCACAACCGACAGGGCGAAGGCCGCACCCACTTTCTTGGCGTAGAGGGTGAGCTCGATGGCTTCCGCGGTCGCGTTGGCGCCGGTACCGGCGATCACCGGGATGCGCCCGGCGGCGCGTTCGACCGCAGTCTTGATCAGCAGGCAATGTTCCGCGACATCGACGGTCGGCGATTCGCCCGTCGTGCCAACGACGACAATGCCGGAGGTGCCGCTGCTGACGTGAAAATCGAAAAGCCTGGCAAACCCGTGCAGGTCGAGCGCGCCACCGGCTTGCATCGGCGTGACGATTGCGACCAGGCTTCCTTTCAGCATCGACTCGAACCTGAAAAATGCGGCATTTTACCCTAATCTTCAGGCAGGCCTCAGGCAAGCGGCGGCGGCCATGGTCTGCCGCGGCCAACGGCGGCAAGCCGCTGGATCACGGCGGGGCGATTATCGTTGACGACGCCCTGCTCGAACGCGACGACGGTGAGCGTGCCGCGCGCGAACTCGAGCAGCTCGCCCGGCGTCAGCAGAAAGTCGGGGTTCGAGGGCCGGCCATAAGCGGCGTTGCCCGCGGCGAAGGTTTCGTAGAGCACCACGCCGTCGGCGGCGAGCGCAGCCAGCAGCAGCGGAAACAAGGCGCGGTGAAGATAATGGACCGCGACGATGGCGTCGAAGCGCTCGCCCGAAAAAGGCCAATTGCCCTTTTCGAGATCGACGACGCGGGCGTCGATGCCCGGCACCGCGGCAAGGCTCGCGAGCGCGGCGGGGTCGCGATCGACGGCGACGACGCGCGCACCACGCGCGGCGAAGAACCGCGCGTGCCGGCCACGGCCCGACGCGAGGTCGAGCACGCGCGCTCCGCTCGCGATCAGCGGTGCAAAGCGAACGACCCACGGCGACGGCGCGTCGCTCGCTTCGTGAGCAGAGCACTCGCTCATCGCGCTTTCCGCGCCTGACGCCGCCCGGCGCCCGCGCCCGGCGCGGATTCCGTATCGGCAGCCTCCTGCCGCGCCTCGTCCTGCAGCCAGTCGATGAAAGCCTGCGCTTCGGGGCGGGCGGCCGAGTGCTCGGCGCGGACGATGAAATAGGCGCGCGTCGTGGTGTACCTGTTGCGGAACGGCGCGACGAGTTTGCCCTGCCGCAGGAGATGATCGATCAGGGGCACGCGTCCCAGAGCGACGCCCTGGCCGGCGAGCGCCGCCTGAATGACCTGGTCGAACTGGTTGAAGCGTAGCGACCCGGCCGGCGTCAGTTCGTGGATGCCGATCGCCGCGAGCCACGCCGACCAGTTGAGCCAGGTGAAGCGCCCGCGATCGTCGTCGATGGAGAGCAGGATGTGGCGCGAGAGGTCCTCGGGCCGCTTCAGCGGCCGCGAGCGATCCGCGGCGAGCCCCGGGCTGCACACCGGCACCAGCTTCTCGCCGAACAGCCGCGGCGAACCCGGCGGCACCATCGTTTCAGTGCAGTAGCGGACGGCAAGGTCGATGCGCTCACGCTCGAGGTCGATGATGCGGTTGTCCGCCGAGATGTATACGTCGATCCCCGGATGGCGCTCGCGGAATCGCGACAGGCGCGGAATCAGCCAAAGCGAGGCGAAGGGCTGATTGGTCGTTATGGTCAAGGGCTGCGCCGCCTGGTCGCGGCGTATGGCGGCCACCGCTTGCGTGAGCTCGTCGAGCACCGTCTTGGCGGTCGCGTGCAGCACTTGTCCGGCTTCGGTCAGCAACAGCTGGCGATGACGGCGTTCGAACAGCGGCATGCCGAGCTGTTCTTCGAGCGTTTGCATCTGGCGCGACAGCGCCGATTGCGTCAGGAACAGCTCCTCCGCCGCACGCGTGAAGCTCAAGTGCCGCGCCGCGGCTTCGAAACCCTTGAGGAGATCGAGCGAAGGCAGGCGCGACTTGCGCGCCGGCGTTGCCAGTCCGCCTTTAGGCATTCCATTTCCTCATGCCTTGGATGCAACGAATTCGTTTGAATGGGATCGGGCGGGCCCTGATACTTCACTTAGCAGACGCCGAATCCCGTCGCACCAGCAGCCCCGGCCCTGCATGCATTATACGCATTCATCAGGAGAAGACCATGGGCAAGACTATTTCCCTCACCCGCCACTCGCGCCGCGCGGTGCTGAGTCGGCGCGAAACGCTCGTCCTCGAAAACGCGCAGGGCACGATCATCGCGGTCGATCGCGGTTGTCTCTGGGTGACCCTCGAGCGCGATCTGCGCGACATCGTGCTGGTCACGGGTATGCGCTTCCAGATCGACCGCTCCGGGCGAACCATCATCGCCGCCGAAACAGACAGCGCACTGCGCCTGCTTGCGCCTGTAAGTCTACGCGACCGCGTCGCGGAAGCGATCGGGCGTCGCGTCGCGCAAGTGCTCAACGGCTGGGCGGGACGGTTCGCGCGGCGGGCGGTGCCGTACTTTTGAGTTCGCCTACCGGGCCTCGCATGCGCGTAGCCCGGGCTGAGCGAAGCGATGCCCGGGGCGGCGTCACTGTACCGAGCTGTCCCCGGGCATCGCATTTGTGTAGCCCGGGTTGAGCGAATGCAAAGCCCGGGGCGGCGCCACATTGGAGAATTGTCCCCGGGCATCGCATTTGTGTAGCCCGGGTTGAGCGAATGCGAAGCCCGGGGCGGCGCCACATTGGAGAATTGTCCCCAGGCATCGCATTTGTGTAGCCCGGGTTGAGCGAATGCGAAGCCCGGGGCGGCGCCACATTGGAGAATTGTCCCCGGGCATCCCCCGGAGCAAGTCCGGGGTCAGCCCGGGCTACGACAACCGCCACAACCGCGCTATTTCCTGGCGAAGCTTATCTCGCCGCCGGAAGCGGTGACCTTGATCGTGTCTCCGGCTGCGAAATTGCCAGCCAGGATTTCCTTGGCCAGCGGGTTCTCGATCTGCTGCTGGATGACGCGCTTGAGCGGCCGTGCGCCGTAGACCGGGTCGAAGCCCGTCTTTGCAACCTCGGCCAGCGCCGGCGGGGCCACATCGAGCCTGATCTCGAGCTTGGCGAGCCGCGCTTCGAGCGCTTTGAGCTGAATCTTCGCGATCGCCTCGATGTTCTTTTCCGACAGCGCGTGGAACACCACAATCTCGTCGATGCGATTGACGAATTCGGGACGGAACGTCGTCTTGACCTCGGCCATCACCGCGAGCTTGATCAGTCCGTAGTCGTCGCCGGCCATCTGCTGGATCATCTGCGAGCCGAGGTTCGACGTCATCACGATCACGGTGTTCTTGAAGTCGACCGTACGCCCCTGGCCGTCGGTCATACGCCCGTCGTCCAGCACCTGCAGGAGCACGTTGAACACATCGGGGTGCGCCTTCTCCACTTCATCCAACAGAATCACGCTGTAGGGCTTGCGTCGCACCGCCTCGGTCAGATGACCGCCTTCTTCGTAGCCGACATAGCCCGGCGGGGCACCGATCAGGCGTGCAACCGAGTGCTTCTCCATGAACTCAGACATGTCGATGCGGATGAGATGCTGTTCCGAATCGAACAGAAATTCGGCCAGCGCCTTGCATAGCTCGGTCTTGCCCACGCCGGTGGGTCCAAGGAAGAGGAATGAGCCGTAGGGACGGTTCGGGTCGCCCAGTCCCGAGCGCGAGCGGCGGATCGCATCCGACACCAGCCGCACCGCTTCATCCTGGCCGACGACACGCTTGTGCAATGCGTCTTCCATCTGCAGAAGCTTGTCGCGTTCGCCCTGCATCATCTTCGAGACCGGAATGCCGGTGGCGCGTGAAACGACCTCGGCGATCTCTTCGGCGCCGACCTGTGTGCGCAGCAGCTGCGGTTTCTTCGCGGCTTCCTTCGCAAGCTTGGTGTCCGCCTTCTTGAGCTGCGCCTCGAGCTGCGGCATCTTGCCGTACTGCAGCTCCGACATCTTTTGCCAATCGCCCTTGCGCCGTGCGTCTTCCATCTGGAGCTTGATCTTGTCGATCTCCTCCTTGATGTGCTGCGCGCCTTGCACCTGCGCCTTTTCGGCCTGCCAGATTTCGTCGAGGTCGACGTATTCGCGCTCGAGACGCTTGATCTCTTCCTCGATGGCCGCGAGCCGCTTCTTCGACGCCTCGTCCTTTTCCTTCTTCACCGCCTCGCGCTCGATCTTGAGCTGGATCAGACGCCGGTCGAGCCGGTCCATCGCCTCCGGCTTGGAGTCGATCTCCATCTTGATGCGCGCCGCGGCTTCGTCCATCAGGTCGATCGCCTTGTCGGGCAGGAAGCGGTCGGTGATGTAGCGGTGCGAGAGCTCCGCGGCAGCGACGATCGCCGGGTCGGTGATCTCGACGCCGTGGTGGATCTCATAGCGTTCCTGCAGGCCGCGGAGGATCGCGATCGTGGATTCCACCGAAGGCTCGTCGACGAGCACTTTCTGGAATCGCCGCTCGAGCGCGGCATCCTTCTCGATGTACTTGCGATATTCGTCGAGCGTGGTCGCGCCGACGCAGTGCAGCTCGCCGCGGGCGAGCGCGGGCTTCAACATGTTGCCGGCGTCGATCGCGCCCTCCGCCTTGCCGGCGCCGACCATGGTGTGCAGCTCGTCGATGAATACGATCGTCCGGCCCTCGTCGGCGGCGATATCCTTGAGAACGGCTTTCAGGCGCTCCTCGAACTCGCCGCGATACTTGGCGCCCGCGAGAAGCTGTGCCATATCGAGCGATAGCACGCGTTTGTTCTTCAAGCCCTCCGGCACCTCGCCGTTGACGATCCGCTGCGCGAGACCCTCGACGATCGCGGTCTTGCCCACGCCGGGCTCGCCGATCAGCACCGGGTTGTTCTTGGTGCGCCGCTGCAGGACCTGGATCACGCGCCGGATCTCGTCGTCGCGCCCGATGACCGGATCGAGCTTGCCGGCCCGCGCGCGCTCGGTGAGGTCGATGGTGTATTTCTTCAACGCTTCGCGCTGGCCTTCGGCTTCCTGCGTATCGATGGCGGCGCCACCGCGCACGGCTTCGATCGCCTGCTCCAACGCTTTGCGCGTCAAGCCATATTCCTTGGCGACACGGCCGGTCTCGTTTCTATCGTCGGCGAGCGCGAGCAGGAACAATTCGCTGGCGATGAACTGGTCGCCGCGCTTGGTCGCTTCCTTGTCGGTGAGGTTGAGGAGGTTGTTGAGATCGCGCGAAATCGAAATCTCGCCGCCCTGTCCCTCGACCTTGGGCAGGCGCCCGATCGCCTTGGTGAGCGAGGATTTGAGCGCCGCGACGTTGACGCCGGCGCGCGCGAGCAGCGACGCGCTGCCGCCGTCTTCCTGTTGCAGCAGGGCGGCGAGCAGGTGCTGCGGCTCGATGAAGCCGTTGTCGTTGCCCAGCGCGAGACTCTGGGCATCGGCGAGCGCCTGCTGGAATTTGGTCGTCAGTTTGTCGAGACGCATGCTCGAACCCCTTTCTTGAAGACTAGGTCAGAAATGAGGTTTTCGCCCGCCGTTTCAAGGCCCTGAAGACATCCGGGCATCGTTTTGGACGCACCAGGCTGCGATCCGCGCGCGGGCGGGGCGCGTTGCGCGGTCGCAGGGCCAGCTATACCATCGTGCTCGCCTATGTCCAAGTCCGCCCCGGGCGCTCCGAAGAGCCTTCGACCGCCCCCGCGGCGGCAAGGCGGGCGGTGGCTGCGGCTGTCCCCGCTGGGCCGCGACTTGGTCGTCATCCTGATCCTCAAGTTCGCCGCGCTCGCGCTGCTGTGGTGGATTTTTTTCAGCCAGCCCACGGCGACGCACATGCGCGTCGAGCCATCGCGCGTCGAAGCACGCCTGCTTTCGCCAGCAAGCTCGCAGGACTATCCCCGTGCCGTCCGTTGAGGTCGTCGATCTGTCGCGGCTGCAGTTCGCCGTCACGGCGCTCTACCACTTCCTGTTCGTGCCCCTCACGCTGGGCTTGTCGTGGATTCTGGTCATCATGGAATCGGTGTACGTGATGACGGACAAGGAAATCTATCGCGACATGACGAAATTCTGGGGCAAGCTTTTCGGCATCAATTTCGTCATGGGGGTAACCACCGGCCTCACACTGGAATTCCAGTTCGGCACGAACTGGGCGTACTACTCGCACTATGTCGGCGACATCTTCGGTGCGCCGCTGGCGATCGAGGGACTGATGGCGTTCTTTCTCGAGTCTACGTTCGTCGGTTTGTTCTTCTTCGGCTGGGATCGGATGGGCAAGGTGACGCACCTGCTCGTCACCTTCCTCGTCGCGTTCGGCTCGAATCTCTCCGCGCTGTGGATACTGATCGCCAATGCCTGGATGCAGAATCCGGTCGGCGCCGAGTTCAACCACGAGACGATGCGCATGGAGCTCACGAGCTTCTACGATCTCCTGTTCAACCCCGTGGCAGGCGCAAAGTTCGTGCATACGGTCGCGGCCGGCTACGTCACGGCATCGATGTTCGTCCTCGGGATTTCCTCCTATTACCTGCTTCGGCTGCGCGACCTGCCCTTCGCCGTACGTTCGTTTGCGGTCGCGGCCGGCTTCGGGCTCGCGTCGGCGATTTCCGTCATCGTCCTGGGCGACGAGTCCGGTTACACCGCGGGCGAAGTGCAGAAGGTAAAGCTCGCGGCGATCGAGGCTGAGTGGGAAACGGTGCCTCCTCCCGCTTCGTTTACGGCCTTCGGCTTTCCGGATCAGGCCAACGAGACGACACACTACGCGATCAAGATCCCCTGGCTGATGGGCCTGATCGCAACGCGCTCCATAGACACGCCAGTAAAAGGAATCAAGAATCTGAAGGTCGAGCATGAGGCGCGTATCCGCGGCGGCATCAAGGCGTATGCGGCGCTGCAGAAGCTTCGCGCCGGCGACGGCGGCGCCGAAACCCGAGCGGAATTCGAGCGCACCAAGGCGGACCTGGGTTACGGGCTGCTGCTGCGCAAATACACCGACAAGGTCGTCGATGCTACGCCGGAGCAGATCAAGCAGGCGGTCGACGACACCATACCGCAGGTCGCGCCGCTGTTCTGGTCGTTCCGGTTGATGGTCGGTCTCGGCATATGGTTCCTGTTCGTGTTCGCTGCTGCCTTCTACGTGCTGGCGCGCCGCCAGCTGTACCGCAGCCGCTGGCTCATGCACCTGGCGCTGTGGAGCATTCCGCTGCCGTGGATCGCCGCCGAGCTGGGCTGGATCGTCGCCGAGTACGGCCGCCAGCCGTGGGCGATCAGCGAAGTGCTGCCTACGCACCTGGCGGTATCCTCGGTCTCGACGGCACAACTGTATTTCAGCCTGGCGGGATTCATCATTTTTTACACGGCGTTGTTGATCGTCGAGCTCTACCTGATGTTCAAGTACGCGCGCGCGGGCCCGTCGAGCCTCGGGACCGGCCGGTATCAGGACGAAACGGCCGCTGGCACCTCCTACAAGGGCGCAGGAGCCGCGCCATGATCTATGTGTTCGACTACGCGACGCTCAAGCTCATCTGGTGGGTATTCATGGGCGTGCTGCTCGTGGGCTTCGCAATTCTCGACGGCTTTGATCTGGGCGTCGGGGTGCTCCTGCGCTTTATCGGCCGCAGCGACGAGGAGCGGCGTGTCATGCTCAATTCGATCGGCCCGACATGGGAGGGCAATCAAGTCTGGTTCATTACCGCAGGGGGCGCGACGTTCGCGGCGTGGCCGCTGGTGTACGCGACCGCTTTCTCGGGGTTTTACGCGGCGCTGATGCTGACACTTTTTGCGCTGTTCTTCCGCCCCGTCGGAATCGAATACCGCGGCAAGGTAAAAGACCCGCGCTGGCGCAACGCCTGGGACTGGGGACTCTTTGTCGGAGGCGCGGTGCCCGCGCTGATTTTCGGCGTGGCTTTCGGCAACCTGCTGCTGGGCGTGCCGTTCCATTTCGATCTCGACCAACGCGTGTTCTACACGGGCTCGTTCTTCGGGCTCCTCAATCCGTTCGCGCTTCTTGCCGGCGTCGTCAGCCTCGGCATGTTGACGATGCACGGTGCGATCTACCTGCAATTGCGTACCGACGGCGCCCTGCAGGAACGGGCAAGACGCGCTGCGCTGTGGTGCGGCATCGCCTTCCTTGCGGCGTTTGCCGCGGCCGGCGTCTGGATCGCCACGGGCATCGATGCCTTCCGTATCGTCACGATGCCGCCTCCGGGTTCGGCCTTCATGCCGCTGGCGAAAGCCGTCGAACGTGTGTCGGGCGGCTGGATCGCCAATTACACGCAATACGCGTGGATGCTGTCGGCTCCGGTGCTCGCATTCGGCGGGACGCTGCTCGCGCTCGCAGCCTCGCGTGCGCGACGCGCGGGATTCGCGTTCGTGCTCTCGTGCTTCGGCGTCGCGGGCGTTGTGCTCACTGCGGGATTCGCGCTGTTTCCGTTCATCATGCCTTCGTCGAGCGACCCGAAGAGCAGCCTGACACTCTACGATGCGGTCTCGACCCATCGCACGCTGCAGATCATGTTCTGGGTCGTGATTCTGTTCCTCCCGATCGTGATTGCGTATACCGGCTGGGCCTATCGCATGATGCGCGGTACGGTCACCGAGCGCGCGGTCCGCGAGGGCGGACATTACTAGGAGGGACGTCGCATGTGGTATTTCACCTGGATCCTCGGCATCGGCCTGGCGCTCGCCTTCGGCATCATCAACGTCATGTGGCTCGAGACGTCCTACCAGGTCGGCCAGCTCGACGAAGACGATATCTATAACCGCTTCGGCTGGCGAGAACGCGGCCCGGATGATGCCTGAGAACGACTCAGGCCTCCGCCGAGCACGATCTAGTTTCGCTGGCGGCGCAGCGACCGCCTCGGATCAAGACCAGATTGGCTATTGATTGACGATCTGCGGCTTGAGCGGCCCCAGGATGCCCAGGAGCTCGCCCTGTTCCTTGGCAGGCACATTGAACTTGTTCAGGGTCTTGACAAGGTCCTCGACGAGCGCGTTGAAATCCGCGTCGGTGATGCCCATGCCCTTGTGCGCGGTCTTCATGTCCCTGCCGATATAGACGCAGGGACCGCCCGTTCCCTGGCAGATCTGGTCGACCAGGTTGCGTTTCAGCCGCGGGACGTCGGCCTTGGCGAAGAAGCCGTTGATGCGCTTGTCGGCCGCCACATTGCCGACGAAATCGTCGACGACCGCGGTGAGGGCATCCTTGCCGCCGAGTCGATCATACAGGCTCTTCTGCATCATCGGCTTCATGCCCATGTCCTGGCAGCCGCCGACGAGCAGTCCGGCGATCAGGACGAGCGGAAACGCAAGTCTCCGAAACATTGTGTTCATCGGGTTCTCCTCTGTTTGGGATGCGACAGTCGCATACTCGCCTGCACCGCGATATACGCGCGCGGTTCCAAGGTGGATGCCGCCGCGAAGACGGATCGTCAGCCGTGCTATGGTGGCGGAGGTTACGGCATGGAGGCCTGGCGATGACCCCGAGCGATCCTCACGCGCCGCCGCCCGACGGCGGCGGCCCGCGCCCAGCGGGTTTCCTGCAAGTGTTGGGCGCGGTATTCTCGAGCTTCTTCGGTGTCCGCAAGAAGGCGGCTGGCGAGCGCGACATGGTGAGCATCAAGCCGCTGCACGTGATCGTCGCCGGCGTGCTTGGCGCCGCGGTCCTTGTAGCGATGCTGGTCCTGCTGGTGAGCTACGTCACCCGCAAGGGCTGACGAACCTGAGGTTCCCTGTAGTCAGATGTTGCGGTCCGCTCTTACCGCGGCGTGAATCTCAGCGGCCGCAACGAGCTCCGCGTCGGTGGTCAGCACGTCCGGACAGAGACGGAGATAACTGCCGCGGGCATCGCCATGGACCCCGCGCTCCTGCAGCACCAGCGCGAGCTCGACCGCATGCGGGTCCCGGATGATAACGAAGGCGCCACGGTTCCTGGTGCCACCCTCCGCATCCACGTCACGTTCGCGAAAGAGTGCAACCAGCCGCTCCTGCTGCGACAGCGAATACGCGCGCAGGCGTTCCACGCCGACGGCCAGCGTGAACACCTGGCCGCCGCGTGCCTGGTACCACGGCAGGATCGCCGGCGTGGACTCGAGAAAAGCGTCGCCGCCGGCGGCGAACTGCGGCGGATCGGGACGCTGATAGGAAAAAGGCTCCTGCTTGGCGAACCAGCCGGTGTCGAGCGTGGTCAGCGATCCGTCGAGATGGCGCGGATGAAGATACAGGAAACACGCTCCGGGACCCCCGCGCAGGTACTTGTAGCTGCCGCCGATCGCGAAGTCGGCGTCGAGCGCCGCGATATCCACCGGTAATACGCCGAGCGAGTGATAGACGTCGACGAGCACACGCGCCCCGGCGGCGTGCGCGGCAGCGATCAGAGCGGGCAGCTCGGGGAAAACCTGCCCCGTGTTGAAGACAACCTGGGACACGACGGCGAGATCGACGCCCTTGGAAAACGCGGCCAGAAGATCGTCCACGACGAACTGTCCGTCCTCCCGCGCTTCGACGAACGATAGCGCGATGCGCCCGCGCCGCGCGTAGTGGCGCAGGATGACATCGACCGAGTCGAACTCGCCGCGCGTCGCAACCACACGCGGTACCGTGTCGTAGCTGTTGAGGGCCGCGCGCAGGCCCTGTCCCGCGCTCGTCTTGGGCGCCACGCAATCGTCGCGTGGCGCACCGAGAAGCCGCGCAAAGCGCGCGCGATGGGCGCGCATCTCCTCGAGCCACGCGTCCCAGGCATCGCCCAGGCACTGCTGCCACAGCGAGACCGCTTCGGCGATGTCGCTAGCGGTGGCGTCGAGCGGGCGTCCCAGGGAGTGATTGGCGAGGTCGATCGCGGTCGCGCGCCGCTCGAGCACGCGCGAGAACAGCGGCGCCAGGTGCGTCTGGATTCCAGCTTCCGTCAGCGGCCCGTCGCCGAGCCCGGCAACCGCGCGCTCGATCATTGCCACGGTGCCGCTGGGCGCGTCGGCCCGGGCTTTCATCGCGCGCCGATCGCCGTGCGTACGTCGATCAACTCGGGAAAAAACGTGTGCTCCAGGGCTTTCTTCAGGAACGGCACGCCCGACGAGCCTCCGGTGCCGGATTTGTGGCCGATGATCCGCTCGACCGTCTTCAAATGACGGAAGCGCCAGAGCTGGAAACCCTCCTCGACGTCGACGAGCTTCTCGCACATGTCGTAGGCGTCCCACCAACGCTGCGGATCGTCGTAGATCGTCTTGAGGACCGGCACCAATTCAGGATTGCGCCGGTACGCTTGCGTGAAATCGCGATCGAGGCACGCGCGCGGCACAGGCAGCCCGCGCCGCGCGAGATGGCGCAGGAATTCATCGTAAAGCGACGGTGCGCGCAACAGCGCTTCGAGCTCGTCGAAGGTAGCGGCATCGTGACGGAAAACCTCGAGCGATATGGCGCTCTTGTTGCCGAGCAGGAATTCGATCGCGCGGTACTGCGGCGACTGGAAGCCCGACGACTGCCCCAGCACAGGGCGAAACGTCTCGTACTCCGAGGGCGTAAGCGTTTCCAGCACCGCCCACTGCTCAAAGAGCTGCTTCTGGATGAGCTTGACCCGGGCGAGAATCTTGAAGCTCGCGGCAAGCCGATCGGCCTGCACGTAGCGGATTGCCGCCTTGAGCTCGTGAATCATCAGCTTCATCCACAGCTCGGAGGTCTGATGCTGGATGATGAACAGCATCTCGTCGTGACGCGGCGGCTCGCCCGCAGTCCCCGACAGCGGCTGTTGCGCGGAGAGCAGCCGATCGAGGCGCAGATAGCCGGCATACGTGAGCCGGTCGCGAAAATCGGTGACGATGCCCGATTCGAGGCGGTCTTGAGACATGGCCGGTGCGCGTGAAGATGCCGAAGCAGTATAGGCTAGGAGCCTACGTCGATTCCCGCAGCGCCGCCAGCGGCGGCTGCCGCAGCGTGCTACGCGTCCCGAGCCAACCGGCGACCGCGATGCAGGCGGCCGCTCCGACAATGCCAATCAGCCACAGCGCCGGATTCCATGCGAACGGTATCTGGAATACGCGGTCCGCGAGCACGTAGCCGATCGCGGTCGCACCCGCCGCCGCGAGCAAGCCCGCCAGTGCGCCCAGCGCGAGAAACTCGGCGACCTGCGCCGCGGAAAGTTGTCGTTCGCTCGCTCCGAGCGTGCGCAGTATCGCGGCGTCGTAGCGGCGCTCGTCCTGCGTTGCCGCGATCGCCGCTTCGAGCACGAGCACGCCGCCGACCAGGGTGAACAGGAACACGAACTCGACTGCGCGCGCAACCTGATCCATGATCGATTGCACCTGGCGCAGGATCTCGCCGACGTCGATGACCAGCACATTGGGATACTCGCGGACGAGCGCTGTGAGCCACGCCGCGTTACCGGTGTCCGCGCGCACGCCCGCGACGTAGGTCTTGGGCAGCGCCTCGAGCACGCCCGGCGCGAGCAGCGCGAAGAAGTTGACGCGAAAGCTGTCCCAGTCGACCTTGCGCAGGCTCGTGACCTTCGCGCTGACTCGCGTGCCGAGGATGTCATAAGTCAGCGTGTCGCCGAGCTTGATGCCGAGCGTCTCCGCGATGCCGTCTTCGAGCGAGGCGCCGGCCGCAGCGCCGGTGGCGTCGGGTTTCCACCATTGGCCCGCAACGACGCGGTTGCCGCGCGGTAACACATCGGTCCACGACAGATTGAATTCGCGCTCGCCGAGCCTCCGTGCGCGCTCGTCGGCGAGGCGGCTCGTGTCGAAGGGCAGGTCGTTGACTGCCACCAGACGCCCGCGCACCATGGGGCGCAACGCAGCGTCGACGTTGAGCTCGCGCTTGAGCACGGTGCCGACGCCGTCGACCTGGTCGGGCAGCACATTGATCAGGAATGCGTTCGGCGCATCGGGCGGCAGGCTCGCGCGCCAATTGCGCATCAGATCGCCGCGTACGAGGGTCAACAGCAACAGCGCCATGACGCCCAGCGCCAGCGCACCGATCTGCAGACTCGAGCCGAGCGGTCGGCGGCGCAGGTTGGCGAGCCCGTAACGCCATGTGTATCCGCGCTGCGGCAGCAGGCGCAGCAACACGATCAGCAACCAAGCCGCGGCCGCGGCGGCAACCAGCAGCGCCGCAATCCCGCCGATCATGATCGCACCTATCTTCAGGTCCTGCGCTTGCCAGAGAACGAGCACGGCGATGGTGACCGCACCGACAGCGTAGGCAAGAATGCCGCCGGCCCGAGGCAGGCCGATGTCGCGGCGGAGAACGCGTAAGGGAGGCACGCGCGACAGTGCGACGAGCGGTGGCAGCGCAAACCCGAATAGCAACGCGAGCCCCATCACAATCGAGGCGGCCGCGGGCCGCCACCCCGGCGGTGGCAGCTCCGCATGGATCATGGTGCCGAGTAACGCGACAAGGAGTTGTTGCCCGCCGAGCGCGACGAGTGTGCCGACGACGCTCGCGCCCATGCCCAGCACAATGAACTGGATGACGAACAGCGCGAGCGCCTGTCGCTGCGGTGCGCCGAAGCAGCGCATCATCGCGGCAGCGTCGAGATGATGGCGCAGATAGCGCGACGCCGCCAGCGCAACCGCCACCGCAGCCAGGATGACCGCGACGAGCGCCGCGAGGCCGAGAAACTTGTCGGCACGCTCGAGCACTTGCCGGATCTCGGGCCTCAGGTCGCGAATGGACTCCAGCCGCTGCCCGCGCTCGAGCCGCGCGAGCGCCCAATCGCGATACGCGTCGATCGAGCGCCCGGCGACCAGCAAACGGTACGAGGCACGGTTGCCCGGCTGCAACAGGTTGGTCGCCGGCACATCGTCGATGTTCATGATGAGCCTGGGCCCCAGCGACAGCAGGCCGCCGACGACTTCGGGATCCTGCTGCACGATGCCGGTGACGGCTAGCGTCGTCTCACCGACCGTGACATGCGCGCCCTCGGTGAGCGCGAGCCGCGCCGCGAGCCGCGTATCGATCCACGCTTCGCCGCGGCCCGGCACGCGCTGCGCAGGCAAGCCCTCGGCGGCGCCGGGAGCGACGAGCGAAACCATGCCGCGCAGCGGATAGCCCACGCCGACGGCCTTGACGTCGGCGAGCACGGCGTCGCTGCGCGGGCTCTGGACCATGCTGTTGAAACGTACGACCGGCACCGTCGCGAGTCCGCGCGCCTGCGCTTCGCGCGCAAAATCGGGCGGCAGCGCGCGATCGGCTGACAGCATGAGATCGGCGCCGAGCAGAAGATTCGCCTGCCTTGATAACGCACCCTTGACGCGATCGGCGAAAAAGCCGACGGTGCCTGCGCTCGCGGCGGCGAGCACCAGTGCCGCGATCAGGACGGAAAGCTCGCCGGCGCGCCAGTCGCGGCGCAACATCCGCAGCGCGAGGCGCAGCGTGTTCATTGCGGCTCGCGCACCACATCATCGCCGACGAGCCTGCCAGCCGCAAGCGAGAGCCGTCGGGCACAGCGCGAAGCGAGTTCCGCATTGTGGGTGACGAGCAGCAGCGTCGTGCCACGCTCGCGATTCAAGCGGAACATCACGTCGGCGACTTCGGCGCCGGTTGCGCCGTCGAGATTGCCTGTCGGCTCGTCGGCCATCAGTACCTGCGGCTCGCCGCAGAAGGCGCGCGCGATCGCGACGCGTTGCTGCTCGCCGCCCGAAAGCTGCTTCGGATAGTGCGACAGCCGCGCGGAAAGTCCGACGCGCCCGAGCCACTCGCGCGCGCGCCCACCGGCATCTCCAGCGCCGGCGAGCTCCAGCGGCAGCATGACGTTCTCCAGCGCGGTCAGTGCAGGCAGGAGCTGGAACGACTGGAACACGAAGCCGAGCCAGCGCCGTCGCAGCGCGGCGCGCGCATCCTCCGACAAGCCATTCAATGCAGTGTCGCCAAGCCATACTTCGCCGGCAGTCGGCCGGTCGAGGCCAGCCAGCAATCCGAGCAGCGTCGTCTTGCCCGAGCCGGAAGCGCCTACGATGGCGACGGTGGCGCCCGCGCCGACCTCGAAGCTCACACCGTCGAGGATCGTCAACGGTGCATCGCCACTCTGGACGATCTTGGAGAGGTTTTGTGCGCGAATGACAGGCTCGGTCATGACGAAAGGAATGTTTCGGCGGAGGCTCGACTGCAGTTGGGGCCGCCGCGAGGTCAACGCAAGCTCCGCGCACAGGAATGGCGATGCCAAGGAACCGGAGATGCGGCGCAGATTCAAACGGGTGGCGGCGGGATTGTACTCCGCGATGCTTCTTTGCGCGCCGCGAAACGCGCCTCTACAATGAGGTGTGGACATGAATTCGTCGCCTTCGTTCCGATCGATCCTGCGCTCTTTGACGGCGCTGGTGGCAGCGCTCGTCTGCTCTGTCGCTTTTGCGCAAGCCGCGGCGCCCTCGATCCTCATCGTCGGCGACAGCATCTCGGCGGCTTACGGATTGCGACCGGGCGCGGGCTGGACGACCCTGCTGCAGCAGCGGCTCGAGGCCGAGCACTATCCGCATCGCGTCGTCAACGCGAGCAGCAGCGGCGACACATCCGCCGGAGGTCGTGCTCGGCTTGCCGCGCTCCTTGCGCAGCACCGTCCCGTCATCACCATCATCGAGCTCGGCGGCAACGACGGATTGCGCGGCGGCAGCCTCGAGGCACTGCGAGGCAATCTCGACGCGATGGTGACGATGGTGCAGAAGGCAGGATCGCGCGTGCTGCTCGTCGGCATGCGGCTGCCGCCCAATTACGGCCCCGCGTACGTGCAGCGCTTCCACGCGACGTTCGCCGATGTCGCCAAGGCGCGCAAGATCGCGCTCGTGCCGTTCCTGTTCGACGGCTTCGGCGAAAACAATGCGCTGTTCCAGCCCGATCGCGTCCATCCGACCGCCGCGGCGCAGCCCAAGCTGCTCGACAATGTCTGGCGCGAGTTGCAGCCCCTGCTCGGCACGCCGGGGAAGGCAAAATGAACGCGCCGCATCCCGGCGTGCGCCGCGTCGGCGTCGCTGCGCTTGCCGCTTATCCCGATCGGATCGACGTGCGCAGCCCCGCCGAGTTCGCCGCGGATCATGTCCCCGCGGCGACGAATCACCCGGTGCTCGACGACACCGAGCGGGCGCGGATCGGCACGCTCTACATGGCGTCACCTTTCGACGCGCGCAAGCGTGGCGCGGCGCTGGTCGCGCGCAACATCGCCGCGATGCTGGAGACCGCCTTTGCGGAGCGAGCGCGCGAGTGGCGGCCCCTCGTCTATTGCTGGCGCGGCGGGCAGCGCAGCCGTGCATTGACCCAGGTTCTCAACGAAATCGGCTGGCGCGCCGTGCAGCTTGAGGGCGGATATCGCGCCTACCGGCGCCACGTTGTCGCCGAGCTCGCGCGGTTACCGCTGCGGTTTCGCTTCGTCGTCATCTGCGGTCTGACTGGCTCGGGCAAGAGCCGGCTGCTCGGCGCGCTGGGGCGCTCCGGCGCGCAGACCCTCGACCTCGAAGGCATCGCGCGGCATCGCGGATCGCTCCTCGGCGAGGTGCCCGGCGATCCGCAGCCGTCGCAGAAATGGTTCGAAAGCCAGCTGTTCGACGCGCTGGGACGGCTCGATGGTTCACGACCGGTCTTCGTCGAATCGGAAAGCAGGCGCATCGGCAGCGTGCAGATGCCCGACGCGCTGCTCGCACAGATGCGCATCGGCCGCGCCCTTACGCTCGTGACTCCGCTCGAGCAGAGGGTGGCGCTGCTCAAGGAGGAGTATGCGCATTTTCTCTGCGCTCCGGCATCGCTCGGCGCG
>WNGA01003075.1_pt1 | contig 25193 bp, 24 predicted proteins | sample 5400061 | NCBI WGS metagenome assembly WNGA01 (sample SAMN13153366, study PRJNA577476) | soil metagenome | isolation source: 100 cm soil or saprolite under grassland replicate 2 | place: USA:California | collected 2016-06-15 | reverse complement strand
CACCAGCTGAAACGGGCGCTCACCCCGCTCAACCTGATCACGCTCGGCATCGGCGCCATCATCGGCGCCGGCATCTTCGTCCTGACGGGCCAGGCCGCGGCGCTGCACGCCGGACCCGCTGTGCCGATCTCGATGGCGCTCGTCGGCATCGCCTGCGCCTTCGCGGGACTCTGTTATGCGGAGATGGCGTCGGCAGTCCCGGTCGCGGGCAGCGCGTACACCTACTCGTATGCCACGATGGGCGAGTTCGTCGCCTGGATCATCGGCTGGGATCTCGTGCTCGAATACGCGGCCGGTGCGGCGACGGTCGGCGTCGGCTGGTCAGGCCACTTCGTCTCGCTGCTCAGCAACTTCGGCATCACGATCCCCCCGCATCTCGCGGCATCACCGACTCAATGGTGCACCGCCATTCAGGTGCAACAGTCGGTCGCAGGGTGCGCGCACTCCGGTCTCAACTTCACCGGCGCGTGGCTCAATCTCCCGGCAGTCTTCATCGTCGTCCTGATGTCCACCATCCTGGTGATCGGCATCAAGGAGTCGGCGAGCGTCAATAACCTCATCGTAATCCTCAAAGTCACGATCATCCTCCTGATCGTCGCCGTGGGCCTCGGACACATCAATCCCGCGAACTACAAGCCGTTCATCGTGCCGAACGCGGGCGAGTGGGGCACGTACGGAATCTCCGGCGTGCTGCGGGGCGCCGGACTCGTCTTCTTTGCCTACATCGGATTCGACGCCGTATCCACGGCGGCGCAGGAAGCGCGCAATCCGCAAAAAGATATGCCGATCGGCATCCTGGGGTCCCTCGCGATCTGTACGATTCTTTACATCGTCGTGTCGGCCATTCTGGTCGGGATGGTGCCGTACAGCGAATTGAACCTGCCGGCGCCCGTCGCGTACGCGATGGAAAAGGTCGGGGCGCCGCACTGGGTCCGGATTTCGATCGACGTCGGCGCGGTGCTCGGGCTCGCGTCCGTGATTCTCGTGATGCTCCTCGGCCAGTCGCGCGTGTTCTATTCGATGTCGCGCGACGGCCTGCTTGGGAAATGGGCGGGCGCCGTGCATCCGCGCTACCGCACGCCATACCTCTCGACGATTTTCACCGGCATCGCGGTCAGCTTCGCCACCGGGCTCTTGCCGCTCCAGCTGCTGGGCCAGCTCGTCAACATCGGAACGTTGCTCGCGTTCGTGCTCGTCTGCGCCGGTGTGTGGGTGCTGCGGAAAAAGCGCCCGGACCTCGACCGGCCCTTCCGCACGCCCTGGGTCCCGGTCGTGCCGATCCTGGGGGTCGTCTGCTGCCTGGGCCTGATGGCCACATTGCCGGGTGACACCTGGATCCGGCTGATCGTCTGGCTCTTCATCGGCTTCGCGATCTACTTCGGGTATAGCCGCAAGCACAGCCGCCTGCAGCGCGAGCTGGCAGGCGGTGCGGGCGGGCCCCCGCCGAGCATGGGTGGTGGTGGTGGGGGGGGGCCGCGAGGCCAGCCGCCGCGCCGGTAACACCCGGAGCAGCACCGGCGCCGACCGAAAACACGACCAAAGGAGCTAGATCGGCGCCGGGCACGAGGCGATTATCTTCCCCGGAATGAACCCGAACGGCCTTCCCGTCCCGCCCGCTCGTGCCGAGGCGGCTCGCGACGTGGCCGCGGTGCTCACCAGCGCCCGGCATGTGGCGCTGACGACGCACGTCAACGCCGACGGCGACGGCGTGGGCAGCGAGATCGGGTTGTGGCACCTGCTGCGCGCCCGCGGCGTCTCCGTCACCATCGCGAATCCCACCCGCATCCCTGAGCGCTTCAATTTCCTGATCCCCGAGGGTGCCGATGCGAGCGCGCATGCCGTGCGTGAGATCGAGCGTGCCGACGTCGTTGCCTCGCTGGATATCGGCGACATCAGCCGCCTGGGGGAGCTGGCCGCCGTCATTCGCAAACGCGAGCCGCCGTTAGTCTGCATCGATCATCACGTCGGTCCGGTGAAGCTCCCGGCGGGTCCGTGTCTCATCGCCCCGGAGGCCACGGCAACCGCGGAGCTCGTGTTTGATCTCGCGAGCGTGGCGGGATGGCTGCTGACGCCTGAAGTCGCGCAGGCGCTGTACGTTGGCCTGCTCACCGATACGGGAGGATTCCGTTTCTCCAATACGACGGCCCGCGCTCTGCGCGTCGCCGCGGCGCTGCTCGAGAAGGGTGTCGATCCCGAGTCGATCTACGCGTCGGTCTATGCCAGCGCGCCCGAAGGCCGCGTGCGGCTGCTCGCCGAGGTGCTGCAGACGCTGGTCGTGGAACCGGAGGTCGGCCTGGCCTGGGTCAGCGTGCCGGCGGACGCGCTGCGCCGCCACGAAGTGACCGCGGACGATCTCGACGGGATTGTCGAGTTTCCGCGATCGATTGCCGGCGTGCGCATGGCGCTGTTATTTCGGCACATCGGCAGCGGCCGCATCAAAGTGTCGTTCCGGTCGATGGGCGAGGTGGATGTCGCGGCCTTGGCGCATCAATTCGGCGGCGGCGGTCATCATCGCGCGGCGGGCGCGTCGTTGCCCGGTACGATGGCGGAAGTGGAAGAGAGGGTCCTCGGCGCCGCACGAACGTTCCTTGGAAACGGCCAATCGAAGTGAGCGAGCCAGCAATCAAAGCGAGCGTCGAGCGGGCGCTGGGCGACATTACCAACCCGCGCCTGGGCCGCGATATCGTAACCGCCGGCATGGTGAAGGAGGTTGCGGTCGATGCGGCGGGCGCGGTCACGTTCACGTTCGTACTCACGCGCGAGGATCCGGGGTCGCTCGCGCGCCAGGCGCGTAAAGCGGTCGAAGGCGTCTCCGGGGTGACCGCCGTGAAAATGAACGTGGTGGATTCGGCCGATGCTGGCGCGCAATCGGCCGTCCGGCCGTCAGGCCGTCCGGCCGCCGCCCCGGCTCCGCCAGCCCCACGCACTCCAGATGAGCTTCCCGCGCTTGGCAAGGTGCTGGCGATCTCGAGCGGCAAGGGCGGCGTCGGGAAGTCCACGGTATCCGCGAATCTCGCGGCGGCACTCGCGCGGGACGGGCAGCGAGTCGGGTTGATGGATGCGGACATCTACGGCCCGAACATTCCGCGCATGTTCGGCCGCAACGAGAAGCCCGAGGTTCAGGGCGGCAAGATCCAGCCGCTCGAAGCGCACGGTGTGAAGCTGATGTCACTCGGCTTCATCGTGGAGCGCGACGCGCCCGCGATCTGGCGCGGTCCCATCATCATGAAGATCATCACGCAGTTCATGCACGACGTCGCGTGGGGCGAGCTGGACTACTTTCTCGTCGACCTGCCGCCGGGTACCGGCGACGCGCAGCTCTCGCTCACGCAGATCGTGCGCCTCCACGGCGCGCTGATCGTCACGACGCCGCAGGAGATGGCCGTCGGTGATTCGTTGCGTGGCGCCAAGATGTTCGAGAGGGTCGGCGTCGGCATCGTCGGCATCGTCGAAAACATGAGCTACTTCGTCTGCCCCGATTGCCACGCACGGTCGGAGATCTTCCTCGCGGGCGGGGGCAGCCGCCTGGCCGCCGAGCTGGGCGTGCCGCTGCTGGGCCAGATTCCACTACAGGCCGGTATGGCGGAACTCGCCGATCGGGGCGAGCCCATTGTCGTAAGTCAGCCCGATTCGCCCGCGGGCATGGCGTTGCGCGAGTTGGCCCGGACCGTCACGACCCGCACCGCGGGTTTGGTCCCGGCGCTTCCGATTACCGCCGCACCGCGCTGACGTGCTGGCACTAGCGGTGGTTGTGTTGGCACTGCAGAGCGTGCCCCCCCCGCCCCCCCCGGCCCCCCCGGCCCCCCCGGCCCCCCCGGCGCCCCCGGCCGCCCCAATCGCTGTTCCCGTTACCCACGGGGCGTTGCAGGCCGGCCTGGATACGTTATACGCCGGCGATTTTGAGGTTGCCGCCGCGCACTTCGCCGACCTGGCCGCGCGCGCACCGGCCGATCCCGCGCCCGTCGTCTTCCAGGCGGGCGCCTACATCTGGTGGGCATCGGCAAAGGATTCCGCCGACTTCGCGCTGCAGCGCATCGACTCGCTGCTCGGCGTGGCGCTGGTACGAGCCGGCGCCGCCGCCACCGGCCCCGAGCGCGATTTTTGGCGGGCCACGGCGCTGGGCTACCGCGCTCGCCAGCGCGAAGAGCATGGCCACGCGTTCGGCGCGGCGAAAGACGCGAAAGCGATGCGCGACATCTATCGCCGGCTGCTGGCGGCCGATTCCTCGTGCGCGGACTGCTACCTCGGTCTCGGGGTCTATGAATACGGGCTGGCGCGTGCGAGCGCGCTGGCGCGGCTGTTCGCGCGTCTCATCGGACTGGGCAGCGGCAACGCCGAACGCGGCATCCGCTACATGCGGCGGGCCGCGCACGACGGTGATCTGGCGCGCGTCGAAGGCACGTGGGTGTTGGCGGCGGCGCTGATCCGCGAAGCCGCGCGCGATCCCGCGGGTCGAGGCGTCCTCGAACGTGAAGCGCGCGGCTACGTCGAGGGACTCGCCGCGCGCTATCCGGGCAATCCCGTGTTCCAGCAATTCTTACGCGATGTGCCGGCCAACACATCCGCCGAGTCCCGCCGCGATTAGCTTAGCCTGATGCGCGAATCGATCCGTCGCCTCGCGTTGTTGGTCGGGCTCGCCGCCGTCTACTATTTCGCCGCGAAGCTGGGGCTGCGCTTCGCCTACATCAACAGCAGCGTCACGACGGTCTGGCCGCCCGCCGGCATCGCGCTCGCCGCGTTCGTGCTGCTCGGCTACGGCGTCTGGCCCGCGATTTTCGCCGGCGCCTTCTTCGCGAATATCACTACCACCGGCGCGGTGTTGCCGTCCCTCGGCATCGCGATCGGCAATACGAGCGAGGGGCTGCTCGGCGCCTTTCTCGTCAACCGCTTCGCGCGCGGCGGGCGCGTCTTCGACCGCGTCCGCGACATCCTTCGCTTCACGGTGCTCGCCGCCCTGGTCAGCACGACGATGTCCGCGTCGATCGGCATCACGTCACTCGCGATGGGCGGTCTGCTGTCGTGGGACGATGCGCCCCGCGTGTGGCTCACGTGGTGGCTGGGCGATGCGGTCGGCGACATCGTCATCGCCCCGGCGCTGATTCTGTGGATCGGCGTCAAACCCGGTTTCACCTGGAGCCGTCGCCAGGCAATCGAAGCGATCGCGCTGGCAGCCGTGACGCTGCTCGTCTCGCTCGCCGTGTTCGGGGTTGTGTTCCCGTCGCGCCACTACCCGCTCACCGTCCTGCTGTGGCCCGTCATGATCTGGGTGGCATTCCGCTTTGGCCCGCGCGAGGCCGCGAGCACGATCCTCATCGTCTCGTTCATCGCGATCTACCAAACACTCCACGGCGTCGGCCCGTTCTCCGTGTACGCCGCGAACGAATCGTTGGTGCTGCTGCAGGTGTGGACCGGCATCACCGCCATGACGGGTCTCGTGCTCGCAGCCGCGGTCGCGGCGCAGCGCGATATCCAGGGGACGTGGCGCGAGCTTGCGGTCACCGATCCGCTGACCGGGCTCGCCAATAACCGCCAGCTGAATCAGTCCCTCGAGTCCGAGATCCGGCGCTCGCGCCGCACCGGACAGCCGCTGGCGGTCGTGTTGCTCGATCTCGATGGCCTGAAGCAGATCAACGACCGCCACGGGCACCTCGCGGGCAGCCTGGCAATCCGCCGCGTGGCGGAGGCGCTGCTGGGATCCTGCCGCGCCACCGACACGGCGGCCCGGTTCGGAGGCGACGAATTCGCGCTCGTGCTCCCCGAGACGGGGGAGGCGGCCGCCTGGCACGTGGCGCGCGGCGTGGCCGACCGTCTGGCCACCGACGCCGAAAAGCCTAACTTGTCGATCAGTGTCGGGGTAGCAGTGTACCCCGGCCACGGTGAGACCGTGGAGGCACTCCTCAACGCAGCCGATGTCGCGTTGTACGAAACCAAGGAACGTCGCAAGAGCCGGGCCGCAGGGCTTGCTCCCTAACTCTCCACCCATAGGTTTCGAGGCCATGGACACCAAGAAAAGCATGAGCGTCTCGACGCGCGCGTCGGATCCGCAGGCAGCGCTGACCGAGTCGTCGGCGGGGCTGCTGCGGGAGCTGGTCGCGCACCTGCGGCAGAACCGGACGCAGCTGCGTGAGGAATGGGCGCGACGCATCACGCGCGCGGAGTTGCTCACGGCGATGACGGAGGAAGAAATCTTCGCCGAAGCAACCGCGGTCTACGACAACTACGTGGAAGCGCTCGAGACCGGTACCTTCGAAGCCCTCCAAGCGTACTCGCGGCGATTGTCGGAGCGAATCATTCCGCGAGGGGTCGAGACAGACGAAGTCGTCGGCATCGTGCTCTTACTGCGTGACGTGCTCGCCCGCTCGCTGTTCACCAAATACCAGGACAACGTCGAAAAGCTGAACCGGATTCTCGACAGCTACGAGCCCGCGGCGAACCGCATCGCGAATACGGTGGCCGTCGGATTCGTGGAAGAGCGCGAGCGCATCATCCGGCAGCAACAGGAAGCGATCCGCGAGCTGTCCACGCCGGTGCTGCAGGTGCGCGAGCGGCTCCTCATTCTGCCGATCATCGGCGTCATCGACCCGCAGCGCGCCCGCCAGCTGACCGAACAGCTATTGCGTGCGATTCGGGCCAACCGCGCCAAGGTCGTCGTGATCGACGTGACCGGTGTGGCGGCCATGGACTCCGGCGTCGCGAACCACTTGGTGCAGACGGTCGAAGCGTCGCGCCTGCTGGGCGCCACGGTGATCGTGACCGGCCTGTCGCCCGAAATCGCGCAGACTCTCGTGACGATCGGGGTGGACCTGAGCGAGATGGCCACGGTCGGCGACCTGCAGGGAGGCATCGAAGAAGCCGAGCGGCTGCTGGCGGATCGTGCGCCGCCCACGACGCAAATGCGCGAGCTCCCGCCCGAAACGAACCGGTAACACACCCCTTCCGGAGGGCGCTGTGGAAGTACCGATTCTGCGGCAGGGGCAGTTTCTCATTGCTTCCATTCAATCTGCCCTCACCGACGCCGATCTTTCGCATCTTCGTGAAGCGCTGATCGCCCAGGTGGGGCGGTCGCGCTGCCGCGGCGTCATCGTCGACGTCACGGCGCTCGACGTGATGGACTCGTTCGCCGTGCGCACGCTGCGCGACATCGCGCACATGGCCCGGCTGCGGGGCGCCGAAACCGTGATCGTGGGCATCCAGCCCGACGTCGCGTTCGCCATGGTGCAGCTCGGCCTGACCTTGAAAGGCGTCGCGACCGTGCTGGACCTCGAAGAAGGTCTCGCCTTCCTCAATCGTCGCACCGAAGAACGGACGCTCGACACCAAACCCAAGAAGCCGAGCGGCCGTGGGTGAAGAGCTGCGCCTGGTGATCGCCGCGGACGTTGATGTCGTCGAAGCGAGACAGCAAGGCCGCGCTTTAGCCGCCGTCGCGGGATTCACGAGCGGCGAGCAGACGGTCATCGCCGCCGCGATTTCCGAAATCGCCCGCAACATCCTGATGTACGCCAAGAAGGGCGAGATCACGCTCAGCCTCGTCCAGAACGGCGACCGCCAGGGCGTCTCCATCGTCGCGACGGATCAAGGCCCCGGCATTCCGGACATCGACCGCGCGCTGCAGTATGGCTACTCGACTTCGCACGGCGTCGGCGCTGGCCTCCCGGGAGCGAAGCGGCTGATGGACGAGTTCGCGGTCGATTCGGTCGTCGGGCAGGGCACGACCGTCACGATGAAGAAGTGGCGGCGCGTAATGTGAAGATTGAGACCGCGTTCGCGACGCGGCCGCTTCCCGGGCAGTCCGAGTCCGGCGACCTCTGCCTCATCAAGCGCGTCGGCAAGGGCACGCTCGTCGCGGTCGTGGACGGCCTCGGCCATGGAGAGGAGGCCGCGGGTGCCGCGCACGCGGCCGTGGCCGCGCTCGACCGCTATTCACGCGAGCCGCTCATCGATCTCGTGCGCCGCTGTCACGAGGCGTTGGTCGGACTGCGCGGCGTGGTGCTGGGCCTGGCCTATCTCGATCCGCAGGCCGCGACGATGGTGTGGCTCGGCGTCGGAAACGTCGGCGGCATCCTGTTGCGTGCCGATCGCGGCAACCGTCCTTCGCGCATCACGCTGGTGCCCAGCGCAGGGTTCATCGGCGCCGAGCGGGCGCACCCCACGACGCGCTCGGTGCCTCTCGCGCTCGGCGATACCGTGACCCTGTTCTCGGACGGCATCAAGGACGGATTCGCGGAATCGCTGGTGCTCTCCCATACGCCGCAGGAGATCGCCGACTTCGTCATCACCCGCCATGTGAAGGGCAACGATGACGCGCTCGTGCTGGTAGCACGCTACGCCCGCTAGTCAACCTGAGATTGCGTTAACCACACCTGTCGCCGGCTCGCTGACGACCGGGCCGCTGCGGCCCGTCGTCCTGCGGCTCGCCGCGCCCGCCGTCGCGATGATGGCGTGCCACTTCTCCTTCAATCTGATCGACAGCATCTGGGTCGGGCGGCTGATCGGTCCGGCGGCGCTCGCCGCGGTTTCGACGGCGGGATTCTACGTGTGGGTGGCGCTGAGTCTCGGCGAGATGGTCGAGATCGGGCTGATTGCGGTCGCCGCGCGCCGCCACGGCGAGGGCCGCCCGGAGCAAGCGGCACGCGCGGCTGCGGCGGCTGTAGCGTGCGCGCTGGTCGCAGGGCTGGTGGTGAGCGTTGCCGGCGAGCTGATCGCCGACACGATGTTCCGCGTGATGGCCGTCCCGCCCGAAGTCGCGGCATTGGGTCACACGTACCTGTCCACCTGGTTGCTGGGCGGCCCGCTGGTATTCGGATTCTTCGCCATCGAAGCCACGTTCCGTGCGGCCGGTGATACGCGAACTCCGTTTCTGATGCTCGCGGGCTCGGTGTGTGTGTCGATTCTGCTCGATCCACTGCTGATCATGGGGTTGGGTCCGTTCCCGCGGCTCGGCGTGGAAGGCGCTGCCCTGGCCTCGGTCATGGTGCGCGGGGGCGGGTTCCTGGTTGGTCTCGTCCTTGCGTGGCGGCGGGGTCTCTTGCGCAGCGGCGCACCGGACTGGCGCACCTTACCGGCGATCATCCGCATCGGGGCGCCGTTGTCGCTCGCGGGGGTGCTGCTCTCGGTGATCTATATGTGGCTCACGCGGTTCACGTCGCGCTTCGGCACGGCGGCGCTCGCCGCCCTGGGCGTGGGCCACAAGATGGAAGGGCTCGGCTTCATCGCGATCAGCGGCTTCTCGCTCGCCGCCAGCGCGCTCGTCGGCCAGAACCTCGGCGCGCGGCAGGAGGCGCGGGCGCGGGAAGCGGTGCGGCTGACCGTAGGGTATTGCCTCGTTGTCACCGTGACGACGGCGATCGCGTTTCTGGTGATTCCGGAGCGCCTGGTGGCGCTGTTCACGCGGGATTCGCAGGTGATCGCCGATGGAGTCTTGTATTTGCGGGTCATTGCCTTCGCACAAATCGGACAGAGTTTCGAGCTGATCCTCGAAGGGGCGCTGGCCGGCGCGGGCTACACCTTCTGGCCGCAGGTCGCGAGCACCACGCTCACCGCCATGCGCATTCCGCTCTCAGCATGGTGGTCGCGATCGATCGGTCTGCTCGGTATCTGGCTGGCATTGAGCGTCACCGCGATCTCGCGCGGCATCGCCATGATCCTCTTCTGGAAAGGCGGGCGGTGGCGTACCGTCAGGGTCTAGACCATGACGATAGTCACACTGCTGACTGACTTCGGCACCGCCGACAGCTACGTGGCGGAGATGAAGGGCGTACTCTCGACGTACGCTCCCAACGCGGCACTGGTGGATATCACCCATGAAGTGGCGCCCGGCGACGTGCGTGCGGCACAGTACATCCTCAGTCGGACCTGGATGTTCTTCCCGGAAGGCACGATTTACGTTGCCGTCGTTGATGCTGGTGTGGGAACAGACCGACGAGTGCTCGGGGCAACGCGATTTGGCCGGTTCTTTCTGGCACCGGACAACGGGCTACTGTCTTTCTTGTCCCTGACCGCGGAGTTCATCTCCCTCCCCGTGTTTCCTGACGCAGCGCCCACCTTCCACGGCCGCGACGTCTTCGCACCTGCCGCGGGGTTGTTGGCGACGGGAGGACCATTCGAGTCGCTCGGCACGGCCATTACCGATCCGCTCTACTCGCCGTTGCCGATCCCGACGACTGATGGGGATGCGGTCGTGGGTGAAGTGCTCCATGTCGATCGCTTCGGGACGCTGGTCTCGAACATTGCACCCAACGCCTTGAAGCCCGGAGCGTGCATTCATGTAGAAGGAGTAGAGGTAGGTCCGTTGCGTCGCACGTTCGCGGACGGTGCATCCGGGGCGCTGGTGGCATTCACGGGTTCTGGGGGTACGGTGGAGATTGCGGTGCGCGACGGGAGCGCGACTCGGCTGTTGGGGTTGGGTGTGGGGGCGGAGGTGAGGGCATGACAAGCGTGAAAACGTGGGACCCGCTGAAGACAAGCGAGGGCGAAAAGCGTTTGGAAGGTTTCCTCCGCCTTTGTGACGTGGTGATCTGGCTCGGCTTGGGCTCAACCGTGACGGGTGGGTATGCGTGGCCCAACGCAAAGATTCTTGGGTTGGGAGTGAGCCTCATTACGGTCTCTGCTACAGTCAAGCTGGCCGGTGTAGTCGTTGCGTTCCTCGTGATGTCGTCACGCAAAACGAACGACGAAATCGCGCCCTGGATCCGGCGTTGGACGCGCATTGGGAGTGTCTTCATTGCGCTCCTCGCGCTGTACGTGATCGTCGCCGTCCCCGATATCGTCGCTCGCATTGGCGCTGTTGCGGTGATCTGGTGGAGCGTGAGCCTGTTTCGTCGCGCCGGTCCCATATCGATTGCCGACCTCGGCGCCGGATGGACATCGACTGAGGGTGCAGGGATACTCGCGCGCGGGACTAATGTCCTGGGAGGTCTGCGCGGAACGTGGGGGCCGGAGCTGGACGCGTTGTTGACGGGCGCCTGGCTGGTTGGGGCGATCGTCGTTCGCAGCGTCATGCCGAGCGCGTTCGAGCCACGCATCGCAGACCCGAACGAGCTCAAGATTCGTCTGTTCGCCCTGGTCCAGGCTGAGCGCCGCTTTTACGCCGCGCACCGCAGCTATTCGGGCGACGTCACCGAGCTGCGACGTCTTGGCTTCACCGCTATCGATTCCCTTGTGTCGATCACCGTCGAGGGCCCAGGCTATCGCGCCCTCGCGCGCGATCCGCGCGGTCGTGTGAGTTGTGGTGTTTGGGACGGAGCAACGGTGGGACTTCGGATTGAAGGCACGCGACCGGCGGAACCGACATGTTGGGAAGATAGAAAACAGTAGGGGCGCAGCATGCTGCGCCCCTGCGAATAATCTACGCCCTGCGTGATTGTTACGAGGTCCAGTCGCCCGATGGCGTCGGAACCTTCACCTGCGCCATCACGCGATCGGCAAACCCGGCAGACGGCGCAAACTTCGGCAGTTGAACCAGCTCAAGAATGACTTTGCGCTCCCGGTCCGCTTCGACACGGCACAGGGAGCAATCAGCGAGGTGAATCGCCCGGTGTGCGGGGAGTAGCCCCTGCGCCCAGAGCTCGATTTCATCGGTTGTGAGATGCATAGTGAGGTCAGTCATTGGGAGTCCTACGGCGTCGGTTTGGGCCGGGTTTCAGTCACGGCGGTCTTCTAGGTAGACCCGTAATTCATTACGGGCCCGGTGGATATAAGTTTTGACCGTCCCCAGGGGGAGATCCAGCGTATCGGCGATCTCCTCGTAGGAATAACCCTCGACATGGCGTAGCAGAATGCACGACCGGTACTCCGGTCGCAGCCGGGCAATGGCCCGCTCGATCGCCGTGCCGAGCTCCCGGTTTTCGACTTCGTCCAGGGGGCTCTCGGTGCGGTCGCCCAGCTGCAGCGACGTCGCGCGCATCTGCTCGGGTGTCTCGGCGCTGGGAGCGCCATCGATTGACAGCGTATCGATGCTCTTGCGGCGCAGATGATCGATCGCCGCGTTGTTCGCGATTTTAAAAATCCAGGATGAGAATTTGAACTCCGGCCGGTACGATTTGATGCCGTTCAAGACCTTGATGAACGTTTCCTGCGCGAGATCCTCGGCGAGCGCGCGATCGCGCACCATCCGATAGAGCAGCGAAAACACCGGACGCTCGTAGCGACGGACGAGCTCGCGGAATGCCGCGTCGTGACCCTGTTTTGCCCATGCGACGACCCGCTGATCGCTGGCGTCGCTCAGGTGGTCCGGCCTATCTTTCGCGCCTATGGGTCGGTCTCCAGCGTACGTCCGTGGCATGTTCACAGCGATCGCGCCGCGCTACGACTTCCTGAACCACCTGCTCAGCCTCAACGTCGATCGGTCCTGGCGCCGTACCGCTGTGGCGCGGCTCGGTTGGGAAGCGAAACCCGACGGCACGTACCTCGACCTCTGCGCCGGCACACTCGACCTTGCCGCCGAGCTCGCGCGGCGTGACGGCTTTCGCGGCCGGGTGATCGGCGCCGACTTCGTGGTTCCGATGCTGGCGCAAGGCAGGGGGAAATCTCCCCGCACCGTCCCGGTCGCCGCCGACGCGCTGGCGCTGCCGTTTCCCGCGGCGCGGTTCGACGGCGCGCTGGTGGGATTTGGCGTACGTAATCTCGCCGATCTCGACAGGGGCCTCAGCGAAACGGCCAGGGTCCTGAAACCTGGTGCGCGGTTCGTCATCCTCGAGTTCGCCACGCCCCGTTTCGCGCCGCTGCGCGCGATCTACCTCTTCTATTTCCGGCGAATTCTGCCCGCCATCGGCCGGCTCGTGTCGAAACATAGAGACGCCTATACCTACCTGCCAGAGTCGGTGCTCGCGTTTCCCGAGCCGGAAGCGCTGTCGCAGCGGCTCACGGCCGCGGGATTCTCGCGCGTCGGGTTCGAGCGCCTGACCGGCGGCATCTGCGCGGTCCACTATGGCACTCGATAACCTGCGGGAGTTTGTCGGCGCGATCGACAAAGCAGGCCATCTGACTCGCGTGACGCGCCCCGTTTCGGTGGACAAGGAAATCACGGAAGTCGCCGACCGCTGCATGAAATCCCCGGGCGGCGGGCCGGCGCTGCTCTTCACACAGCCGACGCTACGCGGCGGCGGCAAGTCGCAGTATCCTGTCGCAGTCAACTTGTTTGGCTCGGAGAAACGCATGTCGCTGGCGCTGGGCGTCGAGTGCCTGGACCACGTCGGCGCGCGCATCACGGAGCTGCTCGCGATGAAGGTGCCTGAAGGCTTGCTGGGCAAGCTTGCGATGCTGCCACGGCTCGCGGAGATCGCGAAGTTCCCGCCCAAGACCGTTGGCGGTCCCGCAAGCCAGAACACGGTTCTCAAGGATTCGGAAGTCGACCTCACACGCTTTCCAGTGCCGATCTGTTGGCCCGAAGACGGCGGGCCGTACATCACGCTTGGTGGAGTCATTACGCGCGACCCGGTGTCGGGTGTGCGCAATGTCGGGATGTACCGCGTGCAAGTGCTCGGCACGAACTCGCTGGCGATGCACTGGCAGCGGCACAAAGTGGGCGCGGCGCACTGGCGCACGATGGCGGAACGGGGCGAGACGATGCCCGTTGCCATCGCGCTGGGCGGAGATCCGGCCAGCATCTATGCGGCGTCCGCACCCCTGCCGCCGACGATCGACGAGTTTCTGTTCGCCGGATTCCTGCGCGGCGAGCCGGTGCGTCTCGCCAAGGCGGTAACCTCCGATCTCGACGTCCCCGCGGAAGCGGAGATCGTGATTGAAGGCCACATCGATCCGCGCGAGGAGCTCGTGCTCGAGGGGCCGTTCGGCGATCACACGGGGTTTTATTCGCTGGCCGACTACTACCCGAAGGTACACGTCACCGCCGTGACCTTCCGCGACGATCCTATCTGGCCTCACACGATCGTGGGCCGTCCGCCGATGGAGGATTTTTACCTCGGTCACGCGACCGAGCGGATTTTTCTGCCGCTGCTCAGGCTCACGATTCCCGAAATCGTGGACCTCCACATGCCGGCCGAAGGGATTTTTCACAACCTGGTGTTCGTGAGTATCGACAAGCAGTACCCTGGCCAGGCGTACAAAGTGATGAATGGTCTGTGGGGGCAGGGATTGATGTCGCTTGCCAAACTGATCGTCGTAGTGGACAAGGACGTCAACGTGCGCGATCCCAAGGAAGCGTGGTGGGTCGCGCTCAATCACATCGATCCCGAGCGCGACGTGCGCTTTACCATGGGGCCGATCGACGTGCTCGACCATTCCAGCCGCGGCTTCACCTACGGATCGAAGATGGGAATCGATGCGACCCGAAAGTGGAAGGAAGAAGGGTTTACGCGCGACTGGCCGAACAAGATTGTGATGGATCCTGTGACGAAGCAGAGAGTGGATGCGATGTGGAAGGAGCTCGGGATCGAGTTATGAACCCCACGCACGACGCACCACGCACGACGCACGGCGAGGGCCAGACCTTCTCCGGTGAATCGTTATTCATTCGCTATATCAACTTCGTCAAGCTCCCGCACACGATTTTCGCACTGCCGTTCGCGTTGCTGGGCGTCGTCGTCGCATCGTACAGGCAGCCGGTGACATGGCGCGCCGCGATTCTCGTCGTGATCGCATTCACCGCAGCCCGGTTCGTGGCGATGGGGTTCAACCGCATTGCAGACCGCCGCATCGACTCACGCAACCCCCGCACGCAAGGTCGCGAGTTACCGAGCGGCCGTCTGACGATCAGCCAGGCCTGGGCCGCCGTGCTCGCCGCGATGCTCGTCTTCCTCTGGGCGGCGTGGGCGTTGAATCCGTTCTGCGCGACGCTCGCCCCGGTCGCCCTCATCTGGATTGCGACCTACAGCTACACCAAACGATTCACCGATTGGACCCATGTATGGCTGGGCGGCGCGCTCGCCATCGCGCCGGTTGGCGGCTATGTCGCGATCACCGGCGCCTGGAGCGAGCCGTGGTGGCTGTTGCTGGGGATCGCGCTGGCCGTGACTTGCTGGGTGGCGGGGTTCGACACCTTCTACGCGCTGCAGGATGAGGCGTTCGATCGCGCCGAGCGCTTGCGATCGCTCGTGGTACGGCTGGGACAAGCGCGGGCGATATTCGTTGCCAAACTGCTGCACGGAATCTCGATCGCGGCGTTGATCGCGTTTGGGTACGGGGCGGGCTTGGGGATTGCGTACTATCTCGGCGTGGGCATCGGGGCAGGGCTGATCGCCTGGGAGCATCGGCTCGTTCGGCCTGGAGACCTCTCGAAGCTGAATGCTGCGTTCTTCACGGCCAACGGGATCGTCAGCATCGTAGTCTTCCTTGGCGCTCTGGTAGATAGAGTTCTGTGAGCAAGAGGCGTGGAAAGGCGTTCAAAAGCGTGAAAAGGCGTGGGCCCACGCAGTTGTCACGCAGTCCTACGCCTTTACACGCAGTTTCACCACCGCAGCCCACCCGGCACCCGAAACGTTCCCCAACGCCGAATCGCCGCGGCCGCTAGGAGTCAGGGCGTCGGTTTATCCCCCAAGCCCGCCAGATCCAGCAGGAACCCGTATTCGAAAGCCACGTCGCGCCACCGTTTGTAGCGACCCGACGCACCGCCGTGTCCCGCCTCCATGTTCGTCCGCAAGATCAAGCGATTGGTGTCCGTCTTCATGGCTCGCAGCTTGGCTGTCCACTTCGCCGGCTCGACATAGAGCACCTGCGTATCGTACAGACCCGCGGTGATCAGCAGGTTCGGATAGGCCTTCCGTTCGACATTGTCATAGGGCGAATACGACAGCATGTACCGGTAGAACGTCGAATCATGGGGGTTGCCCCATTCATCGTATTCGCCGGTCGTCAACGGGATCGTCGAGTCCATCATCGTCGTGATCACGTCCACATAGGGCACGCCGGCGATGACACCCTTGAACAGCTCCGGGCGCAGGTTGATGACCGCTCCCATCAGCAGCCCGCCGGCACTGGCGCCGCGCGCGAAGAGGCGATCGGACGACGTGTACCCGCGGCGGATCAAATCGTCGGCCACGTCGAGAAAATCGGTAAACGTGTTCTTCTTCTGCAGTTGTCGACCGTTTTCGTACCAGGCGCGCCCCATTTCCGACCCGCCGCGAATGTGCGCGATGGCGAATACAAAACCGCGATCGATGAGGGAGAGGCGGTCGGAGGAGAACGTTGGGTCTGAGCTCGACCCGTACGACCCGTAGCCGGTCAGCAGCAGCGGGGCCGGGCGGGCGATCCCCTTCCGGTAGACGATCGAGACGGGTACGCGGGCTCCATCGCGCGCGGTCGTGTAGAATCGCTCGGTCACGTAGTTAGCCGGATCGAAACCGCCGAGGATCTGATCGCGCTTGAGCAGCGTCTTCTGCCGCGTGCGCATGTCGTAGTCGTACGTCGATGACGGCGTCGTCAGGGACGTGTAGACGTAGCGCAGCAGGGGGGTGTCGAATTCCCGGTTGGTGCTGACGTAGGCGAGATACGCCGGCTCACCGAAATTGAGATAGTACTCGTTACGGCCGCTCCACGGGCGTACGCGCAGCTGCACCAGCCCGTCCTTGCGCTCGCTCAATACGAGAAAGTCCCGGAAGAACTCGAAGTCCTCGAGCAGCACGTCCGGCCGGTGCGGAATGACTTCTTGCCAGTTGTCACGCCCCGGCTTTGCGACCGGCGTGCGCATGAGCCGGAAGTTTTTCGCGTGGTCGTTGGACAGGATGTAGAAGTAGTCGCCGAAATGGTTGGCGTAGTACTCGTGCCCCCGCTCGCGCGGGATGAGCACGCGGAAGGGGGCCTCGGGTTGGTCGGCGCGAACATAGCTGTACTCGGTCGCCATCGTCTGCGACGACTGAATCATGATGTACGAGCGGGACTTCGTCTTGGAGACACCAACGTAGTACGTGTCATCCTTGTCTTCGTACACCATCTGATCGGTCGCTGCCGGTGTGCCGAGTTTGTGACGATAGACCTGGTAGGGTCGCACAGAGACGGAATCGGGCTTCGTATAAAAGATCGTGCGGTTGTCTTCGGCCCAGGCGATGCCGCCGATGGAGCGCGGCACGACATCCGACAGCATTTCGCCGGTGCGCAAGTTCTTGAAGCGAATCGAGCTGACGCGGCCACCGGTGGTGTCCATTGCGAACGCGAGGATATCCTCCGCCGAGCTGACATCCCACGCCCGGATGAGGAACGTCGGCTTGCCTTCCGCAAGGACGTTCGCATCGATCAGGATCTCTTCGGGCGCGCTCAGCGACCCGCGCTTGCGGGCATAGATGGGATAGTTCTTCCCTTCCACGAGCCGCGTATAGTAGAAAAAGTTGCCCTCGCGAAACGGGACGGACTGATCGTTCTGGAGCACGCGCCCTTTCAGCTCTTCGTAGAGCCGGTCCTGCAGCGCCTCGCTGTGCGCCATGACCGCCTTGGTGTACGCATTCTCGTCTTCGAGGTATTTGATGACTTCCGGATTGCTCCGCTCCTTGAGCCAGTAATACGGGTCGATGCGGACGGTGCCGTGCTCGTCGAAGCGATGCGGACGCACAGCCGCCACGGGGGGCGTGAGCGCCGCCGCCGTGGTGGACGCCGCCGGCGCCTGAGCGAGAAGGACGCCAGGGACGAGGGCCGCAAAAGCCAGAGCCAGCGATCGAATACGCGCGGACATTGTCAGCCTCATGCGAAAGGGCAGGTGTTCGAATTAACGCTATGTTTCGGGCCGTGACTACCCCCACGACACCCGTCGTTTTTGCAATCACCGGCGCGTCAGGGGCGCCGTATGCCGTGCGGCTGCTCGAGGTGTTTGCCACCAATCGCGTACCGACCTGGCTGCTCGTGTCTGCGCACGGCTGGCGTCTGCTTGCGGAAGAATGCGGCATCAAAGACGGAGCAGCGCTCAAGAAAGCGAGTGGTGACTGGGGGTGCGTGCGCCTGTTCAACGACACGGACCGCGGCGCCGAGCCGGCGTCGGGATCGGTGAAGACGTTGGGGATGGTGGTCTGTCCCTGCTCGATGGGCACCCTCGCCGCGATCGCGCACGGCACGAGCCGATCGCTGATCGAGCGCGCGGCGGACGTGACGCTCAAGGAGCGGCGCAAGCTCGTCCTGGTCCCGCGTGAGACGCCGCTTTCGCTCGTGCATCTGCGCAACATGGCGCTGGCGGCCGAAGCGGGCGCCGTTGTGCTGCCGGCGGCGCCGGGGTTCTATCAGCGGCCCCAGGAGATTGGCCAGCTCGTCGACTTCATCGTGCAGCGCATCGTCGATCAGCTGGGGCTCGAGATTCAGTTGATCAAGCCCTGGCAAGGCTGACGATGGACGTTCGGGAGTTGCTGTCGCGCGAGGTGACATCTGAGGTGTATCGCGAGATCCGCGAGCTGTGGAAGGCGCATTCGATTGCGGAGGACAAGCGCGACATCGCCGGGCTCATCACGACGCTGACGCCGGACTGCGTCTATGAGGTTGTCGGCGAGGATGGCGCACGGTGGGAAGGCCACGCCGGTGCCACGCGGTTCTATCTGGAGCTGCTCGGTGCCATTCCCGACATCCATTTCGACTTGCAGCAGATCGTGATCGGCCCGCAAGGCGTGTGTGAAGAGGCAAAGGTCACGGGAACGCAGAAGGGAGCGTGGCTCTCGCACGCAGCGACGGGTGCCACGGTCGAGTTTCGCGTCGTGATCTTCTTTCCCTGGGATCTTCGCAGCAAGAAGTTCAAGGGTGAGCGCGTATTCATTCAGATGTGAGCTCGGAGGCTCGCTATGCTATTGCTGGTGTTGATCTGTTTGCAGGCCGGCGCGCAGGACACGACGCGCTACACTCACGCCGACACGCTGCGCGGCTCCAACGGCCCCGCGCGTGCCTGGTGGGACGTGCAGTTCTACGACCTGCACACGCGAGTGAATCCACCAGACTCGAGCATCAGCGGCTGGAACGGCATCACCTATCGGGTGCTTCAGCCTCCGCCGGCGCGCGAGATGCAGATCGACCTCCAGCAGCCGCTCGTCGTGGACAGCATCGTGCAGGACCGCCGGAAGCTCAACTTCCGGCGTGACGGCAATGCGTTCTTCGTAACGCTGGCTGCCCGGCAGCGTCCGGGTGAGACACGCACGATCACGGTGTCGTATCACGGCAAGCCCCGAGTCGGCCGTCGCCTACCCTGGGACGGGGGGTTCACGTTCCCCAACGACAGCCTGGGCCACCTGTGGATCGCGACCGCCAATGAGGGCCTGGGCGCCAGCGTCTGGTGGCCAACCAAGGACTACCTGGCGGACGAGCCGGACAGCCAGCGTATCGCGATCACCGTGCCGGATCCGATGATCGACGTCTCGAACGGCCGGCTGCGCGGCACGACCAAAACCCTAGACGGTACGACGACGTACGAGTGGTTCGTGAAGAGTCCAATCAACAACTACAACGTCACGATCAATGCGGGCCAGTACACGCATTTCAGCGACACGCTGGATGGCGAAGCGGGACGCCTGACACTCGACTTCTGGCCGCTCGCCTACCACGCCGACACCGCGCGCCGCCAGTTTCAGCAGGTGATCCCAATGCTGCGCTGCTTCGAGCATTGGTTTGGCCCCTATCCCTGGTACGCCGACGGCTACAAGCTCATCGAGACGCCGCACCTCGGCATGGAGCATCAGAGCGGCGTCGCCTACGGGAACCACTTCCTCAACGGCTACCTGGGCCGCGACTTGTCGGGCACGGGGCTCGGCTTGCAGTGGGACTTCATCATCGTCCATGAGAGCGCGCATGAGTGGTGGGGCAACAACATCTCGGCACAGGACCACGCCGACATGTGGGTCCACGAGAGCTTCGCCAATTACGCCGAGGGGATCTACACCGAGTGCCGCCTGGGGAAGAGCGCCGGCGCGGCTTATATGATCGGCGCGCGCCGGGGAGTGCGGAATGACCGGCCGGTCGTGCCCGCGTTTGGTGTCAACGCTCAAGGGTCGGGCGACATGTATCCCAAGGGTGGGAACATGTTGCACACGATTCGCGCGATCATCGACGACGATGCGAAATGGCGCGACATCCTGCGCGGCCTAAACAAGACGTTCTATCACCAGACCGTCACCGGCAAACAGGTGGAAGACTACATCAGCCGCGAGGCGGGGATCGATCTGAGCAAGGTGTTCGCGCAGTATCTCTCGACGACCAAGATCCCGGTGTTCGAGTACCGGCTACAAGGGAGTACGGTGTCGTACCACTGGGCGAACGTCGTTCCGGGGTTCGACATGCCGGTGCGCGTCCAGATTCCGGGAATGGGGACTCGGCTACTCCGTCCCACCGAAGCGTGGCAGAGTCTGGAGGTCTCAGCGCAGGCGGGGGAATTGAGCGTGGACGAGAACTTCTATGTGACGGCGTCTCAAGCGCCGTGAGACTTGGCGTCATCTCGGATACACACGGCATGCTGCGGCCGCTGGTATTCGAGATCTTCAAGGACGTCGATCATATCCTGCACGGTGGGGACGTCGGGAGCAGCGACCTGTTGATCGAGCTGCGAGCGTTGGCGCCCGTGACGGCCGTATACGGAAACACCGACGGCTTCGACCTCCGATCCCAGCTCCCGCAGGTCGCCGAGATCGAGCTCGACGGTTTCCCCATCGTCGTCACGCACGGTGATCAGTTCGGCAGTCCCAATCCTGCCAAGCTGCACAAGGCCTTCCCTCAGGCCGAGATCATCATCTTTGGACATAGCCACCGGCCGTTGCTCGAATTGGTGGATAAGACGGTTACCGTCATGAATCCCGGCGGTGCTGGCGCTCCACGTTTTCGGATCCCGTCGAGTGTCGGAATTCTGGAGCTGGAGGCGGGGATTCCGCCGCGGGGAAGAATTGTAGCGCTACGCAGCGACTGAGTACGTACAGGAGGTTCGGTGAAAGTCGGTGTTGTGTTCTTGCTGATGGCGGCTCTTGGGTGCGCCAGGCATGCGGCCCCTCCTCCTGCTCGGGGTCCCGCCCCGAGTCGCCCGAGGCGGGCATCGCCGTCCGCCGCAGCGTCGAGTGCGCTGGACGACATGCTGCGCGGCGATCTGGCCGCAGACCACGCGTTCGCGTGGTCCGCACGGCGGCGGCTCGCCTGGGACGACTTCCAGGGGTCCCCGCCCTCGGAGGGCTCGGAGGGCGCGAAGACCTCGTACACACTGTACTCCGCCTGGAAATGCAGAGGTGAGGTGTTCGAGTTTCGGGTGATCGCCGGATTCCGACCGCGGCAGTCCTGGGTCAAGGCGCTCGTCCTGAACGACAGCACGCAAGGCCGGACCCTCCTGCGCCACGAACAGACGCACTTCGATCTGGCGGAGGTGCACGCCCGCCGAATGCGGCGGGCATTCGGGGATCTGGCCCACCCCTGCGCAAAGACCGATGCGGAGCTGAGCGCCCTGGCGCAGCGGCTCGCCCAGGAGGAGAAGGCCGAGCAACGCCGTTACGATGCCGAGACGAACCATGGGCTCCTGGCGGACCAACAGGCGGCGTGGAGCGGGGATGTCGCGCGGCGGCTCAGCGGCTCGTAGGCCATCTAGCGTGGAACGGAAAACGGCTGGATCGTGTCTAACTTACGGCTTCCCCATGAGGTAACACCATGCGTGCGCTTCGACTTCCCTCGCTGGCAACGCTGCGGGCGTTCCGTCCCACTCGGCGGCAACTGATCGGGATCGGAATCGCCATTCTCGTCCCCAGTGCCTGGCTGCTGGCGCGCGGTCCCGCAGCCCCGGACAATTCCCTCGTCGCGCGCGTCAAGCGCGGTCCGTTTGCCGTCACCGTGACTACCTCCGGAGAGCTGCGGGCGCGGCAGTTCGTCCAAATCACGGCACCCGCCGGCGCGCAGCAAGCCGGCGCGTGGCAGATGAAGATCCAGTCGATCGTGCCGGAAGGGACGATCGTAAAACAGGGTGACGTGGTCGCGGAGCTCGACCGCTCGACCCTGGCGAACAAGCTCGACGAGACGCGCCTCGCCCTCCAGAAGGCGGAGGCGCAGTACGAGCAGGCGATGCTCGACTCCACCCTGACGCTGTCGACCGCACGCGAGAACATTCGCACGATGGAGTTAGCGCTGGAGGAGAAACGTCTCGCCAAGGAGCAGGCGGTCTACGAGGCGCCTACAGTGCAGCGCCAGGCCGCGATCGACTACGAACGGGCGGACCGCGCGCTGACCCAGGCGCGGTCGGACTACGACACCAAGACGGAGCAGGCGCGCGCGAAGATGCGCGAGGTCGGCGCTGATCTCCAGCGGCAGCGAAATCTGCTGAAGGTCGTGGAGGGCGTGATGGCGGGGTTCACGATCCGCGCGCCGGCGCCTGGGATGGTGATCTACGTGAAGGAATGGAATGGCCGCAAGCGCACGGTCGGCTCGCAGGTGAACGCGTGGGAGCCGGGTGTCGCCACGCTGCCGGACCTCACCCAAATGGAGTCCGTCACGTACGTCAACGAGATCGATGTGCGCAAGCTTGCCGTCGGCCAGCCCGTGACGCTCACGCTCGATGCCGATCCTACCAAGCACCTCACCGGAACCGTGGCGAGTGTCGCGAACGTCGGTGAGCAGCGGCCGAACGCCGACGCGAAGGTTTTCGAGGTGAAGGTGACGGTCCAGGGCTCGGACACGACGCTGCGTCCGGGGATGACGACGGGGAACGCGATTGAGACCCTCAAACTGAATGTGGCGCTCTTCGTGCCGCTCGAAGCGTTGAGCAGCGCGGGCGGCGTGCCGTTCGTGTATCGCCAGGACGGTGGACGCATCGTGAAACAGGAAGTGATCACCGGACCGATGAACGACGACGAAGTGGTGATCGTGCGCGGCCTCGAGGAGAACGACCGGGTGCTGCTGACGCCTCCACCGGATCACGACCGAATCGCGCTGACGCGTCTCCCGGCGTCGGCGCGCGACAGCCTGCCGGTGGCAGGCGGTGACACCGCACCCCGGGGAGACATCGCGGCTCCACCGCCAGTGCGGTGAACCTCGCCGAGCTGCGCCGCCAGTTCATCGCGCACGTTGGATTCAGCATGCGCACGGCGGTGGAGGCCGTGCAGCACAACAAGCTGCGGGCTTCCCTCACGTCGCTGGGCATCCTGTTCGGCGTCGCCTCCGTCATTGCGATGCTCGCGATCGGGAAGGGTGCCGAGCGCGAAATCCTCGAGCAGATGCGCCTGCTCGGCTCGAACAACGTGATGATCACGCCGCTCGTGGAGCAGCACGAGGGCCCCGCCGATGACCAACCCGACAAGAAGGTGACGAAGTTCTCGCCCGGCCTGACCTACGCGGACGCCCAGGCGATCGCCCGGGTGGTTCCTGGGGTGGAGGTGACGAGCGCGGAAGTCGTCCTCAATACGTCGCTCACGCGGGAGGGCCTGCGTCGTTCGGGAAAGTTGGTGGGCGTGGACACCACGTATTTCCGCCTCACGAATCTGGCGCTCGGCGCCGGGGCTGGTTTCACGCCGACACAGGTGGAGCGGGGGCTCCCCGTCGCCATCATCGGCCACGGAGTCCGGACGCGGTTCTTCACCGCGGAGGACCCCATCGGCCGGCCCCTCAAGGTCGGCGAGAGCTGGGTCACCGTCGTCGGCGTGCTCCAGGATCGTCGCCTCACGCAGCAAGCGGCGCAGCGCCTGGGTATCCGCGACGCCAACATGGACGTCTACGTGCCGGTGCGCACCGTGCTCATCCGCTTCCGGAACCGTGCGCAGCTCACACAGCGCGATATCGAGCAGGCGGCCCGGGCGGTCACCGTCACCACCGCCGACGCGCCGACGGAGTCCGAGCAGCAACGCGAGGAGCGCACCAACCGCAACCAGCTCGATCGCATCATCGTGCGCGTCACCGAATCGCGTTACGTGCCGTCGGTCGCGGACGTACTGCAACGCATGCTCGCCCGCCGGCACAACACGGTGGTGGATTTCGAAATCACCGTGCCGGAGCTGCTGCTCCGCCAGGAGCAGCGCACCAAGACGATCTTCAACGTCGTGCTGGGAGCGATCGCCTCCATTTCGCTCGTGGTGGGCGGCATCGGAATCATGAACATCATGCTCGCGTCGGTCCTCGAGCGGATCCGGGAGATCGGAGTGCGCCGCGCCATGGGGGCCACGGAGAAAGACATCCTGTTTCAGTTCCTGAGCGAGGCGGTGCTGATCAGCGTGGCCGGGGGGGTGGCCGGTATTCTCGTCGGCGTCGGCCTGTCGATGGGCATCGAGCGGTTCGCGGGAATCACCACGATCGTGTCATCCCTGTCCGTCTTCGTCGCGTTCGGCGTGTCGTTCACCGTGGGCATCGCGTTCGGGATCGTACCCGCTTACCGCGCCGCGCGACAGGACCCCGTCGTCTGCCTCCGCTACGAGTGATCTCATGAACAACCGTGTGTGGCTCCCCCTAGCCATCGCCCTGGGCGCGTTCGTGTCACCCACCGTCGCGGCCCAGACGGCGCCCCCGGATTCCTCCCAGGCGATCACGCTGTCGGAAGCCATCACGCTGGCGCAGCAGCGCGGGCATCAGGCCCGCGCCGCGCGGGCGGCCCGTGAATCAGGGCGCTATCGCCACCGTGCGTACCGCTCGACGCTGCTGCCGCAGCTGTCCCTCGGAGGAACGGTGCCTGCGTACAACAAGTCGATCATTTCGGTACTCCGGGACGACGGCAGCACCGAGTTCGTGCCCCAGCAGCAGACCGACGCCAGCATGACGGTCACGCTCGCTCAGAAAATCCCGGTTACGGGCGGCGACCTGTTTGTGTCTTCGTCGCTGGCTCGGCTCAGGGTGAGCGGCCCGGCAGCCTACCAGTCGTGGTCCTCGACGCCGGTATCGGTGGGATTGCGGCAGGACATCCTCCGTCCGAACACCGCCGCGTGGAACGGTCAGGAGGACGCGGTGCGCGCCGAGCTGGACGAACGAGCATACCTCGAAGCGATGGAGGACGTCGCTCTGCAAACGACGACGCTGTTCTTCGATCTGTATGCCGCCCGCGTCGCGCTCAAGAACGCTCTGACGAACGCCGCGGTGAACGACACGTTGTACCGCCTCAACACCGGACGATTCGAGGTCGGCAAGATCGGAGAAAACGATCTGCTGCAGAGCGAGCTCGCGTTGCTCCGATCCCGCACCGCCCTGGAATCGGCGCGGCTGGAGCACGATCGTGCGACCGATGCTCTACGCCTCGCGCTCGATCTCCCCCCCGGGACGACGGTCGAGGTCGCGGTGACGGGGGAGGTGCCCGAGTTCGAGGCCGACACGACTCGGGCCGTGGCCGAAGCCTTGAAGAA
>WNGA01003749.1_pt1 | contig 25196 bp, 24 predicted proteins | sample 5400061 | NCBI WGS metagenome assembly WNGA01 (sample SAMN13153366, study PRJNA577476) | soil metagenome | isolation source: 100 cm soil or saprolite under grassland replicate 2 | place: USA:California | collected 2016-06-15 | reverse complement strand
CGCGATCCAGCGCGCCGGCCGCGCCGGCCGAACCCGCCCGGGCCGCGTCCTGCGGCTCTACTCGCGCGTCGACTTCGATCAGCGCCCCGAGCACGACCCGCCGGAGCTCGAACGCACCGATCTCGCCGAGCTCGGGCTCGTGCTGGCGACGCTGGGGGTACGGGACCCGGCGGATCTGGCTTGGCTGGAGCCGCCACCCGCGCCTGCATGGGGCGCCGCGCGCGAGCTCCTGCAACGGCTGAATGCCGTCGACGCCGCGGGCGCGTTGACCGACACCGGCCGCGAGATGTCGCACACCCCGCTTCAACCGCGGCTCGGCCGGCTGGTCGTCGAAGGCCGTGCCCGCGGCGTCGGGCGCGCTGCGTGCCTGGCCGCGGCGCTCATTTCGGAGCGCGACATTCGCGCCGCTTCACGCACTCGATTCGGCGGCGGTCCGCGCGATCGGCGCGTGGACACGGGCGCCGAGATCGTCGACCTCGTCGACCTGTATCGCGAGGCAGAAGCGCAGGGCTTCCGGCCCGACGCCCTCCGGCGGCTCGAGCTCGACCGGCGCGCGATCGACGAAGTCCGCCGGGTCTTCCGCGCGCTGACGGGAGACTCGGGCCGCGGCGCCCGGGCTGTGGACACTACCGCTGAGGCGCGAGGATTGAGGATGGCGATGCTCGCGGGGTTCCCCGATCGGGTCGCGCGCCGGCGCGAGGGCGACCGCCGCACCGTCGTGTTCGCTGCTGGCGGCTCGGCGACGCTCGGGTTCGAACCGTCGTCGGATTGGATGGTCGCCGTCGACGTCAGCAAGCGCGAGGCGGGAACACGCGGCGGCGGCGTCGAGGTTCGGCTCGCCGCCGATCTCGAGCCTGAATGGCTGCTGGACCTGTTTTCCGACCGCATCACCGACGTGGACCGCCGCGCCTTCAACCCGGACACCGGTTGGGTCGAGCGCACCTCCGCGCTCGCGTACGGCGCGCTGCTGCTCGAGGAGTCGACCGAGCCGGCGCCGCCCGACGACGAGACCGCGCGCCTGCTGGCCGAGGCGGCGCTCGCGCGCGGAATCGAACGCCTACCCGGCGGCGGGGGCCTCGCCGAGCTCGCCGAGCGGCTCGCGTTCGCGCGGCGTGCGGCGCCCGACGCACCCCTCCCGGCGGAGACCGAAATCAACCCCGCTGGGCTGGTCCGCGCCGCCTGCATCGGCCGCCGCAGCCTCGCCGAGCTCGAGGACCTGTCCGCGCTCGCGCTCGCCGGCCTCCCGCCGCGCGCGCGCCAGGCGCTCGAGACGCTCGCGCCCGCCCGCGTGACGCTCGGGAATGGCCGCAGTGTCCCGATTCACTACGACGCCTCGGCCCCGCCATGGATCGAATCCCGACTGCAAGATTTCTTCGGTACCAGCACTCCGCCTACCGTGGGCGGGGGCCGCGTCCCGCTCACCGTCCACCTGCTGGCGCCGAACGGCCGCGCTGTCCAGGTGACGAGCGATCTCCCGCGGTTCTGGCGCGAGCATTATCCTCCGCTGCGCCGTGAGCTTGGCCGGCGATACCCGAAGCACGCGTGGCCCGAAGACGGCGCGACCGCCCGCCCACCACCGCCCCCCACCCCGGGCAGGCGACGGTGAACACAATCGCGTGAGCGAAGGCGGGCTTGCCCGCCGAAGCTCGTCGCGGGAGGTTCGGAACCCGCTCAGGGTTCCGTGTCTATGCCGCGTGAGCGAAGGCGGGCTTGCCCGCCGAAGCTCGTCGCGGGAGGTTCGGAACCCGCTCACGGTTCCGTGTCTATGCCGCGTGAGCGAAGGCGGGCTTGCCCGCCGAAGCTCGTCGCGGGAGGTTCGGAACCCGCTCACGGTTCCGAGTCTATAATCCTCGCCATGTTCTCACTCGAGGCGCGGACCTCCGCGCTCGTCGACCGCCGGAAGCGGCTCGCCGCGCGGCTCGGGAATCGGCCGGCGCTAATCGCCGCGGGGGTACCGCGGCCGCGCAACTACCCCGCCAACCTCTACCCCTACCGCGCGAGCAGTCACTTCCTGTACCTGTTCGGCCTGCCCCTGCGTGGCGCCGTCGCAATCTACGACGAGGGCCTGTTCACGCTGCACCTGCCAGCCCCGAGGCCCGACCAGGCGTTGTGGGAGGGCGCGCCGCCCTCGTTCGAGCAGATCGCCGAAGCGACCGGATGCCGCGTGCGCCCGCTCGATCGCCTAGCCGCCGGCGTCCGTGGTCGCGCGGTCGCCACTTTACCCCCACCCGACGCCGAGACCTGCCTCGAGGTCGGGCGCCTACTCGGCCGCGAGGTGCGCCGTGGCGTCATCGACGTGCTCGACGCGCCGCTCGCTGACGCTATGATCGAGCTGCGCCTCCGCCACGATGCCGCCGCCGAGAGTGAGCTCCGGCTAGCCGCCTCCGCCACCGCTGCCGCCCACGCCGCCGGCATGGCCGCGACGCGCCCCGGCCTTCGCGCCGCAGACGTGCGCGCGGCCATACGCCGCAAAAAGAGATCTACGATGTGGTGCTGGGCGCGCAGCGCCAGGCCATCGCCGGGGTGACGCCCGGCACGCGCTATCGCAATGTCCACATCCTGGCCTGCCAGGCGCTCGCGACTGGCCTCATCGATCTCGGCATCCTCCGGGGAAACCCTATCGAGCTCGCCGCCGACGGCGTCGTCGCGCTGCTGTTTCCGCACGGCATCGGCCACCTGCTCGGCCTCGACGTGCACGACATGGAGGATCTCGGCGATCGCGCGGGCTATGCGCCAGGTCGCGAACGATCGAAACAGTTCGGTCTGTCCGCGCTCCGGCTCGATCGCGATCTGACCCCCGGCATGGCCGTCACCGTCGAGCCGGGCTTCTACGTCGCGCCCGCCGTCCTCGACGATCCCAATCTGTCGCGCGTCGCCGGCGATCGCCTCGATCGAACCCGGCTGCGCGCGTTCGCGGACGTGCGCGGCATCCGGATCGAGGACGACGTACTCGTCACCGCCTCCGGCCGCGAGATCCTGACCGAGGTCATACCCAAGACTACATCCGCCCTCGAAGCCGCCGTCGCTGCCCCCGCCTGATCAAAGGCCTCGTCACGGCGAGGTTTTCGCCGATCAGCTAACAGCAACTCGGTTTGCTCGCTCACGAACGGTCCATCGTAAGCAAAACGAGCTGGCCAAACAGATCACGAAAATGTCACCATCTGGGTATGCGCTTTCGCGAAGAATATTTTCGCTCGAAGGCACTTACGTCCACAGCAGCTTGAACTAGCACCGCTTTGCGACCTCGCATTGGATCCCTCGCGAGGGAGGTTCTAGCCGTGGACAGTCAGCCGTCTAAATCACTGCCTGGTCTCATCCGCGACATCGCGGTCGAGGGTCGATGTTCCCGTCTCCCGCGGGTCGAGCTTCAGGAGCTCGCGCGCCGGCGCATCGACGCACCCAACGAAATCCTGGAATGGGCGATGCGCGATCGTCGGTGGTCGTTCACGCTCGCCGAGCTCCTGAGCGATCCGATCAGCCGTCCCCGCGATCTCGCGGCGCGCCTCGTCGTCGCAATCATCGAAGAGCTCGAACAGGAGCGCGAGTTGCTTGGCGCTGACACTCCGGAAACAGCAGCCCAACTTTCCGGACAACCTTCCGGGAATTTCGGCGTCGAAGTTTGCGCCGAGTAGTTTTTCGCGGCGATTTTTTTGCACCGGCCAAAGTCGAGGTTTATATGATCCGATCATGAAATCGATCGGGCGGAAGACAGTGAAGGGGGACAAAATCTCGGCGCCGTTGTCTGCAAAGGCACCGTCGAGCAAGGCGTCGAACGGCAAGGTCGCGGTCGTCCAAGGCGACCCGACTCACCACGAGATCGCCAAACGCGCGTACGAGCTCTACCTCGAACGTGGCAGTACCGAGGGCCACCACGAGGAAGACTGGCTGATCGCCGAAGCCGAGCTTCGGCGCAAGTAGCGCGCGCGGGATTCGGAGGGGAGGTGGGGATCCCCCACCCTTTCGCCCTCCGACTACAGCGTTACACCCGACTGAGGACGAGGCAGGCGTTCGTGCCGCCGAATCCGAAGCTGTTGGTCAGCGCGTGCTGGACGCGGACCTCCCGCGCCGTGTTCGGGACATAGTCGAGGTCGCACTCGGGGTCGGGTGTCGTGTAGTTGATGGTTGGCGGAACCACGCCCCGCGACAGCACGAGCGCGCAGATCGCGGTCTCGACACCGCCGGCGGCACCCAGCATGTGGCCGGTCATCGACTTGGTCGAGCTGACCATCAGCGTGCGTGCCGCGTCGCCGAACACCTTCTTGATCGCGGCTGTCTCCGTCGCATCGTTGATTTTGGTCGAGGTGCCGTGCGCGTTGATGTAGCCCACGTCGCCGGGCGTGAGGCGCGCGTTCTCGAGCGCCATCCTCATGCAGCGTTGAGCGCCCTCGCCCCCGGGGGACGGCGACGTGATGTGGTGCGCGTCCCCGTTCAGACCGTATCCGGTGATTTCGGCGTAGATCTTGGCGCCGCGCTGCTTGGCGTGCTCCATCTCTTCGAGCACCACGATCCCGGCGCCCTCGGCGATCACGAACCCATCGCGATCGCGGTCGAACGGCCGCGACGCCTGTTGCGGCGCCTCGTTGTGGGTCGACAGCGCGCGCATGCTGTTGAACCCCCCGACGCCGAGCGGCGTCACGGTCGCCTCCGTGCCGCCACAGATCATCGCGTCCGCGTCGCCGTGCTCGATGACGCGGAACGCGTCGCCGATCGCGTGCGCCCCGGTCGAGCACGCCGACACCTGCGACATGTTGGGCCCCTTGGCGCCGTGTCGGATGGAGATCTGTCCGGGCGCTAGGTTGACGATGATCATCGGCACGAAGAACGGCGAGATGCCGTACCGCGGCCCCTTCTCCGCCAGCGTCTTGCAGGTGGCTTCGATCGTGGTCACGCCGCCGAGCCCGGCACCCACGAAGCACCCCACCCGCTCGGCGAACGCATCCTTGATCTCGAGACCGGAGTCATCGACCGCCAGCGCGGCCGCCGCGATGGCGTACTGAATGAACGGATCCACGGTCTTGACCTCGCGACTGGTCATCCAGCGCGTGGGATCGAAGCCTTTGACCTCGCCCGCGAAGTGCGTGGCGAAAGCGGCATGATCGAAGTGGGTGATGGGCCCGATGCCGGACTTGCCAGCCAGCAGCCCCGTCCACGTCTCTTCGGTACCCACCGCGATCGGCGTGACCAGCCCGACCCCGGTGATGACGACCCTTCGTGCCATTCGTGAACTGTTCCTCCTGCGATGCCCGTTCGCTTGGCCTTGCTCTTGGACGCTAACGCCTATTTCGCGTGCGACTTGATGTAGTTCACCGCGTCGCCGACGGTCTTGATCTTCTCGGTGTCCTCGTCGGGAATCTCGATCTTGAACGCTTCTTCGAGCGCGAGGACGAGCTCCACCACCGCCAGCGAGTCGGCCTTGAGGTCGTCGGCGAACGACGCCTCCGCCTTGACCTTGTCGGGTGAGACTTCTAGCTGCTCGATGATGATCTTCTTGACCTTGTCTTCGATGTCGTCGGCCATTGGCTTTTTTCCTCTCGGTGACGTCTGTTTCCGGCCTTTTGCGGCGCGTACCTTACATTAAAAGTCCGCCGTTGACGCGCAAGACTTGCCCCGTCACATACGACGCGGCAGGACCGGCGAGAAACGCCACCACGGCCGCGACATCTTCGGGCTTGCCCACGCGTCCGAGCGGAATCGTCTTGATGAGCTCGGCGCGGCGAGCCTCCGGCAACTCGGTCGCGGTCATGTCGGTGTCGATGTAGCCCGGCGACACCGCGTTGACCGTGACGCCGCGCGACGCGTACTCCTTCGCCAGCGTCTTGGTGAGACCGATGACGCCGGCTTTGGCAGCGACATACGGACCTTGTCCTGCCGATCCCGACTCACCCGTGATCGACGTGATGTTGATGATCCGCCCCGCGTCCTTGGCCTTGAGCAACGATCGCAGCGCCGCCCGACAGCAATAGAATGTGCCGTGCAGGTTGACATCGATCGCGCGCTTCCAGTCCGCGTCCTTCGCGCCCAGCACGAGCGTGTTCACCGCGATACCGGCGTTGTTCACCAGGATCTGCACGCCGCCTTCCGCGACCGTTATCTCTTTTATCGCGGCGTCCACCGCGGCAGAGTCGGCGACGTCGAACCGCTTGGTCGCCGCGGTGCCACCCGCGGCCGCAACCGCGGCGGCGGTCTCGTTAGCGGCGGCCTCGTTCGACGCGTAGTTGACGATGACCTTGGCCCCCAGGCGTCCGAGCGCGACGCAGATCGCGCGGCCGATGCCCCGCGAGCCTCCGGTCACGAGCGCCACCCTGCCGTCCAACTCACGCATAGGACCCTCCCTGGCGGTGAGCGCGCGCCCCGGCGATCGCGCCGATCTCGTCGGGCGTGCCGGCGGCGTGGACGCGGATATCGGGCGCGATTCGCCGCACCAAACCCGCGAGCACGTTGCCCGCGCCCACCTCGACGATCTCGCCGACGCCCAGCGTGGCGAGGCACTGAACCGACTCCTCCCAGCGCACCGGCGCGGTGACTTGTCGAGTGAGCAGCTCGCGCACGCGCCCGGCATCCCGGTTCGGCTTCGCCTCGACGTTGCTGACCACCGGCACCGACGGCGCCGCCACCTCCACGCGCTCGAGCTCGGCCGCCAGCTTATCGGCGGCCGGGCGCATGAGCGCGCAATGAAACGGTGCGCTCACCTGAAGCGGCACCGCGCGCTTGGCACCCTTGCTCTTCGCGGCCGCGCACGCGCGATCGACCGCCGCCTTGTGGCCGGCGATCACGACTTGACCACCGCCGTTGAGGTTCGCCGGGCTCACCACCTCGCTGCCCGCCGACTCCCGGCACGCTTCCGCCACCGCGTCCGCGTCGAGGCCGAGGATCGCCGCCATCGCTCCCTCGCCCGCAGGCACCGCTTCCTGCATGAACTTGCCGCGCAAGTGAACGAGGCGGACCGCATCGCCGAGCCGCAGCGCGCCCGCCGCGACCAGCGCGCTGTACTCCCCAAGCGAATGACCCGCGACCGCCGCCGGCCGCTGCCCGGTGCGCGCCTCCAGCACCCGAAGCGCCGCGATGCTGGTAGCGAGAATCGCGGGCTGCGCGTTCGCGGTCAGCGTCAGCTCGTCCTTGGGCCCCTCGAAACACAGCTTGGACAGCGAGAACCCGAGGGCGTCGTCCGCCTCGGCGAACACCGCCCGCGCACCGTCGTCCGCGTCCGCGAGCGCGCGCCCCATGCCGACCGTCTGTGATCCCTGACCCGGAAAGATCCAGGCCAGGCCGCTCGCGGCACGGCTCACCAGCGCACCGCCGCCGACGCCCACGCCAGCCCACCGCCAAGCGCCGCAAACACCAGCAGGTCGCCTTGTTTGACCTTTCCCTGCTCTACCGCCTCGTCGAGCGCGGTCGGCACCGACGCCGACGACGTATTTCCGTAGCGATCGACGTTGGTGAAGAACCGCGTCATCGGAATCCCGATCCGCTCCGACACGCCTTCGAGAATCCTCAGGTTGGCCTGATGCGCAATCACCCACGCGACGTCACTCGCCGCAAAACCATTGCTCTCGAGCGCGACCTTCGACGCGGCGGTCATGTTCTTCACCGCGTGCTTGTAGACCTCGCGGCCGTTCATCTGCACGAGGTGGCGCTTCGCCGCTATCACCTCGGGCGACGTCGGCTCGCGGCTGCCGCCGGCCGGCTGCCACAGGATGTCAGTCAATCTGCCATCGGCGTAGAGGTGGGTCGACAACACCCCCCGCCGGCCGCTGTCGTCGGCGGCCAGCAGCACCGCTCCCGCGCCGTCGCCGAACAGCACGCATGTCGAGCGATCGGTCCAATCGACGATCCGCGACAGCACCTCGACCCCGATCACCGCGATCGTCTTGTACTGGCCAGCGCGAATGAACGCATCGGCGATCGATAGCCCGTACAAGAACCCGGCGCACGCCGCGGACAGGTCGAATGCGCAACCACCGCTGCGCGCGCCCAGCTTCTTCTGAACGAACGCAGCGGTCGACGGAAACGGGCAGTCCCCAGTGACGGTGCCGACGATGATGCAGTCGACGGTCGCGGGATCGACGCCTGCTTTTCGGCACGCCTCGCGGGCGGCGTCGCTGGCGAGATCGCTCGCCGCCAGCGACGGGTCCAGGATGTGCCGCTGGCGGATACCGGTGCGCTCGATGATCCAGGCATCCGAGGTGTCGACCATCCGCGACAGCTCCTCGTTGGTGACCACCCTGGGCGGCACCGCGCGCCCGGTGCCGATGATTCGGCTCGAGATCACGACAGCGCCCCAGCCCCCGCACCGGTACTGGACGGCTCGGCCGGCGCCGCCTCCCACAGAAACGCGTTGCGGGTCACGGCGGCGGCGAGCTCCTTACCCAGCCCACTTTGCGCGAACCGGTTCGCGACCTGAACCGCGTTCTTGATCGCCATCGCGTTCGACCCGCCGTGACAGATCAGGGCGACGCCGTCGACCCCGAGCAGCGGCGCGCCGCCGTGCTCGGCGTAGTCGGTCCGCTTGCGCAATCGCCGGAGCGCGCCGGTCATCAACGCAGCGCCCACCTTCGCCAGCAGCCCCGAACGCCCGACCTCCTCGCGCACCATGCTCAGGATGACCTCTGCCGCACCTTCCACACTCTTGAGCACGACGTTGCCCGTGAACCCGTCGGTGACCACGACGTCGACTTCACCTTCGAAGATGTCGCGCCCCTCGACACACCCGACGTAACTGAAGTCGGCATCGCCGATCCGCGCACGCGCGAGCAACTGGTGCGCCTCGCGCGTGAGCGCCGTCCCTTTGTGCTCCTCCGAACCGTTCGACAAGAGTCCGACCTTGGGCCGCGGTTTTCCGTGGAGGAGCCGCGCGTAGACCGACCCCAACACGCCGAACTGAGCCAACACCGCCGGTTTGGGATCGATGTTCGCTCCCATGTCGAGCAGGGCGCACTCGCCGGCGCGGGTCGGGAACGTGGTCACGATCGCAGGCCGCTCGACGCCGGGCAACCGGCCTAGCACGAACAGGCCGCACGCCATCATCGCGCCCGAGTTCCCCGCCGAGATCACGGCGTCGGCCTCGCCAGCCTTCACGAGATCGAAACAGACGCGCATCGACGCCTTTTTCTTCTGCTTGACGGCGATCGAGGGAGGGTCCTGCATGGTGATGACGTCGGCGGCGTGGCGCACCGAGACGCGCGACTCGCCGATGCCGCCCTGCGACTCTAGCTCGGGACGCAGGCGGGCTTCGTCGCCGACCAGGATCACCTCGACGCCGGGCGTGCGCACGGCTTCCAGCACGCCCTCCACTTCGATCCGCGGCGCACCATCGGATCCCATCGCATCGACCGCAATCCGGGGCATGAAGACGCTTACGCCTGCTCCTCTTCCTTCGGCTCGATCACCAAGCGGTCCCGATAGTAGCCACACCCCGCGCACATCCGATGCGAGAGCTTGGGCTCGCCGCAGTGCGGACACGGGGTGAAGTTCGGCACCGCCAGCTTCATGACCTGGGCACGGCGGATTGCGGAGCGCGACTTGGACTGTCTTCTCTTCGGAACGGCCATCGGATTACCCTCACTATGCTTGCGACTGCGTTGATTCCTGGGATTGCGTTGATGAAAACCAAACCAATCAGAGCTTGACCTTGCCGAGCGCGGACATCCGGCTCGCCGGCGACGTGCGATCGATCTCGCAGGTGCAGGCGATCAGGTTGCGATTGCCGCCGCACACCGGACACAGCCCGCGGCAAGTCTCCGTGCACAGCGGGTTCATCGGCAACGACAAGACGAGCTCGTCGCGGATCGCTTCAGCGAGATCGATTTCGCCGCCCGAAAACACCAGCACGTCGGGATCTTCGTCGTCGGTGTCGTCGTTGTTGGTCTCCTCGAACGGAACGTAGGTGATGGCCAGCGGCGCCCGGAGCGAGATTCTCGCCGGCTCGAGGCAGCGCGCGCACGGCGTGTCGAGCGTGCCCGCGATGTCGGCGCGCAGCAGATAGTCGTCACCGGCCTGCGCGAGCCGGCCGGTGACCGCGAGACCCGCCGGGGCGGGACGAGCGTCCAGCTGAGGGCACGCCTGGGCGAGCCATTCGGCCGTCAGCGGAACGTCGAGTGGCACGCCCTCGACTCCGATCTCATTGATTTTAAAGCGCATTTCAACTGCGAGCGCCGTTTGGGGCGTCGAGGGTGTGTAACTATAGAGGGGAGCCCTCCGGAGTCAAGCTGGGCCCACCCCCACCTACTTCGTCGCCGCGGCGCCGGAAACGAAACCGCCGCCGAACAACAGCAGCGACTTGAGATCCTCGTCGTTGAACGTCAGCTGCGTCCCCAGGAACCAGTCGATGCCGCCGCCAGCGCCCGCGCGCGGACGGGTGAAGTTGGCGAGATCGTCGACACCGCCCACCAGGAACAGGTTCCGGTTCCAGATCGCATACTGCAGCGTGCCCTTGATGCGCGGCCGCTGGTTGGTGCGGGCGTCATAGACGTCGGCCGACAGCACCAGGCGATCGTTGAACAGGAACAGGTCCCCGCCCGCACCACCGGTCGATTCTTTGATGCCGAACCGGCCCGCGACCGGCCCCAGCCGCTTGCCGAACATCAAGGTGAACCGGAGCTGATCCGTGATGGTCACGCGCCGCTCGGTCGTGATCCCGGTGGTCGAGTTGTTGGTCAGCGTCGTAGTCTCCGTCCGATAGCCGCGCGGATCCTCGACCAGCTCGATGAGATAGAACTTGTCGGGTCGCGGCATGAGCTGGATCGACAGGTAGTTCTTGAAGGTGCTCGACAGGAAGTTGTACTCGGTTCGCAGTCCGACGATGGTCTGCAGTCGGGTGATGCTGCGGACGAACCCGCCCGCATCCTCGGTGATGTCCTCGATGTTGCGCGCGATGGTATCGTCGCTGAGCAGCCGGCCCGCGGTTCCCTCACCCTTTTCGAGCCGGGTGGACACCGTTTCGACGTTCTTCATCGTCTTTTCGAGGCTGTTCATCGTGGCCTGCAGCCGATCGATCGATCCCCTGACCGCGCCACCCGTCTCCGCCACCTGACCGTGAGTCGCGCCGATCAGGCCCTTGATCGACTCGGTGATCTCGCGGACGTTCTTGATCGACTGCTTGACGTCGTCCGCCTCCGCGGTCGTCACGCCCTCGACGTTGGCGGCGATGCGATCGACGCGGTTGAGCAACCGTTCGAGCACGGTGGAGTTGGTCTCGATCAGCTGATTGACGTTCTCGGCGATGTTGGTGATCGTGCCGCCGGTCAGCTTTCGCACATCCTCCAGAATGTCGCGCAAGATCGGCAGCAACGTCCCGACGTCGGCCATGACGTCTCCGATCGGCGTCGGCTCGCGGACAAACTTGATCTGGTCGCCCTCCTTGAGGACGCGCATCTGCTGCGGCTGGCCTCTGACCTCGGCCATCGCCGAGCCCGGATCGATCTCGAGGTAGTACTCGCCCAGGAGCGACGCCGACTTCTTCGACACCACCGCGTTCTCGTAGAGAACGATGTGGGGCAGGATGCGAACCGTGATCTTGGCGCGCGCCGTCTTGGGATCGAGTTCTCGCTTGTCGATCTGTCCGACCGAGATGCCCGCGGTCTGAACCCGCGACTTTTCGAACAAGCCGGACGCGTCGTGGAACAGTCCCCACACCGCGTACCCCTTGGATCCCGAAGATCGTTCCGAAGTCGACCGGATGAGGAAGTAGCTCAGTCCCACCACGACGGCCACGAACACGCCGACCGTCACCGACGCCCAGCTGCGCCTCAACGGAGCGCTCCTTTGCCCGACGGCACGAGGCCAGACGTCTCGACGAACTCTCGCAGCGCTGGGTTGGAGCTGGCCAGCACCTCCTGCGGCGTACCGCTGACCACGATCCGACCCTGGTCGAGCATTGCGATCCGGTCCCCGATCCTGAACGTGGATGCCATGTCGTGGGAAATTACGACCGACGTGACGCCGAACTCGTCCGCGGTTCGGCGAATCATCTCGTCCACGTTCTTGGTCGCGACCGGATCCAGACCGGTGGTGGGTTCGTCGTATAGCAGGATTTCAGGGCGATCGATGAGAGCGCGCGCGAGGCCGACGCGTTTGCGCTGTCCGCCCGAGAGCTCGGGCGGAAACTTCTGTTCGATCCCGGAGACGTCGGCCAGGTCCAGCCGTCGGAGCAGGTCGCGCACGCGCTCCATGATCTCGTCGCGCGACAGCCGGTACCGCTCGATGAGCGGGAACGCGATGTTCTCCACCACGTTCATCGAGTCGAACAGTGCCGCGTATTGAAATACCATCCCGAACTTGCGTCGCAGCTTGCCCATCTCCTGCTCGTCGAACGGGACGACGTCCACGCCATCCACGTAGATGCGCCCGCTGTCGGGCCTGAGCAGGCCCATGAGGTGCTTCATCAGCACCGACTTTCCTTGCCCCGAGCCGCCGATGATGATGTTGGTACGCCCGCGCTCGATGTCGAGATCTATGCCGCGAAGAACGTGGTGCACCGCGAACGACTTGTGCAGTTCCCGGACCTGAATTTGCCAGCGCTCGTCGCGCCGCCCAGGCTGCAAGTCCCCGCCGGCCGGCGCCAACTGCGTATCGGATGCGCGCAGCTCGGTCACGATTTGAACGGCCAAAGGATGTGGAAAAGGTCGATCAAGAAGTAGTCGGAGCAGAGGATCGACACCGAGCCGCCGACCACCGCCCGCGTCGTGGCCAGACCGACTTCCTTGGCGCCACCGCGAACGTTGAAACCCTGATAACACGCGGCCACGGACAGCGTGAGGCCGAAGACCGCGGCCTTGGTGGCACCAATGATGTAGTCCTTGGGATCGGTCCAATACGTGAACTGCTCGATGAATTGCCCGAGGTCGATGTCCTTGAGGACAATCGAGAACAGGTAGGCACCGACGAGACCGACGATGTTGAACACCATGGTCATGATCGGCATCATCAAGATGGTCGCGACGACACGTGGCGTGACCAGGTATTGAATCGGATCGACCGCGAACGTCGTTAGCGCGTCGATCTGTTCGGTGATGCGCATCGAGCCAAGCTCGGTCGCCATCCCGGACCCCGCCCGCGCGGTAATCATCAACGCGGTGAACACCGGAGCGAGCTCCTGAGCCAACGAAAGGCCGACGGTGGCACCCACGAAGCGTTCCTGGTTGAAGATGGCGAGCGCGGCGATCGCTTGCTGCGCCGCGACGGCGCCGGAGAAGAACCCGACCAGACCGATGATCCAGATCGATCCGACGCCAACGAACTGCATCTGCTCGAGGAACAACCGGCCGCGGAACGGAGGCCGAAACAGCCCCGCCATCGCGCGTCCGAGCAGCAGGCTGTGCTCGCCGAAGTAGCCGAACAATAGCCGGATCGGCGAAAGCAACGCCTCTCGGATGGCCGCGACGGCGCCAAGGCTCTCCTCCGATGAAGGTTCGGGGGCGCTGGACGCCGAGGCGGCGGTACTCATGGCTGGGGCTTCGTTCTGGGGAGGGAGGCCATTGACGGCGGCGTCACCGCCGCATCCCGCAGACTCCGGGGCACCCGCTTCGAGATGCCGCACAGAATCTCGTAGCTCACGGTACCGGCCCATCCCGCCAGATCGTCCACGGTGATCGTCTGGTCGCCGTCACGACCGATCAACGTGACGGTCGCGCCCATTCCCGTCTCGGCCGGCGGCAGATCGGTCACGTCTATCATCATCATGTCCATGCATACTGCGCCCACCACCGGAACACGCCAGCCGCCGACCAGCGCCTCGGCCCCGGTGACGTGCCGCGGGTAGCCGTCGGCGTAGCCGATGGGCAGGGTCGCGATGCGCGACGGTCGACGCGCACGCCAGATCCAGCCGTAGCTGACGCCGGTTCCGGGCGCGATGTCGTGGACGGCCATGATCCGCGAGGTCAGCCGCATCGCGGGCTCGAGGCCGAGCAGTCGAACCTGCCGCGACGGCATCGCTCCATAGAGGGCAAGCCCGGGCCGAATGGCGTCGATTCGCGAGCGCGGAAACCTGACCGCTGCCGCGCTGTTGGCGGCGTGGTTGCACAGTCCGTCGAAGCCAGCCCGCTTCGCGGCGGCGACACAGGACTCGAACCGGTCGAGCGCCCGCTCCGTCTGCTCCGCGTCCGGCAGATCGGCCGACGCGAGGTGCGTGCACAGGCCTGCCAGCCGCAGTCCATTCAACGCGTGGACCCGCGCCAGTGCCGCGGGCAGGTCCTCGATCGCGACGCCGAGCCGGCTCATCCCGGTATCGACCTTGATGTGAATTTCGGCGGGGCGGCCGCGGCGGCTGGCCGCGTCCGCGAACCGCTCGAGGTCGGCGATGTCGTACACCACGGGCGTGAGCCGTTCGGCGAGCACGTCATCGTGGTGGCCGCCGTAGTACGCGCCCAGCACGATGACGGGGGCTCGCACTCCCGCGGCCCGAAGCTCGAGACCCTCTTCGACCAGCGAGACCGCGAGCGCGCTGCACAACGGCTCGAGCGCCCGCGCCACCGCCACCGCTCCGTGCCCATAGGCATCCGCCTTGACGACGCCGAATACGCCGACCGAGTCGCCCACCGCCTCGCGCAGGCGCAGCAGGTTCCGCTGGATGGCCCCGAGGTCGATCTCGGCGACGGTTGGACGGATCGATGTGCGGATGTCGACTTCGGCAAATGGGACCTGCGTCCCGTTTGCCGCCGTGCCCGAAACTCTGGGTTGGCTGGCCAAACCCTTCAAATTTTCCCCCGCCGAAGCGGCACCGTCAATTTCCCGGGGCCGCGGGGCCCCAGGGTGACGGTCAGGCGACCGACGCGACGAGCCTAGCGCTGACCAACAACGAGCGTCCACGGGGAGTCAGCAAGCCCTGCCGGACCAGCTCCGAAACGGTTCGGGAGACCGTCTCCCGGCACGCGCCGATCTGGTTCGCGAGCTCCTGCTGCGTGGGACGATTGCGAATGAGCAGGCCCTCCGGTCCCGGGGCGCCGTCTTGTCTTCCGAGCGCCACCAACCGCGCGACCACCCGCTCCTGCACGCCTGCCAACGCAAGCCCGGTCGCCAGCTGCTTCGATCGCTCGAGGCGGGCGACAAGGTCGGCCGCCAGCGTCAGAGCCAGCTCCGGATTGCCGCGCAAGCAGGACACCAACGCCTCGCGCGGGACAATCAGCACCGTGCCGCTCTCGACTGCTTCCCAATCGTTGCCGGGCGCGGAAGGCGAAATCGCGCCATCCGCGATGAGGTCGCCCGCGCCGAAGGTCTCGACGGAGATCTCGCGACCGTTGGCGGCGCGACACACGGAACGAATCCGCCCGCGAACGACGACGATCGCGCCGTCGAACCCCGCCCCCTGCGCGGCGATCGTCGCGCCCCGGCTCACGGGCCTCAGCGTGGACTGCCTCGCCAGCGCGCGAAGCGTCTCTGCCGGCGCGTTTCGGAGCAGCGTGCAGCCGCGAAGCGCCTCCAGCAGCGGGAATTCCGGCGTTGCAGCTGCCGGCACCAATCGGTCATAAGCGTCGAAGTCGATTCTTGCCGTCGCGATAGCCATCCTTTGCCTCCTGGCAGAATGGTCATCGCAACGCCGGTGCCAACTCCAGGGGCCCGCAATCGCTCCGGATTTTCGGGCGTGCTACGGCATCGGTGGCGACCCGAGTGGCGAAAGCGCCACAGTTTGCGTGAAAAATCCCACGCTCGGGTCGCCCCGTGCCAGGAACGGGGTCAGCCCTTGCGACCCTTTCTCCCCGCGGCCTTGCCGCCCTTGCCGCCCTTGGATTTCGCGGCACGGCGCTGCTCGCGGTACTTCTTGATGTCCGCCTTCGGGAGGTCCTTGTGCTTGCTGCACACCATTCCGAATACTGGAGCTGCCCGATTGTTGCACCCCGGAACCGGACAAAGCTGAATCGGACCCTTGCGACGTTTCCGGAGACCGCCGCCGCTTCCAGGCGGGCGGCCCGGCCCGCGCCCACTCCCCTTGCCGTTCAGCGCGCCAAGCACGACGTCGCGCGCCCGCGCCACCGCGTCCTCCTCAATCAATGAAGTTAATCTCGATACGAACTCCTGAACGATGTCTTGAACATCGGATCTTCTCGGCATCTGCTCCCCCTTCGTTGCGGCGGACAGTAGCTGCAAACCATACCCGTCGCAACGAGGGAATTCGCGTTTGTCAACGCATTGTCAACACCGTCGCGGCATCGATCACTTGATGGTGACGAAACGCGTACCGCCGCCACTTCGGATGCGCAGAAGATGCCCGCTCTTTTGCGGCGCGCGCAAAGCGCCCACCGCGTCATCCGAAGAAGCAACCGGCTTGCGATCGACCTCCACGATCACGTCGCCCGGCTTCAGCCCAGCGTCGGCGGCCGGACTTCCCGGCAGCACGTCGGTAATCACCGCGCCGCGGGTTCCCCGGTCGAGCCCGAGGGAGCTCGCAACGTCGGGCGTTAGCGTCTGCAAGCCGAGACCGATCTTGCCGGGCGCCGCGCCCCCCGCCTCGGCGGTCTGCCGGTCCTCGTCCGGAAGCTCGCCCAACACGACCTGGCTTTCGCCCGACTTGCCCTCGCGGATGTACCGCAGCGTCACACGCGCCCCTATCGTCTGTCCGGATACGTAATCAACGACGTCGCTCGCGCCTTTTACCTTCTGATTGTTGACATCGGTAATGACGTCCCCGGGACGAACGCCGGCTTTGCCCGCAGGTCCGCCAGGTGTCAGCTCGGCAACCACGGCACCTTGGGGCGGCAATTGTTTGCCGAGCTTCGCTTTCCCTGTGTCGTCCAGATCCTTCACGTCAGTCAGCAAGAGCCCCAAATACGGGTAGCGGACGCGCCCTTCCTTGATCAGCAACTGCGCAACGCGGCGCACCTCGTTCACGGGAATGGCGAAACCGTAGGCTCCGCCAGCGCCCACCTGAATCAGCGTGTTCACGCCGACGACCTCACCTTCGAGGTTCACGAGCGGACCGCCCGAGTTGCCGGGATTGATTTTGGCGTCGGTCTGAATGTATCCGCGCACCCGCTTGCCCGACATCTGAACGTGCCGGCCCGGGCGGCCCTTGCCGCTCACGATACCGGCGGTAACGGTCTGTTCGAGGCCGAGCGGGCTGCCAACCGCGACCACCCATTCGCCGACCTCCAGCTTTTCGGAGTCGCCAAGCCGTGCGACGGTCAAGCTGGCCGGTGGCTTTTCGAGGCGTACGACGGCGACGTCGGTCTGGGCGTCCTTGCCGACCACGCGCGCGGCGTACTCTTTGCCGTCGTTCATCGTGACGGTGACTTTCGTCGCTCCCTGAACCACGTGCCTATTGGTCACGATGTCGCCGTTGGTGCCGATGATGAAACCGGATCCCACGCCGTGCGCAGGTCCAGGCTCGGGGATCCCCCCCGGTCCGAACTGGAAGAAGTGGCGAAACGGCGAACCGCCGTCGTCGTCGTCGTTCGGGGTCGGAACCCGGCCCCGGCCGCGCTGGCCGCGCTGCATGCCGACCTCGACCTCGATTCGAACCACCGACGGGCCCAGTGCTTTGGCCACGTTGGAGAACGCACGTGACAGGGCGCGCGCCTCATTGGGAGCTTCGGTCTTGGGCGTCACCGCTCCGTTCGCGGCCGCGGCGGTCGCCGGCCCCGCCGGCCCGTGACCGTCGATATTGCCCAGCCCGACGACCCCGACCACGCCAAGCGCCAGCGCGGCCATCGAGAGCTTCTTGGGGGATGCGATCATGGGGTTCCTTTGTATCGACTTCGATTGCCTGTCAAGCGAGCGGGATGCCTGACGAACGTGTTGATGAAGTGCGTCGCACTTCGCACAACCTGTCCACAATCGCGAAAATTCCGGTCAAATCGCCGGGAGCTCGTCGCGGGGATGAGCGGGAAACGCGGCGTCGATGCGTCGGATGTCGTTCGCGGTGAGGTTGACGTCCAGCGCACCTGCGTTTTCCTCGACGTGCACGAGCGTCGACGCCTTGGGAATCGCGAACAGTGGCGTGGCGCGGGCCAGGAATGCGAGCGCGATCTGACGCGGCGTGGTTCGATGTCGAGCGGCGATCTCGGCGAGCACGCGGCCGCCAGCGCTGGCGAGCGGTGGGAAGGAAGCCCGCCCATGACCGAACGGGCTGTAGCCGACGACCGCGATGTGATGTTGCTGGCAATAGTCGACGAGCCCGGCATCGATGTGGCGCTCACGCAGGTGATAGAGCACCTGGTTGCAGGCGATCGGCGAGCTCGTGCCGAGTGAGCGCGCCTCCTCGAGGTCCGGGATGTCGAAGTTGGACACACCGAACGCGCGGATCTTGCCTTCCTTGATCAGCTGCTCGAACGCGCCGAACGTCTCCGCCAACGGATACCGGCCGCGCCAATGCAGGAGGTAGACATCCAGGTGATCGAGGCGAAGGCGCCGGAGGCTTTGCTCGCAGGCGCCGACCGTGGCTTCGAAGCTGGCGTTGCTGGGCAACACCTTGCTCACGATGAAGAGGTCGTCGCGCGGGATGTCGGCGATCGCCTCACCAATGAGGGTCTCGGCCAGGCCCGAACCGTACATCTCCGCAGTGTCGATGTGGGTGAGACCGCGCGCGATGCCGGCGCGCAGTGCGGCGATCTCGCCGGCGCGGTCGCCATTCTCCCCGATCATCCAGGTCCCCTGGCCGATCACCGGGACCTCGTCGGGCATGGGTCCGAACCGCCTGCGGGTCATGGGTTAAATTGGGCGCATGGCCATCGAGAGTGTCAACCCCACGACTGGCGAACGAGAGCGGGTTTTCGAGCCACTCTCGGCGGCTGCCATCGACGCCAAACTGCAGGCGGCGGCGGCGGCCTTCCCAACCTGGCGCAGGCGGACGGTCGCAGAGCGCGCGCGGATCGTCGCGAGGGCGGGCGAGATCCTCGACGCCGAGAAGGCGGCGTTCGGGCAGCTCATGACCCGCGAGATGGGCAAGCTCATCGGTGCGGCGGAGGCGGAGGCGGAGAAATGCGCGAGTGGCTGTCGCTACTATGCCGAAAACGGGGAGCGGTTCTTGCGCCCAGACGAGGTCCAGGCCGAGCCGGCGGGCAGCGTCAACGCGGTCCATTATCAGCCGCTCGGCGCGGTGCTCGCGGTGATGCCCTGGAATTTTCCGTTCTGGCAGGTGATCCGGTTCGCGGCGCCGGCGCTGGTGGCGGGCAATGTCGGCTTGCTCAAGCACGCATCGAACGTTCCTCAGTGCGCGCTCGCGCTCGAGGACCTGTTTCGCCGGGCGGGCGCGCCCGAAGGCGTTTTCCAGACATTGCTGGTCGGCTCGGAGCGGGTCGAGGCGATCATCGCCGACCATCGTGTTGCGGCGGTGACGGTCACCGGGAGCGAGGACGCGGGCCGCGCGATCGCGGCGGCGGCCGGCAAACACGTCAAGCGGAGCGTTCTGGAGCTGGGCGGCAGCGATCCGTTCATCGTGCTGCCGAGCGCGGACGTCGACCAGGCCATCGAAACCGCGGTGCGCGCGCGCATCGTCAACAGCGGCCAGTCGTGTATCGCCGCCAAGCGCTTCATCGTGGTGGACGCGATCTACGATCGGTTCACGTCGGGGTTCGCCGAAAAGATGGGCAAGCTGAAGCTGGGCGACCCGACGCTTCGAGACACCGAAGTGGGGCCGCTCGCGTTGCGCTCGATCGCCGACGGGGTCGACGACCAGGTCGAGCGCACCGTGGCGGCGGGCGCGCGGGTGCTGGTCGGAGGCAAGCGGCGCGCCGGCCCGGGCTGGTTCTATCCGCCCACCGTGCTCGCGGATGTGCCGCGCGACGCCCCGGCCGCGGTCGAAGAAGTGTTCGGGCCGGTCGCGCCCGTGTTCCGGGTCGCGGGCATCGACGAAGCGATCGCGCTCGCGAACGCCACCGGGTTCGGGCTGGGCTCGGCGGCGTTCACGCGTGACCGCGCCGAAGCGGACCGGCTGGCGCGCGAGATCGAGGCCGGCAGCGTGTTCATCAATGCGATGGTCGCGTCCGACCCGCGGTTCCCATTCGGCGGCGTCAAGCGCTCGGGCTATGGACGAGAGCTTGGCGTCTGGGGACTGCGCGAGTTCGTCAACGCGAAAGCGGTACGGATGGCGGGAATCGCCTGACTACGATTGAGGCTCTTCGCCGTCGAGTCGGTCGAGATTGGCGAGCACAGGGACTCGCCATGCGGTGAGACCGGTGATCGCGATGGTCATGAGCCCACCGAAGACGACGGCAGGGACCGCTCCCATCAGGCGAGCGGCGACCCCCGATTCGAACGCGCCGATCTCGTTCGACGAGCCGATGAAGATCTGGTTCACGGCCGACACGCGGCCCAGCATGTTCGAGGGCACCATGATCTGCAGCAGCGCGCCGCGAAAGTAGACGCTCATCATATCGGCGGCGCCGCTGGCCGCGAGCAGGACCAGCGACAGGGCGAACGAGCGCGATAGCCCGAACGCCACCGTGAACACGCCGAACACCGCCACCGCGGAGAGGAAAGTACGCCCCGCGCGACGGGCGGGCGCCCGGAGCGCGATGTACGCGGACATCAACACCGCGCCGATCGCGGGCGCGGCGCGGAGGGCGCCGAGACCTTGCGGACCGACATGCAGGATCTGGTCGGCGAAAATCGGAAGGATCGCGACTGCGCCCCCGAACAGCACGGCGAACAGATCCAGCGTGATCGCGCCCAGGAAGATGGGACGCGAGAACAGAAACCTCAGCCCCTGCGTGACGCTCGAGACCACCGGCTCGGTGCGGGCGGGCGCGGGGCGCGCGGCGACGCGGACCGCCGCCACGGCGCCGAGCGCCGCAGCCATCAGGGCGGCGGCGATGCCGTAAGAGACGGCGGCGCCCAACCAGACGTAGAAGAGGCCACCGAGCGCGGGGCCGGTGACCGCGGCGACCTGCCAGATCCCCGTACGCCAAGCAACGGCGCTCGGATACAGCGAACGCGGGACGAGATCGGCGCCGAGCGCGTTGCGCGCCGGGAGTAAGAACGCGCGCGCGGCGCCACACACGACGATGACCGCGTAGATCACCCACCGCACCCATGTCGGCGACGAAGCGACGCCCGCGCCCAGCAACCAGTGACTGGCGGCCGCGAGCGCGCCCGCGCACCCGAACAGGATCCAGAGCGCGGCGAGCGCGGTGCGCCGGCGATCGCGCACGTCGGCGACGTGGCCGGCGTACAGCGACAGACCGATGAACGGCGCCGCCTCGGCGAGGCCGACCATGCCAAGCGCGAGCGGATCGCGGGTGAGCGCGTACATCTGCCAGGCGACGACGACCCCCTGGATCTGCGCCCCCATCGCCATGGTCAGGATGCTGGCGACGAACCAGCGAAAACCGGCGACGCGCAATGGAGCGTACGGATCGTGTTTCGGGGTCCCGGACGTCGCGCTCGGCATCCGGACGTAGATTAGGGTACAAAAGGTCGCCTTGACGCTCGGAAAGAACTTTCGCCTGCCCCTCGACATCCGGCCGCGCAGCTACGCCGCCGATCTGCGCCTCGACCTCACGACCGACCGATTTGACGGCGAGCTCGTCATCGAGCTGGATCTGGCGGCTCCCCGTCGCGAGATCTACGTCCACGGCGTCGAGCTGGAGGTCACGTCGGTTTCGGCGCGCGCCGGGACCGGCGCAGACGCGTCCCGCGCGCGGACCGGCACGGCGACCGTCGACGTGGAGAGCGAAACAGTCACGCTGTCCTTTTCCGACGACCTGCCGCGTGGACCGGCGAGCGTCCGCATCGGCTATCGAGGCGCGTTCTCGCCTGGGCTGCGCGGGTTGTACCGCGCCGGCAGCGTCGCGGTGACCCAGTTCGAAGCCGCGGATGCGCGGCGGCTGTTCCCGTGCTTCGACGAGCCGGCGTTCAAAGCCAAGTGGCGGTTGACCGTGTCCGGGGTTCCCGTGGGTGCGGCGGCGATCTCGAACGGCGTCATCGAGCGCGACGAGAGCGACGGGCGCGGCGGGCGGCGCATCTCGTTCACCGCCACGCCGCCGCTGTCGTCCTACCTCATCGCGCTCGTGGTTGGACCGATCGTCGCGTCCGAGCCGGTGGCGGCGCGCGAGGTCGCGGTCCGCACCTGGACCACGCCCGACAAGCGGCACCTGTCCGCGTTCGCGCAGGAGACCGCGGCCGCCGTCCTGCCTCGCCTCGAGGATTACTTCGGCCTGCCCTACCCGTTCGGCAAGCTGGACCAGATCGGCGTGCCCGACTTCGAGGCGGGCGCGATGGAGAACGCGGGTGCGGTCACGTTCCGAGAGGTGGCGCTGCTCGCCGATCCGGCGACCGCGCCGCTGGCGGTGCAAAAACGCGTCGCCGAGGTGATCACGCACGAGCTCGCGCACCAGTGGTTCGGCAACCTGGTGACGATGGCGTGGTGGGACGACCTGTGGCTCAACGAAGCGTTCGCGACCTGGATGGCCTACAAGATCGTCGACGACTGGCGTCCGTTCTGGCGGATCTGGATGGACTTCGAGTCCGGCAAGGGCGCCGCGCTCGCGCTCGACGCGCTGGTGTCGGCGCATCCGATCCGCGCGGAGGTCGCGAACGCCGAGGAGGCGGGCGAGTCGTTCGACGCGATCACCTACGAGAAGGGCGGCGCGGTGCTGCGCATGATCGAGGGGTACCTCGGCGAAGACCACTTCCGGGATGGAATCCGGCTCTACATGCGGCGACACCGGGAGGCCAACGCGACCGCCGACGACCTGTGGAATGCGCTCGGCGAGGCGTCGGGCGAGCCCATCCTCGACCTCGCCAACGGCTGGATCCGGCAGACTGGCTACCCGGTCATCGACGTCACGCTCGAGCAGCCCGCGGGCGGGCCCGCGTTCGTGCGTCTCGCCCAGCGCCGGTTCTTCGCCGAGCCGGGCGCGAAGCCCGACGGTCCGCCGGCGCGGTGGCTGGTGCCGGTGGTGCTGCGGTTCCGCGACGGCGACGACGAGGGCGACGTGCACGAGCAGCGCGTGCTTCTCGGCGAGGCGACGGCGCGGGTGCCGCTCGACCCGCGCGGCCAAGCGGGCAACCAAGCGCACAACAGAGTCCGGTGGTGCATCGGTAACGCCGAGTCGCGCGGGTTCTATCGCACCGCTTACGACCCGGCGACGCTCGCGGCCCTGCTGCCGAACGTCGGCGAGCTGCGTCCCGCGGAGCGGATCGCTCTGCTCTCGGATCAGTGGGCCCTGGTGCGCGCGGATCTGGCGCCCATCGAGCGTTTCCTGGATCTGGTCACGAGCCTGCGCGGCGAGGAGGACCACGTCGTGCTCGACGAGATCGTCGGGCGGCTGTCGATCATCGAGCACAGGTTGCTGGCCGACGACGACCGGGACCGCTTCGGGGCGTTCGTCGCGGAGCTCTACGGCTCCCGGGCGGCGGCGCTGGGATGGACGCCGGCGCCCAACGAGAACGACGAGACACGGCTCGGCCGGGCGGTGCTGTTGCGCGCGCTCGCGGTGATCGCGCGCGTCCCCGCCGTGGTCGCCGAAGCAGCCGCCCGCTTGCCGCCGGCGACCGGTCCTGCCGGCGTGGACCCCAACCTGCTCGACCTGGTCGTGACCGCGGCCGCGCGCCTCGCCGACGAGGCGCGGTTCGAGGATCTGCGCGCACGCGCCCGCACCGAGACCGACCCGGCCACCAAGCGCCGGTATTTGCATGCGCTGGCCCGCGCCGAGCGACCGCCGCTGGCGGCGCGCGCCGTCGCGCTCGCGCTCGCCGACGACGTCCCGATGCAGGACTTCTCGTCGTACGTGGGCACGCTGCTTGGCAACCGCGCCACGCGCGATGAGACGTTCGCAATGATCCGCGACCGCTGGGCCGAAACGCGCACCAAGGCCGACTCGCCGATGATCCTACGGCGCTTGGTCGAGGCGCTGGGCGCGCTGCCCGAGCGCCGTCACTTCGACGAGGTGCGCGGCTTTCTCGAGGCGCACCCGATCGAGGGCGCGCGGCAAGCGATCGCCCAGACGCTCGAGCGCATGCGCATGGACACGGCGATGCGCGATCGCATCCTCCCCAAGGTTGGCGCTTGGCTCCGCGCTCGCCGCGCGAGCTGACCCGCGGATCACCGCCGCCGCGGGGCAGGGCCGACGACAAAATCGCGCGGTCGACGAGGGGCGATGATACCCTTCGAACGCAGCCTCCTACCCCCCCGATGGCACCGACGCGCATGAGCCCCACTCGCCCCACCGCGCCACGCGATCGCGCGGCCGGCATCGGCCGTCCCGGCGGGATGTTGACCCTAGCGGTGACGGCGGCGGTCGTGTTCGTCGCGGGCCGCCAGTTTCTCGCGCCGACGGCGCCCGAGATCATCACGCTGACACCGGTCGCGCCCGCGGAGCCGCCTCCACCCGCGACGCCGCCTCCCCCGCCGGCGGCCGCCGACGCGGCCGCGGTTGTTTCGAGCGCCAGCGAAGCGGGAGCCGCGGCGGTAGCGGCGGCCGAGTCTGACGCGAGCGCCACCGTCGCTTCGACGACCGCAGCGCTCGACAAGCCCGCCGAAGCGCCCGCGGCCCCGAAGGCCGACAAGACGACGGACGAAACCGCCGGCGCCGCCAAAGCCGACGACGTCGCGCAAGTCGACAAGGACCGCGCGCGCGAAGCCTGGCGGAAGAACAAGCCAGACCTCCACACCGCGAACGGCAAGGCGTCGATCTTGATCCCCCTCAAGGGGTCGAGCGCCGACGCCAGCCACAGGTACCTCAGGAAGACCCACACGCTCGTCATCACGCTACCCAAGGCCGCCTCCCTCAACACCCTCCACTTCAATAAGGTGCATCGCGACGGCTTCAGCGTCCTCTGGATCGACCAGGCCGAGAGCAACCCCCGCGCCGCAGACGGCACCAAGCTCCGCCTCGTCTTCAACCAACACGCCGTCCCCGACATCGAGATCCGCGACGAGTTCGTCCGCGTCACCATCGCCCGCCAGCTCGCCCCCAAGCCCGAGCCGGTCGAAAAGCCCGAACCGCGCGAACCGGCCCCGAGCGAAGAAAAAGAGAAAGACAAGTCGAAGGAAAAGGACGCGGAGTAGGTCACCCGAAGCCCCGTCTGGGCGCCGGGTGCGCCGCCTACTACGCCGCGCCCAGCAGCCTCGAAATGCTGATATCGAGCTGCCTCGCCACCAGCCGGGCGATCGACGCGAGATCGCCCTTAGCCCGGATTTCTCACCAATAAAGTTATCGCCACGCGATCTGCTGCTGTTATGTGGAGCTTGTCTAGGGCTTTCCACAGCAGAAGGAGATCAACGTGGCGACAACAGACTGTACCTCGGAGCAGCTCGAGTTTCTGCC
>WNGA01003237.1_pt1 | contig 25203 bp, 24 predicted proteins | sample 5400061 | NCBI WGS metagenome assembly WNGA01 (sample SAMN13153366, study PRJNA577476) | soil metagenome | isolation source: 100 cm soil or saprolite under grassland replicate 2 | place: USA:California | collected 2016-06-15 | reverse complement strand
CACCGGCTGCGGCATGCTCACCTTCCGGGACGAGGAGGTCCGACGCGACCTCGCGGCCCGGACAGGCAGCGACGTCGATTTGCCACTCCACGCCTTCGACGAGCTCGAGGCGAATCTCCGCTCCCAGGTGTCGCGGATTCGCACCCACCCATGGATCAAGGACGTGCCGGTCCACGGCCTGGTCTACGACGTCGAGTCGGGCCGCCTCAAAGAGGTCGCCTGACAGAGCGAGGGGAGAGCGGCTCTTTGTGGCCGCTCTCCCGTATCAGTACATTTCATCCATGCGCAGGACCAGCCGCCCAGGCCATGACGACGGTACATCCTAACCAGGAGCTTCTCAGCAGCTTCTACAGGGCGATCGAGCACGGTGACCTCGAAGCCGTCGGCTCCCTTCTGGCTGAGGGAGTCTCCACCCACGTTGGTGGCCGCAACCCACTCACGGGTGAGTACCACGGGCGCACCGAGGCGCTGGCGCTGTACGAGCACTTCGCCCGGCTCACCGGACCAGGCTTCACCTTCCCTCCGCACGATGTACTCGTCGATGACCAATTCATCATCGTGCTTCCCAAGGCCGCTCGATGGCGGACAGCCGGTTTGGGCATGGACGTTTACCGGATCGAAGACGGCCGCATCGCGGAGATCTGGCTGACGCAGTGGAAGGCTGGCTGACGCGAGCCGCCTCGCTGAACTGGCGGAGTGGTAGCATCTGCCCGCTACCTCCATGCCGCGGGGTCGCGAAGCCGGTGAGAGTCCGGCACAGTCCCGCTACGGTGACCATCGCCTGACGGCGATGGAAGTCCGGTCGCCGGGCCCGCGGTCGATGCTCTACCTTCGAGAGAAAGGGCAGGCACGATGCGACCGTTCGGCTGACACCCCTCCTTCGATCGAAGCGAGGGGTTTCGTGTGTCCTGGCCCCTCCGCCAGACCCTCTTCCTGGAGCCAGACGTGCCTGCATTCCGTTCGCCTCACCACGCCGACGCGGCGGTTCGCCGTTTTCCGACCGCTCGTGCCCTGCTCGCGGTTCTCGTCGCCGTCCTGCTCGCCGGATGCGGCGCTGCCTCGACGCCGCGCCCGACCTCCACGCCACTCGCGACGGCGACGTCCAGCCCGTCGGCGGCACCGGCCGCGACCTTCCCGATCACCCTCACCGACGACGAGGGGACGAGGGTCGCCCTCGAGACCGAGCCGCGGAAGATCGTCTCTCTCACCCCGGCCGAGACCGAGATCCTGTTCGCCCTGGGCGTCGGCGACCGCGTGGTCGGCAAGGTCGAGGACATCGCCAACTACCCGCCTGAGGCGCAAAGCGTACCGATCGTCGGCACGTTCAGCAGCGTGGACGTCGAGAAGATCGTCGGGGCCGATGCGGATCTCGTGATCGCCGGCGGGAGCGGCGGCACTCCCAAGGAGGCGATCGACAAGCTGCGATCCGTCGGTGTGCCGGTGCTCGTCGTCTATGCCCCCGACGTCGCCGGGGCGCTGGCGGACATCGAGCTCACCGGTGCGGCCACCGGCCGGCCGGCCGAGGCCGCCGCGCTCGTCGCGTCGATGACCGCCGGCTTCGACCAGGTCAAGGCCGCGACCGCCGCCGTCTCGAAGCCCCGCGTCTTCTACGAGACCGGCGACTCGCCGTCGATCTACGGCATCGCCGCGGACTCGGTCTATGCCCAGATGATCGAGCTGGCCGGCGGGATGCCGATCACGACCGGCAGCGCCACGAACTGGGAGATGCCCGTCGAGAAGCTCGTCGCCGCCGATCCCGAGCTGATCATCCTCGGCGACTCGGCCTACGGCGTGACGGCCGAGGCGGTCGCCAAGCGAGCCGGCTGGGCCGGGCTGACGGCCGTGAAGACGAAGGCGATCAAGCCGATCGACGACATCGTGGTGACGCGCCCCGGGCCGCGTCTCGTCGAGGGGCTGCGGCTCCTCGTGGCAGCGATCCATCCCGAGCTGACGCTACCGTCGATCGTGCCCTCCATGGCGCCCGCGCCATCCAGCGGCTGACGCGATGACGGTCCGATGACGACCCGCCGGGACGTTCTGGCCGCCAGCTCGGGGATCCGGCCGCTCGCGGAGGTTCGGGCCGCCGTGTCGTTCCTCACCCGGCTGCCGAGCGGTCGCGCGACCGCCGACCTTGATCGAACGGGCGCCGCGGCGTTCGCGCTCGTCGGCGCCGCGATCGGCCTGGTCGGGGCGATCCCGCTCGTCCTCCTCGGCTCGCGGCTGCCCCTGCCGGCCGCGGTGCTGGCCCTCGTCGCCATCATGGTCGTGAGCGGCGGGCTGCATCTCGACGGCCTGGCCGACACGGCCGACGCACTGGCCGCGCCGACGCCCGAAGCCGCCGAGCGGGCACGGACCGATCCACGGGCCGGCGCAGCCGGCGTCGCGGCGATCGTGCTCGATCTCGTGCTGGGTGCGTCGCTGCTGGCGGCCGTCACGGCCGCCGATCCGCGCCTGGCGGCGGCCGCGCTGGTCGTCGCCGGAGCCGGATCGCGGGCCGCCGCACCGGTCGCCGCATGGGCCGAGCGCATCAGACGGACCGACCAGCGGGACGGGCTCGGCGGCTGGTTCGCGACGCACGTCGGACCGCTCGATGTCGTCGCCGCGGTCGTCACCACCGTGGTCGTCACCGCGCTCGCCGCGATCCTGGCCGGTGGGGCGCTCGTCGCGCTGGGTGTGGCCGTCGGTTCGCTGGTCGCGGCGGTTTCGGGCGCGACCGTCGTCGCACGCCGTGGCCAGCTCGACGGCGACGGCTACGGCGCGATCGTGGAGATCACGTTCGTCGCCATCCTGGCCGGGATCGCCATCCAGCTGCCATTCCCGGTCTCGTGAGCGACTACCTCGTCGTGATCCTCGGCGGCACGCGGAGTGGCAAGAGCCGGTTCGGACGGAAGCGCGCGGCGGCGCTTGCAGCGGGCGGCCCCGTCGCCTACGTCGCGACCGCCGTGCCCGGCGACCCCGAGCTGGACGAGCGGATCCGGCGCCACCGGCGCGATCGGCCTGCCGAGTGGCAGACAATCGAGGCCGGCCACGATCTCGCGGCCGCGATTCGCGACGTGGCGGCGGGCACGACGATCCTGCTCGACGGACTCACCCTCTTGGCCAGCCTCGCGCTCGCGGACGACCCGGCGCGCGTCGACGCCGTGCTGGGCGGCGACCTCGCCGACGTCCTCGCCGCGATCGCCGACCATGATGGCCCAGTCGTCGTGGTCAGCGATGAGATCGGCCTGGGGATGGTGCCGCTCGACCCACTCGGCCGGGCATTCCGTGACCTCCTCGGGATCGCTCATCAACGCCTCGTGGCCCGGAGCGACGAGGCGTGGCTCATGGTGGCCAGCCGGGCGATCGCGCTGCCTGCACCGGTCGAGGAATGACGGTGACCGGCCCGATCTGGCTCGTTCGCCACGCCCCGACCGAATGGACCGGCCGGCGATGGTGCGGTCGGTCCGATCCTGGGCTGACCGAGGCGGGTCGCGTCGCCGCCGAGCGACTCGCCACAGAGATCGCCGCCGATATCGAAGCCGGTATCGCCGCAGAAATCGACGCCGGTCTCACGCCCCGCCTCACGGCCGGCACGGTCGTGCTCACGAGCCCGCTCCGGCGTGCCCTTCACACGGCCGAGGTAATCGCCCGGGCGCTGGACACTCCGATCCAGGTCGAGCCCGATCTCGTGGAGGTCGACTACGGCGCGGCGGACGGCCTGACCTGGGACCAGCTCGTGGCGGCGCACCCGTCGCTGGCCGAGGCGATTCTCGCGGGGAGGGACCCCGACTGGCCGGGCGGGGAGACCGCCGCCGGCGTGGCGGACCGCGCCCGGTCGGCTGGCGATCGGATCCTCGAACGTGCCGCGACGACCACGGTGGTCGTCGTTTCGCATGGTGGCCTGCTTCCGGCGATCGCGCGCCACCTCGGGATCGACGCCTCGCCCGGTCGATTCGAGCCAGCCTCAGCCCTTCGTGTCGACCCGGTCGGCGTCGGATGACCTGGCTGCAGACGGTTGCGCGGCGGATCGGCCCCCTCGACGAGGCGGCGATGGCGGCGGCGGGCGCGCGGCTGGATCGGCTGACGAAACCGCCGGGCAGCCTCGGGCGGCTGGAGCGCCTGGCGACGCAGCTCGCCGGCATTACGGGCCTTGACCTGCCCCGCGTGGAGCGCCCGGCGGTCGTCGTCTTCGCCGCCGATCACGGCGTCACGGCGCAGGGCGTGTCGGCCTATCCGAGCGACGTGACCGCCCAGATGGTCGCCAACTTCTGCCGCGGTGGCGCGGCAATCAACGTTCTCGCGCGTCTGGCCGGCGCCCAGGTGGTCGTGGTCGACGTCGGCGTCGCCGGACCGATCCCCAAGACGCAGGCTTCCACAGACGCCGGCGCGCGGCTCGTGACGGCTCGGGTCGCCGAGGGTACGCGCGACATGACGCTCGGGCCCGCGATGACACGGGCGGAGGTCAGCGCCGCGATCGAGGCGGGGCGTTCCGTCGTGGCGGAGCTGATCGCCGGAGGCGCCGACGGTCTGGCCGTCGGCGAGATGGGGATCGGCAACACGACCGCCGCGTCCGCCCTCGTCGCCGCGATGACCGGCCGGCCGGCCTCCGAGGTCACCGGTCGCGGCACCGGGCTCGACGAGATCGCGGTCCGCCACAAGGTCTCCGTCATCGAGGCGGCGCTCGATCGGCACCGCCCGGAGGCAGCCGACCCGGTGGGCGTTCTCGCCGCCGTCGGCGGCCTCGAGATCGCGGCCCTCGTCGGCGCGATCCTCGCCGGCGCGGAGTCGAACGTCCCGGTCGTTCTTGACGGATTCATCACCGGAGCGGCCGCCCTCGTCGCGTCGGCCATCGCACCGGCGGTGACCGCTCGGCTGATCGCCAGCCACCGCTCGCCCGAGCCCGGCCACCGGGTCGCCCTGGAGCGCCTCGGGCTGGAGCCGTTCCTCGACCTCGAGCTTCGCCTGGGGGAGGGGAGCGGGGCCGCCCTGGCCCTGTCCCTCGTGCGGGCCGCGACCGCGATCCTTGCCGAGATGGCGACGTTCGACGGGGCCGGCGTGTCGGGCCCGCTCCAGGTCAGCTCAGCCGGCGGTAGCGGAGGTGCAGGACGCCTGCCGACTCGACCACGCTCGCCAGCTCCAGCTCCGTCGAAGCGTCGATGGACTCGAACAGGCGAACCCCATCGCCGAGCAGGACCGGGATGACGTGGAGGCGGACCTCCTCGACGACGCCGGCGGCCAGGCACTCTTGGACGAGGTTGAAGTAGACGACTCCCACCGCCAACCTCCTCGAGCGTGTGCCGGGACGATCGTGGCAGGTTGGCGCAACCCTGCTTCGTCCGCTTCAGTCGATTGGCTCCTCCGCCGACGAGGCGTCCAGGTCCCGCCCAGGCTCTGCCTTGCCGTCCGATCGAGGCCGGACCGCGATCACGATGAGGATGCCGAGTCCGACGGCGACGGCCGGACCGCTCCAAGTGAGCGAGACGGCGTCCCTGGCAGGGTTGCCGCCGAGCAGCACCAACCCGACGCCGACGTACAGGAGCCCGAACAGGAACGAGAGCGGATCGAAGTCGTGGCGGCCCATGTCAGAAGCCCTCCTCAGCCGCCCGCTGTACCCGCACCGACCCGAGCCCCGCCTGGAGCGTGAGCATGAGCGAGGGACCGCCGGCGCGCCCCGCTCGCTCGATCCGGTCGACGAGCGACGTGCCGGTGTGGTCCCGATCGAACAGCGAGAGCCGCCCGCCGTCGACCCTCGCATCGATCTCGACCCGGGCGTCGTCGGGGATGACCACGACGAGCCTGCCAATCCCGACGCTGGCGGCGATCGTGATCGGCTGGGTCCCCGTCCGGAGATGGCTCAGGTCGAGCCACATCGTGCCGCCGACCAGGCGATACGCGGGCTGGAGCTCGCCGAGACTCTCCGGCCGGTACGTGTGATCGCCTGCCCCGCCCTCCAGCGGTACCGTGATGAACGCCGCCGTCAGCGCGATCGGGAGGACTGCCACACCAAGCGTCGCGAGGACCCGTGCCCGACCCCACCAGGCGCCGACGATCAGCGCGACGCCCAACGCGACGAAACATGCGCCGAAGTACTGGCCGAGCGCCACGTCCACCCTCACGACATTCTCGGCGACGGCCAGCGCAGACGTGACGAGCAGGACGGCCGCGACCGCGTACCAGCCCAGCGGCGAGCGTTCGCGGGGAGGCGACACGCGCGTCGGCCAGCTCCGCGCGACCAGGCCGGCCGCCGGTGGATCGGCGGCCGCCGCGCCGATACCCACGGCGGCGTTCTGGCCCATCCGGCGATTGCGACCGAGGAGAAGGAGGATGCCGACCACGATGATCGCCAGGGACCAGAAGGCCGCGGGCTCGATGTAGAACATCCCTTCGTACCCGCCGACCGATGGGCTCACCAGGAGGGTGGCGATGAGCACGAAGATCGCCGCGGCGAGGAGACCGGGCGGTCGCGCCAGCTGACGAACCAGGTCGTCCGCGATCGAGTCCTCGTGGCCCTGAGCGGGGATGAGGAGCCAACCCACGCCGTACAGGACGAGCCCCGCGCCGCCGAAGATCATCAGGCCCGCAAAACCTGCTCGGAGCAGGACCGGGTCCACGTTGAGGTAGTCGCCCAGGCCACCCGCGACACCGCCCAGGACCCGGTCCGAGGTTCGACGTCGAAGCCGACGGGCGTTGATCGACGTGGCGGTGTGGGGGGCGGCTTCGGGCTGCTCGGTCGTCATGCTTCGATCGTCCGGGCAACGAGCCGGCGCCGCCATCGGGTACTTCCCGGACTCCTCCCTGACTCGGATCTACCTGACTCCGGCACCGCCCCTCAGGGTCATCACCGATCGTTGGCCCACCCACCCGTATGGGAACATTCGGAGGCGATGACCGAATTGAATCTCCCGAGACCCACCCTCGAGGCACGTGACCTGCGGCCGAGCCTGCGCCGCAGCCGGACGAACCGGATGGTCGCCGGCGTGGCCGGGGGGATCGGAGAGCACCTGGACATCGCACCGCTCGCGGTCCGGGTGGCGTTCATCGTGCTCGGCCTGGCGGGCGGATTCGGCGTCGTCGTCTACCTGCTGCTGTGGCTCCTGGCGCCCGCCGAGGAGCTGAATCGTGGTGTAGCGGCGTCCGCCCGGGAGCTGCCCAGGCCAGAGGTCCGACAGGTGCTCGGCGTGGGCTTCCTCGTGCTGGGCGTCTTCACCCTCCTGTGGGTCAGCGGCTTCTGGTTTGGCGAAGGCCTGGCCTGGCCGGTCACCCTGGCAGCGATCGGCTTCGCGGTGCTGTGGGCGCGCAGCTCGGCGGACGACGGCCGAGGTCGGCTGGAGCTGCCCAGCTTCGGCAGCCCGTTCGAGGCGCTCGTCCGTGCGCGCGTGTCGTGGACGCGACTCGTCCTGGGCGTTTCACTGATCGGTGGCGGGATGGCCGTCTTCCTCGCCGCAACCACATCGCTCGAGGCTGCCGCCAACGTCGTGCTGGCGGTCATCGTCACGGCGGGCGGACTCGTCCTGCTGGCCGGGCCCTGGCTATGGCGCCTGGCCAACGAGCTCATGGAGGAGCGGAGCAGTCGCATCCGCTCCCAGGCCCGGGCGGAGATGGCCGCCCACCTCCACGACTCCGTGCTCCAGACGCTGGCGTTGATCCAGCGAGCGAAGGAGCCGCGCGAGATGGCGAGCCTGGCTCGGACCCAGGAGCGCGACCTGCGCGCGTGGCTATATGGCCGGGCGCCGAGCGTCCACGGTGCCCGCCTGCGCGACGCGATCGACGCCATGGCAGGCAGATCCGAACGCCTGCAGCAGGTCAAGGTGGAGGCGGTCGTGGTCGGCGACGCGGACCTGGACGACGACCTCCGGGCGCTGGTCTCTGCGGCCAGCGAGGCGGTCCTCAACGCCGCCAAGCATTCCGGTGTGTCCGACGTGTCCGTCTACGTCGAGGTCGACGATGGCCAGGTCGACGCGTTCGTCCGCGACAACGGCACCGGCTTCGATCCTCGACTGGTTCCCGAGGACCGGCGTGGGATCGCCGATTCGATCGTCAAGCGCATGGAGCGGCACGGCGGGACGGCCAGTATCCGGAGCCGGCCGGGAGCCGGCACGGAGGTCGTGCTCCACCTGCCGCGGCGGCCCGAATTGCCGCGGCGATCCGCATGACGGTCCGCGTCTTCGTGGTCGATGACCACGAGCTCTTCCGATCGGGCGTCCGCTCCGAGCTCCGTGACGGTCACGAGATCGTCGGCGACGCGGGGAGCGTGGACGAGGCGATCGCGGCCATCCGCGCGACGCGGCCGGACGTGGTCCTGCTCGACGTCCACATGCCCGGCGGCGGTGGCCGCGCGGTCATCGATGCGGTCCGTGGGGAGCTCCCGGAGGTGAAGTTCCTCGCCCTGTCCGTCTCCGACGCCGCCGAGGACGTCATCGAGGTGATCCGGGCCGGCGCCCGCGGCTATGTCACCAAGTCGATCTCGCCGGAGGAGCTGGATGTCGCCGTGCGCCGCGTTCACGACGGCGACGCGGTCTTCTCGCCGCGTCTCGCGGGCTTCGTTCTGGACGCGTTCGCCGCGGAGACGTCGCTGCCGATCGATCCGGAGCTGGACCAGCTCTCGCCCAGGGAGCGGGAGGTCCTCCGCTACATCGCCCGGGGCTACGCCTACAAGGAGGTCGCCCACGAGCTGGGCATCTCCGTGAAGACCGTGGAGACGCACGTCTCGGCGGTTCTCCGGAAGCTCCAGCTGTCGAGCCGCTACGAGCTGTCGCGCTGGGCGGCCGACCACAGCCTCGTCTAAACGACCCGGATGATCCCGGTCGTTCCGTCCACCGTGACGACATCGCCCGTGCGCAGGAGATCCGTCGCATTGCCCGTCGCCACGACCGCCGGCACTCCGTACTCTCGGGCGATGATCGCCGGATGCGAGAGGATGCCGCCGTTGTCGGTGATGAGCGCTCCCACTCGCGAGAACAGGACCGACCAGGCAGGGGACGTCACGGGACACACCAGCACTTCGCCGGGTTCGAGGGCGCCGAACTCCAATTCGGTCATGATCCGGCGCACGGACCCGGTGTATTGCCCGGGGGACGCGCCCACTCCCTGCGGGACGGTGGCCGTGGCGGGTTGCACTACTTGATCCATCGCGAAGATGCGGTCCGTGTACCACAGGAACGCCTCGTGCGCGAAGCGCGCTTCGGCGGGTAGGACCGCGAACGAGGGAGGCGGCCCAGGATCGCGACCATAGGAGGCCGGGCCGGATTCCAATGCATACCGAGCCTGCTCGCGCTCTCTCCGCGCGACGAGCTCACGCCGGTCCGTTCCGTCCTTGAGGGCACCGAGCGCTTCTTCCATCTCGAGCAGGAACACGTCGCCGGAGCGACCGAGCTGGCCCCGCTGGGCAAGCCGATCGCCAAGCTCGAGCAGCGCGTAGCGGATCAGCGCGAGCGGGACGCTCAACGTGTAGAAGACGTTCGCCTCGCGGGTCGGATAGGTCTCCTCGGCATCGGCCAACGCCCGTTCAAACAGCTGGCGTTGCGTCGCGGACCGCCCGCTGAGGCCGGCGCGCGCCTCCGCAACCGTGCGGGCCCGTTGCTCCAGGGAGGCATCGGGCGAAGCCACCGGGTCCCCATGGGCAGCGACGCGGTCGGCGAGGAGCCGTAGCGTGACGGTCGGGTTCTCGGCGAGCGTCGGGTCGGCGACGTCGTAGCTCATCAGACGCGTGCCGAACTCGTTCTGGTAGTCCTTGAGCGAGCGACCGAAGTCCGGGTCGATCCGCGCCAGGTCGTCGATCGTGGTCTGATGGGTTGGATCGGCGAAGACGGCCAGAATCTGCGGCCGAGAGCGCGCCGTTCGGGCAAGCTCGTCGAGCCTCCGGCCCGGTGCGGTCGATATGGTGGATAGGCCCGAAAGCAGACCCAGGGCCGCCTGGTCATCCCAGTCGAGCAGCTCGCGGCAGGTGAGGGCCAGCCGACCGAGGGCGACCGTATGCGAGCCGTGAAGGAGGAAGTGGACGTCGGTTCCCCGAGCGAGGAGGGATCGCGCCTCGGAGACGTGCCCGGCCAGGGCTTCGTCGGAGAGGCTGCGAAGGTCCCGCTCGCGCAGGACGGTGATGTCACGTGCCAGCTGAGGCTGCCATTCGTCGTGCCACCGACGGACGAATTGCATCGCCTTGCCGGTTCGCACGGCCTGGACGGCCTTCCGAACGCGGCCACGAAGCGAAGGGATCGTCCGGGTCAGTAGCCAGAACACCGGTGGAGGCGGAACTGGACGGTCCTTTCCGCCAAGGGGGACGAGCCGCGTGTACGTCCAACCGCGGATCACGCGGTTATCGAGCGTCTCGAGCAGGAGACCGAACTCCTCGAAGACATGTCGGAGCCCGGCCGTCGCGGGCTCGGGGAAGATGGAGGCACTCATCGGCGAGTGCGGGCGGGCGAAATGGCTCGTGTCTCGGCGCCAGAAGCCAGGCGGCGGCTCGAAAGCATCGGGGCCGTCCTCGGCTTCGCCGATCGCCGCCGCCGGGGCCGGCAAGGCCGTGATCGCACGAGCCTGCAGGAGGTAAAGCCGACCGTGGGCGATCGCCCATTCGATGTCAACGGGATACCCGAAGAAGGCCTCCACCCTCGAGGCGAGCCGCGCGACCTCCAGTGCGGTGTCGCCGTCGATCGCCTGTTCGGGGCTGCGGCGGCAGGTCGCGCTGCCTCCGCCGACCACCCATTCGTCGGGACTCGCCTCGCCCGAGACGAGGCGCTCGCCCAGGCCGCACACGGCGCTCACCAGGGTCACCGAGCGGTCACCGCTCACCGGGTCGGCGGTGAAGGCAACGCCTGCGGCATCGGCCGGCACGAGCTCCTGGATCAGCACCGCCATGGCGGCCCGGCGCTCCCGCGATGTGCCGTGGTATGCCTCAACTCGCTCGTTGAAGGAGGACGACCAGCATCGCTCCAGCGCGGCGAGGATCGACTCGCGGCCCCGCACACCGAGCGTCGTCTCGTACTGGCCCGCAAACGAGGCCTCGGCGAGGTCCTCGGCGGTCGCGGACGAACGCACAGCGAGCGGTCCGTCTCGAAGTGTCGCCACCGCCGCGAGAATCTCCTGCTCGACATCCGGCGGGATGGGCGCGTCGCTGCTACCCGGGTCGGTCAGCCGATCCACGAGCGCCCATCTCGCGAACGCCGGCGCGGTGACCACGATGGCGGGCGGCACGTCGAAGCCGCCTCGGACGAGCCGCGCGAGGTTGTAGGCCTTCGTGCCGACCAGCGCCCGCGAGCCTTCGTCGCAGTCCGGCAGGCTGAGGACCTTCGGCCCGAGGGATTGCTGCTCGTCATGCTCGAGCTCGAGAGCGCCTGGACCGGCGACGGACATCATCTCCTCCGCAGTCGCTGACGAGTGGTCGTCACGCTGTTGATCGCCTCGGGCGCCGCGACTCGGTCATCATTCCGGCGCTTCATGTCTTCGATGAGGGTTCGCGCCGCCCACTCGACGGCCTCCGCCGCGGAGGCGGTCTCCAGGCCGAACCGCTCCGACAGGGTGAGCCAGACCCGAGACGTGAACAGAAGCCGGACCATTGCCCACGCTCGATGCGCCTCGTCCGAGTCGAGGTTCGACATCTCTGCCCGAAATAGCGCGAAGGTTTCCTTATCCCATTCGGCCCGCGTGGCCGGCTCGGTCCCGAGTGCGAGGGACGCGAGGACACTCGCTCGTGCCAGAGAGGACTCGGACTCGAAGCGGGCGAAGAGCGGTGCGGCGAGGGACGGCAGGTCCTCCACCGTCGTTACCGATCGAAGAAGAGCCGGCACCTCCAGCCGCGTGCTGGTCCAGTCGTAGAGCGCCTCGAACAGCTGCTTGCGGCCGGGATAGTGGCGGTAGACCGATCGGAGCGACACACCCGCGCGGTCGGCCACCTCCTGCATCGAGAATCCAAACAGCGGATCGTCCGTGATCGCCTCGGCGGTGGCCCGAAGAATGAGCTCGCGCGTCAGGTCCGCCTGCCGATCGCGAAGGGAGCTCGAATATCCACGCTTCTCGGCGACATCAGGCTCGACGACGCGGGTTGGCACGCTTGCGACATTGGTGGCACGTCTCATGCCATCAACATACACGGCGTGTCAAGAGGTCGCGACCGCTGAGTGCGCCGCGATACGCTTGCTGCATGGCAGTGAGGATCAGCTGGCAACAGGCGCTCGCGTGGCGGATGCGGCGGCACCTGCTGGATCCCATCGGCAAGCTGCCGGTCGAGGCGGTGGTCCGCCGGCTGTGCGGCGTCCAGGCGCAGGTGGCGTCGTCCGCCGAGCTCGCGGTCCGTGTCCGGCGCCAATCGTCCCAGCCGGGCGAGGTCGGCCGCGCCCTGTCCGACGGGCGCCTCATCAAGACCTGGGCGATGCGCGGCACGCTCCATCTGCTCACGCCCGAAGAGGGAGGAGCGTTCCTTTCGGTCATGGCCGCCGGCCGATCGTGGGAGCGACCCAGCTGGCAGCGCTACTTCGGCATCAACGCGGAGGTGATGGAAAGCCTCCGCGAGGCCGTACGCGAGGCGCTGGATGGCGGACTCCTCACCAGGGAGGAGCTGATCGCTGCGGTGATCGCCCGGCCGGGGCTGGGACATGTGGGCGAGGCGCTCGGCTCGGGCTGGGGCACGCTCCTCAAGCCGGTGGCCTGGCAGGGCGACCTGTGCTTCGGACCGAACCGCGGCAGCCGGGTGACCTTCATGCGCCCGGAGGCGGCAAGCTCGCGCTGGGCGGGGGTCCCCGATCCGGAGGAGGCGGCGCCCGCGGCCATCGTCGCCTACGTGGGCGCCTACGGACCGACCACCGCCGAGGCCTTCGGCAACTGGCTGGCCGCGGGTTGGTCCAAGAAGCGGCACCTGCGGACGTGGTTTCAGGCCCTGGGCGACCGGCTGGCCGAGGTCGACGTGGACGGTGACCGGGCATACGTCCTGGCTGAGGATGTCGACGGGCTGGCCGCGCCCAGACCCACACAGGCCGTGCGCTTGCTGCCGGGCTTCGACCAGTACGTGCTGGGTCCCGGCACCGGGGACGGCCACGTCACGCCGGCGGGGCGGCGGGCCGCGGTGAGCAAGCAGAGCGGCTGGATCTCGCCGGTCGTGGTCTGGGGTGGTGTGGTGTCGGGCACCTGGGAGCTGGTCGGCGACCGGGTGCGCGTCGCCTGGTTCAAGGAGGCCGGGAAGCCGCCACGGACATCGCTGGAGGCGGAGGTGGAGCGGCTCGGCTCGATCCTCGATCTCGAGCTTCGCCCATCGATCAGCCTGACGTCGTAGCTTGCCTAGTCCGGGCTCGGAAACCGCCAGCGGGTCTGACTGAACGAGTCGCCCTTGGCGAAGCCGAACGCCTTGGCGGCGCGCACCTCGAAAACCAGGGGCTCGTCGGGGGTGTCCGGCTGGGCCAGCCGTCCGTCGACGAAGCGGAAGCCGAAGAAGTCGTCGTACTTCGCGGCGAATGCGTCGACCAGGCGGCGCAGCCGATCCGCTTCCGTGACCAGGACCGCTTCGCCCTCGACGACGATGTCCAGGCCGTTCCAGCCGTTGCAGCCGGTGGTGATCACGGCCCGTGGGTTGGCGGCCAGGTTCCTCGCCTTGCGCTCCGTCTTCCCCGTCACGAAGTGGATCGCTCCGTCGAGCCAGACCGCGGCGATCGTGGTGACGTGCGGGCGGCCGTCAGGGCGGACCGTCGAGATCCAATACGTCCTGGCGTCGTCCAGCTGCTCGCGGGCGGCGTCCCACGTCGTTGGAGTCGCGTCGGGGCTGCTGAAATCCGGATCGACCTCGCCGATCGGCTCGCGCTCCGCCATCCTCGGCATCATAGGCGGAGTCGCCAACCGTGTCGTCAGGTGACTCGGAAGCTCGTGCTATCGGTCCGGTGGCTCGTCTCGCCCGTGGCTGAGATGCTGAACGACACGTTCCTGAACTTCCAGTCGGATGGTATCTGAACCTTCTTTCGGAACGAGCCGTTGCTGGTCGTCTGGACGTCGCCGAGTGGTTCCAGGTGAAGAGCGATCTCCACCCGCTCGTCCACCGCGAAACCGGTGCCGGACACGGTCACGGTGGTGCCGGGCGGTCCCCTGGTCGGCGTCACATCGATCCTTGGAGCGAGGATCTCGAATGGCGCGGTCGCCCGCCGAATGCTCTGCTGCCCGATCGCCGTGACCTCGAACTGGCCGTTGAACGCCCAGTCCTGGGGAATCACGATGGTCTGAGCCGGGACGGCTCCCAGCTTGTCGGCGGTCGGCCGCGCAAGCTCGGTGGTTCGGAACGAGATCGCGATCGGCTCTCCAGCCGCGAAGCCTTTCGCCGAGAGCTTGAGGGAGGTGCCCGGAACACCCACGTTCTTGGACAACGTGATCTCCGGTTGGCCTGTCGGAGTGCTGGTCGAGGACGAAGCGGTCGGGCTGGGCGAGGGCGGCGGAGGCGGTGGCGGCACGCGCCCGACGCCGGCCGCGATGAGCAGCACGACGCCCAGCCCTCCGAGCAGGACCTGGCGAGTCAGCGACTTCAGTGGCGGGATGTCGAACCCGGCCGCCTTTAGCCCACCGCCGACGATGGCCGCGATCACGCAGGCGAGCCCGGCAGCGAGGAGAGCTTCCGTCACGTCGCCGGACCCTCGGCCATTGCTCGTTCGGGGTCCTGGGCCGTCAAGGGACCCGCGTCCTCGAGCTTGGGTTGGGCTTCATCGGAGCAGTCTGATCGATCCGTTCTTGACGAGCGAGAAGTGAATTGCTCGTCTGCAATGACCCTAGTTCGCTTCCGTCACCATTGCGTCTCGCATCTCGATTGCACCGCCCCGCAGGCCATCGCCAGAGCTCGCCACAAGGAGACGCAATGTCAACCGAATCTCCGCAACGGGGACGAGACTCCGCGGCAACCGACAAGCTGCAGATCCTGGCGACCGAGCACTGGAGCCTCTTGGCCACCCGCTCCCTGACGTACACCGAAGCCCTGGGTCGGGTCACGATCTTCCTGGCCATCCTGTCGGGTGCCGTGATCGCCCTGGCGCTGGTGGCACAGGCCGATCACTTCGGCACGACGTTCATTGCGATCGCGATTCCGTTGCTCGCGATCGTCGCGTATGCGGGCGTCGCCACCATCTCGCGGCTGACGACGCTCAATCGCGACGACTATCGCTGGGTGGTCGGCATGAACCGGCTCCGGCATGCGTACCTTGAGCTGCATCCCGAGCTCGAGCCGCACTTCATCGCCAGCCCCTACGACGACTACCACGGCGCGCTGCGAACGCTCGGTGTTGATCAGCCGGAGGGAAGTGATGGAGGTTGGTCCGTGCTCCACCTGATCCAGACCCTGCCGGGCATGCTGACAGTGATCGTGGCGGCCGTCGTCGGTGCCATCGCAGCCCTGGCTGCGGTCGCGCTCGGCCTGCCGCCGCTGGTCGCGGTCGTGGCCGCCGCCGTCGCCTTCGTCCTCGTGGTAGGGGTGCTCGGAATCTGGGGCCAGCGGTCGGCCTACCGGATGTCGCCCAGCCTCGAGCCCCGCTTCCCCACGCCACAGCCATAGCGCGTCAGGCTCGAGCTCCCGCAGCGCTCGTCATCGCGCAGCCTCTCCAATCGAGCAGCCGCGCGGCCGCACCAAACGACCGGCGACCGCACGGTTCGCCGGTCGCCTGGGGACCCAGCCGCACCAAGGGCCGAGGCTTGCGGGCCCGGGCTTGCCGGCCCGGGTCCCGGACGGTATGCGGATCGGCGACAAAGGCGGCAAGGCCACGGTCGAGTCGCCCGGCTGGGCGAAGACCTCTGACCGTTATGGCGTGGAGATCGTCGGCGGTTCCAAGTCCGTGGAGATCACCGGCCGGCCAGCCTGAGCTCACCGTCCGCCTGAGAGACCGTCTCGGGCATGCGGATGACGCATCATTCCCGAGACGATCGTGCACGTTCGGCGCCGAGTTATGCAGGATCCGGGCGCTAGATGCGCACGATTGCGGCGGAAGTGTTGCGTGAAACGCACGGCGGGCTCATCGGCCCGTGCTTCACCGGCCCCCGCGCCTCATCGGCCCGCGCCTCATCGGCCCGCGCCTCATCGGCCCGCGCCGCGCCGGCGCTGGCTAGACTCAATTTCGTGCCGCGCTACGTTCCCGAGGATTCACTCCAGAGCCCGCGCTTCACCGGCCCGGCCACGTTCGCCCGATTGCCGCTGGTCCGGACCCTCGATGACGTCGACCTGGCAATCGTCGGAGTGCCGTTCGACACGGGCGTGACCTACCGGGTCGGCGGGCGCTTCGGGCCAAACGCCGTCCGGGCGGCCAGCGTCATGCTCCGGCCGTACAACACGAACCTCGACGTCAAGCCCTTCGACGTCCTGTCCTGCGTCGACTACGGCGACGTCGCGATCGTGCCGGGCTACACGGAGCGGAGCTATGCCGCGATCCAGGCCGCCGTCGAGCCGATCGTGGCGGCCGGGGTGGTCCCGCTCCTGATCGGCGGGGACCACGCCTGCACCCTGCCGCACCTCCGGGCGACGAAGTCGCGCGGTCCGGTCGCGGTGATCGACTTCGACTCCCACACGGACGCCTGGGACGCGTATTTCGGGGAGAAGTACAACCACGGGACGTGGATGCGGCGGGCGATCGAGGAGGGTCTCGTCGACGTCGACCATTCGATCGAGGTCGGCCTGCGCGGTTCGATCTACGAGGCCGACGACTGGACGGGCCTCCGCACGGAGCTCGGGCTCGAGTACCTCACGACCGAAGATATCTTCCGCCTTGGACCGGCCGCGGTAGCGGCCGCGATCCGGGATCGCGTCGGCGATCGGCCGGCGTTCATCAGCTTCGACATCGACGTGGTCGACCCGGCCTACGCCCCGGGAACCGGCACGCCCGAGGCCGGCGGACCGTCGGCGCACGACCTCCTGGCCATCCTGCGTGCGTTGACCGGGATCGACTTCGTCGGGTTCGACGTCGTGGAGGTCATACCGGCCTACGACCCGGCCGGCCAGACGGCGACGCTGGCGGCCAACCTCGCCTACGAGATGCTCTCGCTCGTCGCGCTGCGGCGCTCCGGGAGATGACGGCCGAACCACCGGGACCCGATGGGCAATCGCCCGAGCCGCAGGGTTGGCGATCGCCCCTGCCGCCCGGCTTTCGCTGGCGGGACGGCTTTCGGGCGGCGGCGTGCATCACGTTCGACGTCGACGCGGAGAGCCCGATCCTGTTCGAGCATCCGGAGGCCGCGGACTGGCTCGACGTGATGAGCCACCAGGCGTATGGGGCGCGGACGGGCATCGCCCGCCTGCTGCGCGTCCTCGACCGGCGGCGGATCCGGGCCACGTTCTTCATCCCGGGCTACAGCGCCGAGCGCTGGCCGGAGATCTGCCGCTCCATCCGGGACGCGGGACACGAGATCGCTCATCACGGCTATCTCCACGAGGGCGCCCACGGCGCCGATCCGGCCGAGGAGGAGCGGCGGCTCCTGCGGGGACTGGCCGCGCTCGACGAAGTGCTCGGGGTGCGCCCGACCGGCTATCGCGCCCCGAACTGGGAGCTGACGTTCGACACGCCGGCGCTCCTCGCCCGGCACGGCTTTGTCTACGACTCGGGCCTCATGGACGCCGACCATCCGTACGTGCTGGCGACCTCACCAGAGCCTGGCGCGCCGACGCTCATCGAGTTGCCCGGCCATTGGTCGCTCGACGACTGGGAGCCGTACAACTACCTGCCCGGGATCACCGGGTCCGGTGTGATCGCCAGCCCCGCCGACGTGCTCGATCGCTGGACGCTCGAGCTCCAGGCGCTCGTCGAGGACGGCGGGCTGTTCATGCTGACCAACCACCCGTTCGTGTCGGGCCGGGCATCGCGCGCGGTCGCCCTTGAGCGCCTGATCGAGCGGGCCCAGGCGATCGACGGGCTGTGGATCGCGACGGCGGCTGAGATCGCCGCCCACGTCGCCACGCTCGATCTCGAGCCGGTCGTCCATCGCCGGCCCGTCCTGCCCGGCTGACACGTTTCTGCCGGGCAGAACGAGCATCTGTCGCGGAGATCACGCGGCGGCGACCTCCTCTTCCAGTGGACCGCCGGCCATGGACCGGGCCCCGACCCAGAAGATCGCGAACGCCACGACGAAACCCACGAGGTACGCCAGATCCGCGTAATGGAGAGTGCCGGCGGCGATCGTGTTGATCGGTATGCCCGTGTTCGTCGCGATCTCGCCGCCCAGCGTCGAGGTCTGGAACGGCAGCGAGATGATGAACCCGATCGCCATCGAGGCGAGCGCGAGCAGCCCCGACGGCAGGCTCCCGAAGTCGACGAGTCGAGCGACGTTGGCCCGACCTCGACGCAGCCACCAGTCGGCCAGGACGACGGCCGCCCACGGCGCGATCCAGTAGCTGAGGAACAGGAGGATGTTCTCGATCTTGCCGACCAGGTTTTCCGAGTTCAGCCAGAGCGTGACGAAGAAACCGAGGATCGCGACCACGATGGCCGAGTAAACCCGCGGCACCCGGATCCCGGCCGCCTGGAGGGAGAGCGACCCGGTGTAGTCATTCATCGCGTTGACCGCGACCGTCCCGATTCCGATCGCGATCATCGCCAGGGCCGCCAGAGGCGTCCCCGACAGAATCGTGTTGATCGTGTCGACCGCGCCGGCTTGCGTCGCCTTGTCGGCGACGAGCAGGCCGAGCGCCTCCACCCAGCCCGCCGACAGGGTCAGGCCGAGTACGGTCCACAGGAAGATCCGCGAGCTCGAGGTGTTCTCGGGCAGGTAGCGCGTGTAGTCCGACGCATACAGCGCCCAGGCGAGGACAAAGCTCGCGATGATCGTGCTGTACAGGATGAAGGCACCGATCTGGTCGAGGCCCGAGACCGCGTCAGTCCGGGCAAGACCGGTCGACGCCTGGCCGGCGATTGCAATCGTCAGGACCACGAACATCGCTCCGAGCACGATCGCCATGTACTTCTCGAAGGTGTGGATCGCCTCGTAGCCAAGGATTCCCAGGAGGCCCTGGCAGATGACGATGACGATCAGCGATACGACGAACGGCAGCCCGGTCAGGATGGAGATCGCCGCAGCCCCGAAGACCGAGTTGATGCCGTCCCAGCCGATGCAGCTGATCCAGTTGAGGAGCCCGGGGACCACGATGCTCTTGCCGTAGGCGAGCCTTGCCAGCGGCATCTGGGCCATGCCGGTTCGGGGGCCCATCGTGGCCAGCAGGCCGACCAGCACCGAGCCGACAAGATTCCCGACGATGATCGCCGCGATCGACGTCCAGAACCCCAGGCCGATGAACTTCGCCGCGGCCAGCGTCCCCAGGAAGAACGCGGCGGGGACCAGGTTGGGCGTGAACCAGACCGTGAAGACCCGCGCGACCGACCCGTAGCGCGCCGATGCGGGGATAGGCTCCATGCCGTGTCCCTCGATCGACAGGTCGCCCTCACGGGAGGGCATGCCCTGCCCGGTGAGAAGCCCGACTGTCATGGATTTGCTCCTTCCTCGCTCCGGGCGCGGATTGGGCCCGCGCCTACCACCTCCGGCAGCGCCCCAGCGCTGCCGCCAACCCCCACGGGATCGCGCCGGAACGTCACGGGTTGGGCATTCCCGTCGACGTGCACGACGCTCCGGGCCGGTTCGGTCTCGGCGACGATCCGGCCATTGCGGACGACCCAGCGCGCCGCCGGGCGGAGGCGGATCGCCTCGGCTTCGTCGGCGCAATCGAAGACCACGAAGTTGGCGGCCAGTCCCTCGCGGACGCCCCACGGAATCTCGGCGGCGCGGGCCGGGTTGGTGGTCACCATCTCCCACGCCCGGAACAGCTCCGCCCGGCCGGTCATCTGGCCGACGTGGACGAGCATCGAGAGCGCATCGAGCATCGAGCCCCGGCCGAGCGGATACCACGGGTCCATGATCGAGTCGTGGCCGCAGGCGACGTTGATCCCGGCCGCGTCGAGCTCCTTCACGCGCGTCATGCCGCGCCGCTTCGGATACGTGTCGAAGCGGCCCTGCAGAACGATGTTGTCGAGCGGGTTGGCGACGATCGTCACGCCGGCCCGCTTCAGGATCTGGAGGAGCTTGAAGGCGTACGCGTCGTTGTAGGAGCCCATCGCGGTGGTGTGGCCGGCGACCACCCGACCCTGCATGCCGTCACGGATCGTGCGAGCGGCCACGACCTCAAGGAAGCGCGAGTGCTCGTCGTCGGTCTCGTCGCAGTGGAGGTCGATCGGGGCGCCGGTCTCGCGCGCGAGCTCGAACAGGAAGTGGACCTCCTCCACGCCGTCTTCACGGGTCCATTCGTAGTGCGGAATCCCGCCGATCACGTCGCAGCCCAGGCGCATCGCCTCGCGCATCAGCTCCTTGCCGTTCGGGAAGGACAGGATTCCGTCCTGGGGGAAGGCGATGAGCCGCAGGTCGACGAGGTCGCGGACCTCCTCGCGCAGCTCGAGGAGCGCTCGGAGCGCGGTCAGGTTGGGGTCACAGACATCCACGTGCGAACGGATGAGGCCCGTGCCCTGGGCGACCTCCCAGAGGATCGCCTCGCGCGCCCGGGTCTTGACGTCCTCGTGGGTCAGCGTCTGCTTGCGGTCGGCCCAGGTGAGGATCCCCTCGATGAGCGTTCCCGACTCGTTGTGGCGCGGCTCCCCGACGGTCAGCACGGCGTCCATGTGGACGTGGGGATCGACCAGGGGAGGGGACAGGAGTCGCCCTTCGGCGTCGAGCTCGGGTCGGCCGTCGGAGGGGATCGTACCGGCCGGGCGGATCGCCGCTATCCGATCGCCCTCGACGACGACGTCGGACGGGTCCACGGGACGGCCCAGCGTGGGATGGACGCGCGCGTTTCGGACGATCAGCCCGCTCGTCGCCACCTGCACCTCTGGTGTGACCCCGCCGGCAGTGTGCGGCGCGGTGAGCGGCGTCGTCAAGGCTCGGCCGCCGTTCACAGGACCAACGGGGGATACCAGATCGGCGGCCCCGAGGCCGAGATTTGGCGGGTGAGAGAGCACAGCGGTGTGCCGGTCCTCGCGCGCGCGCTCGGCAGGCCTCCAGCGGCGACGCCTGCCCGTGCCGTCACGACCGTCTCGCCTGCACGCTTGTTCGGAGACCGAGCGGTTGTCCGAGGGCCGGCCCTGCTCATGATCGTCTTCGGCTTCTTCCTCGTCCTCGTCGGCGTCACGGCCGTGACGGTCGCCGCCACGGCCTCCTCCCGGCTCTCGGCCGAGCTGCTGAACGCGAGCGTCACCAGCGACGCTGCAACGGTCCGGGGCTTCGCGAACGCATATCTGCAGCCTTCCGATCTGGCGGTCGGGCAGCTGGGCGCGGGGCGTCAGGCGCGCCTGGAAAGCCTGCTGGGCACGCTCGTGGAACGAGGCGGAATTCTTCGGGCGGAGATCCGGCGCACGGACGGAACGATTCTCGTCGCCGACCGCCCAGGACTGGCCGGATCGGCCACGGCTCCATCGGCCGCCTTCTGGAGCGCGATCGACCAGGCGATGATTTCGGCCTCCATCGTGCCGAGCACCCAACCCTCGGAGGCCGGCGGCGACGAGCTCGGCTCAGCGCCCGTCCTGCTGGCATACCTGCCGATCATCGCGGACGGCAAGGTTCAGGCGGTGGTCGGCATCTGGCGGGATGCGCAGCCACTCCTCGACAAGGTCGAAAGCAGTCGAAACGAGCTCCTGCAGATCGTGGTCGGTGCGGCGATCATCTCGGGCTTCGTGCTTCTCCTCATCTTTCGCGCCGCCCAGCGACGGATCACGAGGCAGACCGAGCGTCTCATCGAGGCAGAACACCGCGACGCGCTCACGGACTCACCGAACCACGGCTCGATCGTGGGACTTCTCGCCGGCGAGGTCGAACGAGCGCGCACGAATCTCTCAACGGTGTCGATCGCGATCGTCGACATCGACAACTTCCGGCTTCTCAACGAGGCCCACGGCCACGAGACCGGTAACGCCGCCCTTGTCAAGGTTGCCGAGCTGCTACGAACCAGACTCTCGGACTGCGGCACGTTCGGGCGCTACGGCCCCGACGAATTCCTCCTGGTGGAAGCCCCGGCGGGCGAGTCAAAGCTTCCGGCCGTGGTGCATCAGGTCCGGCACGAGCTGCAGGGGATCTGGCTGGCACCCGAGGGCGCAGAACGGCTGCCGGTCACGATCAGCGCAGCGATCAGCAGCTTTCCCGAGCATGGCCAATCGCTGACAGCCCTCCTGTCCACGGCCGCGAAAACGCTCGAGGAGGCAAAGGCCAGCGGGGGCGACGCGGTTCGGACCACGGGGACCACGTACGAGGAGGCGGCGGACACGTCGACCTTCGACGTGCTGCAGGGACTCGTGTTCGCGATCGACACGAAGGATCGATACACCAGGCGCCACTGCGAGGAAGTGGGCCGGTACGGCGCGAGCCTCGCCGAGATGCTCGGGCTGGAGCCGGAATTCGTGGAGGCCGTCCGACGGGCTGGCCTCCTCCACGACGTCGGCAAGATCGGCATTCCGGACGCGATCCTGCGCAAGCCGAGCCGGTTGACCGGGGCCGAGTACGAAGTCGTCAAGCAGCACGTCGCGCTGGGATACATGCTCGTCCGCGACTCGAGGACCAGCGACCACGTCCGCCTCGGCATTCGCCACCATCACGAACGGTGGGATGGGAAGGGTTACCTCGACCGGCTGGCCGGAGAGGAAATCCCGCTCGTCGCGCGAATTCTCGGCGTCGCCGATGCGTTCTCGGCGATGACGAGCACGCGCCCCTACCGAAAGGCCCTCTCGTTTCGGGACGCCATTCGCCGGCTCGAAGACGCCGCGGGGTCCCAGCTCGACGCGAGCATGGTCAAGGTCTTCGTGAGCCAGGTCGAGGCCGTGGAAGAAGCCTGGCTGGCCGGTGGGCGTGTCGGGGCGAAGCTGTGGACTCCGGCCGGTCACCAGACCCGCATCGCCTCATGACACGGGTCGCTCGCCCTCTCTGCCTTGCGATCCTGCTGGGCATCCTCGTTAGTGGGCAGGTGCTCGCGGCCCGGCTCTGGTCGCTCGAGGCAACGCCCACGACGCTGAAGGCGGGTATTGCGGCACACGTCGATCTGACGGCCAAGAATCTCGGGGGGAGCGGCGGAGGCGACGAGATCACCTGCGTGATGGTGCTCGTCCCGAGCGCGTTCTCGATCACGAGCGTGTCCATTCTCAGCCTGCCTGCCGGCTACGGAAACTGGGTCATCTCGACGGCCGTGGCGCCGGGTGGGACTCTCGTGATCCTCCGTGAACCGAAGGACGACGAGCCTCTGCACGGCCAGCCGCTGTACGAGCAGGCGATGTTCCGCGTCAACGGGACGCCCGTCTCGGCGGGTTCCCAGACCTGGCAGGGCCGAGCGGCGGACAAGCCCGATTGCAAGACCGGCGCCTTTCCGGTCCAAAGCGTGACGATCACGATCTCGTCCGGTTCGGCGACGCCTTCGCCGACGCCTTCGCCGACGCCGACGCCCAAGCCGACGCCGAAGCCGACGCCCAGACCCACGACGGCGCCAACCCCGAGGCCGACGGCGGCTCCCACCCCGAGGCCGGCGGTCAATCCCACACCTGCTCCAACAGCCACCCCTGTGCCGACGGCCTCAGGCGCGGCGAGCCCAACGCCCACGCCTGCTCCGACGTCGTCTCTCGCGCCGTCGCCCGGGACAGGCGGCGAGCGGCCTGACGGCATCGCAGCCGCCGGGGGCACCGCGCCTGGTGGAGGGTCGGGACCCGGCGGCGCGCCTGGCGCTGGCTCGGAGCAACACCTCGAGGACGCCTTCATCGTTCCGATCCCGGAGGGCCCCGCCGCGGGATACACCGCGCCGCTCACGTTCGATGGGTCCGCCTTCGAGTGGGTGGTTCCCGGTCTCGTCGCAACGACCCCGGGGTTCTTCGTCATCCTCGCCCTGCTGGCGCAGACGGCCAACGCGGCGCTGTGGCTTCCGGTCGCCCGCCGGCGTGTCGGCGCGTTCGGTCTCCTCCACCGGCCGCTGCCTACCTGGACGATGCGCCCTCGCGAATAGGACCGCGCTGGACTGGACTCGTGCTCGGCCTGACCTAACCGGCCATCTCCAGCAGGGCGGCGCCCAGCTCCCCGTACGCCGCCAGGGCGGGGTCGGCCGAGCGCTCGGCGCGGAGCTGAACGCACACCTGGTCCGCTCCCGCATCGAGGTGCGCCCGAACACGGGTCGCGATCGCGTCTACGTCGCCCCAGGCGATGACAGCGTCGATCAGGCGGTCGCTGCCGTCCCCGCCGAGATCCGTCTCGTCCCAGCCCAGGCGACGAAGGTTGTTGGCGTAGTTGGGCAGGGCGAGATAGTTCTTCGCGAAGGCCCGGCCGATCCGCCGGCCCTCGGCCGGATCGGCTGTCAGCACGGCCGTCTGCTCGACGACCAGGAACGGCTCGGGTCCCAGATGCCGGCGCGCGAACGGGGTGTGCTCGACCGGCACGAAGTAGGGATGGGCGCCGTCGGCCCGTTCGGCGGCGAGCTCCGTCCATCGCCTCGAGGTAGGCGCGCATCGTCTCGACCGGCCGGCCATAGCTCCCGCCCCGGGTCGCGACGGAGGGGGCGTGGCTTACGCCGACGCCCAGGACGAAGCGACCTGGATACGCTTCTCCGAGCGCCCGGGCGCCGTTGGCCATCGCCATCGGGTCGCGGGCGTAGATGTTCGCGATGCCCGAACCGATGACCAGCCGGTCCGTCGATGCGAGCAGGATGCCGGCGTGGCTGAAGAGCTCCTTGCTCCCGATGCTCTCCGGAATCCAGACGATGGGATAGCCCTGCGACTCGAGCTGCCGGGCTGCCTCGCCCGCGTCCGCCGCAGACAACCGCTGGAGGGCGAAGCTCCACACCCCGACACGACCGAGTTTCTCGGCCATGCGTCGACCTCCGTAGCCACCAACGCCGCTCATCGTCAAGTCCCATTCATGGCCGCAGTATGCCGGGCCGCGGGCGGCCCGTGCAGCTCACGAGAGCCTCGGCTTGATCATGACGAAGACGTGGTCGGGGGCCTGGGCGCCGTGGGAATCGCGGTGCCCGAATGCACCGTCCGCAGAGATTGACGTCTCGTGTCGCCCGCAGAGGGCTACCATGCGCGAGTCCGGCATCGGTTGATGCGCCCAGAGGTTTGTCGGGGAGCGTCCGTTCAGGCCGGATGGTGGCGCTCGCAGGCTCAGGCGCTGAGGGATTCCACGATGAAGCGAATGGCCTTCGGCGTGCTTGTGATTGCCTCGCTCACCTTCGCGCCGACCGTGATGGCCGCCGGAGCGCCGAGCGGCTTCACCGGCCTCTGGGAG
>WNGA01005903.1_pt1 | contig 25204 bp, 27 predicted proteins | sample 5400061 | NCBI WGS metagenome assembly WNGA01 (sample SAMN13153366, study PRJNA577476) | soil metagenome | isolation source: 100 cm soil or saprolite under grassland replicate 2 | place: USA:California | collected 2016-06-15 | reverse complement strand
TCCATAGGACCTTGAATGCGAGCCAGTTGGGACCCCGCCGGAGGCCAATCAGCTTGGGAACAGACTTGTCTATCGTGAACCGCTCCGCCTAGCGCTCGTCAAGTGCTTCGGGATGCTCGACTGACCGTAGTTGCCTGCCAGCGACCGCTGATCCGCACCAGATCGGGCACGCAGCGGGCACAGCGATGCGCTGCGTTCCGCCTGAGCCAACTGGCGACAGTTGACCGTCGAGTCAGGAAACAGGAGCATCGTGAACAGGAGGGCGCAACCGTGTTCCTAGACTTGTTGGCAGGGGGCGGGCTCCTCGCTGCCGGCTACGTCGTCGGCTACCTCACCTCGCGGAGAATTCGTCGGCGTTCGGCCGCTGGGCAGGAGGACTGCACCTGCGGGCACCCCGTGTCTGTGCACGACCAGAGTGGGTGCACCGATCAGGCCAAGCGTCCGTCCAAGGCGAACGAATTCGGTGAGCCGATCAGCTGGAACTACGCGCCATGTCCCTGCCTCCGTTACGTCGGGCCCGGGGTGTCCTATGTGCCCGAGATCGACGGCCCCCCACGCGGTGGGCAACCCCGGCCCTGAGCGGTGATCGTGCTCAGCGAGTGGACTATTGACGGCTGCTCCGGGCCATTCGGGGGCCTCTCGGGGCCGACCGTCTGATGCATAAGAGCCTGCATAGCTCCATCCTGACCATTGGCCGTCTGAGGCTCCCACCATCAGGGATGCGATCGCTCGCCCCCTCCACTGGACGATGCGGACGTGAGCGAGAGATCCTGAGGGCGAGCGGGCGCAGCCGTATTGGCGGTGTCTGGCCCTGGGATGTGATCAGGATGAGGCTGCGTTGGCCAGGTTTCTGGGGCTGGGTCCTCGTTGTGCTCATGCTTGCTGGCGCGTTCTTCATCGCGATGGGCGTCAGAGAGTTCGTTACCACCCAGCGGTTCCTGGCCAAAGCCTCTGCCGCCGACGGAGTGGTCGTCAAGGTCGACAAGGTCGTCGACCACCAGTGGACTGGGTCGGGTGACAGACAGAGGTACGAGGAGGTCACCCTCTACTATCCGGTCGTGCGGTTCGTCACGGCCAGCGGGCAGGTCGTGCAGTACACGGACGACTTGGGCGAAGACCCGCCGGCATACCAGGTTGGCGACTCGGTCCGGGTTCTCTACGATCCAGCGAACCCGCAAAAGGCTCGGCTGGACACCTCGCTGAGCCGGTGGTTCGACGCCGCGGTCCCAACCATCATCGGCTTGGTCATCCTGGTCGTCAGCGTCGTGATCTTGCTGTTCTCTCGCGAGTCCCTTCCCGAGCGACGAGGCCGGGGAGTCCAGGCACCGGTCCGCGGACGTCGCCGCCGGACTCGCCCGACCCCACCTCGATCCGGCGCAGAGCCGAACCGGCCTCCCCACCGGGAGCCAACGGATGACCGCCCCCAGGACTCGAAGGTTCGGGACGAGTAGCCCCGCGTCTTCGTGGAGTGGGCGGCGGCTACGCCAACGAGATGGCAGATCTCGGGTGCGAGCGCACCGGCGAAATCGCGGGTGCACCGACAGCTTCGTGGAGCGCGAAGGGTCTCAGTTCGGGTCTCGTTCACCAGCGTCCACGGGTCTCCACGACGGTGCATCCGCTTCCGATCTGAGCCGCAGATGCGACCCGTGATCGCCCTTGTACGCGAACGAGCAGAACTCGAAAGCGCGTGAGGGGCAACCCTCCGCGGGTTCAAATCCCGCCGCCACCGCCAAGGTGAGGACCCCGGTGCTGTGTGATGCGCCGGGGTCCTCGCCTTTCCAGGCGCTGGCCGGGCTTTCATTTCGCCATCAGCCGCTTGCTGAACGGCATCGTCAGCCGGCTGGGGATGAGGCGGCTCGGCGCGAAGGCGGCGCGGACCAGGATGTTCCCGGGGATCACGGTGCCCGCTCCGCGGCCGGCTGCCTTGAGCGCGTCGGTCACCACGCGCTCGGCCGACACCTTGGTGAAGCCGGGCATGCGCTCGGCGAACTCGGCCTCGTTGACATGCTGGAACTCGGTCGGAACCGGCCCGGGGCAGACCGCGGTCACCGTCACGCCCCGGCCCTTGACCTCCTGATGCACCGCCTCGGACAGGAACAGCACGTGCGCCTTCGCCGCGGCATACCCGGCGTTGAACGGCAGCGGCTGGAACGCCGACGTCGAGGACAGGTTGATGACAGCGCCGGTCCCGCGCTCGACCATGCCGGGCAGGTAGCGCGCCATCAGGTCGACCACCGCCTCGACGTCGACCCGGACCTGCTGCAGCTCACGCTCGCGATCCGACTCGGCGAACGGCTGGTACACGCCGAAACCCGCGCAGTTGACCAGCATCCCGACGTGGACGCGCAGTTCCTCGAGCCGTGCGGCGAGCCGGTCACGGTCGGCCGGTACGGCGAGGTCGGCGGGGACCGGGATCGCCCTGTCCGGGCCGCCCAGCTCGGCGCAGAGCTCGTTCAGGCGGTCCTCGCGGCGCGCCACCAGCGCGACCCGGTACCCGCGTCCGGCGAGCCGGCGGGCGAACTCGGCGCCGATTCCCGACGAGGCGCCCGTCACGAGTGCGATCGAGTCCGGCGAGGGTGCGGGGAGTGCCATGCCGCCGATCCTACGGACGAATGCTGTCTACGTTGCTCAGGGCAATAGGATCTGAGTCTCCGACGGGAAGGCTGAGACCCGCCGTGGATGCTGCCGAGCTGGACCGGATCCTGCTGGCCGGCGCCGCCGTGCTGCTGGTCGCGATCCTGGCTGTGCGGGTATCCGCGCGGGCGGGGCTGCCTTCGCTGCTGGTCTACCTCGGGATCGGGGTGCTGCTGGGCGACTCCGGGCCGGGCGGGATCGAGTTCAGCGACGCACAGCTGGCGCACGCGCTCGGGTTCGCGGCGCTGGTGGTGATCCTCACCGAGGGCGGACTGACCACCCGGTGGAACGAGGTCCGCCCGGTGATGCCGCTCGGGCTCGTCCTCGCGACCGTCGGCGTCGCGGTGAGTGCCGGCGTGATCGCCTGCGTCGCGCATGTGGTGCTCGGGTTCGGCTGGCAGCTCGCCGTGCTGATCGGGGCGGTGACCTCGCCGACGGACTCGGCGGCGGTGTTCTCGGTGCTGCGCCGGGTGCCGATCCGACCGCGGCTGCGCGGGGTGCTGGAGTCCGAGTCCGGCCTGAACGACGCGCCGACGGTGCTGCTGGTCACGGTCGTGAGCACCGGCGGCCTGAACGAGCACAGCCCCTGGTACGTCGCCGGACTGGTCGTCTACCAACTGGTCGCCGGCGCGCTGATCGGAGTCGCGGTCGGCTGGGTGAGCGTGCGGCTGCTGCGCCGGGTGGCGCTCGGATCGGCAGGCCTCTACCCGCTCGCCGTGCTCTCGCTCGCGGTCGCCTCGTACGCCGGGGCGTCGGCCGTGGCGCACGCGTCCGGATTCGCGGCGGTCTACCTCACCAGCCTGATCCTCGGCCGCGCCGAGCTCCCGCACCGGATGACCACGCGCTCGTTCGTGGACGGGTTCGCCTGGCTGGCGCAGATCGGCCTGTTCGTGATGCTCGGGCTGCTCGCCACGCCACGCCGGATCGACCTCGTCGACGTCGGCGGCGCCTTGGTGATCGGCGTCGCCGCGACCGTGGTCGCCCGGGTCGCCTCGGTCGGGATCTCGGCCACACCGTTCCGGATGCCGTTGCGGGAGCAGACCTTCGTCGCCTGGGCCGGCCTGCGCGGCGCCGTCCCGATCGTGCTGGCGACCATCCCGCTCGCCGAAGGCGCGCCGGAGGCGGAGCGGATCTTCGACGTGGTGTTCGTCCTGGTCGTGCTGTTCACGCTGCTGCAGGGTCCATCGCTCCGGTGGGCCGCGCGCCGCCTCGACGTGCTGGACTCGAACGCCGCGCACGAGGTGGACGTGGACGTCGCGCCGCTGGAACGCCTCGGCGCCGACATGCTGCAGCTGCGCGTCCCCGCCAAGTCGCGGCTGGCCGGTGTCGAGATCGGCGAGCTACGGCTGCCGGCCGGCGTCTCGGTGGCCCTCGTGATCCGTGAGAAACGCGCCTTCGTCCCCGACCTGCGGACCGTGCTGCGCGCCGGCGACGACATCCTCGTGGTCGCCCCGAGCGCCCTGCGCGAACCCGCCCTGCGCCGGTTCCGCGCGGTCAGCCGCGCCGGACGCCTGGCCGGCTGGTTCGGCGAACGCGGCCGCGAGCAGACTTAGCTCCCATGTCCGACCTGTACGACGTTCTGCGCGCGAACGACTACCCCGAGCGCAACTCCTGTGCGACGGAACCGTCGCGGCGGTGGACCCGCAGCGCGTGGCTCGGCTCACTCCCGGGGCTGAGGCCCTGAACGCATAGCGAATTCACGATCGGTATGGCGAAAGCTATATGGGAACCCGCGCGACTCTCCCCGAACTGCCGGGCGCGGATCGTCGTACAGGGGTCAGTTGGGGGCCTGGCCGGAGGGGATCGGGGCCTGGGTCTTGCGGACCGGGATGCAGGTCTGGCCGCCGGGGACCGGCACGAAGCGGATCGCGCGCGGGTTGAGCGTGGTGAACTTCGCGCCGAGCAGCAGGTCGACCGAGTGGTCGGTGCGGCCGTCGGCGACGATCTGCGCGCGCTGGGTGAGCTGGCCGGCGACCAGACGGACCTCGGGGGCGTTCGCGGCGGCCCCCTTGACCGCCAGCGCTGGGACCTTCTCGTTGTTCGGCTCGTTCGAGATCTTGCCGATCAGGAAGCCGCGCCGCTTGAGCAGGTCGGCGGTCGCCTTCGCGGTGCCGTTCTTCGCACCCGCGTTGTAGACGTTGATCACGACGTTGCCCGGCGTCAGCCTGTCGTTCGGCAGCTGGGTCATGGTGCACTGCGGCTCGGCGCTGCCCCGGGTCAGCGAGTTCCAGCCCCACCAGCCGCCGCCGACGAGCACGCCAAGCAGCATCAGCAGCGTGACCGGGGTCTGCCAGCGGAACCGGTGGCGCGGCCGGGGTTGTTCACGCAGGATCGCCATGGGCCTCAGTCCAGTACGAGGACCCGCGCGTGCAGCACGAGTCGTTGCTGCAGAGCTGCCCGCAGCGCGCGGTGCAGTCCGTCCTCGAGGTACATGTCGCCCTTCCACTCCACGACGTGTGCGAACAGATCGCCGTAGAAGGTCGAGTCCTCGTCGAGCAACGCTTCGAGATCAAGCGTCCCCTTGGTCGTCACGAGCTGGTCCAGACGGACCTGCCGAGGTGGCAGTTCAGCCCAGTCCCGTTGGCGGTACCCGTGATCCGGGTACGGCCGCTCGTCGCCGACTCGCTTGAAGATCACCCAGAGGAGTCTACCGAGATCAGGGGTCTCGCGAGCCGTCCGCGCGCGTGCGAAAGGCATATCCGATTCGTATCGCTGACGGTCCAACCTTCGGGCTTTGCACGGCGTCAGAGGTGCAGGAGCTGCAGCCGCCCTGCAGCAGGAGGAGGTCCTACGCATGCGCCGCATCACCCGGTTCGCGACCAGCACGCTGGCCGCTGTCATCGGCTTGTCGTCCACGGTAGTAATGACGCCGCAGACGGCCGAAGCGTTGACTACCGCACAGATAAGAACCGCCCAGACCAGGCTGAACTACCTCGGCTGCAACGCCGGACCGGTCGACGGGACCATCGGGATGATGACCCGGGCGGCGACCGTGAGGTTCCAGGCCGTCATGAAGATCGCCCAGACCGGCACGCTGGACGCCCCGACGGTGTGGCGTCTCGGGGTGTCGTGGCGCAAGCGCTGCGACAAGCGCGCGGTGCCGTCGACGAGCGGCGGCGGCCGCCGGATGGTGGTGCAGCAGTCGCAGAACTGGCTGTGGGTGATCGACTCCGCCGGCCACGTCGTCGCGCAGGGCGGCATCATCGACAACCCGTCGGTGTACGGGCCTGGCGTCTACTACACCGGCCCGAAGTGTGGGAAGCCCGCGCGGATCAAGAACAACTACACCGCGGACGGACGGCTGATCCTGCACAACTTCGTCCGGTACGCCGCGTGCGGTGGCGGGTTCCACCAGATCCCGATCTACCGGTCGACCGGCCTCCAGATCCACCCGGACTACCTGCTCGGCACGAACTACCGCGAGTCGCACGGCTGCATCCGGGTCTCGCGCGCGATGTCCGACGTGATCTGGAACTTCACCACGGTCTCGACCCGCGTCGTCATCGTGCGCTGACCACTCGTCCGACGGCTCACGCACAGACCACGAGCCCGCCGGCTGAGCCGGGCTCGGTCAGCGCGGCAGGAGGTCCCGCATCGCGGCCGCGTACGCCACCGGCACTTCTGGCAGCGCCTCGCAGTCGAGGCTCGGCTCGACGAGCTCGAGCTCGTTCACCGCGAGGGTGCCGTCGTTCAGCCGCATCAGGTCCGCCCGGCCGTACGGCAGGGTCACCCCGAACCGCCGCTCGGTCGCCCGCATCGCCGCCAGCGCGAGCTCGCGCAGCTCGTCGGTCAGCTGGGCCTGCTTGGTCTCGCCGCCGTAGTGCTCGTGGACCCGGATCTCGTCCCCGCCCGGCAGCTTCACCGCCGCCGCGACCGGCTCGCCGCCGAGCACGAACACCGAGTACTCGCCCTCGGTGCGGATCGACTCCACCAGCGGCTGCGCGATCCGCTCGACCTCGGACGCCTCGAGCGACTCACCGGTCCGTACGACGACGACGCCGTGGCCAGCACCACCGACGGCGGGTTTGACCACCTGGTCGGTGAGCGCCGTCAGTGGCTCTCCGGCCGGAACGACATCCGTCGGCGGCGGACCGTCTGTCCAGGCAGTGGGCCATTCCGTACAGCTAGCGAGCCAGATGTCGGGCATGCCGGCCATCCTGCCAGCCGGTCCCGACGGCCCGCACGGCACTTTCCGGTGCTACCCGCATCCGGTAGTGGCTAGCTGCGCTCGGCAGCGGGCATCCGTCGTACGAGAGGCAACCGGGGACATGGCCGACAACAACGTCGTCGAGGCGGCGCGCCGACGGCGGTGATCGGTATGCGGTCAATCGGTCACACTTAGGTAAAGGCAGTCCGTTGAGCACGTGCGGATGCACGTGCACCCGGCGTACGGTTGGAGGCAATGGCGCTCGAGTGCAGACTCAAGGAATGGAAGCTGTGGACGCTGACCGTCCCGGCTTTCGTCTATGTGGTCGGCACCGATCTCGCCGCCGTCGGGTACGTCGGATGGCTTGCCACGAGGGTCGAGTCGATCGCTGGTCTGGAGACCGTGCTGGCCCTGACGGTGGCGTCGCTGCTCGCTGTCGAGGGCGCCAGGCGGGTCGAGAGCCGGCGCCGCCGGCGCGGTTCGCTGCACAAGGATCTGAGCCCGGCGTGGATGATCGCCGCGACGATCACGCTGCAGCCGCTGATGGCGGTGCTGGTCGTGGTACTGCTCCGGAGCTGGTGGCGGACCCGGGCCGGCCGGTGTGTCCCGTACCGCTGGGTGTTCTCCACCGCGGTGCTCGTGCTCGCGGTCGGCGCCGCGCACGCCGGGTACGCGTCCATCATCGGGCGGTTGGGAGCCGGCGGCCCGGCCCAGATCCTGGCGATGGCCGCCGCCGCGCTCGCGTTCGTCGCGGTGGACTGCGTGGTGTGCGGGATCTGCATCCAGCTCATCGAGCCGGGCACCACGTGGCGCGGCTCGTTCGGCGGTCCGGGGCGGTCGGGTTCGCCGTACCGATCGCGCTGACCGCGCAGCAGGCGTTGCTCCTGCGGCAGTTCGAGGCCGCGGCGCAGACCGACGCCAAGACCGGGCTGGACCGGCTCTCCTGGTGGCGGGAGCAGACCGCCGCGTTGCTGCGCCGGGCCGGTGACGAACCGGTCGCGGTGCTGCTGATCGACATCGACCACTTCAAGCAGATCAACGACCTGCACGGCCACCTGGTCGGCGACGAGGCGCTGCGCGCGGTGTCGACGATCCTGCGCGGCGCGATCCGCTCCAAGGACGTGATCGGCCGGTTCGGCGGCGAGGAGTTCGTGGTCGCGCTGCCGTCGACGAGCGCCACCGACGCCAGGTTCACCGCGGACCGGTTGCGCGCGGCGGTCGCGGGCAGCCCGCTGGCGGCGATGCTGGCCGGCGTCATGGACGACCCGACCCTGGACCCGAGGACCCTGCACCTCACCGTCTCGATCGGCGTCGCGGTGTCGCCGACGGACGGCACCACGCTCGACGAGCTACTGGCCGCCGCCGACCGGGCGATGTACGCCGCCAAGCTCGCCGGCCGCGACCAGGTCCGGATCGCCGAGCCGGTCCGCCCGCGCCTGGTCACCGCCCCGCAGCCCCCGGGGCAGCCGGCCGCGACGGGTCCCGCACCGGCGACGTACCCGACCTCGGCTCGCCGGCCCCCGGGCCGGCCGCACCCGCGGCCGCAGCACGACGAGCACCTGGACTCCGGGAGGACACACCTGCGCGGGTGACCCACCCGGAGCGCGCTTGACCCGGCCGGGCGTCCGCGCAAGCCTGGGATCGTGCGACGCGAGGCGGCGTGGGAGTACCTTCGGGGCGCGCTGTGGGTGATGCCTACAGCCGCCGTTGTGGTCGCGCTCGCCGCCGGGTCCGGGTTGTCCCAGGTCGACATGTCGGCGGACAACCGGCTCGTGTTCCAGGGCACCGCGGACGACGCGCGGACGCTGCTGATCGCGATCGCCAGCACCATGGCGACGGTGATCGCGGTGGTCCTCGGCCTCACCGTGGTCGCGCTGCAGCTGGCTTCGACGCAGTTCTCGCCGCGGATCCTGCGGAACTTCCTGCGGGACCGGATCAACAAGATCGTGCTGAGCATCTTCGTGGCGACGTTCACGTTCAGCACGGCCGGGCTCTACACCGTCGGGGTCTCGGCCGGCCAGCGCGTGGACACCTACCCGCGGCTCGCGGTGAGCACCGCGCTGGTGCTGCTGTTCGTCAGCCTCGTCACGCTGGTGGTGTTCGTGCACCACCTCGCGCACTCGATCCAGATCGACGCGATCATGGTGCTGATCGAGCGCACCACCGTGCGCGTCGTCACGCACGACCTGCCGGCTGTCGAGGGCGAGTCGTTGCCTCAGGCCCCGGTCTGGGCGGTGGAGGTGCCGTCGTACAAGTCCGGCTACGTGCAGACGGTGCACCCGGAGCAGCTGATCGCGGCCGCCACCGAGCACGACGTGACGATCGCGGTCACCACCATGATCGGGGAGTACGTGATCGCGGACGCGCCGCTGCTGCGGATCTGGCGCTCGTCGCCGGAGCAGCCGGCACCGGACCCGGCGATCGTGCAGGGCGTGCTGCGGTACGCGGTCCGGATCGGCAGGGAGCGCACCGCCGAGCAGGACGTCGCCTTCGGCATCCGCCAGCTCGCCGACATCGCCGTGAAGGCCCTGTCGCCCGCGATCAACGACCCGTACACCTCGATCCAGTGCCTGGAGCACCTCGGCGTCGTGCTGGCCAACCTGGTACGACGGCCGCTCGGCGGCCAGCAGTTGCTCGACACCACCGGGGTGCCCCGGGTGCTGATGCCGGGCCGTGACCTCGACTACTACCTCGACCTCGCCACCGGCCAGATCCGCCGCTACGGCGGCTCCGAGCCGCGCGTCGTCCGAGCGCTGCTCCGGGTGCTCGACAGCACCGGCCGGTTCTGCCGCGACGACACCTGCCGCGCCGTCGTCGCCCACCACGTCCGCCTGGTCCTGGAAGCCGCCGAGACCGAGATCCGCCAGTCCGCAGACCTCGCCCCGGTCCGCGACCACGCCACCCAGGTCCTCCGCCGCGTCACCGGCTGATTTGCCTGCCGGCGGGCGATGAGTTTCCGGTCGCCCCGCTGTCTATCTCTTCGACAGTGCGAAACACCGACGCAGGCGAGGAGAGGGTCAGCATGTATGCAACCAGCGAGCACCGCACGATCGTCAGCCTGCTGGCCCAGGGCCGGCCGGTCTGGTACGTCGCCGCTGTGACCAAGCTGCACCAGCACGAGGTCAGCCAGGTCGGCCGGGCCTACGGGTACCCCGACCACCACAAGCTGCGGCTGGCGCTGACCGGCCCGCCCACCGCGGCCTGACGCGGCCCGATCCCCGAGCAGATGAACGAGGTTCAGCAGCTTCTCGACGAGCTGGTCGGCAGCGGGACCGAACGTGGTCTGCAGGCGGCGGTCTACCGCGACGGGAAGCAGGTCGTGGACGCGGTCGCCGGGACCGACGCAGCCGGACGGATCGTCAGCGCGGGCACCCCGGTGCCCGCGCTCTCCACGGGTAAGGGCGTCGCCGCGACCATCGTGCACGTGCTGGTCGATCGCGGTGTGCTCGCCTACGGCACCCGGATCGCCGCGGTGTGGCCGGAGTTCGGTGTCCACGGGAAGGACGCCGCAACGCTGCGCGACCTGCTGCTCCACGCCGTCGGAGTGCCGTCGCTGCCGCCCGGGACGACCACCGAGACGTTGTGCGACTGGGACGGGATCTGCGCGCTGCTGGCGGAGGCGCGGCCGGAGTGGGAGCCGGGCACGCGGTCCGGTTACCACGCGCAGACCTGGGGTTTCATCGTCGGCGAGGTGGTCCGGCGCGCGACTGGGCGGCGAATCTCCGAGGTGCTCCGCGACGACGTCGCGAGCCCGCTCGGCGTCGCGGACGAGCTCTACTTCGGCGTACCTGAACCCGAGCTGGACCGCGTCGCCAGGGTGGAGGAGGGACCCGGGTACGGCGACCTGCTGGCGAGGTCCGGCTCGCCCGTGCCGCCCACCGCCGAGTACTGCAACAGTCCCCACGTGCTGGCCGCGGACATCCCGTCCGAAGGCGTGATGTCGGCCCGCGCGGTCGCCCGGATGTACGCAGCCCTGCTCGGCCCGGTCGACGGCGTCCGGCTCGTCGGCGAGCGGACGCTCAGTGAGCTGTCCGCGATCGCGTACGACGGTCCGGACGTGGTGATGGGGTTCCCGACGAAGCTCGCACTCGGGTACGGGATCGGCCGGCCCGGCGGCGAGACGGTACCCGTGTTCGGCATGCCCGGTGCCGGCGGCAGCGCCGCCTACGCGAACGCCGCGACCGGTGTCGCCTGGGCAGTCACGACGACCCGGCTGCACGCCGGGACCTCGCCCGCGCTGGCACGCGTCGCCGAGCTGGTCGAGCGGGATTGAGCACCCGGACTCCCGTCGATGCTGCTGCTCGTTCTTCGAGTTCGCCTTCGAACGCGCCGGCGGGACTCGTACTGGAGGTGTCGGTGCCGCCGGCACACGTGCGGGTGCTGGATGGCCTAGCGTCTGGACAATGACAGTCGCTCGCTCGGTACTGCTGTTCGTGGTCGCCGCGGTCGCGGAGATCGGTGGCGCCTGGCTGGTCTGGCAGGGCTGGCGGGAGCATCGCGGCGCGTGGTGGATCGCCGCCGGGATCGTTGCCCTCGGCGCCTATGGGTTCGTGGCGACGTTCCAGCCGGACGCGCACTTCGGCCGGATTCTGGCGGCGTACGGCGGGGTGTTCGTGGCCGGGTCGCTGCTCTGGGGCGTGCTGGTGGACGGCTTCCGGCCGGACCGGTACGACATCGCCGGCGCCCTCGTCTGCCTGCTCGGCGTCGCGGTCATCATGTACGCGCCGCGCGCCTGATCCGGGGTCGGTCGAGGAGGACCCCCGCGCCCCCGTCAGCACGGGGGTCCTCCTCGCGGAGTCGGCGAACCGCTGACCTACCAGTGGCTGCACCTTCGATAACAAAGAGTGCCGGTATCGCTACTGACTGTCGAGGGTGTTTCGTTGCCTAAAGCAAAAAAATTTCGGTACTCGTCAGTAGCCGAGACGCTATGCGTCAGGAGCCGGTCGAGCGGTTGCGGACGCTGTGGTCCATTGCGACCCGGCGGGCGCGGTTGACCTCGCCGAGCGGCCGGTGCTCGGCCAGCGCGTTCCACGGTGCGAACGATGCCCGCTCGACCTGCTCCGCGAATGCGACCTCGTCAGCGGGCTGCCCGACCGGAATCGTCAGCCGCCCGACCGTGAGGTACGGCGCCTCGTCCTCCGGCCAGGCGACCGAGGTGTCCTCGAGCGGGGTCACGGCCTCGTCGACGAAGAACTGCAGCTGGAACTCGTAGGCCAGCGGACCGGCGTCCAGCCGCCTCCGGACGTCCGCGGCGAGATCCTCGCCCGCGGCCGGATCGGGCTGCTGACCGGCCGGTGGCAGCATCCGCACCCGTACGGCGTAGGGGCCGCACGCGATCGGAACCGTGCTGTGGAACCGCTCGGTCGCGAACCCGGTGAACGGCAGCTTCGGCGGCGGCAGCTTCCCCTGCGCGGCGGCCAGCGACAGGGCCACGAATGGAGCGCTGGACCGGAAGCCGAACGGGTTGAGCTGGATCAGCAGGAAGTCCTGGCTCTGCGCCGGGCTGCCGTCACGCGCGTCCGGCCCGTCGACGCCGAACACCTTGAGCGCGAAGCCGCGGATGTCCGGGACCGCGTCGGGCACGACGTCGAACGAACCGTTCGACAGCCGCACCCACGCCTCGTGCGTGCCCGGCTCGGCGAACAGCCCGTGCCGGGCGTGCGCCGGCAGGTCGTCGAGCACCTCGAACGACGCCGCCAGCGCCAGCAGCTGTTTGCGGTGGAACGTGCGCCCGGGCACGCCGTACCGCTGTGTCCTGTCCTGCTGGATCGCGGTCAGCTGCTCGGCCTGCTGCCGGTGCCGCTCGGGCTCGTCAGCGCCGACGCGTTCCGCCCACTCGGTGCTCGGTGGCTTCACCGCATCCTCCGTCACCGGGTCAGGTGCAGGTCGCCGTCGCGCACCTCGACGCGCGCGCGGGCGAGTGGCAGCACCAGGGTGAGGGCGCGGAACGCCGTACCGAGGCCGGGCATCTTCCGGAAGATGCCCTGCGGGCCGCGCACCATCCGCCCGGTGCGCACGTCGTACTTGGCGCCGTGCCATGGGCAGACCAGGCAGCCGTCCGCGTCGATGCTGCCGGCGGCGAGGTCGGCGCCGAGGTGCCGGCACCGGCGGCTGACGGCGAAGTACTCGCCCGCGCTGTTGCCGACCGCGTACGAACCGGCTGCCGTGACCGAGCCGGGCGGCAGGTCCTTTGCCCGGCCGATGGTGTCGTCCATGCGGTCACTCCTCACGTGCGTGACAACCGGTCCGGCCCTGACGGTACTCCCCGAGGATCTCGCCGGACGATTGTCACGTCGATGGCCGCGCGGGTCGCAGTCACACAGCCGGTTCACAGGTTGCTCCACCTGGCCTTTCAGGTACGTCGCGAACCATCGAGACACGACCTGAACGAAAGGCGGAAGGAGTCATCGATGGTCGACAGCCAGGACCCGCACAGCGGGTCGCGATGGGAGCCGCCGGCGAGTCAGCCCGGCAGCGATGCGCCCGAGCCCGAGACCGAGACCGAGCCCGAGACCGGACCCGCGGCGGGTGGCCGTGGGCGGCTGCTGCGGCGCGGGGCGATGGCCGGTGCGGCGGTCGGGCTGGTCGCTGCCGGGACCCTCGGTGGCTTCGCGATCGGTAACGCGGTCGCGGGGGACGGCGGCGGCGACCGGCAGCCGGGGACCTCGACCGACCAGCGGCCGGGCGGCGGCGAGTTCCCCGACGGCCCGCCCGGATTCGGCGACGGCGGGCCCGGGCAGCGGGACGGCGACGGCCGGCAGGCTCCGCCTGACCAGGTTCCTCCGGATGGTGACCAGCCGCCGGGCGACTCGACAGGCGGCACCGGCAACGGGACCTCAGGTGGCAGCGGCTCGTCCGGTACCGAAACATGACGGCCACCATGCCGCTGCCGGACGCCGTGGCGGCCGCGCCATCCCGCCGGTCACCTGGCCGGCGGGCCCGGGCGGACGCGGTCGCGCGGACGGCCGCCGGCGCCGGGTTGTGGCTGAGCCTGCTGCTGGTGGCGTTGTGGTGGGTCCGGGGCGGCGGCGTACAGGCGCTGGCCGGCTGGGAGAGCGGGCTCACCTCGCTCGGCCGGCTCAGCGGCCTGGTCGCGTCCGACCTGCTGCTGGCGCAGGTGCTGCTGATCGCCCGGATCCCGGTGCTGGAGCGCGCGTTCGGCCAGGACACGCTGCTGCGGCACCACCGGATCGTCGGCTTCACCTCGTTCAATCTGATGCTCACGCACATCGGGCTGATCACCTGGGGGTACGCCGCGGGCGACCTGACCGCGACCCCGGGCACGTTCTGGAACCTCACCACGACGTACCCCGGCATGCTGCTCGCGCTGGCGGGCAGCGCGTGCCTGGTGATGGTCGCGGTCACAAGCGTCCGGGCCGCCCGCCGGCGGCTGCGCTACGAGTCCTGGCACCTGCTGCATCTGTACGCCTATCTCGGCGCCGGACTGGCCTTGCCGCACCAGCTGTGGAGCGGCCAGGACTTCCGCGCCTCGGCGGCCTCGACTGTGTTCTGGTGGACGTTCTGGGCGCTGGCGGCCGGCGCCGTGCTGGTGTGGCGGGTCGCCGTACCCCTCGTGCGCAGCGCCCGGCACCGGCTCCGCGTGACCTCGGTGGTTGCCGAGGGCAATGATGTGGTGTCGGTCTACGTGACCGGGCGGTGGCTGGAGCAGCTGCCGGTGGAGTCCGGCCAGTTCTTCACCTGGCGGTTCCTGCGCCGCACCGGCTGGACGCGGGGCAACCCGTACTCGCTGTCGGCGGCGCCGGACGGCCGCAGCCTGCGGATCTCGGTCAAGGACCTCGGCGACAACAGCCGCACGCTGCGCGACCTCCGCCCCGGAACACCTGTGCTGGTGGAGGGGCCGTACGGGCGCCTGTCCGCGCGCGCCCGGACCCGGCCGCGGATCGCGCTGATCGGCGCCGGCGTCGGGGTCACCCCACTGCGGGCGCTGGCGGAGGAGCTCGACTACGCACCGGGCGACGCGGTGCTGCTGCAACGGTTCACCGACGTACCGCTGTTCGAGCGCGAGTTCCGGGTCCTCGCGGCCGAGCGCGGGCTCGAGCTGGTCTGGCTGCCCGGCCACCGGCGCGCGCCGGACTCGTGGCTCGGAGCCGGCGCCGGCCACGCCGACGACCTGACGCTGCTGCCCACCTGGGTGCCGGACATCGACGACCGCGACGTCTACGTGTGCGGCCCCGAGCCCTGGACCGACGCGGTACGACGGTCCGCGCGCGCCGCCGGCGTACCCGACGAGCGCATCCACGTCGAGAAGTTCGGATGGTGAACCCGTGAGGCGCATCGTCACCTGGCTGCTCAGCACGATCACGGTCGTCGTCCTGCTCTTCGGCTACCACACGTCCACCTCGGGTCCGGTCGCGACGGGGCCACGCACCGTCATCGAGTCCGGCACGGGCTCCACCACGACCAGCGGTACGTCAGGCGGTTCGACCGGGAGCTCGACGGTGAAGGGCGACGTCGTGGACACCCGGTGGGGGCCGGTCCAGGTCCAGATCACGACGAGCAGCGGCAAGATCACCGACGTCACGGTGCTGCAGTACCCGGACGGCAACCCCAAGGACCAGGAGATCAACGACTACGCGCTGCCGGTCCTGGTCAAGGAGACGATCGACGAGCAGAGCGCGAGCATCGACATGGTCAGCGGCGCCACCGTCACCAGCGAGGGGTACGTCGCCTCCCTGCAGGCCGCGATCGACGAGGCCGGACTGTGACCGCGCGATATGTCGAGCACGTGATGGGGATGCCGGTCAGCCTGGCCCTGCGCGGCCTGCACGCCCGGGGCCCGCGCGCCGACCGGGCCTGGGCCGCCGTCGTCGCCGACCTGCGCGAGGCCGACCGGGTCTTCAGCACGTACCGCGACGACTCGTGCGTGTCCCGGCTGGCGCGCGGCGAGATCGCCCTCGCCGACTGCCCGCCGGACGTCGGCGAGGTGCTTGCCCTCGGCAACGAGGCGGCCGCGGTGTCCGGCGGCGCCTTCACCGTCTGCCGCCCCGGTCCCGGCGGCGTACTCGTGTTCGACCCGACGGGCGTCGTCAAGGGCTGGGCCGTCGAGCGCGCCGCCCGGCACCTCGACGAGCTGGCGGACACCGGCTACTGCCTCTCCGCCGGCGGCGACCTGGTCGCGCGCGCCGCCGGCCCGGGCTCCCCGCCCTGGACGATCGGCATCGAGGATCCGCGCGACCCGTCCCGGCTGGTCGCGACCGTGCCGCTGCGCTCCGGCGCCGTCGCGACGTCCGGAACCGCCCACCGCGGCGCTCACATCGTCGACGCCCGCACCGGCCGCCCGCCCGAAGCCGTCGCCGCCGTGACCGTCGTCGGCGACTCCCTCACCTGGGTCGACATCGAAGCCACCGCCGCGTTCGCCCGCGGCCCGGACGCCCTCACCTGGTTGCGGACCCGCCCCGGCCGCACCGGCCTGGTCGTCTGGACCGACGGCACCACCGACCTCTTCGCCGCCTGAACTTGTCAGGCAGGATCTCGCGACATCTGCTTGACAAGTTCGCTCAGGGTACGGCGCAGCTGCGGACGTGTTCGAAGATCAGGCTGGTCTCGGTGTGCGCGACCGCCGGGTCCGTCGTCAGGTGGTCGAGAACGAACTCCCGGAGCGCCTGCGGGACGTGACTTACGGGTTGAGGCCGTGGTCCTGGAGCCACGGGTACGGGTCGACGGCGTCGCCGCCGCCGGGGTGCACCTCGAAGTGCAGATGGGGCCCCGTGGTGTTGCCGGTGACGCCGACCGAGCCGACCTGGTCGCCGGCCGCGATCCGGTCGCCGACCGAGACGGTGAACTCGGACATGTGGCAGTACCAGGTCACGGTGCCGTCGTCGTGCCGCACCTCGACCCGGCGGCCGTAGGCGCCGGCGAACTCGGCGGAGATCACCTCGCCGGCCATCACCGAGCCGATCCGGGTGCCGATCGGCGCGGCGAAGTCGAGGCCGGTGTGGTTGCGGGACCAGCGGCTGCCGGCTTGGTTGAACGTCGCGGTGATGTGGTAGCCGGAGATCATCATCCGCGCGCCCTGGGCGCGCTCGGCGGCCTCGGCCTTCGCTGCCGCGACCTTGGCCGCGGCGAGCGCCTGGGCCCGGCGCAGCATCTGCTGCCGGTACTGCGTCAGCTTGGCCGCGCGGGCGGTCGCCAGTTTGGCCGCCTCGGCCTGCCGGGCCCGGGCGGTGGTCTGGGCGAGGCCGATCCGGGTCGCGTCACGCGATGCGAGCAGCCGCCTGTCGATCCGGGCAGCGGTGATGTTCTGTCCGTCGATCGGCGCGGCGGTCGGCGTCGTACGCGGAGCGGCGGAGCCGGTCAGGCTGACGGCGCTGGTCGCGGCGGCGACGGCGGCGGTCAGGCCGACGAGCCGCGGACGCGCCTGCTTGGATCGGGCGGAACGGCGGGGGCCGGCGTGCCGGGCCTTGCGCGCTGTCGGAGTGCGGGTCGCACTCGTGGGCACGACATGGTCGGGGAACACAGCTGGGGCCTTTCGCGAGGGGCGTGAAACACCCCCAGGGTTTCCCCAGGGGCCCAAGAACCATAACGACCAGGTCACGGCCAGCTAAACGTTACCCGTCGGTCAACCGTCACTCCGTGTCACCGTGAGTCGGTGCGGGATGATCGTCCGTGGCGGTCAGTCATGCCAGTCACGCTCAGCGCCGTGATCCGAGTGGCCTGGCTCACGGCCGATTTCGTGTGACCAGCCTCACGCCGGATGAGTTCGCTCCAACCCCCTGAGTGCGGTATTCGCGGACGCGCCGCGCAGCGGTGGTGAGGGTATTCCTGACGCGTCATCATTTTTTGGGACGTGTTCGACGCGTCAAGGCGATGACCGGAGGCTGACCATGGATGTTGTCGTGCTGATCGGGCGAATCCTCTTCGCCGCCCTCTTCGCCACGTCGGCCGTGGCGCACTTCGCCCAGGCCGAAGGCATGACCGGATATGCCCAGAGCAAAGGTGTCCCCGCTGCACGGATCGCCGTGCTCGCCGGTGGCGTGCTGCTCGCGCTCGGCGCGATCTCGGTCCTGCTGGGCATATGGGCGGACCTGGGTGCGCTACTACTCGTGATCTTCCTGGTGCCGACAGCCCTGCTGATGCACGGGTTCTGGAAGGAGACCGACGACCAGGCGAAGATGATGGAGCAGGTCCAGTTCTCCAAGGACCTCGCCCTTGCCGGCGCCGCCCTGATGCTGTTCGGCCTGTTCGGTCACTTCGGCAACGACATCGGCCTGATGATCACCGGGCCCCTGTTCAACCTCTAGTCCAACCTCTAGTCAGCTCGATGTCTGCGACTTCGCTGACCGGGCGGATGGCGGTGAGGGTTGCGTAGCCCGCGGTGAGCAGGGCAAGGTCGGTGCCTTCGCCGGCTTCGGCGCGGCTCTGCTCGACGGTGGTGCGGACGAAGTCCTCGCCGGTCTCGGCGACGGCCATCTGTACCTGGCCGAACTTCGCGAGGCGCGCCGTCCGGAGGCCGTGGACCTGGTCGGCCGGTGTGTCAGGCACGTTGAGGTTGAGCGCCGTACCGGCAGGGAGATCGTGCATGGCGGGGATCAGGTCGCGCGCGTAGGCCGCCGCGGTGTTCCAGTTCCGCTTCTCGTCGTCGGTCTCGTCGATCACGGTGATGGCGTTGCCGCCGCTCGTCGCGGTAACAGGGGAGAGCACGTCGAGGGAGACCGCCATCGCCGGGCGGTCGTACGCGACCGCTGTGAGCGCCGCGCCGACGGTACCCGAGTGCAGTACGGCGCGGCCCGCGTTGGCGCCGCGGTTGATCCCGGACAGCACCAGGTCGGGCGGTTCGCCGAACGCCTTCAGCATCGCGAGCACGACGATGTAGCTGGGCGAGGCGCCGACGCCATACGCGGTCACGCCGGCCGCATCGAGATCGCGCTCCTCGATGACCACCCGGCCATCGGTCGTGTAGGCGCTCATCGCCGCACTGGTACCACTCGCCTCGGTGGCCGGCGCGGCCACCACGACCTCGTAGCCGAGGTCCGCGGCCACCATCGCGAGCACCCGAATGCCCGGTGCCGCGACGCCGTCGTCGTTGGTGATCAGGACGCGTTTCATCGTTCTCCGAGTGGTTCGAGCTCGACCCGCTTGGCCAGTTCCGAGATGGCGTCGGCCCGGCCGGTGCCGAGCCCGTGCCGCGTCACGTTCAGCGCACCGGCCGCCGCGCCGGCCTTGATCGCGGCCCGCATGTCGCCGCCGTTGACCAGCGTGGACACGACCCCGGCGACGAGTGAGTCGCCGGCGCCCCGGTGATCCGCGACCGCGAGCTTCGGCATGCGCACCTCGAACGCCTCGTCGTCGATCATCGCCAGGGCCGCCTTGTCCGCGCGGCTGACCACGACGGTGCCGGCGCCGTGCTTCCTGAGTGCGCGCAGCGCGTCAAGCGGCTCGGCGTCACCGATCTCCTCGTCACTCACCTTGACGAAGACCGGCTTCCCTTCGAGTACGGCGTCCAGATGCTCGCCGGTCAGATCCGCCACGACCTTCCCGCCGTTGCCGCCCAGGTCTGTAGCCAGCCGCCCGTACACGTCCGCGCTGACCAGGTCCGGATGCCCGACCCCACCGAGAATGCTCAGATCGGCACGCAACCCCTCCGCCAGCGCCAGCGTGTAGAGCTCGTCCAGCTCGTGCCGCCCGAGCGGATCGCCGTACTCCTCGGCGACGACCCGGCGTTCCCCGTCGCGGCGGTCGTGCACGTACCACCCGCTCTCCGCGGCCCGGTGTACGGCGCACAGGCGCACGCCTTCCGCGTCGATGAGCGGATCGAGCACCCGCCCGACCTCACCGCCCGTGACGGCGCAGAACGACACGTCGACGCCGAGCGACGCGAGCATCCGCGCCTGCCAGAGCCCTTGGCCACCGGCGTGCACATGCAACTCCGCCGCGTCGGCGACCTGCTCGATGGTCACCGTCAGCTGCGGAGCGGGAGCGAACACCATCACCCGGCCACCCATGTGAGGCCGGTACCCGCCGATCGCGGGCTCACGCGGGAGCATGGCCTGAAACCCATATCGGATGCGCGATCATGACAGTGGATTCACTATCGCGATCGCGAATCCGATATGGGTTTCGCAGGGTCAGTCTCCGAGCACCGCCGTGAGGCTCCGGCCGTAGACATCCTCACCACCTGCGTCGATCACGCCTGTGTGAGTTGCCGGATCACTCGTTGTGCAGCACCTCTGCGATCGTGGCCCGTGCCGCCGACCTGGCTGGGACGAATGCGCCGAGGGCGGCGATAGCGATGCCGGCCAGTACCAGCAGGGCGAGCAACGGCGCCTGGTAGACGTCCAGCATGAAGTCTGGGAAGGCGACCTGGGCCGCGTGCGCCATGGCCGGAAGGACCAGCCGGTGCGCGACGACCCCGATCGGGATGCCGAGCAGGCCGCCGAGCGCTCCCAGCGCCGCCATGGACGTCACCACCATCACCGTGACCTGGCCGGGCGTCATCCCGATCGACTTGAGCATGCCCAGATCGCGGCGGCGCTCGCGGGTGTTGAGGACGACCGTGTTGAAGACGCCGAGGACGGCCACGATCCCGAGCATCAGCGTCAGCAGCGTGACTGTGGCGAGGACGATCGGGATGAACCGATCCGGGTCCGGCGGGACGGTTTGTAGCCCGGGGTCTCCGGCCTGGACGGCGTCCAGGTAGTCCTGCGCGTCGGTGCCGGACTTGAGCTGGACCTCGTACAGGGTGGCCTGCGTGCCCGGCGCGATGAGCGCCAGTGTCTCCCAGTTGGAGAGGATCAGGTCGCCCGAGTTGTACAGGACCTTGGCGACGATCCGCACCTGCGTACTCTTGCCGTCCTGCTCCACGGTGAACGTGTCGCCGACCGCGAGCCTGCGCTGGAGCAGGAACCGCTCGGACACGGCCACCTGGCCGGGTCCGTCCAGCCAGTGTCCTTCCAGTACGCGGTAGCCGAGGCTGGCGGAGTCTCCACGGTAGAACGTGATCCTGGTGTCCTGGCTCGTGCCGACCTGCCGCACGACGAGGTCCGCACTCGCTGTCACGTGGGCCGCGCCTGGCAGCGAGCGCAGGAGCGACTCGTCCGCCGCGTCGCTCAGCTTGGGTACGACGCCGCCGGCAGGGGAGATGCCCTCCGGCACCATATGAGGGCCCCCGGCGGGGGCACGGTCCGCGAACAGCGTTACTTGGACGGCACCCGTGCGGTGTTCGGCGTTCTGGTAGCTGAGCACCGACTTCGCCAGGCCGGCCGCCAGCGTCACACTCGTGACGCCGAGGACGACGGCCGCCATGGTCATGGCACTGCGTGCCGGGCGTGCGAACGGCAGGCCCAGACCGAGGCTGACCGAGCGCGGCAGCCGGGTGCCGCTGAGCCGGCGCTGGATCCGCAGGCCGCGACCGGCGCGTTGCGCACTCCCCGCGCTGATCGCCTCGGCCGCCGACAGGCTGCGCGCGCGCAGGGTGGGGACGAGAGCGGACAGCGCGACGACGAGCGGCACGCCGAGCAGGGTCGCGGCATCGACCCAGGGGGCGACGCCGATCTGGCCCGTCCCGTAGTTCTCGAAGGCCCTGGTCAGCAACGACGTTGCCAGCGCGTTGCCGAGAACGGTGCCGAGCACACAGCCGACGATCGCCGGAATGGTGACCATCGCGAGGTAGACCGCCATCACCTGGGTCGGGGTGAATCCCAGCGCCTTGAGCACCCCGATGTGCCGGAAGCCTGCCACGACCGCCCCGCTGACCACGTTGGCGACGATCAGGACCGCCACGGCGAGGCCAAGCCAGCCGAAGACCATCAGGAACGGGACGAAGGTGCCCGGCTCGCCGGTGGCGACCGCCCTGAGGGCGAGATAGGACTGGGAGCCGAGCAGCGTTCCCGGCGGCAGCCCGGCCGTCACCGCGGACTGGCCCGAGCTGATCTGCGCGTCCGTCGCGGCATGGGTGAAGCGGTAGAGCATCTGGGTGGCGGTCGGGTGCAGGGCCGTCATCTGGTCAGGGGTGACCCAGGCGTCCGCGGACTTGCTCACGGTGTAGGCGAAGCCGACGATCGTGAGCGTCGGACCCCGTGAGATGGCGACCTTGGTGCCAAGCGACAGCGCGCCGGGGCCGCTGCTGGACGTGACCGGGTTCCGGTTGAGGACGATCTCGCCGGGTTTGGTGGCCCAGCGGCCCTGCCACACGTTCAGCCGGTCCACCGAACCGCCCGAGTCGGCTCGGCCCACCACGGCAAGGGAGATGGGAGGCATTCCGGACGGGCCGATCGTCAGGTCGAGGACGGCCTGACCGAACGGTCCGGCCACGGCCTCGACCTCCGGCCGTTGCGCGGCCTGGGCCAGCTCGGCGTCGGACACCTTGCCGCGGTCGAACGCCGCGACGAGGTGAGCGCCGTGCTGGCGGGAGTACGCCTGGTCGAACGGGCCGGACGAGGCCGCGAGCAACCCGAGCGCGACCACGATCATCGTGGTGGAAAGCGCGACGACGACGCCGATCACGATCGTCTGCAGCCTGCGGCGCCGTACGGCGGCCCGCGCCGCTCGCCACACGGCGCTCACGGCGTGCGCTCCAGGGTGCGCTCACGCGCCACCCGGCCGTCGACGAGCTCGATCACGCGGCTGGCGCACCGGGTGGCGAGCTGCTGGTCGTGTGTCACCAGCAGCAGCGTCTGGCCGATCTGGTTGAGGTCGAGCAGCAGGTCCATCACCTGCTCGCCGGCCCGGCTGTCCAGGGCGCCGGTTGGCTCGTCGGCCAGCAGCACGGCCGGACGGTTCATCAGCGCTCTGGCCACCGCGACGCGTTGCCGCTCCCCGCCGCTGAGCAGGGCCGGATACATGTTCCTGCGTCCGGCGATGCCGAGTTCGTCGAGCAGTTCCAAGGCGCGCTTGCGAGCCTGGGTGGCCGGGGTTCCGGTCAATTGCGCGGCCAGCGCCACGTTGTCCAGTGCCGAGAGATCGTCGAGCAGGTTGAAGAACTGGAAGATCATGCCGATCCGCCGGCGGCGGTACAGCGCCAGCCCCTTCTCGTCCAGCCTGCCCAGGTCATCGCCGTGTACGACGACGGAGCCGGATGTCGGGCGGTCCAGCCCGGCGACCATGCTGAGCAGCGTCGACTTGCCGCTGCCGGACGGCCCCATCACCGCCACCGCGTCCCCGGCGTAGATCTCCAGCGATACGCCGTCCAGCGCGACGGTGTCGCCGTACTCCTTGCTGACAGCCGAAAGCCGCACAACCGCCTGCCTGTCCTCGTCACTGGTCATGGTCGTCATGCTCTCGGCATCGGCTCGGACCGCGCATCAGCCCTCGGAGGTAACGTCCGGACCGCGTCATCCTGGGGATGTAGGCGCTGCCTCCGGCGGATGATGCGGAATCCGGGGCGCCTTGGGACAGTGGTCTTCGTGTGGGATGACGGGACGGTTTGGCTGATCGTCGCGGGAGTGGCATGCCTGGTTGTCGTGTCGCTCGCGGCAGGACTCGTCCGGGCGCGGCATGCTTTCGCCAGGGCGCTGGAGGAGCGCGGCTGGCTTCTGGAGCGGGAGCGCGAGAGCGCGGCTCGGAACGCGGTCGACGACGAGCGGGCCAGGATCGCCCAGGAGTTGCACGACATCGTCAGCCACAACGTGAGCGTCATGGTGATCCAGGCCGGGGCGGCCCGCGAGGTCCTCGCCACGGAGCCCGACGAGGCCGCCGCGGCACTGCTGGCCGTCGAGGCCGCCGGACGCGACGCGATGAGCGAGCTGCGCCACCTGCTCGGCCTGCTCGCCCCGTCGTCCAAGGGCGAGGACGACGCGCATCTGTCGCCACAGCCGAGCCTGAGCCGGCTCAGTCCGCTGATCGACCGGATCGCCTTCGCCGGCCTCCCGGTAGAGGTCCGCATCTCCGGCGAGCCTCGGCCGCTCCCCGCGGGCGTGGACATCACGGCGTACCGGATCATCCAGGAGGCACTGACCAACGCACTCAAGCACGGCGACGGCGTGAAGGCTGAGGTGACGGTGCGGTACACGGACCACTACCTGCGCGTGGAAGTGGTCAACAGCGGACCCAGCGTGCTGGCCGGCGGCCGGACCGCCCCGGCGCGGCCCGACACCGATGAGCGCGGGCAGGCCGCGCAGGGTCGGGGTCTGCTGGGGCTGCGGCAGCGCGTGGCCGTCTACGGCGGCGACCTGGATGCCCGGCGGCGACTCGGCGGCGGATTCCGCGTACGCGCCCGGATCCCGGTGGAGCGGCCATGACGAACCCGGTGCCGAAGCCGGAGCAGGCTCCGCCGCGCGTCGTCATCGCCGACGACCAGGCCCTCGTGCGGATCGGATTCCGGATGATCCTGACCGCGCGCGGCATCGATGTGGTGGGCGAGGCCGCTGACGGCGCCGAGGCGGTGTCGGCGGTGCGGAGGCTGCGCCCGGACGTCGTGCTGATGGACATCCGGATGCCGAACATGGACGGCCTGGAGGCCACCCGGCGCGTGCTGGAGGAGGCGCCCGAGTGCCGGGTGCTCATGCTGACCACGTTCGACCTGGACCGTTACGTGTACGCCGCCCTCGCCGCCGGCGCCAGCGGGTTCCTGCTGAAGGACGTCACCCCTGAACACCTCGCGGCCGCGGTCCGGCTGGTCAACACCGGCGACGCCCTGCTCGCGCCCTCGATCACCCGGCGGCTCGTCGAACGCTTCGCCTCCGACGTACCCGGACACGGCCAAGGAGTGCGGGCCCCGGCCATCCATCGGGACCTCACCGCTCTGACCCCCAGGGAACTGGAAGTCCTGACCCTGATGGGCCACGGCCTCTCCAACGCCGAGCTCGCCGACGAACTGACCCTCAGCGAGGCGACGGTGAAGACCCACGTCGCGCATGTCTTCGGCAAACTCGGCCTCCGCGACCGCGCCCAGGCCGTCGTCCTCGCCTACGAGACGGGACTCGTCTCACCGGGCGACCAGACCGCACGGCCTGGTTGACCTGCGGCGGCGGCGGGGAGGACGGTGGGAGTCGTGACGGGGAGGTTGCCCCGCTGGGGCAAGTTCAGGAGGGGCGTCGCCATCGCGGCGGCCGTGACGCTGCTGGTTGCGGCGTGCTCGGGCACCTCGTCGCCCGACTCCGGGCCGTCCGGCTCCGCGACCCGCGCCGCTACGTCGGCGAGCTCCACACCGGTCGAGCAGGAGCTGACGACGGCGATCACCCAGCAGCTGAAGTCCGGAGCGGACTACTCCGCCATCCGCGCGATCCTGGTGTCGGTCCAGGGTCGCACGGTGTTCGAGCAGTACTACGGCACCACCGCGGACCGGCACCGGAATGCCTTCTCGGTCACCAAGAGCGTGATGTCGACGCTGGTCGTTATCGCCGTCGGCGAGGGCAGGCTGCACCTCGACGACACCCTGGCCAAGCTGCTCCCTGCCTACGCCGCGCGGATGACATCCGTCGTCGCCCGTACGACGCTCCGCCAGGTGCTCACCATGACGGCAGGGTT
>WNGA01005647.1_pt1 | contig 25204 bp, 24 predicted proteins | sample 5400061 | NCBI WGS metagenome assembly WNGA01 (sample SAMN13153366, study PRJNA577476) | soil metagenome | isolation source: 100 cm soil or saprolite under grassland replicate 2 | place: USA:California | collected 2016-06-15 | reverse complement strand
CGGCGAGAACCTGGCCGAGCGAGCCCAGATCGCCCCCCACGAGCGTGCAGCGCTCGCGGAGCCCTTCGGCGTCGAACCTGGAGCCGGCGAGGTCGGATCGGCTCAGGGCGACCACCTCCTCGCCGCGCGCCAGGAGCTTCTCGACGAGAGCGCAGCCGATCAGGCCCTGCGCGCCGGTTACGAACGAGCTCAGCTGCCGCCGGCCACGGCCGGGAGGATCGTGACCTCGTCGCCGTCCTCGACGGGCGTGTCCAGCCCGTCGAGGAAGCGGATGTCCTCGCCGCCCACATACACGTTCACGAAGCGGCGCAGGTCGCCGTCCACGGCGATCCGGTCGCGCAGCCCCTCGTAGCGCTCGTAGAGACCGTCGAGCACGTCCCCGACGGTCGTCGCTCCGTCGACCGCCGTCTCCGAATCGCCGCCGGTGACGCTCCGCAGCTGCGTCGGGATCTTGACCGTCACCGCCATCGAAACGCCAGATTACACAGCCCCGACGGCGTCTCCCGCGACGGTCTGCTCGAACGAATCGAGCGAAGCCTCGATCTCGTACAGCTCGAACGAGCCGCGCACCGCGTCAAGGGTCTTGAGCCCGTCTCCGGTGATCACCGCCACCACGCGATCGTCCGCGCCGAGGTCGCCGCGCTCGGCGAGCTTCCGCAGGACGGCGGTCGTCACGCCGCCCGCCGTCTCCGTGAAGACGCCCGTCGTCTGCGCCAGCAGGCGGATTCCGGAGCGGATCTCGTCGTCGGTCACCGAGTCGATCGAACCCTCGGTGCGCCGCGCCAGGTCGAGCGCGTACGGGCCGTCCGCCGGGTTTCCGATGGCGAGCGACTTGGCGATCGTGTCCGGCTTCACCGGCCTGCACACGTCGCGCCCGTCCTCGAACGCCTGAGCCACCGGCGAGCAGCCGGAGGCCTGGGCGCCGTGGAACGCGGGCAGCGACCCCGACAGCAGGCCCACGTCGAGCCACTCCTGGAACCCGCACGCGATCTTCGTGAACAGCGAGCCGGAGGCGATCGGCACCACCACGTGGTCCGGGAGCTCGAACCCGAGCTGCTCGGCGATCTCGAAGGCGATCGTCTTCGAGCCCTGCGAGTAGTACGGGCGCAGGTTCACGTTCACGAACGCCCAGTCGCGCTCGCCGGAGATCTCCGTGCAGAGCCGGTTCACGTCGTCATAGCTGCCCCGCACGGCCACGAGGTGCGTGCCGTAGACGCCTGTGGCGAGCACCTTCTGCTCCTCGAGGTCGGCCGGGATGAAGACGTACGACTCGAGCCCCGCCGCCGCCGCGTGCGCGGCGACCGCGTTCGCCAGATTGCCGGTCGAGGCGCACGCAACCACCTCGTAGCCGAGCTCGCGCGCCTTCGCCAGCGCAACCGCGACCACGCGGTCCTTGAAGGAGTGCGTCGGGTTCGCGGTGTCGTTCTTCACGAACAGCTCCCCCACCCCGAGCGCCTCGGCCAGCCGCGGCGCCCGCTGGAGCGGGGTCACCCCGACCGGCAGCCCGGCGGCCGGCTGGCCCTCGAACGGCAGGAAGTCGGCGTAGCGCCAGATCGTCTGCGGCCCGGCCTGGATCTTTCTCTTCGCCTCGGCGGCGTCGATCGCGCTGTGGTCGTAGTCGACCTCGAGCGGCCCGAAGCAGCGCTCGCAGACGTAGCGGGCGTCTAGCGGGTAGGTCGCGTCACATTCCTTGCACTGAAGCGCCTGGACAGGCATGAAAGCCCCTTTCATGTCGAAAGCCTCCGCCGCTGTGTGACGGAGGCCTTGTCAGGCGCCCTGTCACATCTCGATGGAATTGGCACCTTTCCCCGCGGACCGCTGTCCGCCGAGTGGTTGCCGGGGCTTCACCGGGCCATGTCCCTCCACCCCTCTCGATGCAACGGCTATGTAGGTGCCGCAGGATACCAGCCGCCGGAAGTAGAATCAGAGGGGTGAACGTGCTGGACGACCCCCTCAGACCCGATGCCGAGCCTGCCGAAGCCACGTCTCAGGCGCTCCGCGCGCGCGCGGGTCGACTCCGCACGTCTAGAGGCGACTGAGCCGCGCGTCGAGTCCGTCCAGTGGGACGGGCTCCGCTGGATCAACATCGAGCGGCCCAGTCCCGCCGAGCGAGCCTGGCTCGAGGAGCACTTCGAGTTCCACCCGCTCGACTACGAGGACGTCCTCTCCCGCAACCAGCGCCCGAAGATCGACGAGTACGAGGACTACCTCTTCATCGTCCTGTACTTCCCTGTCTTCGACAAGACGGTCGGACGCCTCAACGCCGCCGAGCTCGACATCTTCATCGGGCCGGACTTCATGATCACGCTCCCGAACACGCCGATCCCGCCGGTCGAGTACCTGTTCGAGCGCTGCCGCTCCCACGGCGACGTGCGCGAGAACATGCTCTCGAAGGGCAGCGGCTACCTGCTCTACAAGATCGTCGACGACTCCTTCGACTACTGCTTCCCGATGCTGCGGAAGATCGGCAACAAGCTCGAGCGGCTGGAGGAGGACATCTTCGAGGGCCGCTCCGAGGAGGTCGTGCGCGATATCTCGAACTCGAAGCAGGAGATCATCAACTTCCGCAAGGTGATCCGCCCGCAGCGCGCGGTGCTGCGCGACCTGGAGCGCACGAAGCAGCGCTACCTCGCGGAGGACCTCGAGGTCTACTTCGACGACATCGTCGACGCCTCCGAGCGCATCTGGGACATGCTCGAGAACTTCAAGGAAGTGGTCGAGGCGCTCGAGGACACGAACGAGTCCGTGCTCTCGCACCGCGTGAACGAGGTGCTGCGCGTGCTGACCGCCTTCAGCGTGATCATCCTGCCGCTGACGCTCCTCGCGAGCGTGTTCGGGATGAACGTGAACCTTCCGTTCGAGGGAAGCGTGGGCGCCTTCTGGACGATCATCGCGGTCATGGCGATCGTCCTCATCGGGATGGTCGGCTACTTCCGCAAGCGCGGCTTCCTGTAGTAGAACGAGGCGCGTGACCGACCCCTCCATCTTCAAGGCCTACGACGTTCGCGGCACCTATCCGGAGCAGATGGACGAGGCGCTTGCGTACCGGATCGGGCGGGCGTTTCCGCGGGTGCTGTCGGAGCTCGAGGGCACTCCCGTCGACCGGCTCAGGGTGGCGGTCGGGCGCGACATGCGGCACTCGGCGCCGTCGATGTCGGAGCAATACGTGCGCGGCATCGCGGACGCCGGCGCCGACGTGCTCGACATCGGGATGGTCGGCACGGAGATGCTCTATTGGACGGTCGGCTCGCGCGACCTCGACGGGGGGCTCATGTGCACCGCCTCCCACAACCCGAAGTCGTATACGGGCGCGAAGCTCGTCAAGCGCGGCGCGCTCGCCCTCTCGGGCGACTCCGGCATCGGCGAGCTCCGCGAGCTCGTCATGGACGGCGAGCCCGGGCCGCCCGCGGACGAGCCGGGCGCGGTCGCGACGGAGAACATCTCGGAGCCGTTCCGCGAGGACGCGCTCGGCTACATCGACGCGAACGCGATCAAGCCGATGAAGGTCATGCTCGACGGCGGGAACGGCATGGCGGGGCCGATGGTCGGGCCGATCCTCGACCGCTTCCCGCTCGACCAGGAGCCCGCCTACTGGGAGCCGGACGGCGAGTTCCCCGACCACGAGCCGAACCCGCTGCTGGAGGAGAACCGCCGCTTCATCATCGACAGGGTCAAGGAGACCGGCGCCGACCTCGGCATTGCCTGGGACGGCGACGCCGACCGCTGCTTCTTCATCGACGACACCGGCAGCTTCGTGGCCGGCGACTTCCTGACGGCCCTGCTGGCCGAGTCGATCCTCCGCAAGGACCCCGGCGCCGCGATCCTGTACGACGTGCGCGCCTCGCGGGCCGTGCCGCACGTGGTCGAGGAGGCCGGCGGGCATCCGTACGTGAACCGCGTCGGCCACGCCTTCTTCAAGACGCGCATGCGCGAGCTGGGCGCGGCGTTCGGCGGCGAGGTGTCGGGCCACTACTACTTCCACGACTTCTACTGCGCGGACTCGGGCACGATCCCCGCGCTCCTGATCCTCGAGCTGCTCTCGGTGGAGGGCAAGAAGCTGTCCGAGCTGCTCGAGCCGCTCCGCTCGCGCTACTTCATCTCCGGCGAGATCAACTCCGAGGTCGAGGACCAGGAGGCCAAGATGAAGGAGCTCGAGGAGCGCTACTGGGACGCGCGCGTGAGCTCGCTCGACGGCATCTCGATCGACTACGACGACTGGCACTTCAACGTGCGTCCCTCGAACACCGAGCCGCTGCTGCGGCTGAACCTCGAGTCGCTCGTCTCCCGAGAGCACATGGAGGAGAAGCGCGACGAGGTGCTCGAGCTGATCGGCGCGTGAGCGAAGACCCCTTCGCCCCCGCCGCCGCGGCGGGGATCCACCGGATCGCGATCCCCACCCCGTTCGCGGTCGGCCGCGTGAACGTCTACCTGATCGAGGACGAGCCGCTCACGCTCGTGGATGCCGGCCCGAACTCGGGCACCTCGTTCGACGAGCTGCAGCGCGGTCTCGCCGCGCTTGGCCACCGGCTCGAGGACATCGAGCTCGTGATCCTCACCCACCAGCACATCGACCACCTGGGACTGGTGTCGCTCGTGGCGTCGCACTCCGGTGCCGAGGTGGCGGCGATCGACGCCGCCGTGCCCTTCGTGGAGCGCTTCTCGGAGGAGGCGCAGGCGGACGACCGCTTCGCCCGCGAGGTGATGCTCAGGAACGGGATCCCCGAGGACGTGGTCAGCGCACTGAGCGCGGTGTCGCAGGCGTTTCGCGCCTGGGGCTCCCGGGCCGATGTCACGCGCGTGCTGCGCGACGGCGACGAGATGCGCTTTCGCGACCGCACGCTGCACGTGCACCACCGCCCGGGCCACAGCCCGACCGACACGGTCTTCCACGACCGCGACCGCCGCATCCTGATCGCGGCTGACCACCTGCTGGGCCACATCTCGTCGAATCCGCTGATCACACGGCCGGCCGGCGACACCCGCGAGCGGCCGCAGGCGCTCGTGACCTATCTCCGCTCGCTGGAGGCCACACGCGAGATGGACGTGGAGCTGGTGCTCCCGGGCCACGGCGACCCGATCACGAACCACCGCAAGCTGATCGACGAGCGCTTCGCCCTCCACCGCAGGCGCGCCGAGAAGATCCACGGGCTGATAGCGGAGCGGCCGCGTACCGCCTACGAGATCGCGCAGGCGCTTTGGGGCAACGTCGCCGTCACCCAGGCATACCTGACGCTCTCAGAGGTGCTCGGGCACGTCGACCTGCTCACCGGCGACGGGCGCGTCCGGGAGGTCGACAGAGGCGGCACGAGCGTGTTCGAAGCGGCCTAGCGGCTTGGGCTCGCCCTCCGGCGACAGGGGGCCCTGGCAGACCGGGCAGGCCTGGCGCTTCAGGGTCTTGCTGGCGCTGTAGAGCCGGGCGCCGCAACGTTCGCAGTTCCAATGGGGCATCACCCTGCAGAGTAACCCAGGTCCGCGCGCTACAGCCTGCGTTCGGTGAATCTGCGCGCCGCAAGCTCACGGAGCCGCTTCGCCGCCCGGGCGGCACCCGGGCCGTAGGCGTCTTTCTTCGGACACACGGCGATGACGTAGACGCGGTCGGACGCCCCCTCGTGCGGTTCGAGGCGGTACAGGATCCGGTACCGGTAGCGCGGCTCGGCGCTTGACGCCCGGTCGGGGAGGTGGAATTTCAGCTTCCGGCAGTCGGCTTCGGCAAGTGGCTTGCGGTTGCTCTTCTCGCGGAGCTTCTCGCCGGCGTACGGCTGCTGTTCAAGCGCCTGCATCTGCCGGAAGGCCTCACGCACGAGCTCCCGGTCCTCCCGATACAGCTCGGCTAAGTCAGCCTTGGCTTCATCGCTGAGCTCGACCGACGCGGCGCTCACGCCGTGGGGCCGTCTTCCAGCAGGTCGTCTTCCCCGAACTCCCGGATGACCTCGGCGAGCGGGGTGCCGCTCTCCTTCCCCGTGACCACGCGCTCTTCGACCAAGCGCATCAGCTCGATGTCCTCGATCGTCTCCTGAAGCTCAGCGATCTGGCGCTCGGCCTCCTCGATGTCGACCTCCGGAACGAGCAGCGCCTTGCGCTCCTCACCTCGTGGGTGGATCTCGATGGCGTTGCTGCGGAGGCTCTTGCCCGGCTTCTTCACTCTCGCCGCGCGCTTCGCGAGTGCCGGGAGCGATCTCCGAGCCTCGGTTGTGGTCAATGCTTTCTTGGAGCGGCCTGTCGTTCGTGCCACGGTTCTCTTTCGTACAACTAGTTGTACAACTTGAGCTCAAGCGTACAGCACCGCAGGGACAGCGCCCCCTGGGATCCTCGAGCGCCAGTAACCAGGCGGGCGAGTTAGGGTTGATCCCTTCGTGGCCGCCGAAACCGCCCTCGAGCGCGCGGAGGGGCTCGCCGAGCGCCTGCTGCCGGAGCGCACGCCGAAGCGGCGGATGCTCGTGATCGTGAATCCGTACGCAACCACGGTCTCCGACCGCCTGCGCAACCTGGTCGTCTACGCGCTCGGCTCGCGCTACGCCGTGGAGGCGATCGACACGCAGGAGCGCGGCCACGCGGTGCAGATCTGCCGCGAGGCCGCGAGCGAGGGCTACGACGTGGTCGTGGCCTTCGGCGGCGACGGCACCGTGAACGAGGCGGCGAATGGCCTCGTCGGATCGCGCACGCCGCTGACAGCGCTTCCGGGCGGATCGACCAACGTCTGGGCCCGCACGCTCGGGATTCCGAACGACGTTGTCGACGCGACGGAGCACCTGCTGCGTATGGCCGACGAGTTCGAGCCCTTCCGCGTGGACCTCGGCCTCATGAACGAGCGCCACTTCGTGTTCGCCGCCGGCGCCGGCCTCGACGCCTCGGTGGTCGAGCGCGTGGACGCCCACCCGTACCGGAAGGCCCGCTTCGGGGCCTGGTACTACAGCATCTCCGCGGTCGCGATCTTCACGAGCCGCTACCTCGTGAATCCCCCGCGCGTGCGGGTGATCGCGGGGGACCGCGTCCAGGAGGGCGTGACCGCCATCGTCCAGAACTCGGACCCGTTCACCTACTTCCGCAAGCGGCCCATCCGCGTGGTCGAGCCGGCGGGCCTGAACATGGGCTCGCTGTCGATCGGCGTGCTGAAGCGGGCGACGGCGCTCGAGCTGCCGACGCTCATCCCCCGCCTCCTCTCTGGGAGCGCCCGCACGGTGATGCGCCACCGCCAGGTCGAGCCACTCCTCGAGCTCGCCCACGCCCGTGTCGAGCGGATCGACGACCGCCCGTTCCCCGTTCAGGTGGACGGCGACTACATCGGGGAGTTCTCCGAAGTCGAGTTCGGCGTGAAGCCGGCGGGTCTGCTGGCCGTCTCCTAGACCGCGAGTCTCAGGTCGCCGCTGCGTTTTAGGGGGTAGTCATGCCTGCCAGCCTCGTGCCGATATTAGGCCCGATGTCTCGTGCTCCACGACGTGTGCTGGCCCCCCGCGAGGCCGTTGGCGTTGCGTGCGCCGCTGGAGTCGCGGTCACGCTCATCAGCCTGCTCCCGCTCGCCGATATCGCGTATCACAGCTCCACGCTGCACGTGGCGATCGAGACGGCTGCAACCCTCATTGCCCTTCTCGGCGCGGCCCTCCTGGTGGGGCGCTTCGTGCGCGCGCCGATGCAGTCCGAGCTCGTGCTGGCCGGTGCGCTGCTCTTGTTAGGGCTTACGAACCTCTGCTTCTCGGTGATCCCGTGGTTGGTCGACGAGCAGCCCGGCCACTTCCACACCTGGGCACCGATCGCCGGACGGCTCCTCGGCGCCGCGGGGCTTGCGCTGGGCGCCCTGCTTCCGGCGGAGCCGGTGTGGCGCCCGCGGCCGGCGCTCTTGCGGATGCTCGGCGCGGTTGCGGCGGTGCTCGTCGTGATCGGCGTCGGCGCCGCCGTGCTCGCCCCGCACCTCCCGGGCGAGCCTTCGCTGCTGGTCCCGCAGATCGTCGGGATGGTTCTCTACGCGATCGCTGCGGCCGGCTTCGTGAGGCGCGCGGAGCGCACGGCCGACGACCTCACGACCTGGCTCGCCGCCGCCGCGACCCTGGCCGCGTTCGCACGCCTCAACTACTCCCTGTTCCCATCGATCTACTCGGAGTGGGTCTACACCGGCGACTTCCTTCGGCTTGCATTCTTCGCGCTGATCCTCCTCGGGGCGCTCCGCGAGATCGCCGCCTACCAGCGCGAGCTCGCCGAGGTGGCGGTCCACCGGGAGCGGCGCCGCATCGCAAGGGAGCTGCACGACGGCGTGGCGCAGGAGCTCGCCTACATCTCCGGCCAGGCGCGGCGCCTCGTGACGGGACGGGACGACGCGGCCTCGCGAATCGCCGACGCGGCCGCGCGCGCGCTCGACGAGTCGCGCCAGGCGATTGCGACGCTCGCGCGCCCAGTCGACGCCTCGCTCGACGCCTCGGTTTCGCAAGCCGCCGAGGAGGCGGCGGCCCGCGAGGTGATCCCGCTCCGGCTGGAGCTCGCCGTCGGCCTCCGGGCGCCCGACGCGGTTCACGACGCGCTCTCCCGGATCGTCCGGGAGGCCGTGGGCAACGCCATCCGGCACGGCGACGCTAGCTCCGTCACGGTCACGCTCGCCGGCTCGGACGGCATGCGCCTCACGGTCGAGGACGACGGGAAGGGCCTTCCCCCGGGGGAGCCCAACGGCCGCGGCTTCGGCCTCGTCAGCATGCGCGAGCGAGCCGAGGCGCTCGGAGGGACGCTCGAGCTCTCGCCCGGGCGCGAGGGCGGAGTGCATCTCGAGGTCCGGCTTCCATGAGCAATCCGATCCAGGTGCTGATCGCCGACCACGACGGGGCCAGCCGCGGCGGGGTGCGGCTGTCGCTCGGCGCCCCGGACTTCGAGGTCTGCGCCGAGGCCGACAGCGCAGACGCCGCGGTCGAGGCGGCACGCCGCGAGCAGCCGGACGTCTGCCTGATCGAAGCGGAGCTTCCCGGCGACGGCGTGGCGACGGCGGCGCGCGTGCTCGCCGAGGCCCCACGGACGGCCGTCGTGATGCTGAGCGCCGGCGTCGACGACGAGCGGCTGTTCGCTGCCGTGCGGTCCGGCGCCCGCGGCTACCTCCTGAAGGACATGGACCCGGCGCGGCTTCCACAGGCACTGCGCGGGGTGCTCAACGGCGAAGCGGCGCTTCCGCGGCGGCTGATGAGTCGCGTCCTCGAGGAGCTGCGCGCGCAGGAGCACGGCCGGCACGCGAGCGAGCTGTCTCGCCTCGGGGTGCGGCTGACCCGCCGCGAGCGCGAGGTGCTCGAGCACCTCGACCGCGGCCTCGAGACCGCCGGAGTAGCCGAGGCACTCGGGATCTCCTCGGTGACGGTCCGTCGCCACGTCTCCGAGATCCTGCGCAAGCTCGGCGCGCCGGACAGGGACGCCGCGCTACAGCTTCTGCGCCCGCCCAGCGCCTAGCGTTCACGAATTGAACACGGGCCGACCGTGAGGGGCAGTTGCCGTGCGCACCACACCGCTCCATCCTTGTCCCATGCTCGAGGACATCGAGACGCGACTGGAGGAGCTCCGCTCAGGTGGCCGGCCAGTCGACCGCCAGGAGCTGGAGGCTCTCTACACGAGCGGCTGCGCCGAGATTCTGGAGCTGGAGGCCGACAGCCTCCGCATCAAGCGCCAGCTCACGGAGCTACGCGAGCGCCTGCGCCACATTCGCGCGGCGATCGAGTTCCTTCAGGACGAGCAGGCCGCCGGCGACAGCGCTCACCAGCGTCGCTGACTACCAGAGGCAGATGTCGACCCAGCGCTGCGTGGTGTCAGCGAGGTTCGCGTAGATCCGATACACGCCGGCATCCCGGATGCCCTTGGTGCTCCAGTTGTAGTGGTACTGGCTTCCATCCCAGGCGTAGGAGCCGCCCCCGTCGGGGGACACGTCGGTCGCCGTGGGCTCGGTGGTCGCATTCGCGTCGCAGGCACGGAGCCGGTTCGTGCGGCTGAAGGTCGGGTTCGTCGCCTGCTGGACGACCTGGCCGGCGGCGTTCTTCAGCACGAACTTCGCCGGGACCGTGCTGCCGAGCTTGAAGCGGCTCTGGGTCAGGCCGGTCTGGTGCGCCGTGTCGTTGATCGGCTGTAGGAACCCATCCCACCCGTACTGAACGCTGTAGCCCACGGTCTTGGAGTCCGTGTTGCCTGCCTTGTCGGTTGCGGTGCAGGTAACCGAGTTCGGGCCCACGGTGCTCGTGTTGAGCGCGCCGCAGCTCTGGCTGTCCACCGTGGAGAGAGCGTCGCCGGCATTGGACGCGGCGGTCGCGGTCCCGCCGAGCGTGACGGGGTCGGGCGTGACGGCGGGACTCAGGGTCGGCTTGGTCTTGTCGATCTTGAAGGGATCGCTGACGGCGCTTCCCGCTGCCGCGGTATTGCCGGCCCGGTCGGTGAACGCGGGGCTGCCGACCGTCACGTTCGTGCCCTCGCCGGTGGTATCGGCGGTGCCCATCTTGGTCGACGACGGGCCGTCGAAGCCGGACAGGGTGTCGGTTGCCTTGAAGGTCGCGGTGACGTCGACCTTCCGCCAGCCGTTCGCGTTGGCGTCCGGTGTGGCGCTCACGTACTCCACTGTGGGCGCGACGGTGTCGATGTTCACGGTCGCGGCCTTCGTGAGCTCGTTGTTGCCGGCCTTGTCCTTCGAGTAGTAGTAGATCGTGTGGGCGCCGTCGTTCGAGTGATCGGCGGGTGCCCCGATCACCACCGAGGTTCCCTCCGTGAAGCTCGCGGCCGTGTCGACCTTGTAGAACGTCTTGTCGACGCCCGAGCCGCCCGACTCGTCGGTCGCCGTCAGGGTGACCGTCACGGCGCTCTTGTGCCAGTTCGCGTCCGCGTTGTCGGTGGTGACCGGCGGGGTCTGATCGAAGATCGTGGTCGTGTCCGGCGTGCCTGTCTCGACGGCGGTCGCCGTGTCGTAGGTCACCGGCGATGTCTCGACGTTTCCGGCCACGTCGTAGGCGACCGTGTAGAACCGGTAGGTCCCCTCGCCTGCGGTGGGCGTATACGTGAAGCTCTCGCCGCTGCCGGTCGGGGTGTTGTCCGTCGCCGCGAGCACATAGCCGGTTCCCGCCTCCGGCGTGCGCACGTACAGCTCGACCTTGGAGAGCCCGGACAGGGTGGCCTGGTCGCTCGCCGTGTAGTCGACCGTGAAGGGAGACTGGTTCGTGGCCGCCGGGGAGTCGGCATGCGACGCGGGGTTCGACTGGTCGACCTTGAAAGCGGCGGAGTCGATGGCATCTGCGGTGTTGCCGGCCTGGTCGGTGCACGAGCCCGAGCCCACCTTCACGGAGGTGCCCTCGCCCGAGGTCGTCTTCGACTGCTTGCGCCCGCCCGTCACTACGTCCGGGAACGCGGTCTCGCACGCGGCGTTGGGTCCCGAGAGCGAGTCGCTCGCCTTGAACTCGTTGACGACGTCGTCCTTGTACCAACCGTTCGCATTCGGGCTGCTCGTCGGCCCGAGATCGCTGATCGACGGCGCCGTCTTGTCGATCTTGAACCCGACCGAGTCGATCGCCGCCGCGGTGTTGCCGGCGTCGTCGGTGCACGAGCTAGAGCTCACCTTGACCGCGGCGCCCTCGGTCGACGTTGTCTTCGACTGCTTGCGGCCGCCCGTCACCACGTCCGGGAAGGCGGTCACGCACGCCGTGTTCGGCCCCGAGAGCGAGTCGCTCGCCTTGAACTCGTTGACGACATCGTCCTTGTACCAACCGTTCGCATTCGGGCTGGTCGTCGGGCCCAGATCGCTGATCGACGGCGCCGTCTTGTCGATCTTGAACCCGGCCGAGTCGATCGCCGCCGCCAAGTTCCCCGCCTGATCCGTGCAGGAGCTCGAGCTGACCTTGACGGCGGCGCCCTCGCCCGAGGTCGTCTTCGACTGGACGCGGTCACCGGCGGCATCGGGATAGGCGGTCAGGCACGCGCCGTCCAGTCCCGACAGCGAGTCGCTCGCCTTGAACTTGTTGACGACGTCGGTCTTGTACCAACCGGCGGCGTTCGGCGACGTGGTCGGCCCCAGGTCGGTGATCGTTGGCGCCGTCTTGTCGATCTTGACCGGCCCGAAGCTCGTGCCGGCCGCTGTGTTGCCCGCGTTATCGGTGCACGTCCCGCTCGAGTTGACGATGGTCCCGGCGGCCGGCGTCTCAGTGGTGACGTCCGTGGGGCCGCTGGCGGTGTCGGTCGCCTTCCCGCTTCCGCCGCTGTCCGTGCACGTGAACGTGACGCGGACGCTCTTGTTCGTCCACGTGTCGGCCGTGTAGGCGTTGTTGTCCGGAAGGGTGACGGCGCTGGCGGCGATGGTCGGTGCCGCGCGGTCGATCGTGTAGGCCTGGCCCTCGAAGCTGCCGTTGCCGGCACCACCGCCGCCGGCGGTGCCCGTGCCGGTGCCGCCGAGCTTGTTGCCCGCCGTGTCGGCGATCGAGTCGTTGTCGTTGAGATTCAGCTTGAGCGTGCCGCTGCCGGTTCCGGTGCTCGCCGTGACCGTGTACGTCGAGGCCGTGACGCTCGTCACTGTCGTGATCGCGGGCGTCCCGCCCAGGCCGGTGGTGACCAGTGCGAAGTCGGTCGCGTCGACTCCGGTCACGGCCTCGGAGAAGGTGACCGTCCAGCTCAGGTTGCCGCTCGTGTTGGTCGGGCTCGCGCTGGCTCTATTGATCGAGTTGACCTGCGGCGGTGTCCCGTCGGCGACGTAGTTGCCTATGAGATCCTTGCTGCCGTTCTGGAAGCCCAGGACGCAGACCGTCCGGTCGGTTGCCGAATAACCGGTCGCGAACTGAACGGTTGCGTTGTCCTTGTCCGGGGGCGTCGTCCAGTTGCTGAACGTCGAAGCAGCGTTCGGCGAATTGGCATTGAGGTTCGCTGTGATTAGGAGCGACTCGTTGCTCCCCACACCGACGGTCGACCCGTTGGCATCGGCAGTACCTGTCGTGATCGTGCCGGCCGTCCCGGTGCAGCTCGATCCCGAGTAGAGCGTCGCGCTGAAGCCGAAGTCCCGGCCGCCGGCCGACCCGACCTTCACGTTGCCATCTGTGAACGTGGTACGGGCGGTGCCCGATGCGTCGCCCGTCGCCACGACGGCGTAGCGGGCGATGAAGCTGTCGGGCAACTGGAATGAGTCGCTGATCAAACCGCCGTCATCGGCGCTCACGTCGGATTCCCGGACCCACGTCTGACCGATGTCGTCGTTGACGGTGATGTGGACGTGCTCTCCGGGAAGCCAGCCGGTCCCCGAGAGAATCACCGTGTCCCCAGGTGAGTAGTCAGCCCGGTCGCTCGAGATCGTCGCGGCGCCCATTCCGGAGCCCAGATCATCGAAGACGGTCGCGGAAGCAGCTCCAGCTTGTAGGAGTAGGAAGGCGAGGACGACAACGGTCGCCGATAGCGCGACGCGAAGCCGCAAAGCGAGTGGAGTGGATGAGCGAGAGGCCATATCGCACGCGGGGCCGAAGCCCCTGCGTTCCAGCGTCGTTCAGGGGGCCATCCAGCGCCACGGGCCGGATGGCCCCTTTACCGTTCAGGTTTCTGAACATAACTCCGTGCGCTATCGGCACGGGTCGCTGATCCGGTATCGGTGCTGGCCGATGCGCTATCGGATCAGATGATCCTGGCGCGAACGGCCCAGATTGCCGCCTGCACTCGGTTGGATACGCCGAGCTTCGCGAAGATCGCCGAGACGTGCCGCTTCACGGTGGTAGGGCTCAGGTAGAGGTTGAGGGCTATCTCCCTGTTGTCGAGGCCCTCCGCGAGCAGTCTGAGAACCTCCAGCTCACGCTCCGAGAGGTCCGCCTTCGAGGCGTCGGCGTCGCCCGGGCGGCCGCGCGCACGGTGCACGATCAGTCCGGCCACGCGCGGCGACAGCGGCGTGTCGCCGTCCACCGCGGCCTCGAGCGCGCGCACGATCTCCTCCGGCCCCGAGTCCTTCAGCAGGTAGCCCGAGGCGCCGGCCTCGAGCGCGTCGAGCACGTCGGCCTCGCCCGTCGAGACGGTGACCACGAGGACCGCGACGCCGGGAACCCTCCGCATGACCTCGCGCGTGGCCTCCACGCCCGACATCCCCGGCATCGACAGGTCCATCACGACAACGTCCGGCCTCCGGCGCTCGATCAGCGCCAAGGCCGCCGCTCCCGTGGGCGCCTCCCCGACGACCGGAAACGCGTGCTCGGCGAGGAGGCTGCGCAGCCCCGCCCGGAAGAACGCGTGGTCGTCGACTATGAAGACGCTCGGACGCGCGGCGGGCATCAGCCCGTAGGCGTTACCCGGCAGGCGTCGCCGCTTGCTTGCGCTGGGGTACGTCGAGGAACCGACATGTGGCTGCGATCATCGCACTCGGAAGCCGCGTTTCGCCGCGGCCGGCTCCGATAGAGTCACTGGTCTAGACCGGAGGTGCGTGCGTGCGGCTGGGCGTCAAGGCTGCGCTCGTCGGCGGCGAGCTGGTCGACGGGGACGTCGACTTTGAGGACGGTGTCATCACCCGGCTGGGGCTTTCCCCTGCCGGGACCGTCGGTGTCGCGGTTCCGGGCTTCGTCGACCTCCACATCAACGGCATTGCCGGGGTGGATTTCCTCACGGCCGGCGTCGAGGGCTATCGCCGCGCCGGCGAGGCGCTCGGGCGGACAGGCGTTGTCGCCTACCAGCCCTCGCTCGTGTCGTCCGAGCCGGGCGCGTACGCCGAGCCGCTCGGTGCCGCGCGCGAGGCCGCGGACGAGGACCGCTCGGGCGGCCGGCCGCTCGTGCTCGGCGTTCACCTCGAGGGCCCCTTCCTCTCCTCCAAGTGGCCCGGTGCGCACGATCCCGAGCATCTCCGCCCCCCTGACATCCCGCTCACCGAGCGGCTCCTCGCCGACGGACCCGTGACCACGATGACACTCGCGCCCGAGCTGCCGGGCGCGCTCGACCTGATCGAGCTGCTCGTCGCCCGCGGCGTGGTCGTTTCCTGCGGCCACTCGGACGCAGACGCCGAGCAGGCGCACGCTGCGTTCGACCGCGGCGCGCGGGCCATCACGCACGTCCACAACGCCCACCGGCGCTGGAAGCCGCGCGATCCTGGCCTGGGCGGCGTGGCGCTGGTACGGCGGGAGGCGACCGTGCAGGCCATCGTCGACGGCGTCCACCTCGCTCCCGAGACGGCCTTCGGCGCGTACCTGGCCTCCCGCGGGCGCTTCTGCCTCGTCACCGACGCGATCGAGGCGGCAATGCTGGACGCCGGCGACTACGAGCTCGGCGGCCGGCCGGTGCGGCTCCGCGATGGGGCAGTGCGGCTCCCGGACGGGACGCTCGCGGGGAGCGTGCTCACCATGGACGAGGCGGTCCGCAACCTGGTGGCGAGCGGGGCCCACTGGACCGACGCGGTCCACGCCGCTTCAACCGCGCCTGCCCGGCTCCTGGGACGGGACGACCTCGGGGAGCTCGGTCCCGGCAGGCCGGCGCATGTCACCGTGCTGGACGACGAGCTGCGTGTACTGCGCACGCTGGTGAGCGGCCGCGAGGCGCTCAGCGCGTCGGCGTAACCTTGCGGAGCCCGGGCGGCGCGTCGGGATCGATCCCTCGGCGCCGCGCCAGGGCGAGGGCGAGCTGCTGCGCGCGGACGGCCGCCGGGACCGCCCGGAGCGGCTCGGCCAACTCTCCGGGGTAGGGCAGGTCCGCCTCCGGATCGTCGGCGACGCGCAGGACCGGCGCGCCGCCCGACTCGAGCTCGCCGGCGAGCTCCTCGACATCGGCCGCCGCGGGACCGGCCGCGCTGACCGCAAGGACCGGGAGTCCGCCGCCCGCGACCGTCACCGGCCCGTGGCGGAAGTCCGCGGCGGACCAGCCCTCGGCCCGCAGTTGAGCGGCCTCGCGCAGCTTCAGGGCGGCCTCGAGGGCCACCGGCATGAGGTAGCCGCGCCCGAGGGCTACAAGCTCGTCCGCGCCGTCCAGGCGCGCCGCGGCGCGCTCGGCCGGCGCGGAGTCCTCGAGCACCATGGCCACGGCGTCCGGCATGCGCTCCCAGTCGCCGGCATCCCAGGGCACCGCGCCAAGCGCCTCCGCCACGAGCGCCAGCGCAACGAGCTGTGCCGTGAACGTCTTCGTGGCCGGAACGGCGCCCTCCTCCCCGGCCGCGAGCGCGATCGCGGTGTCGGCCGAGCGCGCGAGCGGGCTGTCGGGGTCGTTCGTGATCGCCAGCGTGCGGGCGCCCGCGCCCTTGTAACGGTCCAGCACCGTGGCGATCTCGGGGGTGCGCCCGGACTGACTGACGCCGAGCGCGAGCCAGCCCGAAAGTCCTAGCCTCACGCCGTAGAGCGTCTGCAGGCTGGGCGCGGCGAGTGCCACGGGCCTGCCCGTGGCCGCCTCGAGCAGGTAGCGGCCGAAGATCGCCGCGTAGTCGGAGGAGCCGCGCGCGACGATCACGATCCCGTCCGGCGGCGGACCGAGGGCGGGGCGCTCGGCGGACGTCAGCGCGCGGAGCACGTCGGGCTGCGCCCGCATGTCCGCCTCCATGCGCGCGCCAAGCCCGGTCATTCGCGCGTCTGGCGCAGCGCGATCTCGTAGCGGTCGCCGGGGTAGAGCGAGATCGCGTAGTACACGGGCATCCCGTCGCCGTTGCGGGCGACCGTGTGGAAACGGAGCCCGGGCGCACCCTCGGCAACGCCGAGCAGCGGCGCCTCATCCGCCCCGATGCTCACGGCGACGACGCGCTGCTGAGCCTCGCCGAGGGTGACGCCGAAGCGCCGTTCGAGCACGTCGAACAGGGAGGCGTCAGTGAACTCGACCCGGTCGATTCCGTCGAAGGGGGCCAACGGCAGGTACGCCTCCTCGATCGCCATGGGACGGCCGTCGGCGGTGCGCACGCGGTCGAGCCGGAAGCAGGCGTCGCCAGGCCCCAGCTCGAGGGCCGCCGCGAGGAACTCGTCCGCGGCGACCACCTCGCTGGAGATGACGGTCGATCCCGGGGCGAGGCCGCGCGCCACCATGTCCTCCGTGAAGGAGCTGAACGCGCTGGCCTGGGCGATGCGCGGCTCGGCCACGAACGTACCGCGGCCGTGCAGGCGATAGACCGAGCCCTCCGCGGTCAGCCGCTCGACCTCGTTCCGCACGGTCATCCGCGCCAGCTCATAACGGTCGGCGAGCTCGCGCTCCGACGGCAGGGCCGCGCCCGGAGGGAGGTCCGCCACGAGCTCCTCCAAGATGGCGCGAAGCGCCTGGCCCTTCGGCACGCCGCGCGGCAGCCGGCGCGGCAGCGCGGCGTCGCCGTGGTCAGCCCCCTGAGCCATGGGCTCCCGCCGGGGTCGCTGCCGCGAGGCCTCGCGTGAGTGCTATCGGGTCCGTTATGGCGGTGCCGACTACGACGGCGAAGGCGCCGGCCTCGAACGCGGCGCGTACCTGCGCCGGGCTCGCATAGCGGCCCTCGGCCAGAACCGGACAGCCCGCTTCCGCGGCCAGCTCCGCGACGAGCGCGACGTCCGGCTCGCCGGGCCGCGGCGCACCCTGGGCCGCCGAGCCGTCGGACTGGACGTAGCCGGACAGGGTCGTTGCCACGGCCGCCGCGCCGGCTGAGGCGGCGGCACGGCCGCCGCTCGCCCGGTCCACGTCCGCGACGACCCTCCCGGGAAGCTCGGCGGCGAGCGCGGCCACGAACGCGGATCCGCTCGTCCCGTCCGCTCGGGGCCGCTCGGTGGCGTCAACGGCCACGAGCTCCGCGCCGGCTTGGGCAACTGCGAGCGCGTCCTCCAGATCCGGCGTGATGTACACCTCGCTTCCGGCGACGCGCCGCTTCACCAGGCCGATCACGGGCAGCTTCACGGACTCCTTGATCGCCGCCACCGCATCGAGGCCCTCGGTTCGAATGCCCGCGGCACCGCCCGCCTCGACGGCGCACGCGCGGCGAGCAGGAAGGCGCCGGCGAGCGGGTCACCCGAGGGGGCCACGACGGAAGTGCCCGGTCGGAGCGCCCGGAGCTCGCGCGTGAATGGCTCCAGGACCAGATCGCCCGCCTGGAACACGTTCCCCGCGTACGAGACGAGCACCGGGTCGCCAGGCTCGAATAGGCGCGCGGCGGCGGCGCACGCGCTGATCGCCAGCTCGCGGGCAGCATCGCGCAGGATCGCCAGGGCGATGTCGTCGCCGCCGGCCGCCTCGGCGGCGACGTCGGCGGCGAAGCTCGCCACCGCCTGCGTGGGCACCGGCTCGGCGTAGATCCGCTCCGGCATCAGCTCGATGGTTCCGTAGCGCCTCCTGGCCGCGTCCATCAGCCGTGGCGAGCCGCCCCGGCCGTCATGCGCGCGGAGAGCGGCGTCCAGCCCGGCGCGGCCGATCGCGAAGCCGCTGCCGGCGTCGCTGAGCAGCGACCCCCAGCCGTCGACCTTGGCGTAGTCCCGGCCGTGGCGCCCGAGACACGCGGTCCCGGTGCCGGCGGCCACGACCACGCCGTCGCGCGGCCCGATCGCGCCCAGCAGCGCCGTCAGCCCGTCGGTAGCTATCGCCAGGCGCTCGAGGCCGAGGCTGCCCCGGAACGTCTCGGCAAGCAGGCAGAGGTCGTCATGGCCCATCGCCTCGAACCCCGCGAGACCAATCGCCGCCCGCGGGGCCGGCTCCGGGAGCGGTCCGAGCTCTGCCACGGCCGCCACGAGGCGCTCGGCCACGACCTCCGGGCCGGCGTGCGGACCCACCCGCACGACTCCGGGTGCGATGGCCGAGCGCGGGCCGCGCTCATCGTCGAGCGCGGCCCGGATTTTCGTCTGTCCGGCATCGACGGCAAGCGCCGCCGGGGTCACTCCAGGCCGGCCTTCTTGCAGGCAGCTGAGTACTGGCCCGCGCATATGTCCTTCGTCTTCAGGAAGCCCTCCTTGACCACCGTGCTGTCGATGTTGTCGGGCTGCACCGCGAACGTGTCGAGCAGAACCGACGGGACCTTCTTCTGGCCGTTGTCCACCTCGTCCTTCGCCAGGTCCGACGGCGGCTGCTTGCCCTGAGCGAGCGGGACGGCAAGCTCGGCCGACGTCTCGGCGATGTCGATGATCGGCTGGTAGACCGTCATCAGCTGATCCCCGGTGAGGATCCGCTGGACCCCCGCGAGCTCAGCGTCCTGCCCGGTCACGAAGCGGGTCTTCGGATCGATGTTGGCGCCCTTCAGCGAGGCGATCGCGCCGCCGGCCATGCCGTCGTTCGCGGAGTAGACGGCGTCGAAGCCGTTCGCGCCCAGGGCCGTGATCGAAGCCTCCATCTCCTGCTGGGCCTTGTCAGGGCTCCAATCGGGGGTGTCGTAGGACTTCACGATCTGGGCACCGCGCTTCTTCAGCACCTGGGTCGCACCGTCCTTGTAGGGCTTCGAGTTGCTGTCGGTCGGCGCTCCGTTGATCATCACGACGCGGGGGCTCTTCTTGCCCGCCTTCTCGAGGGCGTCCATCTGCACCTCGGCCTGCTGCTGTCCGACCTTGAAAGGATCGATCGAGACGTAGTAGTCGATGTCCGCGTCGGGGATCAGCCGGCCGTACGCGATGACCTTGACGCCCGACTGCTTCGCGTGCTGGACGATGCTGCCCGCCGACGCGACGTCGACCGCGCTGATCACGATCACCTTCGCGCCCTTCGTGATCGCCGCCTCCGCCTGCTGCTGCTGCTTCGCCGGATCCTGGTTGGCGTTCGAGTAGATGACCTGGCAGTCCTTGCACAGCTCCTTCACGCGGCGCTCGAAGTTCGGCTTGTCCTGCTCCTCGTAGCGCGTCGTCTTCGTCTCCGGCAGCAGGAGGGCGATCTTGCCTCCGCCTCCGCCGCCAGAGCCTCCGTTGTCGTCGTCGCCGCCGCATGCCGCCGGCACCAGGACGGCGAACGAGACGGCGGCACACACGGCCAGCGCCCTCAAAAGACTCCTGCGATCTTGCATCGGCTCCTCCTCACGCTTCCGGAGCGCGGGACGCTATCACAGGTGGTCTATACCAGTCAGCCCGTAGGTGTTACCCGGTAGGCGTCGAAGACCGACTCGATGTTGCGGATCCTGGCGATGCAGGTCCGGAGCGACTCGGTGTCCCCCACCTCGACGACGAAGCGGTTCTTCACCATCGGGTGGACGACCGTGCAGCGCGCCTCGAGGATGTTGATGCCGGTCTCGGCGAAGGTCCGCGAGAGGTCCTCCAGCAGGCGGTGACGGTCCCAGCCGTCGATCTGGAGCTCCACGCGGAACGAAGAGGTGGTGTCGCCCTCCCAGGCCACCGGCGTGAAGCGCTCCGGGTTCTTCCTTAGGGCCAGGGCGTTCGGGCAGTGCTCGTTGTGGATCGTGATGCCCTTGCCGAGCGAGATGTAGCCGACGATCGGGTCGCCCGGCACCGGCCGGCAGCACTTGGCCAGGCGGAGCATCACGTCGTCCACGCCCTCGACGCGGATGCCGTACGTGGACGAGGCCGCCGTCTTCCGCGGCGTCTCGCGGCGCTCCATCAGCTCGGCGGCCGGCGACGGGGTTGCGACCGCGGACTCGCCCTCCTTCAGCCGGCGCATCAGCTTCTGGGTGACGGTCTTCGCCGAGATCTTCGCCTGGCCGAGCGCGATGTAGAAGTCCTCGCCCTTCTTGAAGCCCATCTCGCGGATCACGTCGGCGAGCAGCGGCGAGCCGGCCATCTTCTGCGGCGGCAGCCCGGCGCGCTTCAGGTTCTCGTGGAGGATCTCGCGGCCGGTCCGCTCCGAGTCCTCGCGGCGCTCGCGCTTGAACCACGCCCGGATCTTCGACTGGGCGCGGGTCGTCTTCGCCAGCGCGAGCCAGTCGCGCGACGGGCCGCGCTCCTTCTTCGAGGTGAGCACCTCGCAGATGTCGCCCGACTGGAGCGTGTAGTGGAGCGGCACGATCTTGCCGTTCACCTTCGCGCCCACGCAGCGGTGGCCCACGTCCGTGTGGATCTCGTACGCGAAGTCGAGCGGGGTCGCGCCGGCGCCGAGCGACTTCACCTCGCCCTTCGGCGTGAACACGAACACCTCGTCCTCGAAGAGGTCGGCCTTCAGAGTCTGGGCGAACTCCTGCGGGTCGGCCATCTCCTGCTGCCAGTCGAGCAGGTGCCGCAGCCACTCCACCTTCTCCTCGACCGGCTTGCTCCCGTCCTCCTTGTAGATCCAGTGCGCGGCCACGCCGAACTCGGCCGTGCGGTGCATCTCCATCGTCCGGATCTGGATCTCGAGCGGCCGGCCCTCGGGCCCGATCACCGTCGTGTGGAGGGCCTGGTACATGTTGAACTTGGGCATCGCGACCCAGTCCTTGAAGCGCCCGGGCAGCGGCTTCCAGAGCGAGTGGATCACGCCGATCGCGCCGTAGCAGTCCTTCACCGAGTCGACGATCACGCGCATGGCGGTGAGGTCGTAGATCTCGTTGAACTCGCGGCCCTTCTTCGTCATCTTCGAGTAGATCGAGTAGAAGTGCTTGGCGCGGCCTGAGATGTCCGCCTCGATGCCGACGGCCTTCAGCTCCTTCGCCAGGTACTCGCCCGCGCGGTCCACGTAGGCGTCGCGTTCCTCGCGCTGCTGGGAGACCATCTGGCGGATCTCGTCGTACTTGCGCGGGTGGAGCGTGCTGAAGGCGAGGTCCTCGAGCTCCCACTTGATGGCGTGGATGCCGAGGCGGTGCGCCAGCGGCGCGAAGATCTCGAGCGTCTCCCTCGCCTTCTCGTGCTGCTTCGACTTCGGCATCGAGCCGATCGTCCGCATATTGTGGAGGCGGTCGGCGAGCTTGATCAGGATGACCCTGATGTCGCGGGCCATCGCGACCATCATCTTGCGGTAGTTCTCGGCCTGGCGGTCGTCGCGGCTCTGGAACGTGACGCCGGAGAGCTTCGTGACCCCGTCGACCAGCTGGGCGATCTCGTCGCCGAACTCCTCGCGCACCTCGTCGAGCGAGGCACTCGTGTCCTCAACGGTGTCGTGCAGCAGCGCGGCGCAGAGCGTGGCCGTGTCGAGCCGCATGCCGGCGCAGATCTTCGCCACGCCGATCGGGTGGACGATGAAGTCCTCGCCGCTCGCCCTGCGCTGGTCCGCGTGACGCTCGCAGGAGAAGACGAACGCCCGCCCCACGAGGTCGCGGTCGATCTCCTCGGCAGCGTCGCCGGAGTGCTCCTCGACGACCGCGAAGAGGTCGCCAAGGAGGACGCGCTGGGCTTCGGTCAGCTTGGTCTTCGGCCCCGCCGGGGCATGCACTTCGTGGCGGTCGACGGGGCGGTGCCGGAAGTCGCGCTCGGGGGCCTTGGCCTTGGTGCGTCCGCCGTTCGATCGCGTGGCCGCGGGCTTCTTCTTGGTGGCGGTGTTGCCGGCGCTCCCGTTCGCCTTCTTCGCCGTCGTGCGCTTCGCGGCCGCAGGCTTGGCGGCGGGCTTCTTGGCCCGCTCCTTGGTGGTGGCCTTCCCGGTGCCGCTCGGTGGCTTCGGCATGTAGTCGAGTTTAGAGCGGCCTCCTGCCGCCTTCTTCGTTAAGCCACCGCGGCCACGCGCGGGCCGGTGGCACCGGCGGCGAGCGGGTCGGCCCTCAGCACGCGCAGCAGGGCCTCCACCACCGCCGGGCTGAACTGGGTGCCGGCGTTGGCCTCGAGCTCCTCGATCGCCTCGTCGAGCGACATGGCGCTGCGGTAGGAGCGGTCGGTGGTCATCGCGTTGAAGGCGTCGCAGCACGACACGACCGCCGACTCGACCGGGATCTGCTCGGCCACGAGCCCGTCCGGGTAGCCGCTGCCGTCCCACTTCTCGTGCGAGGAGCGCACGATCCGGCCGACCTCGCTCAGCATGCCGCCCACCTGGTCGAGCATCCGCTGGCCCTCGATCGTGTGAGTCTTGATGACGAGCCACTCGTCGTCGGTGAGCGGGCCGGGCTTGTTGATGATCTCCTTGGGCACGGCGATCTTGCCGACGTCGTGGAGCAGCGCGCCGAACTCGACATTGCGGCGCTGCTTCGGGCTGAGCCCCATCGCGTCGGCCACCGCCACCGACAGCGAGACGACGCTCCGGCTGTGGAACCCGGTGTACTCGTCGTCGACCTCGAGGACGTCGCTCAGGAGGAGCGTCGTGCCGCGGTACGCGCGGCTCAGCTCGATCGCCTGGCGCATCCGCGCGCCGCGCTCGAGGGCGAAGACGAAGAGCAGGCCGGCGAGCGGCAGCACGAGCAGCACGGCGTACGGCTCGGCCACGGCAGCCATCGCGGCCAGCAGGCCCACCGGCGAGAGCAGCACGTCGACGAGAGTGACCCAGCCGAACAGTGCGGGCTGGAGTCGAGGGGAGATGCCCAGCCCGGCCCACTCGCGGAGCGTCGCGACGCCGTTGTCGAGGACGACCTGCGCCGCAAGGGCGGCAAGCAGGACCGGCCAGTCCGCGAGCTCGGGCGCGGCGATGCCGGCGGCGGCGAGCACGGCAACCGGCCCGATGGAGTGCCACGCGTCGGCCACCGCCGCAACGGCGCGGTTCGGGTGGCGCTCGCGGCGGGCGTACTCGGGCAGGCTGCCGAGCGCCATCCCGGCGGCGACGAACAGCGGAACCAACCCGAGCGGAAGCAGGAAGAGCATCGGCACGAGCACGACCTGCGTCGGAATCGTGAAGCCGTAGCCGATCGGGAAGCGCACGCGGGCAAGGAGCGCGTAGGTGGCGACCAGGGTGAGCGCGAGCGGCGCGTCGAAGGCGTGCTCGGACGGGATGAGGAGCGCCATGGCAACGGCAGTCGCCAGGAACGCTGCGGCGGCCGTCGCCTCGACGGCGAGCTCGCGACCGCGCAGCGGCTCGGGGTATGCCCGGTCCCAGGACTCGCGGAGCTCCTCCACGGCGGGCGCGAGACCGGAGCGGAGGTCGTCGAAGATCCGCATGGCTCCTGCGTTTATCGGCAGGTGGCGCGCGTGGCCTTATGGACGTCCGTTCGATGGACGGACGTTGCCCACCCCGATGGACGGATGTCCGTGGCGGAGCGGCCCGATCGAGCCGACCATAGCCTCATGCACAAGCGACTTCGGACAGTCTTCATCGCCGCCTCCCTCGCCGTCGTGACCCTGGCGGCAGGCGCCCCGAGCGCGAGCGCCGGCGTGCTCGTTGCGTCGGCCCCCGACTGCTCCCCGCAGCCGACGAGCCAGCCGTTCGCTCGCTTTGGCGACTCCGGCCTCTACCAGCTCGCGCCGGGCGGCGCGTTCGAGTCCGGCTCCCCCTCGTGGAGCCTCAGCGGCGGCGCATCGGTCGTCAGCGGCAACGAGACGTACCAGGTGCACGGCGCCACGGACTCGCGCTCCCTGCGCCTCCCCGCGGGCGCGTCGGCGACGTCACCGGTGATGTGCGTCGGGATCGAGCACCCGACGGTGCGCCTGTTCGCGAAGAACAACAGCGCGCTCGTCTCGACGCTGTCGGTCGAGGTGATCTTCGAGACGTCGCTGGGGCTGAAGGCATCGGCTCCGATCGGCGTCCTGCTCCCCTCGGGACAGTGGAAGCCGAGCCCGAGGCTGCTCGTGCTGGCGAACCTGCTGCCGCTGCTGCCCGGCGAGCACACGCCGGTGCAGTTCCGGGTCACCTCGGTGGGCCTCGGGACCTGGTGGGTCGACGACTTCTATGTCGACCCCAGGTGCCACTAGCCGCGGTTCACGCGGAAGCGCAGGCTGGTCAGCCGGCCCTCGCCTGACTCGGCGAGGTCGGTCCTCTCCAGCTCGACCTGCCGGCGATCGCCGGCGACGCCGTAGAGCCGGACGCCGTCGCCGAGCAGCACCGGAGCGACGTGGACCACGATCTCGTCGATCAGGCCGGCATCGAGGCACTGGGCGGCGACTCTGGCGCCGAAGATCTCGAGGTTCTTGCCGTCGGCGGCCTGCTTGGCGGTGGCGACGGCCTCCTCGAGCCCGCCGGTAAGGAACGTGATCCCGGGGTCGGTGGGCGCCTCCGGGGGCCGGTGCGTCAGAACGAACACCGGCCCCTCCCACGCGCCGCCGTAGATGCCCTGGCGGCCGCTGTACCTCTCGCAGGCCACGTCGTACCAGCGCCGGCCGGCGAGGATCGCCCCGGTGCGCTCCATCACCTCGTCGGCCAGCCGGTTCGGGCCCGGGTACCGGAACGCCCACTCCATGGAGTCGCCCGGGCCGGTGATGAAGCCGTCCAGCGACATCGTCACGTGCCAGACGACCGGTGTTGTCACTGCTGCCCCGAGTCCTCCACGATCAGGAGCGGGTTGCCGTCCTGGTCGCGGAACCAGAGCCTCACCAGCGCGATCGCGGTCTCGCTCATTCGATCCTCCTGAGCGTCGGGTACTTGAAGTACG
>WNGA01008871.1_pt1 | contig 25214 bp, 26 predicted proteins | sample 5400061 | NCBI WGS metagenome assembly WNGA01 (sample SAMN13153366, study PRJNA577476) | soil metagenome | isolation source: 100 cm soil or saprolite under grassland replicate 2 | place: USA:California | collected 2016-06-15 | reverse complement strand
GCTTGTGGAGCGCCGGCCCGAGCTCGGGGTCGCGCAGGACGTAGTGGCCGAGGTCCTTCTTCACCTCCGCCTTGAGCGAGCCGTCGCGGTGGACGGTGTCGATCGACTCCCGGATGTCGTCGAAGAGCTTCGTGTAGTCCACCTCGAGCCCCTCGCCCTCGAGCAGCTCGATCACCCCGGCGAACAGGCAGGCCTCCGGGAGCGCGAAGAGCGTGTCGATCCAGGCGAAGCGCGGCAAGGAGAGGTGGACCTTCTCGTTCCGGTACAGGCGGCGGATCTCGTCGTCAGGGACCGCCCGCCGCCCGTGGTAGCAGCGCCCCACGTGGTTGTGCCGGTCCATCTTGAAGATGTTGCCGTGCAGCTTGTCGACGACGAGCCCGCGGATCACGAACTCGGGGTCGTACTGCAGCCGGCCGACCGCGGCGGGGTAGCCGCGGAACTCGATCATCCGCGCGAGCGTCATCCGGAATGCGAGCGTCTCGAGGCGCTGCAGGTGGTACATCGCGACCGTGTAGTCCATGTCGAAGCCGACGGCCTCGACCCGGTCCATCCGCAGGTTGCGGTTGACGAAGATCTCGCGAGAGTGCGGCACCTCGCGGTGGGGGGCGTGCGGCGCGCCGAGCAGCGCCTGGACGAGCGGAGCGTCGTACGCGGGCTCGGCGGCGACGGTGGGGTCGAGCGTGTCGGAGTCCATCCGCCGGGCGAGATAACACGAGGGGGGAGGGCGCTCAACGCGCCGCGGGGTAGCGCACGCGGAGCGAAAGGTTGCTTCCGGGTGGCGGCATGGCACCTTCAGGACGCCGTGCCGACGAGGAAACCGACCAGCCCCGCGGCGCTCGCGGAACGAATCGCCGCCCTGGAGGAGCGCGTCACCCGGCTCGAGAGGGGTGAGGCCCGTCCGGGCGACGGGCGCGCCTCGCACCCCGAGCTCGCGCTGCGCCGCTCGGCGAAGCGCTGTCCCGGCTGCGGGCTGCCGCTCCGCCAGCGCAAGGGCCGTTGCAGCGCGTGCGGCCGCCCCGTCGCGTCGCTCTGACCTGCCGCTCCGCTAATCGTCGACGACGATCCTCGACGTGGCGACTCCGAGCGCGCGCGCGATCGCGACCACGGTCGTGTACGGCGGGTTCCGTCCCCCGCGCTCGATGAGGCTCACGTAGGCGACCGAGAGGTCGAGCGCCTCCGCGAGCGCCTCCTGGGTGAGCCCGCGGTTGCGCCGTTGCTCGCGCACCCGCTCGCCGAGGCGCCGGAGCTCCTCGCGCCGCGGATCGCGCTGGCTCTTCGTCTTGTTGGGCATCTGGATGTGTCTCTCCGTGTACCTCGGGGGGTAGGACTCCGGACGCGAGTCCGTGAGGTCTCGCGCTGCTTCACTCCACCGACCCTGCGTTGGTGAAGCCGCAAGTAAAACCGCGCCGACGCCGTCTCGCACGGGAAAGCGACTCCCGAAACGCCCCGTTTCCCCGGTTCGTCTCGACGCTCGGATGGACGCCTGCTCGGCCCGACGCTATGTTTCGAGCGGATGCCCGTCCGCCCACCCTCGACCGTCCTCGATCTCGATCGGGTGCGGGCCCACACCCTGGCGAACGGTCTGCGGGTCCGTCTCCTTCCCGATCGCAGCGCGCCGACGCTCAGCTACTACACGTTCTTCCAGGTCGGCTCGCGCAACGAGCGGCTCGGCACGACCGGCATCAGCCACCTGTTCGAGCACATGATGTTCAACGGGTCGGCGCGTTACGGTCCGAAGGAGTTCGACCGCGTGCTCGAGGCACGCGGCGGCCACTCGAACGCCTACACGTCGAACGACGTGACCGCGTACTACGAGGACTTCGCGGCGGAGGCGCTCGAGACGGTCGCCGATCTGGAGTCCGACCGGATGCGGTCGCTCCGGCTCACGGAGGAGGCGCTCGAGCAGGAGCGCGGGGTCGTGAAGGAGGAGCGCCGGCTCCGGACCGAGAACTCGATCTTCGGCCTCATGGAGGAGCAGCTCGAGGCGCTCGTCTTCCTCGCCCATCCCTACCGCTGGCCGGTCATCGGCTGGATGGACGACATCGCGCGGATCACCCGGGCCGACTGCGAGGCGTTCTTCCGCACCTATTACGCCCCGAACAATGCGGCGATCTACGTCGTCGGCGACCTCGAGCCGGAGCCGACGCTCGCGTTGCTCGAGCGCTACTACGGCGACGTCCCCGCCGGCCCCGCGCCGACGGCGGTCCCGGCGGGCGAGCCGCCGCAGCGGGGCGAGCGCCGCGCGAAGGTCCGCTACCCGGCCCAGGCGCCCGCGATCCTCGCGGGCTGGCGCGGCCCCGCGGCGACGAGCCCGGACTCGAGCGCGCTCGACGTGCTCCAGGTCTGCCTGGCGGTCGGGGAGTCGTCGCGGCTCCGGCGCAAGCTCGTGCAGGAGACGGAGCTCGCGGTGTCCGTGTCGATCAGCTGGGGCTGGCGGATCGACCCCGGCGTCTTTCTCGCGTTCGTCGAGCTCGCGCCGGGCGTCGCCCCCGCGCGCGCCGAGGCGGTCCTCTGGAGCGAGATCGCGAAGGTGGCGGAGCGCGGCGTGTCGGCGGCCGAGGTGCGGCGGGCGAAGGCGCTCCTGCGCAGCTCGGTCCTGCACGAGCTCGCGACCCACCACGGCATCGCGCACGCGCTCGGCCAGGCCGAGGCGCTCCTTGGCGACTGGCGCGAGGCCGGCCGCGCGCTCCAGCACTACACCGAGGTCACGCCGCGCGACGTCCGTCGGGTCGCCGCAGAGTACCTCGACCCGGCCCGCCGCTGCGTCGTGGTCCTCGAGCCGGAGGCCCACCCGTGAACGGGCCCATCCCGCTGCCCCCCATCCACCGCGAGCGGCTCCCGAACGGCCTGCAGGTCGTCGTCGCGGAGCGCGCAGGCATCCCGCTCGCGGCGGCGCGGCTCGTGCTGCGCGGCGGCTCCGCGCTCGATCCGTCCGGGAAGGCCGGCCTCGCCCACCTCGTCGGGCTCGCGGCCCGACGAGGGACGCGCAGGCGGACGGGCCCGGAGATCGACCTCACCGTCGAGTCGCTCGGCGCCGAGCTCAACACCGGCGTGGACGAGGACGCGAGCTACTTCGGGCTCTCCGCGCCGGTCGAGGCGCTGCCCCGCTGCCTCGACGTCCTCGCCGACGTCGCGACGGCGCCGACCTTCCCGGCGGCGGAGGTGAACCGGGTGCGCCGCCGGGAGGTCGCCTCGCTCGCGCACGACCTCGACGAGCCGTCGGTCATCGCCGACCGGGCCATGCTGCACGCGACGTTCGGGCGCCACCCGTACGGCCATCCGTCCGAGGGCCGCATGCGCGACCTCCGGGCCGCGCGCCGCGCGGACGTCACGGGGTTCCACGCCCGCCACTTCCGCCCGGGCGAGGCGATCCTCGTCGTCGTCGGGAACGTCCCGACCGGCGAGGTGCTGGCCCTCGTGCGCAGCCGGTTCGGCCGCTGGCGCGGCGAGGATGGCGCGAGCGTCGCCATCGCGCCGCCGGCTCCGCCGCGGCGCGCGGTGCTCGTCGTGGACAAGCCCGACATCACCCAGTCGCAGGTCCGGATCGCCTCCGCCGGCTTCGCGCGCCGCAGCCCGGACTACCACCGCGGCATCGTCGCGAGCGCGCTGCTCGGCGGCGGGTTCACCTCGCGCCTCATGGAGGCGATCCGCGTGAACCGCGGCCTCTCCTACGGCGTGCGGAGCCGGTTCGCGACGAGCGGCTCGGGCGGGCTCTTCTTCGTCTCGACGTTCACGAAGGTCGAGACGACCGCCGAGATCATCGAGGTCGCGCTCGAGGAGACGACCCGCTTCTGCGACGAGGGCCCGACCGCGGAGGAGCTCGAGCGGATGCAGAGCTATCTCTGCGGGCTGTTCCCGCTCTCGCTCGAGACCCACGACCAGCTCGCGGAGAAGCTCTCGGACCTCGCGCTGTTCGACCTCCCGGACGAGGAGGTGAGCGGGTTCCGCGAGAAGATCCGCGCCGTCACCGCGGAGGGCTGCCGGGACGTCGGCCGGGGCTACTTCCCGCTCGCGGACCGCGTCGTCGTCGTCGTCGGCCCCGCGAAGGCGATCGCGCGCGCGCTCGAGCGGTTCGGGCCCGTGACGGTGGTCCCGGCGAGGAAGATGGCGTGACGCCCGCGGAGGAGGCGGTGCCGGTCCTTCACGAGGACGCGCACGTCCTCGCCGTGGACAAGCCCGCGGGCCGCCTCGTCATCCCCGGGCGCGGCACGGACGAGCGGAGCCTCCGGGAGGAGCTCGAGGCGGTCCACGGTCGGCTCTGGGTCGTCCACCGGCTCGACCGCGGAACGAGCGGTGTGCTGCTGTTCGCTCGCACCGCCGAGGCGCACCGGACCCTGAACCTCGCGTTCGATCGCGGCGAGCCGAGGAAGTGCTACCTGGCGCTCGTCCGCGGCGTCCCGCCCGAGGAGCGCCGGATCGACCTCGCCATCGCGCCCGCGCGGCGGGGGCGCATGCGCCCGGCGCGGGCCGGGGATGCGCGCGGCAAGGCCGCGGCGACCGTCCTCCGCGCGCTCGAGCGCTTCCCGCCGCGCGCGTGGGCGGGCGGCGCGCTCGCGCTCGTGGAGGCGCTGCCGGAGACCGGGCGCACCCACCAGATCCGCGTCCACCTCGCCGCGGTCGGGCTCCCGCTCGCGATCGATCCGGACTACGGGGACGCCGCGCCGCTCGTCGGACCCGACGGGGCGCCGCTGCTCGCGCGGACGCCGCTGCACGCGGTGCGGCTCGAGGTCGCGCACCCGGCGGGCGGTGGGGCGCTCGTGGTCGAGGCGCCGTGGCCGGCCGACCTCGCGCGCACGGTCGAGGCGCTGCGCCGAGGGTAGGTCCCTCAGCGCGGCGGGGGGCCGCCGGGCTGCACGTCGCCGGGCGCGCTCGCCGGGACCACCGCGGCGACGCCCGGCGAAGTTTCGCCGAGATCGGCCGCGAGCGCGTCGACGAGCGGGCTCCCGGCGAAGTGGTCGCGGGCGAGCGCGAGGATCTGCTTCGCCTCGTCGTGCTTCCCGCTCCGCTCGAGGAAGCGGGCCTTCTCGGCGAGCTTCGCCACGGAGACCTCCCGCTCGCCGGTCGCGAGCCGCGCGGAGAGGACCCACGCGTTCGGGCCCGACGAGACGTTCACCTCGCTGAAGGGTGGACGCGACTTGACGACGAGGAGGAGGGTCCCCGGCTCGATGCGCCGCTTCGCGTTCGCGGCGAGCAGGTCGGGCCGGTCGAACACGTCGGCCGAGGCGACGACCGTCGCCTCCGTGAGGCCCTCGCCCTCGAGGAGGGCGCCGCGCTTGACCCAGCCCTCGCGGTCGTCGGACGAGCGGACCTTCGCCCAGTCCTCGCGCGCCTCGACGACGGCGACCTTCTCGCCACGCTGGAGCACGGCGAGCGCGTTCGCGACCTCCTTGCCGCCGGGCCCCCGAACACGGGCCGCCTCGGCCGGCTCGCGGCGCAGCGCGGTCGCGCCGCTCACGTACGCCGCGGCTGGCGCCGCAGCCGAGGGGGAGCCGGTCGCCGCGGACGGCTCGCCGGGCACCGGCTTCTTCGAGCAGGCGGCGAGGGCGACGGCGAGGGCGAGCGCTGCGGGACGACGGAGCATCGGGGGTCACCTCCGGCGAGCACCGTACCGGAACGCCGGGCGACGGCCAAGCGGCCGCATTCGCTCAGGCGCGCCCGTGCACGAGCACCTTCACGTCGGAGCGGAAGGTGACCTCGATCTTGCCGTTCTCGCGCACGCCCGAGACGAACCCACGCCCGAAGGTCGGGTGGTCGACGACGAAGGTCGGGTGGTCGACGACGTCGTCCACCGCGTAGGAGCGCTTCGCCGAGTACGGGTGGGCGTCCGAGACGCGCTTCGCGCCGAGCAGCGTCTCGAAGGGGACGACCTCGGCGCGCGCGCGCGCCGGGCGATCGCCCTTCGGCGGGCGGGCGGGCGTGGCGCGCCCGTTCGCGTCCCGGTAGCGGTGCACGCCGTGGCAGGTGTTGCACTCGACCTTGACCGGCTTGCTCGAGACCACCGCGTGGACCGTGTGGGCGAGCGTGAGCTCGCACTTCGTGCAGAACGCGTCCACCTCGCCGCCGACCTTGATCATGGGCCGCGCAGTATAGCGGCAGTGTCCCGGCGGCGCGCGGCGATTCCGCCCCGCGGGCTCGGGACGCAGCGAAAATGGGCGCGCCGGCGGCTCCGTGCGACAATGATGCCCCTATGCGAAGGGTGCAGGCCGCGTTCGAAGACTTCGGCCGGATGATCCTCTTCGCGGTGGAGGCGGTGGCGTGGGCCTTCCGCCCTCCCTTCCGGCCGGAGCTGATCATCTCGCAGATGGCGTTCATCGGCGTCGGGTCGGCGTTCATCGTCGGCGCGACCGGCCTCTCCGCCGGGATGGTCTTCGCCCTGCAGATGAACTACGCCCTGAAGCAGTTCGCGGCGGAGGGGTTCGTCGGCGGCTCGGTCGCCTTCTCCCTCGCCCGCGAGCTGTCGCCGGTGTTCACCGCGCTCATGGTCACCGGCCGCGCCGGCAGCGCCATCGCGACCGAGCTCGGCACGATGCGGGTCACCGAGCAGCTCGACGCGATGGAGTCGATGGCGGTGAACCCGATCCAGTACCTCGTCGTGCCTCGGATCATCGCCGCCATCGTGATGCTCCCGCTGCTCACCATGCTCTTCAACGTGATCGGGTACGGCGGCGGCTACCTCATGGGCGTGTACGTCGCGCGCATCCCCGTCGGCCCGTTCATCGAGCACACCCGCGAGTTCATGAATCCGGCCGACATCATGCACGGCCTGCTCAAGGCGGTGGTGTTCGGCGCCATCGTCTCGGTCATCACGACCTGGCGAGGCTACGCCGCGGCGGGCGGCGCGAAGGGCGTCGGCGAGGGGACGACCCGCGGCGTGGTGATGAGCTCCATCGCGGTGCTCCTCGCCGACTACGTCATCACCTTCATCTCGGTGGGGACCTGACGTGATCGAGGTCGTCGATCTCTGGAAGTCGTTCGGGGACAACCAGGTGCTGAAGGGGATCACCCTCAGCATCCCGCGGGGGACGACCTACGTCGTGCTGGGCGGCTCCGGCTCCGGGAAGACCGTGCTCATGAAGCACGTCATCGGCCTCTTCAAGCCGGATCGCGGCAAGGTGACGGTGGGCGGCTTCGAGATCTCGGCGCTCGCGGGGAAGGCGCTCACGGACGCGCGGCAGCTCTTCGGCATGGTGTTCCAGGGGGCCGCGCTCTTCGACTCGATGACGGTCTTCGAGAACGTGGCGTTCCCGCTCACCGAGAAGCGCCGCCGCGACCGGCCGGCCACCGACGAGATCCGGGCGAGGGTCGTGGAGAAGCTGAAGGTCGTGGACCTCGGCGAGGAGGTGCTGAACCGCTGGCCCTCGGAGCTCTCGGGCGGCATGCGCAAGCGCGTCGCGCTCGCGCGCGCCCTCGTCTCCGACCCGCAGGTCGTCCTCTACGACGAGCCCACGACGGGCCTCGATCCGATCACGACCGACTACGTGGACGGGATGATCCTGAACGCGAAGAAGAAGCTCGGGATCACGAGCATGGTCATCTCGCACGACATCGCGAGCGCCTTCAAGGTGGCCGACCGCATGGCGGTGCTCTACGATGGCCACCTGGCCGCGGAGGGCACGCCGGAGGAGGTCCGGCGAAGCACGGATCCGTTCGTGCAGCGCTTCCTCTCCATGTGGTTCGCCAAGCAGTGAGCCGACGCGTGACGAGAGGGGTCCGGATTCCGTGAAGCCCGCCTGGAACAGGGCGTTCGCCGTGGGCGTGCTCGCTGCCGTGACCGGCATCGCGTTCCTGCTCGCGCTGACGTTCTTCAAGAAGGGCGGCTACTCCGAGAAGGAGAGCTACCTCGTCCATGCGTACTTCTCGGACGCGACCGGCCTCACCTGGAAGAGCCGTGCGCAGATCGCCGGCATCCAGGTCGGCGAGGTGGTGGACATCGTCCTCACCGGCGCGAAGGCGCGGCTCGACATCCGCGTGAAGAACGGGATCGAGCTCCACTCCGACGCCTGCCTCACGAAGACCTTCCCGTCGGCGCTCCTCCCGGACGCGCTCCTCGAGGTGCAGCCGGGCAGCGTCGAGAAGCCGCTCCTCGCCTCTCTCCCCGAGGAGCAACGGAACATCACCTGCGTCCGCGAGGCGACGAGCGTGCAGCAGCTCCTCGACGCCCTCGCGAAGATCGCCGCGGACGTGCAGCTCGTCACCGGGGACCTCGCGAAGACCGTCGCGGGCGACAAGGGGCTCCGCGAGATCGTCGAGAACCTGGCCTCGGCGACGCGGCGGATCGACGACTCCATCGCGCGGAACGAGCAGAACCTCGAGGACATCGTGCGGAACACCCGCGACTTCACGGCGGACCTGCGCGAGATCTCCGGACGTGACAAGGACAAGGTCGGCCGGATCGCCTCGAACATCGAGGAGCTCACCGCGAAGCTCAAGACCGTGGCGGCGAGCCTGCAGGAGATCATCGACCCCGGCTCGAGCGGCGGCGCGGGCGGCGCGCCGCCGAGCGGCGCGGCGCCGAGGGGCGCGGCGCCGACCCCGACGCCCGGCGTCTCCGGCGCGGTGGCGGCGGCGACGCCCGAGGAGCGCGCGGCCGCGGCGACCCAGGCGCGCGGCGTGAGGCAGGCGGTCGACAAGCTCACCGGCAGCCTCGAGCGCCTCGAGGATCTGATGGGGAAGGTGAGCGAAGGGAAGAGCGTCGCGGGGCGGCTCCTCGTCGACGAGCGGCTCGGCCGGAAGCTCGGCAACGCCGCGGAGGACCTCGCCGACCAGCTCGACCGGGTGTTCAAGCTGCAGATCCAGGTCCAGCTCCGCTCGGAGTGGCTCCTCAACCAGACCGGCGCGAAGACGTACTTCGGCGCGCGGCTCCTGCCACGGCCCGACAAGTTCTACCTGCTCGAGGTCGTCGCGGATCCGCGCGGCGTGGACTCGGTCAGCTCCGAGACGATCACGACGCGCGATCCCATCACCGGGACGGACTCGACGACCGTCTCCACCCGCACGCTCCACGAGGACAAGCTCACCTTCACGCTGCAGATCGGGAAGCGCTACGGTCCGCTCACCTTCCGCATCGGCGTCATCGAGAGCTCGGGCGGCGTCGGCACGGACCTGCACCTGTTCCGCGACAAGCTGCAGTTCTCGGTCTCGGTGTACCAGTTCTCGCGCCCGTACCAGGACGTGTTCCCGCGCGCGAAGATCTTCATGAACTACTACTTCTTCCAGCACTTCTTCGTCACCGCCGGCGCGGACGACTTCCTGAACACCTGGCGCACCGGCCGCTACCCCGGCGGCCCGAAGTTCACGATCGGGAACGACGCGTTCTTCGGCGGCGGCCTCTTCTTCACCGACGACGACCTGAAGACGCTCCTCGGCGCGGGCGCCGGGAGCGCGGTGCCGAGCAGCAAGTAGCCGCCCCGGTCAGGGCAGGGCGGACACGACGAAGGTCGCCCAGTCCTCGCCGCCGCGCCCGTCGCGCAGGATCGTCCAGAGCGTGAACGCCTCGCGGGGGCGCGTGAACTCCAGGTCGCTGCCGTTCGCGTTCCCGATTCCGCCGAACTCCGGGAACTCGCCGGCGGTCACGTACCACTGCCAGGTGAGATCCTCCGGCGTCGACACGAGCGTCACGGCCGTGCCGCTCTCGTCGGGGACGCAGTCGTTGAACTGCTGCCTCGACCCCGACGCCGCGCCGCCGCAGAGGACCGTCCTCCCCGCAGGGAAGGGCCCGGCGTCGAGCGCCGTCGAGCCGCCGCAGGTGCTCCGGTCGGTGGGCGCCCGACTGACGCGGAAGACGTCCGGGTCGAGGTTCAGCACGTAGGCGCCCTCGAGGTCCGTGCCGACGAGCTCCGATGGCGGCGGCGTGACCCGCACCCGCTTCAGCGCGGCCGAGCGGCGCCCTTGCGCCTCGGCGAGCGCGATGACGACCAGCTCCGTGTAGAGCCGGCACCGGAACACCGGCTCCGCCGTGGCGATGGCCTTCACGAACGCGAGCGCGCTCGAGACCACGGACGGGTCGATGGGGAGCGTGAGGCTCTCTCCGATGCCGAGCGGCGTGACGCGCGGGTCGGTCGCGAGCTTCCGCGGATCCTCGAGGAAAGACGGATCGGCGCACGGCAGGAGCGACTCGTTCGCCACCGGGAAGCAGCCGAACCAGGTCACGGTGAGGCCCGGCCGCGCGAGGGGGTTCGCGACGAGCGCGTCGAGGACGATCGTATCGCCGGGGTACGCGTCGGCGGACGTGCTCCCCTGGACCATCGACCTGATCGCGAGGACGCGAAGGTCCGTCACCCGATACTGCGGCTCGAACCCGGTGTTGCAGCCGGCGAGCGCGAGCGCGGCGAGGACGACGGGGGCGGCGAGCAGACGGCGCATGACGTCACCACTCGGCCCGGAGGCCTACCGCGGGGAGGATGGGGAGGGACGGGAGCGCGACGTCCTGCGAGCAGTCGAAGTTCCGGAGACGGAACTCGGCGTTCTCGTGGTTCGTCGCGTTCTGCACGTCGAGGTAGAAGGACATCATCCAGGACTCGAAGACGAAGCGCTTGTCCACGCGCACGTCGGACTGGAAGAACCCCGGGAGCCGGCGCGAGAGCGGCGCGCCCGGGAGGCAGCGGTACCGGCCGGTGTCCGCGTCCAGGATCGCCCCGACCGGCGCCGTGTAAGGGTTTCCGGTCACGGCGCGGACGCGTGTCCCCACGATCCAGTCGCTCGGCAGCCGGTACGAGAGGACGAGGGCGAGGACGTGCGTCTGGTCGAGGATGAAGAGGCGCCAGGCCGGGTAGTTCGGGTCGGTCGGGTCGTCCCGCCGCAGCGAACGCGACCAGGTCCAGGCGAGCCAGCCGAAGAGGCCGCGCGCGAGCTCGCGCCGGACGAGCAGCTCGAGCCCGATCGTCTCACCGCGCCCGGCGTTCGAGAGCCGCAGGAGCCGCCCGTCCGGGCCGAGCGCGCGCGTCGGCACGACGAGGGACCAGAGCTCCTTGTAGTACCCCGTCAGCTCGAGCCGCGTCGCCCACCAGGGGAGGTCGCGCCGGACGCCGAGGGCGAGGTGGAGCCCGCGCTCCGGGTCGAGGTCGGGGTTGCCGAACGTCTTGCTCGTCTGTTGCGGGTCGGGCGCCGAGCCGAAGAGCCCCGCCGCGAGGAGGAGCGTCGTCCCCGGCGCGGCGTCCACGAAGGCGGAGAGCCGCGGGTCGAGCCAGAGCTTCGAGCGGCCGAAGCGCGACTCGACGTCGCCGCGCAGCCCGCCGACGAGCCGCAGCCGCGGGAGCGCGCGCCAGTCCCCCTCGACCCACGCGGCGGGCGCGAGCCACCAACCGCGGGCGGACTCGCCCACGGTCGTCGCCTGCGACGCGAACGGATCGGTGACCCCGCCCGGCGCCTCCACGGGCGGCGCGTAGACCGCGTAGTCGATGCGGCGGAAGAGCGTGTCCACGCCCCCATCGATCTTGAGGCCGTCGCGAACGCGGTAGGAGAGCCGGTCGCGCAGGTTGATCGTGAAGATCTCGGTGAGGAGGCCGAACGAGCCGCCCGCGAGGACGTCGAAGCTGTCCCGGCCCGCCGCGACGACGAGGTCGTTCGTGGCGGGGCCGAGCGCGACCCGGTGGCTCGCGCCGACGCGCCAGAACACGGTCGACAGGTAGAAGCTCGGCCTCCCGGCTCGGTCCGACGAGCGGACGAACTCGAGCTTGTCGTCGGAGCCGTACGCGAAGTAGGAGGCCTGGCCCCCGAGGGTGGGCAGCGTGAGCTTCGTCTGCCAGTCGTAGTAGCGCGGGGCGACGCGCAGGTCGCGCGCGGCCTCGCGATCGATCCGAGGGAGGGCCACCGCGAGCACTCCGTCGATCCAGCTTCGCCGCATCGATGCGTAGGCCGAGCCCTTCCCGACGGGGCCCTCGACCTCGATCCGCCCGTCGAACACGTCGAGCTGCGCGGCGCCGTGCCACTCGCGCCGAGGCTCGCGGGTGCGCAGCTCCACCGTGCCGCCGAGCGCACGCCCGAACTGGTTCGAGAAGTTCCCCGGGAAGAAGTCGATCCCCTCGACGACGTCCGCGTTCACGACGGACGTCAGACCGCCGAAGTGAAAGAGCTGCGGGATCGGAACGCCGTCCACGTAGACGGGGGTCTCGTTCGGCTCGGAGCCGCGCACGACGAGGAGGCCGATCCCGAACGGGCTCCGCGCGACGCCCGGGAGCGACATGATGACCTTGAGCGTGTCGCCCTGGGTGCCGGGGATCGTCCGCACCTCCTCGGTCGCGAGCGTGCGAACCGTCACCTCGGTGCGAGACCGATCGCCGCGCACGACCGCCTCATATGGATCGTAGTGGCGGCGCGAGAGCCGGTACTCGACTTCGCGGACCTTCCCCCGCTCGAGCCGCTCCGTCACCGACAGCGGGGCGTGCTCGGGCGAGACGACCCGGACGGTCACCTCGCCCGGCGGGATCCCGCGGAGCGCGAAGCGCCCGTCGGCGCGGGTCTCGACGGAGACGCCCTCTGACTCGACGGTCGCCCCCGCGACGGGCGTGCGGGTCCCGCGCTCGACGACGCGCCCCTCGAGCACGAGCGGCGAGTCGGCCGCCGCGGAAGGCTCGGGCCGCTTCAGGACGAAGTCGTACCGGTACGTGATCTCGACCGCGGTCGGGACGCCGTCGATCTCGGCGGGGGCGAACCGGAACTGCGCGACTGCGTGGAGCGCCGCCGGACCGAAGCCGGGATGCGGGCCGGGATCCACGACCAACGCCTGGCGCACCGCGCCGTCCTCGCCGATCACGATCGACAGGACCACCGTGCCCTCGACGCCCGCGGCCTCCGCCTCCGCCGGGTACTCGGCCGGGACGGACTCGAGGAGCTCGGGGGGGCGCGTGAGGGTGCCCGCTGGCGGGGGGTCCCGGGCGGCGAGCAGGCTCGCGACGAGGGGCGCGAGAATCGTCATGAGCAGGAGTGGATCTTACGGAGGGAGCCGTCCTGCGCCTATACACTCTCTGGGAGATCCCGAATGAACCGCTGGAGCAAGCTCGTCGTCCTCGTCGTCGCCGCGATCGTCGTGACGCAGCTGCTCGTCCAGCGGCAGGGGCCGCAGACGGGGAGCGGGGAGGCGGCGCCGCCCCTCGCGCTGCGCGACCTCGCGGGAAAGACCGTGGATCTCGCGAAGCTCCGGGGGAAGGTCGTCGCCGTGAACTTCTGGGCGAGCTGGTGCCCGCCCTGCCGCGAGGAGCTGCCGGAGCTCGCGGAGGTCTGGACGGATCACCGCGGCCGCTGCTTCGAGCTGCTCGGGGTCGCCGAGGAGTCCGCGCGCGAGGACGTCGCCCGGATGGCTCCGGGGATCCCGTACCCGATCCTCCTCGACGAGCGCGCCGAGGCGCTGTCGTCGTGGGGCGTCGCGGGTTACCCGAAGACCTACCTCCTCGACGCCGAGGGGCGGGTGAGGCAGGTGTTCGAGGGCGCGGTTCGCAAGGGGCAGCTCGCCGAGGCGATCCGGCCCCTGCTGCCCGCGACGTGCCCCGCGAGCTGAGCGGCGGCGAGCCGCGCAAGGATCGCGGAAGTAAGGTGCACGAGGGCCGGGGGGCGCGGTAGATCGGGGGGGTGGCCCGCGCCGCCCGGTGTCCGATCTGCGGAAGACCCGCGCCGCCCCGATCCGAGAACCGATCGGCGCCGTTCTGCTCCGATCGCTGCCGGCTCGTGGACCTCGCGAAGTGGCTCGGCGAGCAGTACCGCGTCCCCGGCCCGCGCCCGGGCGACGGGGTGGAGACGCCGCGGGGGTCGGACGACGAGGAGGACCGATGAAGCCCATCGTGTACCTGGTCCGCGCGCTGCCCGGGCAGGACCTCGAGCCGCTCCGTCCGTTCGTGGAGCTCCGCGGCGGCGCCTCGACCGCCCCGCCGCGCGACCGGCTCGTGGAGGAGGCGCGCGGCGCCACGATCCTCGCGCCGACCTACATCGACCGCGTGGACGGGCCGCTCCTCGACGCGCTCCCGACGGTCCGGCACGTCGCTTCCTACGGGGTCGGCGTGAACCACCTCGACCTCGAGGCGTGCCGCGCGCGCAAGGTGCTCGTCACGAACACCCCCGGCGTCCTCACCGACGCGACGGCGGACCACGCCATCGCGCTCCTGCTCGCCGCCGCGCGCCGGGTCGCGGAGGGGGATCGGGTCGTGCGCGCCGGCGGCTGGCGGGCGGTCGATCCCGCGTTCATGCTCGGCACCGAGGTGACCGGCAAGACGCTCGGGATCGTCGGCTTCGGGCGGATCGGCCAGGCGGTGGCGCGCCGGGCGCTCGGGTTCAGGATGCGCGTCCTCTACGCGAGTCCGCGCGCCGCGGACCTCCCGGGGGCGCAGCAGGCGCCGCTCGACGCGCTCCTCACCGACAGCGACTTCGTGTCGTTCCACTGCCCGCTCACGTCGCAGACCGAGAACGTCCTGTCCCGCGAGCGGATCGCGCGCATGAAGCGGGGCGTCATCGTCGTCAACACGGCGCGCGGCGGCGTCGTGGACGACGCGGCGCTCGCCGACGCGCTCGCGACGGGCCAGGTCGCGGCGGCGGGGCTCGACGTCTTCCGCGACGAGCCGAGCGTCCCCGCGGCCTACCTCGGACTCGAGAACGTCGTGCTCACCCCACACCTCGGCTCCGGCACGCGCGAGACGCGGGCCGCGATGGCCCGCCTCGTCCTCGAGGACGTGCTCTGCTTCGCGAAGGGCGAGCCGCCGCGGCACCCGGTCGCCTGAGCCCCCGCCGCGGCCGGGACGCACCGGGCGGCCGCCCGCCCGCTTCCTCGACAGGGCGCCGCGTGCTATTCACCGCGGCGCGCCATGGGGCTCGTCGACCTGCACTGCCACATCCTGTGGGCCATCGACGATGGCTGCGAGACGCCGGAAGAGACGCTGGCGGCGGCGCGCCTCCTCGTGGACCTCGGGTTCAGCGAGGCCGCGCCGAGTCCACACGCCGCCCCTGCGCTACCGTCGGGCGATCCGGCGCGAGCGGAGGCCCGTCGCGCCGACGCCGTGGCGCTCCTGCACGCCGAGGGCATCCCGCTCGTGCTCCACCGTAACGCCGAGAACCGGCTCGACGCCGAGTTCCTCGCCCGGGCGGACGGAGACGGGCGGCGTGGCGTCGGCGTCTCGCAGCGCTGGGTGCTCCTCGAGGTCCCGTTCGACGGCGCCGTGCCGGCGCTCCCGGACCTCGTCTTCCACCTCCGGCGCAAGGGCATCCTCCCGCTCTTCGCCCACCCGGAGCGCTGCGCCGAGTTCGAGCGGCCGGGTCGCGCCGCGGAGGTCGTCCGGCTCGGGGCCGCGCTCCAGCTCAACGTCGGGGCGCTCGCGGGCGTCTACGGCAAGGGGCCGCGGCGCACGGCGGAGAAGCTGCTCGACGAGGGGCTCTACGCGGTCGCGGCGACCGACCTCCATCGCGCCGACGGCGCGCACGAGTGGCTCGACGAGGCGCTCGTCGCGCTCGAGAAGCGCGCGGGGACCGACGCGCTCGAGCGGCTCCTCGCGACGAACCCGCGCCGGGTCCTCGCGGGCGAGGAGCTCGCCTGATGCGGCGCGCGCTCCAGGTCGCCGCCGGGCTCGCCATCTCGGCGGGCGCGCTCTGGCTCACGCTGCGCGGCAAGGACTCCGCCGCCATCTGGGCCGCGATGAGGGCCGGAGACTACCGCTACCTCGCGCCGTATCTCGCGATCCTGCTCGTCGTCCACATCGTGAAGACGGTCCGGTGGGGGCTCCTATTGCGCCCGACCGCTGCGGTGCCGTTCGCGCGCCTCAACGCGGTCTCCGCCGTCGGCTTCATGGCGCTCGTGCTGCTCCCGTTCCGGCTCGGCGAGCTCGCGCGCCCGATCCTCGTCGCCGATCGCCCGCGGCTCCGGACCTCGGCCGCCCTCTCGTCCATCGTGGTCGAGCGCGCCGCGGACGGGCTCTTCACGGGGCTCCTCCTCGTCGTGGCGCTGCTCGCCGTCCCCCGAAGCATCCCCGGGATCGGGTTCCTGCGCGTCGGCGGCGCGCTCGTGAGCCTCGCCTTCGCGACGATCATCGGCTTCCTCGCCTTCGCGTACCGGAGCCGCGCCGCGGCGGTGGGGCTCGCGAGGCGCCTCGTGCACCCGTTCTCTCCGCGTCTCGCGGAGCGCGCAGCGGGCATGCTCGACGCGTTCATCCACGGGCTGCGCGTACTGCCCGGGCCTGGCAGCCTCGCGATGTTCGTCGCGCTCACCGGCGGCTACTGGCTCCTCAACGCCGTCGGGATGCGAGTCCTCGCCCTCGGGTTCGGGTTCGATCTCGGCCCGGTCGAGGCGTGTACGATGCTCGGGGTGCTCGTCGTCGGGGTGATGATCCCGGCGGGGCCGGGGATGATCGGCACGTTCCAGGGCGCGATCCTGCTCGGGCTCTCGCTCTTCGCACCGGCGGATGCGGTCGCGACGCGGGGGGTGGCCTACGCGAACGTGCTCTGGGCGGCGCAGCTCGCGCAGGTCACCGCGGTCGGCCTCCCGTTCCTCTTCTCGCGCCACGTCCCGATGGAGCGGCTCTTCGGCGCGCCCGCCGAGGTGGCGGCGGGGCTCGAGGTGGAGGAGGCCGAGTACCGGTCCTCCGGGGACGGCGCGGCCTAGCCGCTACGCGGCGGCGGGAGGCGCGGCCGCCGAGGGGCGCTCTGCGCGAAGCCGCTCGACGGTGGCTTCCACCTCGTCGAGGAACAGCGCGTCGAGCTCGTGGTCGATCCGCGCGAGGTACGCGTCGAGCTCGGACGGCGCGAGCTCGTCGAACGGGAGTACGAGGTTCATAGCTCCTCCTCGAGCCAGCGCAGCAGGGCTTCCTTGATCCGGTCGGCTGGGCGGCGGTCCGGGACCGCCGACGGGGGCGGCGCGACCGGCACCGGGAGCGGGAGCTCCCGCGGCGAGAACTCCTCCGTGCGGGTCGAGAGCGACGGCTGCGGCTTCCGCATGCGCAATCCTCCGATATCGCGCACTTCGTATCACGCAGAGTCCGACCGTCAAGAAAACGCCCGTCGCTTGACGCCCTTCGCCGGTCGCCCTATAAACCCGCGTTCTCAGGGTTGTCGTGGTGCAGATCCGGTGAGGTAGCTCAGTCGGCTAGAGCGAGGGTCTCATAATCCCTAGGTCGGGAGTTCGATTCTCCCCCTCACCACATCAGAATTGGTCAGCACCACGGGCGCTTATGGCGCCCGTTGCTTTTCGCGGTTCGGGCCACTTACGTCCGTGTTACCCCGCGGATCATCCGGTTCGCGGCGTGGGCTCCGTCGAGCCGCGGTCGACGCGGGTGCGGACCCGACGCAGGTTGCCGCGTTCCTCACGACGATGCGGAACCGGGGCACCGCCCGAAGAACACGCGGATGCCCGCCGTCCCGCCGGAGTGGCGCTTCCGCGCGAGCTCCCCGCTGCGGACCGTCATCCCGAACGCGGTAGGATCGGGGTGCGGCCGAGGGGATGCCGAAGATCGGGGCAGAAGGAGCACGGCATGGTGATGCGCGCGCGATGGCGCTTCCGCGAGGGCGGGGCGGCCTGCACGCAGATCGCCGAAGGCATCGGGACGAAGCAGTGCGCCCACAGGCACGCGGGGCGAGCCCTCGAGGAACTCGGGTTCCTCGGCCCGCGGGGTACCGTGAGCGACCCGCGATGAGCGAGCCGTCCCCGCCGCCGCCCCCGCCGCCGAGGACGCGGCGGCGCGACCCCGACTTCGTGGCGCACGCGGAGTTCGAGGCCCTCCTCGACGCCACGCCGCGGCCGTGGGTCGTGCGCGCGCTGATCGCCGCGAACGTGGTGGCGTTCGTCGCGATGACCTTCTGGGGGAACACATCGCTCGTCCACCTGGCCACGCGCGACGTCGCGGCGTGGGGAGGGAACTGGGCCCGGCGACGCTCGGAGGCGAGTCCTGGCGGCTCCTCACGAGCGAGTTCCTGCACTTCGGGGCCGTGCACCTCGTGGGGAACATGGTCGTCCTCTGGTACGCCGGCCGCCTCGTCGCGGGGGCGGGGCTGGCCCTCGTCGTTGTCGTGGCGGCGATACCGCCGCCCACCGCCTCGCTCCCGCTCACCCCGCGCGCGCTGCCCGGCTTCAGCATCGCCCTTCCCGCCGGCGAGTTGCTCGACGAGGATCTCACCACGGAGCAGGGGAAGGTGACGGTGCGGAACGCGGCGGTCCGCGCCATCGTCTTGGTGATGTGGCAGGCCGACGCCGTCCCTCCTCGCGAGCTCGCGGCCGTCGCCCACAGGGCCGCCGCCGCCCTCTCGCTCCGGGGGACGCCGGTAGTGAGCGCGATCGCCGGGCCGGGAGGGGCCCGCGTCCCCATGGCCGCGGTGGGGACGGGCATGGCGGTCCGGGCGTCGGCGGTCGACTGCGGGCGGCGCACCGTCGTCGTCGTGACGACGGGGACGGGCGGGATCGACGTCCTGCACCGTCGCGTCGTACCGACGGTCGCGTGCCGGTGAAGGTGAACGTGCCCGAGCGGCCCTGCGACGACGCGAAGGTCTGCGCCACCCGCTCTGGAGCGCGACGAGGCGGCGGCTCGCGCAGGATCTTGCCGCGGCGCGCGAATGGCGTAAGAAACCGGCTCGCGGATGCTCCTCGTGAACACCTACCTCGATCTGAGCGGGATTCACGGTATCGGCCTGTTCGCGGCGGAGCGGATCCCGAAGGGGACGGTGGTCTGGCGGCTGTCGCCCGTCATCGACGTCCAGCTCACGGCGGAGCAGATCGCTCGGCTCGATCCGGCCTCGCGCGATCAGATCGAGAAGTACACCTATCTCGACCACGTCCTCGGCACGTACGTGCTGTGCGGCGATGACGCGCGCTTCTTCAACCACTCCGACGCGCCGAACTGTTTCGACTTCCCGGACGAGCGTGGCGGCACGACCGTCGCCGCACGCGACATCGCGAAGGGTGAGGAGCTCACGAGCGACTACGCGTCCTTCGACGCGGGCCACGAACGGGTCTGACCCGCTCCGGCGGCGCCATGTCGGCCGCGCTCCTAGACTTCGTGCAGGCGTTGCGCGAGGAGCTCGGATGGCCGCGAAGCCGGCGAAGCAGGATCGGAAGGCGAAGCCGCGGGGCGAGACCCCGCGGGCTCCCGACCGCGCGGAGCACCCGACGTTCGACCGCGACCAGCTCGCCCGCATCGTCGCGGCGCGGGAGTCGTGGACGCGCGAGGAGCTCGCCGAGGCCCTCGCGCGGCTCCCCCCGCGCAAGGTGTCGTTCGAGACCGACTCCGGCATCCCGGTGCCGCCGGTGCTCGATCCCGCGAGCGTGCGAGAGGCCGACTACCTGCGCGACGTGGGCCATCCCGGCCGGTATCAGTTCGCGGGGTTCGGCACGCCGCGCGACACGAACCGGCGCTTCAAGTACCTGCTCGAGCACGGCATGACCGGGCTCTCGACGGCCTTCGACATGCCCGCGCTCATGGGCTACGACGCAGACCATCCGATGAGCCATGGCGAGGTCGGGAAGGAGGGGGTCGCGATCTCGTCGCTCCGCGACTTCGAGCTCCTCTTCGACGGCATCCCGCTCGGCGAGGTCACGACGTCGATGACGATCAACGCGACCGCGGTGGTCGCGCTCGCGATGTACGTCGCGGTCGCCGAGCAGCAGGGCGTCCCGCGCGCGAAGCTCGGCGGCACGCTCCAGGCGGACATGCTGAAGGAGTACATCGCGCAGAAGGAGTGGGTGATCCCGCCCGCCCCGGCGGTGAAGATCGTCTGCGACATGATCGAGTTCTGCGCGAAGGAGATGCCGCGCTGGAACCCGGTCTCCATCAGCGGCTACCACATCCGCGAGGCCGGGGCGACGGCGGTCCAGGAGCTCGCGTTCACGCTCGCCGACGGCATCGAGTACGTGCAGGAGTGCGTCGATCGCGGGATGGAGGTCGACTCCTTCGCGCAGCGGCTGAGCTTCTTCTGGGACGTGCAGAACGACTTCTTCGAGGAGGTCGCGAAGTTCCGCGCCGCCCGCCGCATCTGGGCGCGCACGATGAAGGAGCGCTTCGGCGCCAGGCGGCGCGAGTCGATGCTGCTCAGGACGCACGCGCAGACCGCGGGCGTGTCGCTCACCGCCCAGCAGCCCTACAACAACGTCGTGCGGACCGCGCTGCAGGCGTTCGCCGCGGTGCTCGGCGGGACGCAGTCCCTCCACACGAACTCGCTCGACGAGACCTACGCGCTGCCGACCGAGGAGGCGGTGACGATCGCGATGCGGACCCAGCAGATCATCGCGAACGAGTCGGGCGCCGACCGCGTCGTCGACCCGCTCGCGGGCAGCTACTACGTCGAGTACCTCACCGACGAGATGGAGCGGCGCGCCCTCGAGCACATCCACCACATCGACGAGCTCGGCGGCATGCTGCGGGCAGTCGAGCAGGGATATCCGCAGCGCGAGATCGCCGACAGCGCCTACCGGTGGCAGCGTGAGGTCGAGCGCGGCGAGCGGGTGCAGGTCGGCGTGAATGCCTTCCGCACCGACCAGGGCGAGCCGATCCCGATCCTGCGGATCGACGAGACCGTCACCCGCGAGCAGGTCGAGCGGCTCCGCGCGCTGCGCTCCGAGCGGAGCGCGGAGAAGGTACGCGCGGGGCTCGCCGCGGTCGAGCGGGTCGCGCGCTCGGGCGGGAACCTCGTCCCACCGTGCATCGAGGCGGTGAGGGCCTACGCGACCCTCGGGGAGATCTCGGACGTACTGCGACAGGTGTTCGGCACCTACCGGGAGGACGGCCGGTTCTAGAGGGAGGGGGCGGGCGGCGCGGCGAGGCGAAGGGCTTAGGGCCCCGTGGTAGATTCGCGCCAGAATGCGCAGCCACCTGCTCGCCTCGCTCGTCCTCTCGCTCGCGCCGGGGCTCGGCGCCGCGGCGGGGAGCGACGCGAACGCGGCGCCGTGCGCGGCCGCGCGGGTGCCCATCGGCGCGAAGGCCGCAGCCATCGTCGCGGAGGCGCGCGCGGAGATCGACGCCTACCGCGCGGACTGGCGCGAGGCGTGCGACCCGCGGCGCGGCGCGGCCGACGTGGCGAGGCTCCTCTCCGACGCGGAGGCGCTCGTCACGGACGTCCGGCTCGCGCGCGTCGCGGGGGCGCTCGCGCGGGCGCTCGAGCCCGACGCGGCGTGGCCGCTCCCCGGCGTGCGCCGGTCCGGCGCGGGCGTCGACCTGGACTGGGCGACCTTCGCCGCCTTCGTGGAGCGCGGCACGGTGGACGACGTCCGCTTCTTCCGCGGCTTCTCGCGCGCGACCGGGGCGGGCGGCGAGCCGGCCTGGCTCGGGCCGGTCCCCGCCGAGGGCGCGGCGCCGTGCCTCCGCCTCGGCGAGACCCGCTGGGCCGAGGTCGCGCAGGGCATCGAGGAGATGGAGCGGGCGAAGGTGGAGGTCTACTCGCGGCGGGCCGCGGCGCTGCGCGAGCAGCTCCTCGCGACCCTGAAGACGCTCGGGAAGGGCGGCGCCGTCTGCGGCTGCGTGAAGGGGGACCCCGTGCCCGCGCTCGACGCGCTCGGAAGCGGGGCGCCCGAGCGGTCCGGGGCGCCCGAGCGCCGCGCGCTCGTCGCCGCAGCGACCTCGGCCTCCACCGCGCTCCGGACGGGATCGGCGCGGGTGTCGTGGCTCCGCGAAGCGCCCGACGCGCCCGCGACCGGGTGCGGCGTCGGGCCGAGGTGACGTGACGGCCCACTGGACCGACGCCTACTACGGCGCGCTGTACCTCGACTCCGTCGAGGACCTGCTCACGCCCGCGCTGTCGGCGATCGAGGCGGACGCCATCGCCGCGCTCCTGCCGCTCGGCCCGCGCGACCGGGTGCTCGACCTCGCCTGCGGCCACGGCCGGCACGCGGTCCCCCTCGCCTCGCGGGTGGGACGGCTCTGCGGGCTCGATCGCAGCGCCGACTACCTGCGCCGGGCCGCGGCCGCTTCCCGGGCGCCCGGCTCGAGCCGGCGCCCGCGCTTCGTGCGCGGCGACCTGCGCGCCCTCCCGTTCTGCGGGGGCGCCTTCGACGCGGTCTACTGCTGGTACTCGTCGCTGTTCGTCTTCGACGACGCCACGAACGAGGCCTGCCTGAGGGAGGCCGGGCGCGTCGTCCGCCCTGCGGGGCGGCTCCTCGTCCACCACGCGAACCCGCTGCAGCTCGCGGGCGAGCCCTCCGCCGAGGCCGCGCGGATCCTGCCGGACGGCTCGCGCGTCGAGGAGCGATCGGTGTTCGACGCGGGGGAGGGCGTCGACCGCTCCCACCGCCGGGTCGTCCGACCGGGCGGCGCGGTGTTGGCGGCCACGGCCGAGTTGCGGTACTACAAGCCTTCCGAGTGGAGCCGGCTCGCTGCCCGCGCCGGCCTCAGGCTCGTCCTCGTGACGAGCACCCCCGACGCGGCCCGCGCGCCGCCGCGGGAGCCCGGACCCGAAGCCCCGGACCTCATCGCCCTCCTGGAGAAGCCCGCATGAGCCCCGCGAAAGAGCGCCCCCTCCGCATCATCGTCGCGAAGCCCGGCCTCGACGGTCACGATCGCGGGGCGAAGATCATCGCGCGCGCCCTGCGCGACGCCGGGTTCGAGGTCATCTACACGGGCCTGCACCAGACCCCCGAGATGATCGTCGCCGCCGCGATCCAGGAGGACGTGGACGCGATCGGCCTCTCGGTCCTCTCCGGCGCCCACATGACGATCTTCCCCGCGGTGATCGAGCTCCTGAAGGAGAAGGGGGCGACCGACATCGCCGTGTTCGGCGGCGGGATCATCCCGCAGGACGACGTCCCGGCGCTGAAGGAGCGGGGCGTCTCGGCGGTGTTCCTGCCCGGGTCGTCCACGCAGGCCATCATCGAGTGGATCCGGGCGAACATCCGGCCGCGCGCCGCGGCGGCGTAGCAACCCCGTGAGCCCGCGCGGCGCCACGCGCCGCGTCATCCCATCGTCGGATGCGATCCGGGTTCCTCGGGTCGCCCCCCGGCTGGTCCCCGCTGCCGGCCCCGCGTCACCCTACGACCGGTCGCGGAGGTCGGGATGGCGCCTCGGGTCGAGGAGCGGATCGTCTCGGGCGAGCAGGGTGACGACCTGGTCGTCCACCACCTCGTGCTGCGCGGAACCAACCATGCGATCGGGCGCCACCTCGGCGAGCTCGTGCGCGCGCGGTACGGCGTCCAGGCGGCGGCCACGGCGGATCCGCTCCGGACGCGGGTCCAGCGCGAGTGGCTGCGCGGCCACGCTCCGGCGCACTTCGAGCGGATGCGGGGCGCCGCCGACGCGCTCGGCGTGGACCTCGCCGACGACGCGCGCGACGTGAGCCGGCTCGGTACGCCGCCTGTCGCCGCGGGCTGCTCCGCGATCTTCCTGCCGTCCCGCCGGGCCGCGTCGGGCCACCCGCTCGTCTCGCGCGCCTTCGACTTCGCCGGCCCGCTCGCGCGGCCGGGCGCGGGCGCGCCGCCGGCGGCGAGCCGCCCGTATGTCCTCGAGCTGCACCCGGACGAAGGGCACGCCTCGCTCGCGGTCTGCGCGTTCGACCTGCTCGGGGCGGCCCTCGACGGCGTCAACGACGAGGGGCTCGTCGTGGTTGCCGCGTCGGACGTGGAGTCCGCCGCGGTGGGGCTCGAGCCGGCCGGGTCCGCGGTGGGGCTCGACGAGCTGCAGGTCGTGCGGCACCTGCTCGACACGTGTGCGACGGCCGCGGACGCGCGCGACGCGCTCCTCGGGATGAAGCACTATTACGCCGCGTACCCGGCCCACTGGCTCGTCGCCGATCGCCACGGCGACGCGTTCGTGTTCGAGATCTCGGCGCTTCGGAACCGCGCCCACCTCGTCGAGGCGGCGGATCGTCCGCTCGTCGCGACGAACCACCTGCTCCACCGCCACCCCGAGGGCGACCCGCTCCCGCGCGTCCCCGATCCCGTCGGCACCTTCGCCCGCTTCCGGGCGATCGCCGCCGGCCTCTCCGAGGCGGCGGCGCCGCTCGACGTCGCGGGGCTCTCGGCCGTCGCGTCGCGCGGGTTCGCGCCGCCGGACGGCGCGCTCCGCACCCTGTGGCACGGCGTGTACGACGCCGTCGAGCGGACGCTCACGGCCCGCTTCTTCGTCGCGGGCGCACGGGAGCCCGGGCCGTCCGCGGCGGAGCGGAGCACGACGGCGAGGTTCCGGCTCGCGGCGTGACCCGCGCGCGCCGGGCTACCCGCCGGTCCCGATCATCGGGAGGAGGTCAGCGGCGTCCTCGGACATGTGGTGCCGGTCGCGCTTCGCCGCGAGCGCGGCCCGGATCCGCACGGTCAGCTCGGCGTCGCTCGCGCCGGCGCGGAGGAGCTCGGCGAGAGGGAGCCGGTCGCGCCCGCCGAGGCAGGCGCGAAGGGCGCCGTCGGCGCCGACGCGGACCCGGTTGCAGGCGTCGCAGAAGCTCTCGGTCATCGCGCCGATGAAGCCGACGAGGCCGCAGAGCCGCTCGGCGCCCTCGCCCGAGGCCCCGCGCATGTGGTGGGCCGGCCCCCAGCCGCGCGTCGCGTCGGGCTCGAGCGTGACCCCCTGCGCCGCGAGCAGCGTCTTCACCTCCGCGGTCGCGACCGGACGGCCGCCCTCGCCGAACGGCATGAGCTCGATGAACCGTGGCGTCGCGCCGAGACCCCACGCGAAGCGGGTGAGGGCGCCGAGCTCGCCCTCGTTCTCGCCGCGCACGACGACGACGTTGAGCTTCACCGAGTCGAAGCCGGCGCGCAGCGCGGCGCCGATCCCGTCGACGATCCGCTCGAGCGTCGCGGCGGGCCCGGCGATGCGGTGGAGTCGCTCGGGGTCGAGCGTGTCGAGCGAGACGTTGAGGCGCGAGACGCCGGCAGCGCGGAGCGGGGCGGCGAGCCTCCCGAGCGCGTGGCCGTTCGTCGTGAGGGCGACCTCCTCGACGCCGGGCGCCGCGCGGACGTCGCGCACCACGTCGAGCAGGTCCGGGCGGAGCGTCGGCTCGCCGCCGGTGAGCCGGACCCGACGGACGCCCGCCGCGGCGAAGATCCGGACGACGCGCGCGAGCTCGGCGCGGGTGAGCGGGTCGCCGCTGCGGTCCGGCCCGGCCGGCGCGCAGTAGCTGCAGCGGAAGTTGCAGCGGTCGGTGAGCGACAGGCGCAGGTAGGTGATCCGGCGCCCCTGCGCGTCGGCGAGCGGTCCTGGCATCTCGCCTTCACTCGCGCTCACTCCCGCGTCATACCACCGGGCGAGCGCGCCGTGTACCCGAGAGCCCGACCTGAACCTCGACCCGGACCGCCCCGTTCAAATCGGCAAGGCGTCCGTCGGCCGCGCGAGCTCGTCGAG
>WNGA01004817.1_pt1 | contig 25215 bp, 21 predicted proteins | sample 5400061 | NCBI WGS metagenome assembly WNGA01 (sample SAMN13153366, study PRJNA577476) | soil metagenome | isolation source: 100 cm soil or saprolite under grassland replicate 2 | place: USA:California | collected 2016-06-15 | reverse complement strand
GGCGGGCGCCTCAGTTCACACGATCGAGCGCGCCAGCAGCTCCATCGGATGGAGGACCGGGAGCGGGCGACCCAGGCGCTCCGTGTGCGCCGCGATCTGCAGCGCACAGCCCGGGTTCCCCGCCACGACGGCCTCGGCTCCCGTGTCAAGGAGGTTGCGCGCCTTGCGCTCGCCGAGCTCGGCTGCCGGCTCCGGCTGCACCAGGTTGTAGATCCCCGCCGACCCGCAGCAGAGCTCCCACTCGGCCGGCTCGAGCAGCTCGAGGCCCGGGATGCCGCGCAGCAGCTCGCGCGGCTGCGCGCGCACGCCCTGCGCGTGCGCCAGGTGGCAGGCGTCGTGATAGGCGGCCCTCAGCTCCACGGGCCGCCGCTCGGCGCGCGGGCCGGCCTCGGCGAGGAACTCGGACACGTCGCGGACCCGCTCCGCGAACGCGCCCGCGCGCTCCGCCCAGTCGGGCTCGTCGCGCAGGACGTGTCCGTAGTCCCTCATCGCGGACCCGCATCCCGCCGCGTTCACGATCACCGTGTCGTAGCCCTCGAGGCCCTCGATGGTCGCCTTCGCGAGCGTCCGCGCCTGGGGGTCCTCGCCCGCATGCAGCGGCAGCGCCCCGCAGCAGCGCGGCAGCCGCGGCACGTGGACCTCGAAGCCCTCCGCGGCGAGCACGAGCGCGGTGGCCTCGTTCACCTGGCCGAAGAAGACGCGCTGCACGCAGCCCTGGAGCAGCGCGACCGTGCCGCGCCTCTCGCCGCGCGCCTCGAAGCGCTCGGGGAGCCGCGTGAGCGAGCGCCTCAGCGACGACTCCGGGGTCATCGCCGTCAGCGCCGCGAGCCGCGGGGCGAGCCTGCGGATGCGCGGGCGGCCGGCGAGGCGGGGGAGCCCCAGCCGCCGCGCGGCAATGGCCGCCGGCGCCAGCGCGCGCAGCCTGCCCGGCCGCGTGAACAGCCCGAAGATCAGCCGGCGGTGCGCGCGCTCGAGCGGCGGGCGCTCGAAGTTGCGCTCGACCTGCGGCCGGGCGTCCTCGATCAGCTTGTCGTACTGCACGCCGGACGGGCAGGCCGTGACGCACGCCATGCAGCCGAGGCAGCGGTCGAGGTGCGTGACCATCGGCGCCGAGATCTCCTCCTGCCCCTCCTTGATCAGCACGATCCGGCCGCGCGGCGAGTCCATCTCCTCGCCCCAGAGCACGTAGGTGGGGCACGTCGGCAGGCAGAAGCCGCAGTGAACGCAGTCCGAGATCAGGTCGGGCTCGGGCGCGCGCGTGGCGTCATAGCCGCTCAAACGCACACCCCCGCGGGGTCGAAGCGCTCCTTCACGCGCTGCATCAGCGCGCGGGTCGCCGGGTCGATCGGGCCGACCGGGTCCACGTCCAGATCCGCGGGGCGGTCCAGTGCCACGGCGATGAACTCGCGCCGGAGCCGCTCAACCGCAGCTGCCGACGGCTCCTCGAAGCGGACCCAGGACAGGCCGAGCGCCGCGCGACCCACGACGGTGCCGCCCGCCTCGGCCGCCGCGCGCAGGAGCTTAGGCAGCCGCGTCGGGAGACTGGACACCTTGACCACGAGCGGGCCGCGCTGAGCCGCGCGCTGGTCGTCCCAGAGCGGCTCGTCCTCGTCCACGATCTCGGTTGCGAGGCCCTCGGCGCGCAGCAGCTTCTCGGCCGCCTCGGCCTGCGGGCGCGGCGCGGCGCCGGCGAAGCGCGCCAGCACGGCTCCGCGGCCGCCCTCCCAGCGGATGTCGATGCCATGGTGCTCGAGCGCCGACTGGCCGATCGCGGCGGCTCCGCGCGAGAGCTGGTCCGCGTCGGTCGCCTCGCCGAACGCGGTCGTGCTGTCGGGCGCCACCGGATGCAGCCGCACGGAGACCTCGACGATCGCGCCGAGCGTTCCGAACGAGCCCGCGAACAGCTTCGCGATGTCGTACCCGGCGACGTTCTTGATCACCTTGCCGCCGCTCTTCGCGAGCGTGCCGTCGGACAGCGCAACGCGCATGCCCACCACCAGGTCGCGCGGGCCGCCGTAGCGGCCGCGCAGCGGGCCGGTGTCGCCGCTGGCCACCACGCCGCCGACCGTCGCGCCGCCGTCGGGCGGGTCGAGCGCCAGCCGCTGGCCCTCCTTCGCGAACACGGCCTGCGCGTCGGCGAGCGGCACGCCGGCCTCGAGCACGGCGGTGAGGTCGCCCGCGTTGTGCTCGACGAGCTCGGTGAGGCCGGCGGTGGAGAGCTCGGTCGCCTCCGGCGGCGCGGGCGGCGGCCAGCCGAGCTTCGTGCCGCCGCCCCGAAACCGGACCGGAGTGCCGGACTCGCCCGCGGCCGCGAGCGCCTCGCAGAGCTCCTCGCGCGTGGCCGGCGCCTGCGCCACCTGCATCAGAGGCGCTCCGCCAGCCCGGCCTGCTCCAGCGGGTGCCGCCGGTACGGGCCGGGCACCTCGCCGCAGAGCCGCGGCGTCGGCATCACCTTGCCCGGGTTGGCGCGGCCGTCCGGGTCGAACGCGCAGCGGAGCCGCTGGAACGTGGCGAGGTCGGGCTCGTCGAACATGTCCGGCATGTAGCGCTTCTTGTCCACGCCGACGCCGTGCTCACCCGTGATCGAGCCGCCCGCGTCCACGCACGCCTTCACGATCAGGCCGGCGAGCTCCTCTGCGCGCTCCGCCTCACCGGGCTGCGCGCCGTCGTAGCAGACGAGCGGGTGGAGGTTGCCGTCGCCCGCGTGGAAGACGTTCGCCACCTGGAGCTCGTGCTCCGCCGCCAGCTCCTCGATCTTCCCGAGCACCTCGGCGAGCCGCGTCCGCGGGATCACGCTGTCCTGCACGTAGTAGTTCGGCGCGATCCGGCCCATCGCCGCGAAGGCCGCCTTGCGCGCGCGCCAGATCAGCTCGCGCTCCTCGTCGTCCTGCGCGACGCGCACGCTGTCGGCCTTCCCGCAGAGCTCCTTGACGTGCTCGAAGCGCGTCTCGCACTCGGCCTCCGAGCCGTCGAGCTCCACCACCAGCGCGGCACCCGCGTCCTCCGGGTAGCCGGCGTTCGTGGCGCCCTCGGCGGCGCGGATCGAGAGGTTGTCCATCATCTCGATCGCGCCCGGCACGATGCCCTCGGACACGATCCTCGACACCACCTCGCCGGCCTGCACGGTGGAGCCGAAGAAGGCCACCAGGGTGCGCACCGCCTCCGGCTTCGGGATCACCCGCAGCCAGATGCGCGTGGCGATCCCGAGCGTGCCCTCCGAGCCGACGAAGGCGCCCACGAGGTCGTAGCCGGGGTGGTCGAGCTCGGGCCCGCCGAGCGAGACCTCGCTGCCGTCCGGGAGCACCACGTCGAGCCCGCTCACGTAGTTGGTGGTGAAGCCGTACTTGAAGCAGTGCGCGCCGCCAGAGTTCTCGGCCACGTTGCCGCCGATCGTGCAGACGATCTGGCTCGAGGGGTCGGGCGGGAAGAAGTGCGTCGGGGCCACCGCCTGCGACACCGCGATGTTGGTCACGCCCGGCTCGACCAGCACGCGGCCGTTCGGGACGTCGACCTCGAGGATGCGCCGCAGCCGCGCCAGCGCGATCAGCACACCCTCCTCGACGGGCAGAGCGCCGCCCGACAGGCCCGACCCGGCGCCGCGCGCCACCCACGGCGTGCCCGCCTCGTGACAGGCGCGAACCACGGCCGCGACCTCCTCTGCCGTGCCCGGCAGCACGACGGCAACCGGCGTCACCGCGTACTGGAGCAGCCCGTCAGAGGCGTAGGTAGCGAGCTGCCGCTCGTGTGTGACGACGTGCTCGCTCCCGACGATGCCTCTCAGCGTGTCGAGGAGCGAGCCATCCGTCACTACACGACCATCCAGTCCAGCACCGCCGTCGATTGCAGGTACACGAGAACGCACATCACGAGGATGAGCACGAGGCTCCAGCCGAGCACCTTACGGAAGAGGTCGCCCTCCTGGCCGGCCATACCCACCGCCGCCGCCCCGATCGCGAGGTTCTGCGGCGAGATCATCTTGCCGAGCACGCCGCCGGAGCTGTTCCCCGCGGCGAGCAGCACCTGGTCGATCCCGGCATCCTTCGCCGCGGTCACCTGAAGGGCGCCGAAGAGCGCGTTCGACGACGTGTCCGAGCCGGTCACCGCCACGCCCAGCCAGCCGATCAGCGGCGACAGGAGCGCGAAGACCGAGCCCGCGCCGGCCGCCCACAGGCCGAGCGTGATCGTCTGCCCGGACTGGTTCATCACGTAGGCGAGCGCCAGCACCGACATCACCGTGAGAATCGCCCACTTCAGCTGGTTGAGCGTCGCGCCGAGCACGCGAACGGCGCGCGGCGGCGAGAGCGCGAGCCCGGCCATCGTGATCAGGCCTGAGATCAGCATCAGCGTGCCTGCCGCCGGCAGCCAGTTGAAGTTGAACGTCTGGCTGCTCAGGGCTTCGCCGGTGGGCGTCTGGACGTCGAGGCCGGGCCAGTCGAACGTCGTGGTCCACGGCGACTCGGCGAGCTTGTTCTTGATCGCCGGGATCTGCGCGATCGAGAAGATCGCGATGATGATCGCGTACGGCGCGTATGCGCGGACGACGTCAATGGTGCTGTCGCGCTTCGTGTCGTCGCGGCGCGTGATCTGCCGCTCCATCGCCGGGTCGTGGACGGAAGCGCCAGCGGCCGCTGGGCGCTGGAAGCGCCCGGTCGGCGCCACATCCTCGGCAAGCAGCGGCTCGCCGGGCGACCAGACCCGCAGGAAGCCCACGATGCAGGCCGTCGAGAACAGCGAGGCCACGATGTCGGTGAGCTCGACCGAGATGAAGTTGGAGCAGGCGAACTGGCCGAGCGCGAAGGCCAGGCCACCGACCACGGCCACGGGCCAGGCCTGCCTGATGCCGCGCCGCCCGTCGACCATGCCGATCAGGATCAGCGGCACGACGAGCGCGAGGAAGGGCGTCTGGCGGCCTACCATCGAGCCGAGGTCGCCCTTGTCCAGTCCGGTGGTCGCGGACAGCGTCGTGATCGGGATGGCGATGGCGCCGAAGGCCACCGGGGCGGTGTTCGCCACGAGCGCGAGCGACGCGGCCTTGATCGGGCGGAAGCCGAGCGCGATCAGCATCACGGCGCTGATGGCCACGGGCGTCCCGAAGCCGGCGAGCGCCTCCATCAGCGCGCCGAAGCAGAACGCGATGATCACGGCCTGCACGCGCTGGTCCACGGAGATCGCGCCGAACGACCGGCGCAGCACGGCGAAGTGGCCGGTCTCGACGGTCATGTTGTAGACCCAGATCGCCATTACGACGATCCACATGATCGGGAAGAGCCCGAACACGGCACCCTCGCTCGCGGACAGCGCCGTCTGGTCGACGGGCATGCTGTAGACGATCATCGCCACGGCCATCGCCACGCCGAGCGAGATCAGGGCCGCCCACTGGGCCTTCATCCTCAGGCCGCCGAGCAGCACGAACAGGGTCAGGACCGGCAGAGCAGCGAAGATCGCGGTCAGGCCCAGCGAGTCCGAGACCCCTCGTAGCTCCTAGCGCCGGATTGCCCGCCGTGGCCATCGGGGAAACTCCTGAAGTGCTCGTCGGGCTATTCGTTACCTGCCTTGGGGACACGTTGTTTCCGTCCACCGGGCGCGCGGTGGTGCGGCTGCTCGAGCGGCTCGGGGTCGGGGTCGAGTTTCCGGAGGAGCAGACCTGCTGCGGCCAGATGCACCTGAACAGCGGATATGCCGACGAGGGGCTCGCCCTGGCGAGGCGCCTCGCGGGCGTATTCGAGGGCTACGAGGCGGTCGTCACGCCCTCGGCCTCGTGCGCCGGGATGGTCCGTGAGCAACTTGGCGCGGAGGCGCCGCCGGTGTACGAGCTGTCCGAGCTCCTCGTGGACGTCCTCGGGGTGGACGAGGTGGGCGCGTACTACCCCCACCGGGTCACCTACCACCCGACCTGCCACTCGCTTCGCGCCCTGCGCCTCGGGGATCGGCCTCGCCGCCTGCTGTCCTCCGTGCGCGGCCTCGAGCTCGTGGAGCTCCCGAACTCGCGCGAGTGCTGCGGCTTCGGCGGGACCTTCGCGGTCAAGAACGCCGACGTCTCGACCGCGATGCTCTCGGACAAGGTCCGCGACGTGCTCGACACGAACGCGGAGGTGCTCTGTGCGGTGGACTCGTCGTGTCTGATGCACATCGGCGGCGGCCTGGCGCGCGGTCGCACCGGCGTCCGCACCGTCCATCTCGCGGAGATCCTGGCCTCCACCGAGGACGAGCCGTGGCCGTGACCGGGTTCCCCGCCGCCGCGCGCCGTTCGCTTGCCGACAGCCAGCTGCGCGCGAACCTGGCGCGGGCCACCTCGACGATTCGCGACAAGCGGAGCCGGGTGGTCGACGAGCTTCCGGACTGGGAGGAGCTGCGGCGCGCCGGCGCGGCGATCAAGGACGGCGCCCTGCTGCGGCTCGACTCGACGCTGGAGCAGCTCGAGTCGGCCGTCAGCGCCGCCGGCGGCCTCGTGCACTGGGCGCGGGACGGCGACGAGGCGTGCTCGATCGTCGCCTCGGTTGCTCACGCGCACGGCGCCGAGGAGGTGGTGAAGGTCAAGTCGATCGCCACCGACGAGATCGGCCTGAACGAGCGGCTCGCGGCCGACGGGATCCTCGCGGTGGAGACCGACCTGGCGGAGCTGATCATCCAGCTCGACGGCGACTTCCCGTCGCACATCCTCGTTCCCGCGATCCACCGGAACCGCGCCGAGATCAGGGACATCTTCAGGCGCGAGCTGGCGCTTGAGGAGCTGACCGACGAGCCGGCGGCGCTCGCCGAGGCGGCGCGGCTGCACCTGCGGGCGAAGTTCCTGTCGGCGCGCGTGGGGGTGAGCGGGGCGAACTTCGCGGTGGCGGAGACCGGCAGCGTCTGCGTCTTCGAGTCGGAGGGAAACGGCCGGATGTGCACGACGCTCCCCGAGGTGCTCGTGACCGTCATGGGGATCGAGAAGGTGATCCCGGACTGGCGCGACATGGAGGTCTTCCTCCAGCTGCTGCCGCGCTCGTCGACCGGCGAGCGGCTGAACCCGTACACGTCGGTGTGGACCGGGGTGGCGGGCGGCGGCGCGGCCCGAACGGACGCCCCCGACGGACCGCGCGAGTTCCACCTCGTCCTCCTCGACAACGGCCGCGTGCAGACGCTCGCCGACGAGCTGGGGCGCCAGGCGCTGCGCTGCATCCGCTGCAGCGCGTGCCTGAACGTCTGCCCGGTCTACGCCCGGGTCGGCGGACATGCCTATGGCTCGGTGTATCCCGGACCGATCGGAGCGATCCTGACGCCGCAGCTGAAGGGCATCGAAGCGGCCCGCTCCCTCCCGTATGCGTCGTCGCTCTGCGGTGCGTGCGGCGAGGTCTGCCCGGTCAAGATCGAGATCCCGCGCCTCCTGACCCACCTGCGCGCCCGCGAGGTCGCGACCCGCCGCCGTCTCGACCCGGAGAAGCTCACGATGAAGGCCCTGTTCCACACGTTTTCGTCGCGAACGCGTTACGAACGAGCGCAGAAGCTGGCCCGCACGGCCGCCCGCCCGTTCACTGGCCACGGCCGAACCATCTCTCGCGCGCCCGGTCCACTCGCGGGCTGGACGATGTCGCGCGACCTCCCGACGCCCGCCTCGGAGACGTTCCGCGAGTGGTGGCGCCGCACCCGCGGACCCTCGACACCGCGAGCAGCGGTCGTGTCCACCTTGACCCCGCGCTCCGGGAACAAGCGCGAAGCGCCCGGCCAGCCGAGCGGCGACGCGCGGAGCGACGTCCTGCGCCGCATCCGTGCGGCGCTGGGCGACGCCGCGCCGGGTGACATTCCACGCGGCTACCGCACGGAAGACGAGCGGGGACGTGACGAGATCGTGAAGCTGTTCGCCGAGCGGGTCGCCGAGTATCGGGCGACGGTGCATCGGGTCGGCGCCCGCGAGGTGGGCGAGTGTGTGGAGCGAATCGCGAAGGAGGCGGGTGCGCGGCGGATCGGGGTCGCGGCGGATCTGCCGCGGGAATGGTGGCCCGCGGAGGCCGGGCGGGGCGGGAGCGGGGTGGAGCTCGTCGAGGACCGCTCGCTTTCGGTGCGGCAGCTCGACGAGCTCGACGGGGCGCTCACGGGGTGTGCGGTCGCGATCGCCGAGGTCGGGGCGTTCGTCCTCGACGGCGGGGAGGGGCAGGGCCGCAGGGCGCTCACGCTCGTGCCGGACCTTCACATCTGCGTCGTGCGGGAGGATCAGGTCGTGGGTCTCGTTCCGGAGGCGGTTGAGCGGCTCGGGGAGTCGGTTCGGGCGGGCAGGCCGCTCACCTTCGTCGCCGGTCCGTCGGCGACCTCCGACATCGAGCTCGACCGCGTCGAGGGGGTTCACGGTCCGCGCGTGCTGCACGTGGTGGTCGCCGCTCCCTGATGCGCACCGTCTACCTCGGCACCTCCGACTTCGCGGCCACGGTCCTCGACCGGCTCGCGGCGAGTGCGCATCGGCCGCAGCTCGTGGTCACGCGCCCGGACGCCCGCCGTGGCCGCGGTCAGAAGCTGGCGCCGCCGCCCGTCGCCGAGCGCGCGCGCCTGCTCGACATCGAGCTGTTCCAGCCGGAGGACGTCAACGCGGAGGAGGCGCGGAACGCGATCGCCGCCGCAGGCCCGGACGTCGTGGCCATCTGCGCCTTCGGCGCATTGATCATGGACCCGCTCCTGTCAGAGCACGAGATGCTGAACGTGCACCCCTCGCTCCTCCCGCGCTGGCGCGGCGCCGCGCCGATCGAGCGCGCGATCGAGGCGGGCGACGAGGAGACCGGCATTTCCATCATGCGCCCGACCGCGGAGTTCGACGCCGGTCCGATCGCGGTCCAGCGCGCGGAGGCGATCCGTCCGGATGACGACTACGGCTCGCTCGCGGCGCGGCTCGCGGCGCTGGGCGGCGAGCTGCTCGTGGAGGCACTCGACCTCCAGCCCGCCTTTCGCGAGCAACCGGACACCGGCGTGACCTATGCCGAGAAGATCGGCCCGGACGATCGCCTGCTCGATCCCGCCCTGACCGCCGACCTGCTCGAGCGGCGCGTTCGCGCGCTCCGCCCGCACATCGGCTCGTATCTCCACCTGCCGTGGGACGAGCGCCTGGGCGTGACCCGGGCCGCGCTCGCGGCGGGAGACGGCCCGCCCCCGGGTCACCTGGAGGCGAGCGACGGCCGGCTGCTCTACGGCGCCGCCGGCGGCGCGCTCGAGCTCTGCGAGGTCCATCCGGCAGGGAAGCGGCCGATGGACGCGGAGGCCTGGATTCGCGGCTACGGGGAGCGGCTCGGCGGCTGAGCCGCTAGCGTTGCTCAAGCTTCGCGAAGGGGATCCCATGTCGGCCGGCACCGAACACACCACGCAATCCGGGCCCGAGTGCCCTTCGTGCGGCGAGCCCTGGCTGCGCGGCACGAACCTTCCGGGCCGTTACCGCTGCCTGCACTGCCTCCATCGCTTCGAGCTGCGCTCGGAGTGCCCGCACTGCGGCGCCCACTCGACGATCGCGCGGATGTCAGACACCGCCAACGTGATCTGCCGCAACTGCGGCGGGTCGATGCTCCAGCCCATCTGACCCCGCCGCCGGGCGGACCTCGACCGGGATTCCGTTGAGGACGGCGTTGCCCGAGAGCGGCTCGACCTCGGACTCGTCCGCCAGCACGTTGCTGTTCACGCCGGCGTGTGCCGACGCCACGGTCATGCGCACGCCGTCGGCGTCGTGCCCCCACCCGTGCGGGATCGACACCACGCCGGGCATGATCTCGTCTGTCACCTCGACCGGCGCCTCGAGCGACCCGGCCTTCGAGCGCACTAGCGCACCGGCGCCGTCGGCCAGCCCGAGCCGCTCGGCGTCGTCAGGGTGGATGTGAAGCGTGCAGCGCTCCTTGCCCTTCACCAGCGCGGGGAGGTTGTGCATCCACGAGTTGTTCGAGCGGAGCTGGCGCCGGCCGATCAGCACGAACCCTCCGTTGCGCCCGCGCCCGAGCGCCGCGCGCAGGCGGTCGACGTCGGCCACGATCGGCTCCGGCGCGAGCTCGATCTTGCCGGAGGCAGTGCGGAGCACCGCGGGCACGCGCGGCGACAGCGGGCCGAGGTCGACCCCGTGCGGGCTCCGCTCGAGCACGTCGAGCGTGAGTCCGTCCGGATTCGCCCCGAAGCCGTCGCCGTAGGGGCCGGTCCGGAGCATGAAGTCGAGCACGCGCTCGGGCCCGCGCCGCGGCTCGAGCTCCGCGAGCAGCTCGGCGGGGTCGCGCCCCTCCACCCGCGATCCCTCCGCCCCGACCTCGCGCTGGATCAGCGTCTGGATGACCATGTCGTCGAACGCGCCCACGTCGCCGTTCGGGCCCTGCCCGGCGATGATCCCCGCGAGGCGCATGTAGAGCTCCCACTCCGCCGGTCCCTCGCGCTCGAAGACAGCGGGGGAGTAGTTCGCGATGTTGCGCGTGGACAGCTGGTAGAAAGCCGCGTCGTAGTGCGACTTCTCCAGCGGCTCCGGCGCGGGCAGGATCACGTCGGCGTGACGGGTCGTCTCGTTGACGTAGATGTCGATCGAGAGCATGAAGTCGAGGCCGTCGACCGCGCGCTCCAGGCGGCCGCTGTTCGGCGTGGACACGATCGGGTTCCCCGCGACCGTGATGAGAGCCCGGATCTGGCCTGAGCCGCCAGGCTCAGCGGGCGTGTCGATCTCCTCGGCGAGAACGGAGACCGGCAGCTCGCCGTAGTACTCGGGCAGGCCGCGCACGCGGCTGGACCAGCGCCCGAACTTGACGCCGCGCCCGCCGCCGCCCGGGCCGGACGAGTTCCTCTGGCCCACGGCCGCGCGCGTGAACAGCGCGCCGCCCTCACGGTCGAGGTTGCCGGTCAAGACGTTCAGCACGTCGACCAGCCAGCTCGCGTGGGTGCCGAACTCCTGAGTGCAGGTGCCGATGCGGGCGTAGACGGCGCCGCGCTCCGCGGCAGCCAGCTCGCGCCCCATGCGGCGGATCTCGCCGGCCTCGATCCCGCAGGCGTCCGCCACCGCCTCGGGCGGGAAGTCGCGCACCAGCGCGCGTACCTCGTCGAGCCCGTTCACGTGCTCCGCGAGCGCCCCGGGGTCGTCGAGCCCCTCCTCGACGATCGTGCACGCGATCGCGGCCAAGAGCAGCGCGTCGGTGCCCGGGCGGATGAAGTGGTGTTCGCTCGCCTCCTCGGCGGTGCGCGTCCGGCGCGGGTCGATCACCACGACCTTGCCGCGCTCGCGGATCCCGCGCAGCCGCCCGCGCATGTTCGGCGCCGTGAGCAGGCTCCCGTTCGAGACCAGCGGGTTCGCGCCGAGGAGCAGCAGGTGGTCGCACCGGTCCAGGTCCGGGATCGGCACCGACAGCATCGTGCCGAACATGTAGCCCGCCGACACCTGCTTCGGCATCTGGTCGACCGTGGAGGCCGAGTAGAGGTTGTGCGACCCGAGCACGCGCAGCCAGGCCGGGCCGTGCGTGATCGCCGAGAGGTTGTGCGCGTTCGGGTTCCCGAGGTAGACGCCCACGGCGTCCTTCCCGTGCTCGGCGAGGATCGGCGACAGCCGCCGGTCGATCTCCTCGAACGCCTCGTCCCAGCTCGCCTCGACGAGCTCGCCGTCGCGGCGCACGAGCGGCGTGGTGAGGCGGTCCCCGTCCTCGTGCAGTTGCTTGATCCCGTAGGCCTTCGGGCAGATGAAGCCGCGGCTGAAGACGTCCTCCGCGTCGCCGCGAACGGACACCACCTCCCGCCCCTCGGTCTCGATCTCGAGACCGCATGTGGCTTCGCAGAATGGACAGGTCCGGTAGTGCGTGGCCATGTCCGCCACCCTACTCGGCCGGCTGCCGGAGCTCGATCCACAGTGCGCGCGACGCGCACGTAAGGATGCCGTCCGAGTCGTACATAGCGGCGGCGGCCCAGTGCTTGCGGCCGTCCTCGCCGAGCGCCCACGAGACGATCGTGTGCGCCTCGCCGACGCGCAGCGGGCAGCCGAGCCGGACGGTCAGGCTCGCGAGCACCATCGGCGGGCCCTCGCCGAAGTTCGCGACCGGCGCGCTCGTCGGGCAGTCGAGCGCCGCCCACACGAGCTCGGGGCGGACGCGGCCGCTGCCGTCGTCCGCGCCGGCGCCCGGAGTCCAGGCGGCGCCGAACAGGCCGTCGCGCCCGGGCAGCGCGGCCGGAGTGATGCCGAACCCGTCCTCGCGCGCCGGCCCGCAGACCACGCAGGTGGGGAACGGGTGGTCCTGGGCCCAGCGGTCACCGCCCTCCGCCTGAGCCGCGTCCACCTCAGCGGCCGGCACGGCCTCGGGCACGTCCACCAGCAGCTCGCTCGGCTTTCCCTCGGCAACGAGCGTGTCGCCGTCGAGGAGCGTCACGCGGTCGCCGTCGCGCACGACGTCGAGCGGCGTGTCGAGCGGCGGCGGCGAGCGGAGCGACACCTGGACGACCTCGGCGGCCACGAGCTCGGCGACGCGCCCGCACGTATAGCCCCCGTTCCCCGACGTCGGCGGTCCGTTGAACCACGCCGGGATGGTGAGGGTCTCGGTCACGCACGCGACGCGACCGACTCGAGCGCGTCACGGAGGTCGTCCACGCTCTGGAAGTCGAGCCCGAGGAGGTGGTCGTGCCGGTAGCGGACGACGCCCTCCTCGTCGACGATGATCGCGGCTCGCTTCGTGCCGACCACGGGGGTGTGCGCACCGTATGCCTTGGCGACCGCGCTGTCCTCGTCGGCGAGCAGCGGCACGTTCAGGCCGTGCTCGGCCGTGAAGCTCTCGTGCGAGTCGACGCTCTGCGACGAGATGCCCACCACGGTGGCGTCGAGCGCCGCGAAGGCCTCGGCGTTGTCGCGATACGAGCAGAACTGGCGCGTGCAGACCGGCGTGTTGTCGCCGGGATAGAAGAGGAGGACGACGCGCTCGCCGCGATGGTCCGACAGCCGGAAGCGGCCGCCGGTGCCCTCGAGCTCGAAGTCCGGAGCGGGATCGCCGACGATGGGATGCTTGGCCATGCCGACCAGGATGTCAGGCGCGGCTGTAGAGCGCATAGAGCGAGCTCGACAGGAGCGCCGCCGCGCCGACGAAGGCGACCTCCACCTGGAGGACGCGATCGTCGAACTCGACGAGCACGAGGAACAGCACGAACGCCGCTGCGCAGGCCACCCAGCAGCTCGCCGACTGCGCCGCGCGGGCGTGGGCGAGGAGCGCCTGGTTGAGGGTGGCAGCCGAGAGGTACAGCCCCATGCCGAGCGCCACGAGCACGAGCCCGCCGCGCTCGTAGTCGAAGTCGCCGCCGAAGAGCAGGTCCATCACCTGCGGGCCGGCCGCCAGCATCACCAGCGCCACGATCCCCGCGAAGCCCGCGATCGCGGTGAGCGTGAGCTTCACGCTTCGCTCGAACGGATCGGTCTCGCCGCCCGCCCGCAGCCGCGTGAGGTGGGGGAGGATCGAGGTCTGCACTGCCTGGAAGAGCTGGAGCGGGGCGCGTGCGATCAAGAGCACGTTGAAGGCGAAGCCGGCGAGCGCCGCCCCGCCCGCGTCCGCGGTGGCCTTCACGAGCAGCGGGCCCGCGTTGAGGAAGGTCTGCTCGCACAGCATCACGAGCAGCACGGCCGCGGCGAAGCCGGTGCCGCGGGCGAGAGTGAACTGGGGCTCTACGCCCTCCGGCTCCGAGCCCGGTTGAGGTGTGAGCCGCCGCGCCAGGGCAGGCGGCACCACCGCCAGCGACACGATCGGCGCGGCCGCCATGCCGAGCGCCACCGCCGACTGGCCCTCCGCGATCCCGACCGCCACCGCCAGCGCGAACAGGCAGCGCGAGCTCGCCTCCATCAGGACGAGCCCGCCGTAGAGCGGGAACAGGTGATGGCCGGCCAGGTAGCCGCGCGCGAAGTAGCTCGCGGCGTAGGCCAGCACGGCTACCACCAGGATCCAGTAGAGCGTCGACGATCCTGCGAACAGGTCGTCCTGGAGCGGCCCCCGAAGCGCGAGCGCCACCACCACGAACGCGGCGCCGAGGGCGAGCTGGATCGTGGCTGCGATCCGCAGGTGCTCCGTGCCGGTCACGCCGCGCGCGTCGTGGTCGGCGATCGTCCGCGACAGGAGCTGCTCCACCGGCCGGTAGAGCACGGACACCGTGATGAAGATCGCCGACCAGAGCAGCGTTACCCGGCCGTACTCGTCCTCCGGCAGCGCGTGGCTGGCGAGCGAGAAGTAGGCGAACGTGATGAGGCCGGTCGCCCCGATCCCGACCGACAGGACCGCGGCGCCGCGCCCGTACGACCTAGATGCGGACAAGCAGCATGGTCCAGGGGAAGGGCGAGCGGGTCTCCTCTACCGCGCCGTAGCGCGACAGCAGCGAGACGAACCCGCGCTTGGACCAGTGGTTCACGTGGCCGGGGGTGTTGCCGAGGTCGCGCCAGTAGGCGCCGCGCGCCATGTTCAGGCCCCGCCAGAGCGGCTCGCGCGGCACCGACACGAGGAGGTGCCCGCGCGCCACGCGCGCCATCTCCGCCAGCGTCGCCTCCGGGGCCGGCACGTGCTCGAGCACCTCGATCGCGGCGGCCAGGTCGAACTCGTCGTCGGCGAACGACAGCCGCGTGGCCTCCTCGGCGCGGAACTCGAGGTTCGGCCGCTCGCGGCGCTCCCACTCGGCGCGCAGCTTCGGGTCCTCCAGGTCGATGCCCACGACCCGGCCGTCGCCGAGCCGCTCGGCCCACTCGACCGTGAGGACGCCCTCGCCGCAGCCCACGTCGAGCACGGACGCCGGGGCCGCCTGGGCCCAGAGCTCGTCGAGCGTCGCGTGGAAGCCCGACATCAGCCGTCGCACGACCGGGTTCTGAGACCCGTACTTGTCGAACGTGTTGCCGGTCGGGACCTCCGTGGCCGCCGCGCCGCTCACAGCTTCAGCGCCTCGCGGTCCTCGGTCTTGCCCGTGGCGCGGCCGGCGCCCGCGCCGGTGGTGGCCGGCTGCCCTGTGTCGGCAGCGCCCGGCTCGTAATGGGAGGGCTCCACGCCGAGATGGAGCTCCATCCGCCTGACCCGCTCGAGCACGCGCTGCTGGAGCACGCGCGTGCCGGCCAGGATGTCGCCCACCACGCCGAGCGCGGCGAGCTGGACGGCGACGATGAACAGCGTGGAGCCCAGGATGAGCGACTGGATGTGCTGGCCGGGCTCGTCCGAGAAGAAGAAGAAGTAGAGGAAGCGCGCCCAGATCACCGCCCCGACGATCGCGGCGACCGCGGCCGCGGCGAGGAACACCCGCAGCGGCTCGTACATCGCGTAGATGCGGAAGATCGAGACGGTGTTGCGCCGCACGTAGGCCGCGGTCGACGGGAACAGCCGCGACTCGCGCGTCTTCGGGTTCGTCCGAATCGGGACGTGGTCGACCGCCACGAGCATCTTGCCCGCCTGGATGATCGACTCGAGCGTGTAGGTGAACTTCGACACCACCTGCATCTGCAGGCCCGCCTCGCGGTTGTAGGCGCGGAAGCCGGAGGTGGTGTCGGGCACGTTCGTGCCCGAGGCCCTGCGGACGACCGCGCTGCCGAGCCGCTGCAGCCGCTTCTTGAGCGGTGAGAAGTGCTCGATCTGGTCCGTCTCGCGGTCGCCGATCACCATGTCGGCGTTGCCGGCGAGGATCGGCGCGACCAGCTTGGGGATGTCGCCGCCGAAGTACTGGTTGTCGGCGTCCGTGTTGACGATGATGTCGGCGCCGAGCTTGAGCGACGCGTCGAGGCCGGCCTGGAAGGCCGCCGCGAGGCCGCGATTGTTCGTGAGCCGCACGATGTGGTCCACGCCGTGCTCGCGTGCGACCTCCACGGTGCGGTCCGTGGAGCCGTCGTCGATCACGAGCCATTCGACCGTCTCGATCCCCTCGATCTCGCGCGGGAGGTCGGCCAGCGTGGAGGGCAGCGTCGCCTCCTCGTTGAAGCACGGGATCTGGATGATGAGCTTCATGGGGCCTCGGGTAGCGTAGAGGGACGGGCAGGCGGCTACCCACACAAGGCTGTTTACACCCCGTTTGCAGGAGATTTACACCTGCAGGAGGTACGCTCACAGCGGAGTAACACAACTGCTAGCCTGCCCTGTCTTCCGATCCCGGCCAGACTACGGAGCACCCACGACCATGACCACCGTTCTCGCATACCTGGATCCCGGCAGCGGGAGCATGATCCTGCAGATCATCGCGGGTGGACTCGCCGCCGTGGCCGTGACCGCCAAGCTGTACTGGAACCGGCTGCTCCGGTTCCTGCGGATCAAGAAGGACGAGCCGGAGACCGCCGAGGCGGATACCGCGCGCGGCACCGACGCAGCCTAGACAGACGCCGCTAGCTACTTTTCCGCGGCGTGACCAGTTCATCCGCGTCCGCGGGCCTCGAGCCCGGGTCGTTCCGTGATCCCGAGAGCCGGGTCTTCTACGCGGGCGACGACGTCTTCCGCGCGCTCTCCGCGGACGGGCTGAGCGACTTCGAGGCGCTCGAGGCCACCGGCCTGCTCGACGGCAAGCGCGTGGTGCCCACCGAGCGGGCGGACGGCGCCGCCGCGGCCGAGGGCCTCCTGGTGCACGAGCCCGCCGCGGTGCTGCGCCACGAGCGCATCCCGTTCGTCTCGTATCCGTACGAGTGGACGTTCTCGATGCTGAAGGACGCGGCCCTCCTGCAGCTCGACCTGCTGCTCGCGGCGCTCGACCAGGACATGGTCCTGAAGGACTCGACGCCCTACAACGTCCAGTTCAAGGGCGCCCGCCCGGTCTTCGTGGACGTCGGCTCGTTCGAGCGCCTCCGCCAGGGCGAGCCGTGGGTCGGCTACCGGCAGTTCTGCATGCTCTACCTGTATCCGCTGCTTCTGCTGTCGGCGAAGGGGGTGCCGTTCCAGCCCTGGCTGCGCGGCGCCATCGACGGAATCACGCCGCCGCAGATGCGCGGCCTGATGTCGTTCCGCGACCGCTTCCGCAAGGGCGTCTTCACGAACGTGTTCCTGCACGCGAGGCTCGAGGCGCGCTACGCCGACCGCCCGGAGCAGGTGAAGCGGGAGGTGAAGCGCGTCTTCAAGAAGGAGCTGCTCGTCGCGAACGTCCGGAAGATGCGCAAGCTGGTCCAGCGCCTCGAGTGGAGCCCGCCGGAGGGCGTGTGGACCGCGTACGGCGAGCGCAACAGCTATACGGACGACGACGCGCGCCGCAAGGACGACTTCGTCCGCGACGTCGCGAAGAGCCGCGCCTGGAACCTCGTCTGGGACATCGGCTGCAACAACGGCCGCTATTCGCGGATCGCATCCGAGGGCGCGCGGACGGTCGTCGCCGTGGATGCCGACCAGGGCCCCGTCGAGCTGCTCTACCGCGACCTGCGCGAGGAGGGGAGCGAGCGGATCCTGCCGCTCACGATGAACCTCGCCGACCCCTCGCCCGGCCTCGGCTGGCGCGGGCTCGAGCGCAGGTCGATGCCCGAGCGCGGCAAGCCGGACCTGGTCCTCGCCCTCGCGCTCGTGCACCACGTGGCCATCAGCGCCAACGTGCCCGTGAAGGAGTTCGTCGACTGGCTGGCGTCGCTCGGCAGCGCGCTCGTGATCGAGTTCCCCACGCGTGAGGACCCGATGGTGAAGCGGCTGCTCGCGCCGAAGCGCGACGGACTGCACCCCGACTACGAGCTGGACTTCTTCGAGCGCACGCTGAAGGACGCGTTCGAGGTCGAGAAGAGCGAGCGGCTCGAGTCCGGCACCCGGGTGCTGTACCACGCGCGTCCGAAGAGGGGATGACCCCGACACGGACGGAGGCGGGTGGCGGCGCGCCGGGCACCGCCCGGCGCTTGCCCAAGGCAGCGAAGGCCGCCGGCTGGGCGTATCTGAACCTGGCGGTCCTGTGGACGTTCGCGGTCGCCCAGCCGCTGTTCGACCTCCTGAAGGACAACCCAGAGTTCTTCGCCGCGCGCGGATCGTCCGGCTTCGACATCGTCAGCTTCTCCGTCCTTCTGGTGGTGCTGCCGCCGGCGATCCTGCTTGGGATCGAGCTGCTGCTGGGGCTGATCCGCCCGGAGGTGCGCCAGGCCGCGCACATCGTCTTCCTCGGCGCGCTCGTCGCGCTGATCGCGGCGCAGGCGCTCAAGAAGGCGATCGACGCCTCGGACCTCGTGTTGATCGTGCTGTCGGTGGCGATCGGCGCCGGGATGGGCGTGCTGTGGGCGCGCGCGGAGCCGGTGCGCTCGTTCCTGAACGTGCTGTCGCCGGTCCCGCTCGTCTTCCTGCTGCTGTTCCTGCTCAGCGGGCAGATCTCCGAGCTGGCCTTCCCGAGCGAGGCGAAGGCGCGCTCGGTCGGCGGCGTGGCGCGCGCACCGATCGTGGTGGTGCTGCTCGACGAGCTGCCGTCGAACACGATCGTGGACGAACACGACAGTATCGACGCGAAGCGCTTCCCCGGCTTCGGCGAGCTTGCGAGGAGCGCCACCTGGTTCCGAAACGCCTACACGGTCTACGACTCCACCGAGCGCGCCCAGCCCGCGATCATGGACGGCAACCTGCCGGAGAAGGACAACCAGCCGATCTCCTCCGACCACCCGAACAGCATCTTCTCGCTGTTCGCGAAGACGCACCGAATGAACGTCGACGAGGAGGCCACCGCGGTCTGCTCGCGCGACATCTGCACGAACTCGATCGGCGACGAGCCGTACGGCAAGCGCATGTCGTCGATGGCGGAGGACCTCGGGCTCGTGTGGCTGCACGTGGTGTCGCCGCCGGACATCGAGAACGACCTCACGAGCGTCTCCGAGAACTGGGGCAACTTCAGCGGCGGCGACCAGACCGAGGCGCCGTCGAGCTCGCGGGCGCCGGCGCTGCACACGCGCGCCAACCTGAACCGCGGCCGCTCGGCCCGCTTCCAGGAGTGGATGCAGCGGATCGTGCGCGGGCGCCGCCCGGCGCTGAACTTCAAGCACACGCTCATGCCGCACGTTCCGTGGCAGTACCTGCCCTCGGGGCGGTTGTACCGCCGCCAGCCGAACGACGCGATCCCGGGTCTCTCGACTCAGTCGTACGAGGACCAGGGGCAGCTGGACGTGCTGCTCCAGCGGCACTTCCTCCAGACCGGCTTCGCCGACTACGAGCTGCAGCAGCTGTGGAAGCGGCTGAAGTCGGAGCGGCTCTGGGACGAGTCGCTGATCGTCGTGGCCTCCGACCACGGCGTGGCGTTCCCACACGCGCGCGAGCGCCGCCGCCTGAATCGCCAGACCGCCCGCGAGATCGCGCCGATCCCGCTGCTGATCAAGGCGCCCAACCAGAGGAAGGCGAAGATCGACAACGCCTGGGTCGAGACCATCGACATCCTGCCGACGATCTTCGACATCCTGAACCTCGACCCGCGCGTGAAGATGGACGGGAAGTCCGCCTACAGCGACACCGTGAAGAAGCGCGACACGCTGCGCTTCGAGATCCGCAACACGTTCCAGATCCTCAAGATCCCGGCGGCCACGTTCGCGCGCGAGCGCGAGCAGATCATCGAGCGCAACCACCGGCTGTTCGGGTCCGGCGCCGACGGTCCGGGGCGCATCTACGAGATCGGGCCGCATCCGGAGCTGATCGGCCAGCCCGCATCGGCCGCCGGTCCCAAGCTCGACGTCGACCTCGCCTACGCCGACGAGTACACGCATGTGGACCCGGCGTCCGGCTACGTCCCCGTCCACGTCGTTGGCAGCGTGAACGGGCCGGATCGGCACCCGCGCGACATCGCCGTCGCGGTCAACGGCACCATCCGCGCGGTGGGCAACACGTTCACGCTGGCCGTGGGCGACGCGGGCGAGCTGGTCTCCGTGATGGTTCCCGAGTCGGCCTTCCACAAGGGCCGCAACCGGGTCGAGGTGCTACAGGTTGGCTAGGCAGACCTCGACGTCGTGGAGGATGTCGTCCTGCTCCTTGCTCGTCTCCGGGTCCACGAACAGGAGCGCCACGCCGATCTGCTCCGCGCCCTCGCCGCGGCCCCGGAACTGCTCCGCGATGGCCTCGTCCGCTGTGAGGTAGAACTTGATCTTCGGCCCCGCGTCGAGCACCAGCTCGTCGCCGTTCTCACCCGTGCGCCTCGCCGGGATGTCCTTCTGCTCGAGGCACGCGAGTGCCGCGCCGGGAGTGTCCGACTTGTCCGCGTTCCCCCCGGCGTCGCTCGAGCCGCAGCCGGCGTACGCGAGCAGCAGAAGGGGTAGGGCGAACAGGGGGCGCTTCACGGGCGGCGCAGGCTAGCGGAGGGGCTTCGTACGCTTGAACAGGCGCGCGACGGCGAGGAAGACCGGCTTCCGGCGGTTCGTCTCCTCGATCAGGCTCTTGTTGTGCCAGGGCGGGTCCGCGTACTCCGGGGGCGCGCCCCCCTGCCAGGTCTGGTGGACGCGGAAGTCGCGCAGCGCCCAGTGGATCGAGGCGTTCACGAAGCGCTTCGACCCGTGTATGGCCAGGTGGTCCATCACGTACTTGCGCTGGAACTCGTAGGTGCCCTTCTGGTCCACCGGACCGGAGCGCGTAGCCTCGGCCCCGAACTCCGTGATCACGAGCGGCAGGTCCGGGTTCGCCGCGTGCACCTGGTCCAGGTAGCCGCTCAGGTCGGCGGTCGTCGAGGCGGGCAGGTCGGGCCGGTTGTCGATCACCGAGCGGTACCAGCCGAAGTAGTCGTTCACGCCCAGCACGTCCAGGTACTGGTGCGCGGGCGTGGTCAGCGGCTCGCCGATCCGCGACTGGCGGTCGAGCCCGACGAGCCGGGTGTCGTCGAGCTCGCGGACCGCGTCTGAGGCGTCGCGGACGTAGCTCACCAAGCCCGGGCTGTAGGTGCCGAGCGCGCTCTCCTCCGCCGCCGGCTCGACCGCGAGCGACCACGTGAGGATCGATGGGTGGTTGACGTTGTTCTTGACCGTCAGCGTCGCCGCGCGCCTGGCCGTCGACTGAACGCCCGGCCGGGCCCACAGGCTCGTCGGAATCTGGTAGACGGGCGCGTCGACCCAGTACATGATCCCCGCGCGGTCGAGTGCCTCGATGAACGCGGGGTGGAGCGGATACTGCGAGCGCGTGATCGTGGCGCCCAGGTTCTTCAGGCGGTTCAGGAGGAGCGCGCGTGTGCGCTGCGAGAGCGCGCCGCCCTCGTGGATGTCGTCCTCCATGACGCTCGCGCCGCGCAGGTTCAACCGCCGGCCGTTCAGCAGGATCACGCCGCCGGGGCGCGTCTCGATCTTGCGCACGCCGAAGGTCACGCGGTAGGTGCTGCGCTCCTTGTGGGCCGCGATGGCGCCCACCGTCATGTCGTAGAGCTCCGGCTGGCGCGGCGCCCAGAGCCGCGGGCGCTTGATGGTGACCGTGTTGCTGAGCTCGCGCCGGCCCAGCGCGGGGACGGTCTCCGGGTCGAAGCGCACGCTCTGCCCGTCGACGCGCAGGACGAGCGACACGTGGCGGTCGCGCTTCGTGAAGTTGCGCAGGATCGTGCGCACCTCGACCTTCGCCGGGCCGCCGACTCGCCTCAGCCGCGGCAGGACGTGCACGTCCTCGACGTCGACCATGTCGACGCGGCGCATGTAGACCTCGCGGAGGATGCCGCCGAAGTTCCACCAGCCGCCTGTTCCGTAGCCGTTGAAGGCGGCGGGGCGCCAGTGGGTCAGATCCGAGTTGCTGCGGAGCGAGGAGACCTCCGCGACGAGCGTGTTGCGTCCCTCCTTGAGGTCCTTCAGGAGGACCTCGAACGGGAAGTAGCCGGTGAAGAACGCGATCTGCTTGCCGTTCAGCCACAGCTTCGTCCTGTAGTTGTTGCCCTCGAAGCGGACCTTCCAGAAGTGCTTCGCCTTCTTCGGCGAGCGCGGCAGGCTGAACTCCTTGCGGTACCAGCCCACGGTGGGGCGGTTCTCCACGGTGTCCGTGGCGTTCCAGTTGAACGGGACGTTGATCGGCGTCCAGCCGGTCAGGTCGTCCTGCGCGAACCAGCCCTCCTGCTCGCCGACGAACGTGTCGTCCGGGCGGAAGTACCAGGTTCCGCCGAGGAGCTGACGGTTCACCTGGCCCTCGCGGATCAGCGGCTCGCCGCCCGGCCGCTCGACGCGCAGCTCCGGAGCCTGCGGCGCCGCCACCTGCGCGTGCGCCGGAAGCGGGCATACGGCAGCGAGGGCCAGGCAGGTGAGGAGCGTTCGCCGCAGCAAGGCGCCGGAGGGTAGCGGCGTATCAAGACGCCGTTCCGCGGGTAATTGCAACTGCTACGGTCCGCCCGCCGGGCTCCTCGTCGCCATGAACCGTCGTTTCGCCCTACTTCAGGCCTTGGTATCGCTCGTCGCGCTTGCGGCCGTCGTCTGGTGGGCGAGTGACCAGGAGAGGCCTCATATCCCCACCGGCGGCGACGCGATCGCCTGGATCCTGGCCGGAGTGGGGCTGTACGTGCTCGCGACGCTGATCCGCGCCGAGCGCTGGCACCAGATCCTCGAGAACACGGGCGTGCACTCGCGACGCGTGGACTGCTACGCGCTGACGACGGTCGGGTACATGGGGAACAACGTGCTCCCCGCGCGGGCCGGGGAGGCGCTCCGGGTGGTGCTCCTCTCCCAGCGCTCCGACGGCAGCAAGCGGACGCTGCTCGGGTCGGTCGTCGCCGAGCGGGTGCTGGACGTGATCGCCCTCGTGACGATCTTCGTCGTCACGGTCTACGGCGTGCTCAGCTCGAAGGTGCTTCCGACCGACCGGCCCATTCTCGTAGCGGGCATCGGGTTCCTGCTCGTGGTCGCGGCGGCGGCGGCAGTCTGGGTGCTTCGACGGCACCACGTCTTCGAGCGCGCGCGCGATTGGCTGCGCCCGCTCGCCGACGCTCCGCGCGCGCTCCTGTCGCGACGCGGGCTCGCGCTGCTCGCGGCCACGTTCGTCCTGTGGTCCGTGGAGGCGTCGGTGTACTGGACGGTCGCGCGCTCGCTCGACATGGAGATCAGCGTGTCCGGTTCGCTCTACCTCGTGTCGCTCACGAACTTCGTGGCGGCGCTGCCGGCTGCGCCGGGCTCGATCGGGACGTTCGACGCGGCCGTCATCTTCGGCGCGCGTGCTCTGGACGCGTCCAAGTCGGCCGCGCTCTCCTACGTGATCCTGCTGCGTTTCGTCCTCTACGTGCCGATCACGCTCGTCGGCCTGGTCACGCTGGTCACGCGCTACGGAGGCTGGTCACGGCTACGGTCCGCTACCCGGCTCGAAGCCTCGCGCGCGTAAAGCCCACGACGGCGGCGCTCGAGCGCCATGGCACCCAGATGGTCCTGATCATCGTGGGCTGCCTCGCCGTGTCCGCTCTCACGCTGTTGTTCCCGTCCACGCCGACCTACGACCCCTGGGCGTGGATCCTCTGGGGCCGCGAGATCGCCCACCTCGACCTCGTGACCGAGGGCGGCCCGTCCTGGAAGCCGCTGCCGATCTTCTTCACCGTCCCGTTCTCGTTCTTCGGCCAGGATCTGGCGCCGTACCTCTGGCTCTGGGTGGCGCGGGCGGGCGGTCTGCTCGGCTGCGTGATGGCGTACCGGATGGCGTTCCGGCTGGCCGGAGGGCGCATTTACGGGGTGCTCGCGGGGCTGTCGGCGTTCGCCGCACTCCTCTCATCGAACAAGTACGTGCGCGACGCCGCGCTCGGCAACTCCGAGCCGATGCTCGCCGCGGTCGTCCTGTGGGGGTTCGAGCGCCATCTCGACGGCCGCCGCGACCACGCGCTCTATCTCGGCGTGGCGGCGGCGCTGCTGCGGCCGGAGGCGTGGCCGTTCCTCGCCCTGTACGGATTGTGGCTGTGGTTCTACGAGCCGCAGCTGCGCAGGCGGCTCGTCGCGTTCGCTGTGCTCGTGCCCGCCTGCTGGTTCCTGCCGGAGTGGTGGGGCGCGCACGACCCGTTCCGGGCCGGCTCGCGCGCGAACGCGCCCAACCCCGGCAGCGCCGCCTTCGCCGCGCACCCGGCCTGGGAGTTGTTCAAGCGCTTCACCGAAAGCACCGTGGCGCCCGTTGAGGCGGGCACCCTCGTGGCAGTGGGCGTCGCCGCGGTCGCCTGGCTCCGACGACGTGCCCAGGGGGCGGTGCTCGCGCTCGCCGCGCTCGGCTTCTCGTGGTTCGCGCTCGTGGCGGCGATGACCGAGGCCGGCTTCGCCGGCAACCAGCGCTACCTGATGGTCACGACCGCCGCCGTGTCCGTGCTCGGCGGCGTGGGGGCGGTGCGCGTGCTACAGGGCGTCGAGCGGCTCGGCGAGCGCCGGCTCGGCAGCCCGCGGGCCGGCGCACGCGCGGCCGCTGTCGCGCTCGTCGCGGGCATCGCGATCGCCTCGCCGACGATCGTCGCGAAGGCCGACAACACCGGCCGCGTGCAGGGAGGGATCGAGCACGAGGCGTACCTGTGGCACGACCTGAAGGCGCTGATCGACGCGAACGGGGGGAAGGAGCGCCTGCTCGCCTGCGGCGGCGTCTTCAGCGGGCCCTTCCAGACGCAGATGGTGGCCTACGAGCTCGGGATCCACGGCATCAACGTGGGCTGGAAGGTCACTCCGCCGCCGGGCGTCGCGTTCCGCACTCGCACGGTCCCGGACGGCCCGCTCGTGACGAAGCCGACCGACGACCGCTACCGGCTCGTGGACCAGCAGGGCAAGTGGCGCCTACTCACGGTGCCGCCGGACGGCAACAACCCACGCGACGGCTGCCCGGCCTCCGGGCCCAACGCGCCCACCGCGCCGCCCCCCGAGACCTCCGGGCCCGGCCAGCGGAAAGTCGAGGTGATCGGCAAATGATCGTGCGGACCCCGTTCACGACGGCAGGCGCTGTCTAGGATCGCCCGGTGGCAAGCGTCGCTTCCCGCCCACGAGCTGTGCCCAGGCTCGGCTCCCTGCCGAACAGCTTCGTGCTGCCCGTGCTGCTGCTGCTCGGGCTGCTGGTCGTGTCGGCCTACCTGCGCACGAACTCGCTGGGCGAGTCGCTCTGGATGGACGAGGGGCTCTCGATCGGGATCGCCTCGCAGCCTCTGCTCGACATCCCCGGGATCCTGCAAATGGACGGCTCGCCGCCCTTCTACTACATGCTGCTCTCGGTCTGGATGGACGCGTTCGGCGACGGGCCGGCCGAGACGCAGGCGCTCTCCGTCGCGATCTCGCTGATCGCCATCCCGGGCGGGCTGTGGGCCGGCTGGAGCCTCTTCGGCCGCCGCGCCGGGCTCTTCTGCGCGGCGCTCTGCGCGGTCAACCCGTTCCTCACCTCGTACGCGCAGGAGACCCGCATGTACGCGCTCATGCTGGTCATGTCGCTGCTCGCGACGGCGGCATTC